>Ga0308176_10000004_pt1 | contig 175633 bp, 187 predicted proteins | sample PhyCR2_3_FD_203890 | JGI IMG/M metagenome (GOLD analysis project Ga0308176, IMG submission 203890) | Soil microbial communities from UC Gill Tract Community Farm, Albany, California, United States - DLSLS.C.R2 | ecosystem: Environmental > Terrestrial > Soil > Agricultural land | place: USA...
CCGGTCTCACTACCAAGATCGGAGCAGGAGGCGCCTCTGCCACTACGCGCTGGTGACCGTGTCGAGGGGCCGCGAAAGCGGCCCCTCGCATTTCCACGGTCAGGCTGCTACTCGCTCGGGAGCCGCAACGGCCTCCGACGCGAGGGTGGTCAGGTGCAGCCGGAGCTGTTCGAAGACCTCTCCGTCGAGGAGCCGGCCCTCCGTGTCGAAGCGCTCGTGCGCGCGCGAGACCGGGATCTCCGTCCCGACGACGCGGGCGCCGGCGATGCCGAGGATCCGCTTCAGGTCCTGCTGGGCCCAGAGAGCGCCGAACTGGCCGGTGCTCGCGCCGACGACCGCGACCGGCTTGTTCCGCAGCACGGCCTCCAGCTTCGGGCGGGAAGCCCAGTCGACCGCGTTCTTGAGCCCGCCCGGGACGGAGCCGTTGTACTCGGGCGTCGCGAAGAGGATCGCGTCGGCCGCCGCCCAGTCCTCGCGCAGGCGCAGCACGGACGCGGGCGGATCGGGTTCGAGGTCCTCGTCGTAAAGCGGCAGCTCGCCGAGTCCCTCCCAGAGCTCGAGCTCGATGCCGTCGGGCGCAGCCTCGAGCGCAGCCCGCAGGAGGCCCGTGTTGAACGAGCCCTCCCGCAGGCTGCCGGAGACGGCGAGGATCCGCATCGTCAGCCTTCCTGCCTCACGAAGGTGAGGTCGGCCTTGAGCGTGACCTCGTTGCCGAGGTAGTTTCCGCCGCTCTGGTTCGGCGCGTTCCACGCGACGCCGAACTCGTTGCGGTCGATGGTCGTCTCGAGCGAGAGCCCGAGCTTCTCGCGGCCGAACGGGTCGACCGCCGGTGCGGAGGCGACGCGGCCGTGCAGCTCCACCGGCTTCGTGATGCCCTTGATCGTCAACTCGCCGGAGCCGGAGAGGGTGCCCCCGTCCGCGACGGCGAGCTCGTTGGCCCGGAACGAGATCTCCGGATGCCGCTCGGCGTCGAAGAAGTCCGGCGACTGGAGATGGCCGGAGAGCTGCTCGTCCTTCACGTCGACGCTCGCGACCCGCGCCGAGCCTGCGAGGGCCGAGCCCTCGAGCGTGGCGTCGAAGTCGCCGAAGCTGCCGCGGAAGGTGCTGACGCCGGCGTACTCGACCTCGAACGCGACATTCGAGTGGACGGGGTCGGCGGCCCACCTGGTGCCGTCCGGCGCGAGAGTGGTGGTGGATTCCAGTGTGCTCATCTGAGAACTTGCCTCCTGGGGTGGAAGGAGCTAAACTTGAGATCGCAAGGATCATAGCGAGAAAATATTGTCTAGTCAAGTATTGATCACGCAAGAAGTTTCCGAGCCGACGCACGTCGCCTGGCTGCGGTTCCTGCGCGCCCACGCGGCGATCACGCGTGAGCTCTCGTCGCGCCTCGAGGCGCTCCACGAGCTCACGCTGAGCGACTACGACGTGCTCGTGCAGCTGTACTTCGCGCCCGAGCGCCGGATGCGGCGGATCGACATCGCGCGCTCCGTGCTCCTCACCGCGTCGGGGATCACCCGGCTCCTCGACGGGCTCGAGGGCTGTGGGCTCGTCGAGAAGGCCCGCTGTGACAGCGATGCTCGCGTGACCTATGCGGTGCTCACCGATGCCGGCGTGAAGAAGGTCGAGGAGGCGCGGGACTCGCACCTCGCGGACATCGAGGAGCTGTTCGGCGCCCAGTTCGAGCCGAAGGAGCGCAGGCAGCTCGCCGAGCTCCTCGGCCGGCTGCCGCTCGCGCACACGTCCGAGGCCTGCTCGCCGTGAGCTACTCCTTCTCCTCGCTCGACGAGCTCGGCGACGGCCCCGGATTCCGGAAGATCCGGCAGGCGCTCGGGGTGACGGCGTTCGGGATCAACGGGATCGTCATGCCCCCCGGCCACGACGGCTTCCTCCACTGGCACGAGACGCAGGACGAGCTGTACTTCGTCCACCGTGGCCGCGTCGAGGTCGAGGTGGAAGGCGAGTCGCGCGTGCTCGGCGAGGGCGGACTCTTCCACGTCGAGGCCGCGACGCGGCGCAAGGTGTCGAACCCCTTCGACGAGGAGGCCGTCCTCCTGGCGCTGGGCGGCAAGGACGGTTACGTCGAGCGCGACGGCCATCTCGTCAACGAGGAGGTCGACCTGCCCCGTCGCGCCGCCTTCGGCAAGAGCTCCGGCTAGAGCAGAGCGACCGTCCGGATCGCACCGGCCTCGCCGATCCGCGGGAGACGCTCCGGCACCTCGTCGAGCGAGATCGTGTCCGTGACGAAGCGGGCCAGGTCGATGCGCCCGTCGAGCGCGGCCCGGGCGAGGAAGGGGAAGTCCTCCTGCGGGACCGTGTCGCCGCCGTGCGTGACCGCAAGCGTGATCTTCGGCCCGAAGACGTCGGCGTCGAGGTCGACGTCGAGCCTCGCCCCCGGCGCCGCCAGCCCCACGAACGTCGCCGTCCCGGCGTAGGCGCACATCCGGACCGCCTGTGCCAGACCCGCCGCGCCTCCCCCTGCGGCGAAGGCGAACTCGACGCCGCGGCCGCCGGTCAGCTCGCGGACGACTTCGACGGGATCGGCTGCCGTGGCGTTGACGCCGTCGGTCGCGCCGAGGGCGCGCGCGTGGTCGAGCTTCTCCCGCGCGACGTCGACCGCGACGATCCGCTCGGCGCCACGGAGCAGAGCGCCCTGGACGACCGCGAGGCCGACGCCGCCGCAGCCGATCACGGCGACAGTGGCTCCCTCACGCACCGGGGTCGCCCAGAGTGCCGCTCCGGCGCCGGTCGAGAAGCCGCATGCGAGCAGGGACGCCTGCTCCACCGGCAGCTCCTCCGGCACCTTGACCGCGCACGCCTCGTGCACGACCGCGTGGTCGGCGAACGTGCCGCAGCGGAGCACCGGGGTCAGCAGCGCGCCGTCGGCGCGGTGCACCCTCCGCTTCGCGCGGAGCTGGGAGGAGCAGCGCCGGGGATCGCCGCGGCCGCACTGCGGGCACTCGCCGCAGGGAGCCCGCCAGGCGACGACGACGCGGTCGCCGGGAGCCACCGACGTCACCTCGCTGCCGACGTCCTCGACGACGCCCGCGCCCTCGTGACCGAGCAGGATCGGGAAGCGATTTCCCCAGCCCTTCGTCTCGACGATGTGGAGGTCGGAGTGGCAGAGACCGCAGGCGAGGACGCGGACGAGCACCTCGCGCGGCCCGGGCGGGTCGACGGTCAGCTCCTCGATCGCGGGCGCCGCATCCGGCTCGGCGTAGACGAGGCCGCGGGTCACGTCGCGCGCCGGAGCTGGTCGTCGAGCGAGACGAGCGGCAACCGGAACGTCTCGACTGCACTCGGGTCGGTGACAACGTTGTCGCCGAGTGCGAGCATCGTCAGCTGGTCACGCGTGACCGGCGCCCCTGGCAGCCGCTCGGTCAGCGTCGCCTGCAGTCGCATCGCGCCGAACGGGACGTGCACCGACGGGCGCCGGACTCCGAGGGCGCGTTTCAGCCGTGCCCAGAACTCGTTCCAGCTCACCGCCTCGGGGCCGCCGAGCTCGAACGTCCGACCGGCCGCCGCCTGCTCGGTGACCGCGAGCGCATAGTGCTCCGCGAGATCCTCGATCCAGATCGGCTGCAGCCGCTGGGTCCCGGGGCCGATGATCGGCGTCACCGGTGCGAAGCGCGCGAGCCGGACGAAGGTCGGCAGCACGCCGCCGTCGCGGCCGAAGACGAAGCTCGGGCGGAGGATCACATCCTCGAGCGGCGATTCCCGGACGGCGCGCTCCATCTCCCATTTCGCTGCGAAGTAGGGCACGGCGTCCTTCGTCCGCTCGTCGAGGCCGAGCGCGCTCGCGAGCACGAAACGGCGGACTCCGGCCTCCTGCGCCGCCTCGACGACGTTCCGCGTCCCCTGCGACATGACGCGCTCGAAGTCCTCCGGCCGGCCGCGGATGATCGCGACGAGGTGGATTACGGCGTCGACCCCCTCGCATGCCGCACGGAGGGAGGCCGGATCGGTCACGTCTCCCCGGGCCAGCTCGACGCCCCAGGCCGTGAGGCGTGTCACGCGGGCGGGATCCCGCACGAGCGCGCGCACCGGCGTCTCGCGCGCGCGCAGCGCGTGCACCACGTGCGGACCGACGAACCCCGTCCCGCCGGTGACGAGAACCCTCACGGCGCCTCGAAGTTCTGCCAGTAGCGGCTCGCGGTCGGTCCTCGCTGGCCCTTGTACTTCGAGCCGATCGAGTCCGCTCCGTACGGCGTCGCGGCGGGTTCCGTCAGCTGCATGAAGGAGATCTGCCCGATCTTCATCTCCGGATAGATCGTGATCGGGAGGTTGGCGACGTTCGAGAGCTCGAGCGTGACGTGGCCGTCCCAGCCCGGGTCGATGAAGCCGGCGGTCGAGTGGATGAGGAGCCCGAGCCTCCCGAGGCTCGACTTCCCCTCGAGCCGCGCGACGAGGTCGTCGGGGAGCCGGATGCGCTCGAGCGTCGAGCCGAGCACGAACTCGCCGGGATGGAGGACGAACGGATGCTCTCCGTCGACCTCGACGAGCTCGGTCAGCTCCGACTGCTCGACCTTGACGTCGATGTACGGGTAGCGGTTGTTGTGGAAGACGCGGAAGAGCCTGTCCACGCGGACGTCGACGCTCGACGGCTGCAGGAGCGCGTCGTCGTACGGGTCGATCTCGATCCTGCCCTCGGCGAGCAGGCGGGCGATCGTCGCGTCGGAAAGGACCATCGAAGCGATTCTTACCGCGATTCCTCTCGGGCGGAGTGGCTATCGTGGCTTCGTGGCCGTCACGCGCGCAATCGACCTCCGCACCGAGATTCCGGGCCCCCGCTCCCGCGAGATCACCGAGCGGAAGGAGCGCGTCGTCGCCGACCCGCTCGGGCTCTACCTGCCGATCATGATCGCCGACGGGAGCGGCGCGACTGTCACCGACGTCGACGGCAACAGCTTCGTCGACTTCACCGGCGGCGTCGGATGCCTCAACGTCGGTCACGCGCATCCGCGGGTCGTCGCTGCCGTGCAGGAGCAGGCCGGGCGCTTCTTCCACACCGACTTCACGATCGTCCCGTACGAGATCTACGTCGAGTACGCCGAGCGCCTCACGGCGGTCGCGCCGTTCTCCGGCCCGACGAAGGCCGCGTTCTTCAACGCGGGCACCGAGGCCGTCGAGAACGCCGTCAAGTTCGCGCGCGGCTACACGCGCCGGCCGGCGGTGATCGGCTTCGAGGGCGCATTCCACGGCCGCACGCTCCTCTCGCTCACGCTCACCTCGAAGACGCACCCGTACAAGGCGGGACTCGGGCCCTTCTCGCCCGAGGTCTACCGCGTCCCGTTCCCCGACGAGTACCGCGGGATCACGGCGCAGGACGCGCTGGATGCGCTCGAGCGCTCGCTCTCCACCCAGGTCGCCGCCGAGACCGTCGCCGCGATCGTCGTGGAGGCGGTGCAGGGCGAGGGAGGCTTCATTCCCGCGCCTCCCGCGTTCATGGAGGGACTGCGCGCGATCTGCGACCGCGAGGGGATCCTCCTCGTCGTCGACGAGGTGCAGACGGGCTTCGGCCGGACGGGCCGCATGTTCGCCGTCGAGCACTACGAGGTCGAGCCGGACCTGATCACGGTCGCGAAGTCCATGGCCGCCGGGCTGCCACTGTCCGGGGTCGTCGGGAAGGCCGAGATCATGGACTCGCTCTGGGACAACGCGGTCGGCGGAACCTACGTCGGGAACCCGGTCGCGCTCGCGGCCGCGGTCGCCGTCCTCGACGTGTTCGCGGAGGAGGGACTCGTCGAGCGTGCGCAGCGGATCGGCGACACGATCCGGGCGCGCATGCTTGCCTGGCAGGAGCGCTTCGAGGCGATCGGCGACGTCCGCGGCCTCGGCGCGATGCTCGCGGTCGAGTACGTCGAGGATCGGCAGACGAAGGAGCCTGCCCCGGGGATCGCGTCGCGCGTCGCCGAGGAGGCCGCCGTCCGCGGGCTGCTGCTCCTCAAGGCCGGGATCCACTCGAACTGCAACCGCGTCCTCTGCCCGCTCGTCATCACGGACGCCGAGCTCGAAGAGGGGCTCGGGGCGTGGGAGGAGGCGCTGGAAGCGGTCCTCGCGTAGCTCGGTACGCGGCTCATCCGTTGTAGCCGTGTGCCGGGCCCCAGGTCCACAACCCGTGCCGTGCCGCGGCCAGCCCAGCCCCAGCCTGGCGACCTGATCGCCGACCGGTACGAGCTCGAGGAGCTCGTGGGAAGCGGCGGGATGTCGACGGTCTTTCGCGCCCGCGATCTCCAGCTCGACCGGCGCGTCGCGATCAAGATCCTCCACGAGCACTACGCGGCCGATCCGGAGTATCTCGAGCGCTTCCGCCGCGAGGCTCGCGCGGTCGCGCGGCTCACGCATCCGAACATCGTCACGGTCATCGACCGCGGCGACGACGACGGCCGGCAGTACATCGTCTTCGAGCACGTCGACGGGGAGAACCTGAAGGAGCTCGTCCTGCGTGCCGGCCGGCTGCCGGTGCGCCGCGCGCTCGAGCTCGCGCTCGCGACCGCCGACGGCCTCGCCTTCGCGCACCAGCACGGGCTCGTCCACCGCGACGTGAAGCCGCAGAACGTCCTCCTCAACGGCGAGGGCGAGGTCAAGGTCACCGACTTCGGCATCGCGCGGTCGCTGCACGTCGAGCATGGCGTCACGCAGACGGGGACGGTGCTCGGCACCGGCGAGTACCTCGCGCCCGAGCAGGCGAGCGGCAAGCCTGTCTCGCCCGCAACCGACGTGTACTCGCTCGGCGTCGTGCTCTGGGAGCTGCTCGCGGGTGAGGTGCCGTTCGTCGGCGAGAACTTCGTCGCGGTCGCGCTGCGCCACGTCAACGAGGAGCCGCCGAGCCTGCGCGAGCGGCGGCCGGACGTGACGCCGAGGCTCGAGGCCGCGGTCGATCGCGCCCTCGCGAAGGATCCCGCGCTCCGCTTCTCGTCCATGGCGGCGTTCGCGCAGGAGCTCCGCGCGTGCCTCGCCGAGGCCGAGGGCGACGCGCCGCCGCCGGAGAGCGACCTCGCCCACACGCTCGTCACCCGGCCCGCTCCGGGCCGAGCGCAGGCCCGGCGCCGGCAGCGCTCCCGGCGGCGTCCGCTCGCGTTCGTCGTGCTGGCCCTCCTGGTCGCCGGGGCGGCGTTCGCGGCGGTGCTCCTGCTCGGCGGATCGAGCCACGACCACGGCGGCTCGGGCGGCGGCGGAGGCGGCTCCTCTGGATCCGCCGTGCAGCTCCAGGGGATCGGCGACTACAACCCGAGCCCCTCGAAGGACAGCCACGCGGACACGGCGGCTTCCGCCACCGACGGCGACACCTCGACGATCTGGTACACGCAGATCTACCGGTCGCCGACCTTCGGAGGCCTTATGGACGGCCTCGGATTGCTCGTCGACGCGGGAAGCGCCGTCAAGCTCACGCAGCTCACCGTGCAGACGCCGACGCCGGGCTTCACGGCGCAGATCCTCGCCGGCTCGTCGCAGAGCGGGTCGTTCCCGGCGGACTCCGCCTCGGAAACCGTCGGCAGCTCGACGACCTTCACGTTGAACGGCGCGACCGCGCAGTACTACGTCGTCTGGATCACGAGCCTTCCGCCCGGAGGAAAGGCCGAGATCTCCGAGGTCACGGCGAAGAGCTAGTAGACGAGCTTCGAGCGGCGCTCGTGGCGCTCGAGCGCGAGCTCGATCAGCCGGTCGAGCGCCTCCGCGTAGCTCAGGCCCGACGCCTCGAACAGGCGGGCCCAGACGCTCGTCGCCGTGAAGCCCGGCATCGTGTTGAGCTCGTTGAGGACGACCTCGCCGTCGGACTCGCGCACGAAGAAGTCGACGCGGGCGAGCCCCTCGCACTCGCTCGCCACGAACGACTCGACGGCGCGGCGCTGCAGCAGCTCGACCGTCTCCTGCGACAGGCCGGGCGGCGGGACGAGCAGGTCCATCCCGCCCTCGTCGTACTTCGACGAGTAGTCGTACCACTCGTGCTCGAGGGTGTCGATCTGTCCCGGGAGGGATGCGACCGGGGGCGGCACGCGGTTGCCGAGGACGCCGATCTCGACCTCCGTGCCCGCGACGAACTCCTCGACGAGCACCTTCTCGTCGTGCCGGCGGGCGAGCTCGACCGCCGGTGCGAGCTCGTCCTCCGCATGCACCTTCGTGATGCCGACGGACGAGCCGAGCCGCGCCGGCTTCACGAACACCGGATAGCCGAACGGGTTCTCGATCGCGTCGCCGAGCCGGATCGCGTGGTGCGCCGCCACCGGGACGCCGCTGTCGCGCATGACCTTCTTGAACAGGTCCTTGTCCATCGCGAGCGCGGACGCCGCGACGCCGGCGCCGACGTAGGGGACGTCCGCGAGCTCGAGCAGGCCCTGCACCGTCCCGTCCTCGCCGAACGGCCCGTGGAGGATGGGCAGGACGACGTCGACGACCCCGAGCGCCTCGAGCGTCCCGGACTCGGCCGGAACGGGCAACGTCTCCGCCGGACCCGTCCCGGTGCCCGGCACCAGGACGTGTCCCGAGGAGACGGCGCTCTCGAGGGCCCAGCGGCCGTCGCGGCCGATCGCGACCTCTGCGATCTCGTACCGCTCCGGGTCGAGCGCGCCGACGACCGACCGCGCCGACGCCAGGGAGATCTCGTGCTCGCTCGACCGGCCGCCCGCGAGCACGGCCACGCGGAGACGGGGGGACGGGCTCAACCGGTGGTCGTCACCGTCGTCGGCGGCCCCGGCGAGGTCTGCCCGATCTCGATCGTCACCGTCGAGCCCTTCGCCGCCTGCGTGCCGCCGTCCGGAGTCTGCGACTGGACGATGCCGTCCTGGCTCGGGTCGGTGACGGAGACGAACTGCTGCGTGACGACGAAGCCGGCACCCTCGAGGTCGCTCACCGCCTGCTGCGCCGTCTCGCCCACCACGGGCGGGATGCTCACCTGCGGCGGGCCGTTCGAGACCTGGAGGTTGATCGTCGACCCCTTCGGCTCCTGAGATCCCGGCGCGGGGTTCTGGTGGATGACCTGGTTCTGGGTGGCGGTGCTGTCGACGTAGGTCGGGTTGACGTTGAAGCCGTCGTTGTGCAGGGCCGCAGTGGCTTGAGCAAGCGTCTCACCGACGACGTTCGGGACGTCCACCTGCTGCGGGCCGCTCATGACGTTGACCTTCACCTTCGAGCCCTTCGGCACCGCCTTTCCGGCCGGCGGGTCGGTCGCTGTCACCTGTCCCTTGGTCTTCCCGGGGACGATGCGCTCGACGGGAACCAGCCCCACCTGAGTCAGCTCCTGCTGCGCCTCCGGCCACGTCTTCCCCTTCACGTCGGGAATCGGCACCTTCGGCGGGCCCGTGGAGACGGTGATCGTGACGGTTCCACCCTTGGCCACCTTGTTGCCGGCGCCCGGATCCTGCTTGAAGACGATCCCCTTCTTGTACTTCTCGCTCGACCCGTGCTTGACGGACGGGACGAGCTGCGCCGCCTTGATCTGCCGCACTGCCTGCGCCTGCGACTCGCCCTGGTAGAGGCCTACGGGCTCCTTCACCGTCGAGCCGGAGAGCTCGTGCCAGACGAAGAAGCCTGCGATGGCGGCCGCGATGACGAGCCCCGCGGCGACGAGCCACGGCCACAAAGGCCGCTCCGGCCCGCTGCGCTCCGCGTACTCCTCGTCCTCGATCACCGGCGGCGGGGCGTCGCGCACGGCGCCGGCCCGGCGCGGCGGCGCGATCATCGTGGCCGCGGTGGAGTCCGTCGTCGCGGCCGCAGGCTTGCGCAGCACCTGAGTCGCGGAATCGACCGTGGCCGCCGCCACCGGAGCCCCGCGGGCGACCCGCTCGAGGTCGGCCTCCATCTCGTCGGCGCTCTGGTAGCGGTCGTCGGGATCCTTGGCGAGCGCGCGCAGGATGACCATGTCGAGCTCGGGCGGGATGTCCGGGCGCAGCTTCGACGGCGGCTTCGGCGCGGCGGAGAGATGCTTCATCGCGATCTCGACCGGCGTGTCCCCCTCGAACGGCGTCTTCCCCGTGAGGAGCTCGTAGAGGACGACGCCGAGCGAGTAGAGGTCGGAGCGCGGGTCGACCTCGCCGCCCTTCGCTTGCTCGGGCGAGAGGTAATGCGCCGTCCCGACGATCGAGCCCGTCTCCGTCATCTGGCTCGTGCCGGCGCGAGCGATCCCGAAATCCGTGACCTTCACGCGTCCCTCGCCGTCGACGAGGACGTTGTGCGGCTTGATGTCGCGGTGCACGATCCCGTGCCGGTGCGCGAAACGGAGCGCCGAGAGGATCTGCCGCGCGTACTCGACTGCGACGTTGACCGGCGCCTTGCCGCGGCCGACGATCAGCTCCTTCAGCGTGCGGCCGTCGAGGTACTCCATCGCGATGTAGTAGGTGTCCTCCGCTTCGCCGCGGTCGTAGATCGAGACGATGTTCGGGTGGTTCAGCGCGGCGGCGTTCTTCGCCTCGCGCCGGAACCGCTCGATGAACTGGTCGTCGTTCGCGTGGCGGCCGTTGAGGATCTTGATCGCGACCCGCCGGCCGAGCTCCTGGTCCTCGGCGAGGTAGACGTCGGCCATCCCGCCCGCGCCGAGCTTCCGCATGATGCGGTACCGCCCGTCGAAGAGCGTGTCGATGAGGGAGTCGCTTACCGCCACGGCCGCGTAAAGGGTAGAGGCATGGTCACGTACCCAGCAGCTTTTCGAGGATCGCCTTCGCGATCGGGGCCGAAACGGAGCCGCCGAAGCCGTTCGGCTGCTTCTCGACGACGACCGAGACGACGAAGCGCGGGTTGTTCGCGGGCGCGAAGCAGACGAACCAGGCGTCGTAGACGGTGCCGAGCCCCAGCTCCGCCGTTCCGGTCTTCCCCGCGACCGCGACGCCCGGGATCTGCGCGCTCGTGCCGGTGCCGGCCTGGACGACGAGCTGCATCATCCGGTTCAGCTCGGCGGCCGTCGAGGCCTTGATCGGGTGCCCGAGTGTCTGCGGGGACGTCGTCGCGACGGTCGATCCGTCCGAGGCGACGATCTTCTGCACGAGGTACGGCTTCGGCTCGGCTCCCTTGTCAGCGATCGTCGCGGCGACGAGCGCCATCTGGAGCGGCGTCGCGAGCATGTTGAACTGGCCGAACGCGAGCCGGCCGGGGTCGATCTGGTTGCTGTCCTTGGGGAACCAGAGCTTTCCGTTCTTGTATAGGCCGGATTGCTGGCTCGTGCTCGGCGGGGTGTCGAGCGGCGGCAGCGAGTAGAAGCCGAACCGCTTCGCGTACTCGAGGATCTTCTCGCCTCCGATGTGCTTGCCGACGTTGCAGAAGACCGAGTTGATGGAGTGCTCGAAGCCCTGCTCGAGCGTGACGCTGCCGAACGCCTCCGGGCCGTTCTGGTCGGGGTTGCCCGCGTTCGAGACGTGGCTGCCGTACTCGACGCAGTAGCCGGGGTCGTCGAACACCGAGCTCGGTGTGTAGGCGCCCGAGTCGAGCGCGGCGGCGGCGGTGACCATCTTGAAGGTCGAGCCCGGCGGGTAGAGACCGGCCGTCGCGTTGTTCACGAGAGCGGAGGAGTCGCCGCAGCTGCCCTTGATCCTGAGCACCTTCGCGAAGCCGTTCGGCTGCTCGATGAGGTTCGGGTCGTACGTCGGCGACGAGGCCATCGCGTAGACCGCGCCGGTCTTGGCGTCCAGCGCGACCACCGCGCCGCAGCGGCCCTGAAGCTCCTGCAACGCGAGCGACTGGAGCGCCGGCCGCAGCGTGAGGATCACGTTGTCGCCGTGGACGGTCTTCCCGCCGAGCTTGTCGAGCTCCTGCGAGAACGTGTTGCTGAGGTTCGTGTTCGCGCCGGTCAGGTAGTCCTCGAGCGACGCCTCGAGCCCGGTCGTCGTGCCGGCCGCGGTCGAATAGCCGATCACCTGCGGCGCGAGGTGGCCGGCCGGGTAGCGGCGCGTGAAGGTCGTCAAGCCGTGCTTCCGGTGCTTGCGGTTCGTCGCGAGCACGGTTCCGCCGGCGCCGAGGATCTTGCCGCGGTCGACCGTGAGGCGCGCGACGAGCTGGATCGCGTTGTCCTGCCGGTCGGCGAGGTCTCCCACGGCCCACGTCTGCCAGTACGTCGTCGACACGATGAGGGCGGCGAGCAGGACGAGTGCCGCGACCGAGACGTGCAGGAGCTGCTTGTTCACGCCCCGGCCTCCTGCCGGTTCGCGCGGTTCGAGATCAGGAGGAGCCCCGCGACGAGGAGGAAGTTGGCGACGACGCTCGAGCCGCCGTAGGAGACGAACGGGAGCGTGATGCCCGTGAGCGGGATGACCCGCGTGATCCCGCCGACGATCACGAACGTCTGGAACGCGAAGCCGAAGCTGAGGCCGGCGGCGAGCAGCTTCGAGAAGCCGTCGCTCGCGGCGAGCGCGATCCGGAAGCCGCGCAGGACGAACGCCATGTAGAGCAGCAGCAGCGCCGAGACGCCGACCAGCCCGAGCTCCTGTGCGAGCGCCGAGTAGATGAAGTCGGTGTTCAGGTCGGGGATCACCTGTCCTCCGCTCGTCGAGGTGAAGATCCCGTGACCGAGCCCGGTGCCGCCGAAGCCGCCGTGGCCGAGCGAGTAGAGCGACTGGACGAGCTGGTAGCTCTGGCAGTCCTGCCGCAGCGCGTCGTGCCCGACCAGCGGGCAGTAGATCTTGTGCGCCGACCAGGGCGAGAGCCAGTTCGTCACGCGGTCCTGCACGTGGGGCGTGAAGTACGAGAGGCCGAACGCGCCGACGAGGAAGAGCCCGAGGGCCGCGGCGACGAACGAGATCCGCGCCGTCGCGACGTAGAGCATCGCGAGGAAGATCCCGTAGTAGAGAAGCGCGCTCCCGAGGTCGTTGGTGGCGAAGAGGACGAGCATCGCGCCGCCCCAGATGACGAGCAGCGGGCCCCAGTCCTTGAGCCTTCCCTGGGCGAGCACCTCGCGCTTCTCTCGGAGGTACGCGGCGAGGAAGACGATGAGCGCGATCTTGCCGAGCTCGCCCGGCTGGAACTGGAGCGAGCCGACATGGATCCAGAGCCGCGAGCCGTTGACGGTCTCGCCGATCACGGGCAGTGCAGGCAGGAAGAGGAGCCCGATCGCCGTGACGCCGAAGACGTACTTGTAGTGCTCGAGCGCGCGGTAGTCCTTGTGCAGCCAGAAGAGCGTGGCGCCGAACGCGGCGACGCCGATCACGATCCAGAGTCCCTGCCGGAAGGCGTTGCCCGGCCCGAGGCGGTAGATCTCCGTCACTCCGATCGCCGTGAGGAGTGCGGCCATCGGGAGCAGGTACGGGTCGGCGAGCGGCACCGTCACGCGCGCGACGATGTGCGCGACGAGGTAGAGGCCGAAGAAGAAGACCGCGTAGCCGAGCGAGCCGCCCGAGATCTGGGACTCGAGGGCGATGTAGACGGTCGCGAAGCCGATCGCCGTCAGGAGGCCGACGGTGAGCAGCGCCGCAAGCTCACGGTTGCGGAGGGTCAGCGCACCAGCCCCCAGACGATGAGCGCGGCCGCCACCCCGAGCAGGAAGAGCGCGATCATCACGACCCGGACGCGCCGCGCATCCGTCGCGGGCCCGGACGACGCCTCCGCCGCGGCGAGCTCCGCCGTGATCTCGCCCGGCGGCACGACGAGGGTGTCCGCCCGCGGATCGCGCGCCGCGTACTCGCGCGTCTGCTCGTCCGGCTCCGGGTCCAGCGCCGGCATCGCGACGGTGTCCTCGCCTGCCGCGGGCGCCTCGGTCGAGATCCGGAACGCGACCGCGGTGATGTTGTCGTCGCCGCCGCCGCGGTTCGCAGCCGCGACGAGCGCCTTCACCGCCTTGTCGAGGTCGTCGCGGTTCCGGTGGACGAGCTCGAGGATCTCGTCGTCCTCGACCATGTCGGTCAGCCCGTCGGAGCAGAGCAGGAAGACGTCGTCCTCCTCGGCCTCGATCGTGAAGCCGTCGACGTCGACGTCGGGATCAGTCCCCACCGCGCGCGTGATCACGCTGCGCTGCGGATGTACCTGGGCCTCCTCCTCGGAGAGCTTCCCGCTCTTGAGCAACTCGTTCACGAGCGAGTGGTCGTCGGTGAGCTGCTCCATGCTCTCGCCGCGGACAAGGTAGGCGCGCGAGTCGCCGACGTGGCCGATGGCGACGGTCATCCCCTCGACGAGCGCGACGGTCATCGTGGTGCCCATCCCCGAGGCGGAGGGATCGGTCGAGGCGCGGTCGTAGATGCGGCGGTTCGCCTCCTGGATGAGGGCGTCGAGGCGGGCGTGCCCTTCGAGGCTGTCGGAGTCGCCGCCCTCGAGCGCCGAAGCCGCGAGCCGCGACGCGACCTCGCCGGCCTGCGCGCCGCCCATCCCGTCGGCGACGGCGAAGAGCGGCGGCGCTACGACGTAGTTGTCCTCGTTACGCAGCCTGCGGCGGCCCGTGTCGCTGGCGACCGCGTATGCCGCGACGGCCACCTCAGTCCTCCTCGACGCGTAGGTCGGTCTCGCCGACGCGGAGGATGTCGCCCGGGTCGAGCCGTTGCGCGCCCGCGACGCGGGTGCCGTTGACGTAGGTGCCGTTCGTCGAGTCGAGATCCTGCACCCAGACGCCGTCGCCGCGCGATTCGATCCGCGCGTGCCGCGCCGAGGCGAAGTCGTCGCCGGCGAGCACAAGGTCGTTCTGGCCGCCGCGGCCGACGGTCAACGGCGCCGAGTTGACGGGGAACGCGTTCCCCTCGTCGAGACTCGGGCTGCGCTGCACGACGAGCCGCACCGAGCCGCGGGCCGTGGCCCTCCCGACGCGAAGTCCCGCGGCAGAAGCCGCGGCGGGCGTGAGGATCATGCTGTCCTGGCTCGGAGCCTGCCGGTCGCGCCCCGCCGTGCGGATGACGCGCAGGACGAAGAGGTAGAGGAGGACGATGAACGCGATCTTCAGCGCGAGGAGCGCCTCCGCGACCGAGGTAGAGGCAACCAGCGCCACGAGCGCCCCTATTCCCGTTCGGTCGAGAACGTGACCGTCGTCTCGCCGAGGGTGAAGCGCGACCCGTCGTCGAGCCGGGCGCGCTGGACGCGACGGCCGTTCACCTCCGTCCCGTTCGTCGAGCCGAGGTCGACGAGCCAGTACGCCGAGCCCTCCTGCACGACCTCGGCGTGGCGGCGCGAGATGTTCGGATCCTCGATCTGGACGTCGGCGTCGCGCGAGCGCCCGAGGACGGAGCGCTGCTTCTCGAGGACGTGGCGCTGCCCGTTCCACTGGAGCACGGCGACCTCGCGCTCGACCCCGAGCTCTTCGAGGGACGCCGCCTCGGTCGGCTGCGTCCGCGGCTTGTAGATCATCGTCGCGCCCGGGGTCGCGGCCTCCGGCGCCGCTTCGTCCTCCCGCCGGCCGTACTGCGCCATCCGGGTCGCGATCCCGAACTCCCCGACGCCGAGATCCTCGTCGGTCTCGAACAGGATCCGCGGCGGTGTCAGCAGCGCGTAGTTCTCGCGCGCCGCATGCTCGGAGAGGTACTCCTCGAGCTCGGAGACGAGCGAGTTCTCGTAGCCCTCGAACTGCTCTCGGTCGCTGGGGGAGAGATAGATCGTGTACTCGTTCGGGACGTAGACGCGCGTCACCGACGTCGAGCGGTGGTCGTCCATCTCCTTGGCGAGCTTGCGCGCGAGCTCGACCGGCTGGACGTTGGTGCGGAAGGCGCGGCCGAAGACGCCCTCGAAAACTCGCTCCAGCCTCTGCTCGATTCCCCGCAGCACCATCAGGTCGTCGCGGAGGGTACCCCCAGCGTAGGAGCACGAAGCGCCGTGAACGCCGCAATCGCCCAGGACGCGAGGAGAAGCGGGATCGCCGCCGAGCCCGGGACGGCACCGACGGTGAGGACGATCATCCCGGCGCCGAGCGCAGCCGCGGCCCAGCGACCGCGTGCGCGGGCGTGCGGTAGCGCGAGCGCGACGAGCGCGAGCGCGCAGGCCTCGACCAGCAGCTCGGGCTGAGCGCCGGCCGCGCGGGCCAGCGAGCCGGCGACGTCGAACGGATCGCGGGCTCCGGCCACGCCGAGCCCGAGCGGGGCGGAGCCGCCGACGAGCGGCAGCGCGACGTGGCGGACTCCGGCGGCGAGCGCCGCAGCCAGCACTCCGAGCACGACCGAGAGCGCGCGCAGCGGGGTGGCGCGCACCCGCGCCGTGGCGAGCGGGAGGAAGCCGAGCGCCGCGATCGGCGCGAGCAGGGGTCCGACGACGAAGAGGAGGGACGCGCGCGGCTCCCGCCAGGTCACGAGCAGCCAACCGGCTGCGAGCGCGGCGTAGAAGAGCGCGAGGCCGAGAGAGATGTTCCCGAGGGGAAGCACGGGCACCGCGAGCGCGAGCGCGATCCCGGCGCGCTCGCGGAAGAGAGTCAAGGCGGCGGCGAGAAATGCGAGCCCGAACGGCCAGCCGTGCGGATAGAAGGGCAGCGCGGACGCGGTCAAGGCGGCGAGAGCCGCCGCGAGCACGGCCGTGACGCCGAGCCCGCCGTCGACGCGGGTCGGAAGCTTGATTGCGGGCCGCAGCGGAGTGGAGACCGCGGAGCCCGCGCCGCGCAGCGCGTCGGCAAGCTCCCTCGCGGTCGGCCGCCGGCTCGGGTTCGTCGAGAGGGAGCTGTCGACGAGGCGCAGGAGCCGCTTCGGCAGGTCGGGACGGAGCTCGCCCAGCGGTCGCGCACCCGCTTCGATCGAGCGCGCCGTCTCGAGCATCGAGCCACGCCAGAACGGATGCCTTCCCGCGAGCGCCTCCCACAGCATCACGCCGACCGCCCAGACGTCGGCAGCCGGTGTCGCCTCGCCGCCCGCGAGCCGCTCCGGTGAGATGTAGGCGAGCGTTCCCGGCACGTCGCCGGCCTCGGTGAGCGTCTCGGCCTCCGCCATCTGCGCGAGCCCGAAGTCGAGGACGCGAGCCGACACGCGGTCGCCGTCGGTCAGCAGGACGTTCGAGGGCTTGACGTCGCGGTGGAGGATCCCGGCCGCGTGGGCGTGGGCGAGGCCGTCGCACACCTGCGCGCACGCCTCGATCGCCACCTCGTCCGTCAGCGCTTCGGCCCGGAGCGCCTCGCGAAACGTCTGCCCGGGGACGAACTCGTAGGCGATGTAGACGTGCCGCGAGTCGCGTCCGAAGCCGTAGGCGCGGAGGCACGCAGGATGGCGCAGATGGGCGGCCGCCGCGGCCTCGCGCTCGGCTCGCAGGGCCGCCTTGCCCTCACGAGCCACGATCTTGAGCGCGACGTCGAGGCCGGTCTGCTCGTCGCGGGCGAGCCAGACCGAGCCGGAGCCGCCGCTGCCCAGCGGGCGCAAGGGCCGGTAGCGGTGCAGGACGAGCTCGGGGCCGGCGAGCGCTGGGGCGGCTTCTGCCATGCCTAGCGGAGATTGGCGACCCGGCCGGACTGTCCTTCCCCCACGTTCCTTGCGCGCGACGCGCGGTAGGGTTGGCGCGGTCGTGAGCGCTTTCGACGACGAGACGCAGGTCGAGTTCTTCGAGGAGCCGGAGACGCTCGAGTCGCCCCGCCGGCGCCGGCGGATGCGGCCGCAGCGTCCCGGCGGCCCGCGGAGGCCGTCCCCGCCTCCTCCTGGAGCCGTCGCCCTCGCGCGGCTCGCCGGCCTCGTGGCGCTCGCGATCGCGGTCGTCGTCGGCCTCGTGTTCTGGGTCGGCTCCTGCCAGGGCAAGAGCAAGCACGACGAGTACGCCTCGTACATGAACAAGCTCCTTCCACTCGCCCGGGACTCCGCCCAGGCGGGGACGTCGTTCGCGAACGCGCTCGGCTCCGCGAAACTGACGCTCGCGGGGCTCCAGTCGAAGCTCGAGCTGTGGTCACGGCAGGAGCAGCAGGACTACAGCGACGCCTTGCGCCTGCGGCCGCCGGGGCCCCTCCAGGCGGCACACCAGGAGGCGCTTGCGACGTTCCAGCTCCGGGCGATCGGGCTCACGGGGCTCGCGGACGAGCTCGGGCGCGCGGGATCCAAGAGCTCGACGGAGGTCGCGAACGCGCTCGCCGGCCAGGCGCAGATCCTGAGCGCGAGCGACCTCGTCTGGGCGAATCTCTTCCACCTGCCCGCGAGGGAGACGCTGACGAGCGTCGGCGTGAAGGGCGTGATCCCGCCGCCGTCGCAGATCGTCGAGAACCCGGAGGTGATCACTGCCGAGTCGTTCGGGATCGTCTACGAGCGGCTGAAGGCCACGAACACCGGCGGCAAGCCCCCCAGCGGCCTCCACGGGAGCATGCTGGTGAGCACCGAGGCGGTGTCGGGCTCGAGCACCACGCCGCTGTCTCCGTCGACGCACACGACCGTGGACGTCTCGCCGAACCTGGAGTTCCGGGTCACGTTCACCGACTCGGGCAACTTCCAGGAGGTGAAGGTGCCCGTCAAGCTGACGGTGAGCGTCTTCGGGAAGTCGGTCCTGGACAAGACGCAGACCGTCTCGTCGATCCTCTCGAAGCACACGACGACGGTCTCCTTCGGGAACCTCGACCTGCCGACGACCGCGTTCGGTGCGAACGCGAGCGTGCGCGTGGAGATCGAGAAGGTGCCGGGCGAGACGAGGCTCGACAACAACACCGCCACGTACCCCGTGTTCTTCAGCCTCCCCTCGGGCGGGTAGCCGTGAGCGCCTCCGCGGCAGGATTGATCGCGATCGTCGCGGCGGCCGTCGCCGTCGTCGGTCTTGCGCTCGCGGTCGCGTTGCACGTGCGCCTGCGGCGGGTGCGTGCCGCGCAGTCCACGTTGCTGGGCAGCGGCGGGAGCGATCTCGTGGACTTCGCCGTCTCGCTTCAGGGGCGCATCGACGGCGCGCACCGCGCCATGGACGACCTCGCCGCCGTGCTCGCGCGTGTGGAGCGCCGCGTCGATTCCTCCGTGTCCCGGGTCGCCGTCGTCCGCTACGACGCCTACGAGAACACGGGCGGCCACCAGTCCGCGTCGGTCGCGCTGCTCGACGCCTCGCGCAGCGGAGTCGTCCTCAGCGCGATCCAGGGACGGGACTACGCGCGGATCTACGTGAAGGAGCTCGATGACGGCCGGGCGGCAGTTTCCCTCTCGCCCGAGGAGCAGGAGGCCGTCGAGCGCGCGATGAAGTCGCGGCAGTAGCCAGTTCGGGCACTGCTACTTTTCGCGCAGGTTGCAGCACGTTCTTGTTTTGAACGCGAGTTACGAGCCGCTCAACGTTTGCACCGTGCGGCGTGCCCACGTGCTCGTGTACAAGGGCAAGGCGGAGGTCGTGGAGCGGCTCGACAAGCCGCTTCGCTCCGCGACGGGCAGCTTCATCTGGCCGCACGTGATCCGCCTGCTCCACTACGTGCGCGTGCCGCGCGCGATCCAGCGCAAGATCTCGCGTCGGGCCCTGTTCGCGCGCGACGGCTGGCGCTGCGCCTACTGTGGCACGACGAGCGGCCGGCTCACGCTCGACCACATCGTCCCGCGCTCGAAGGGCGGCGAGTCGATCTGGGAGAACGTCGTCACGGCCTGCGCGCCCTGCAACCTGCGCAAGGGCGACCGGACGCTGGAGCAGGCGGGAATGGAGCTACGCACCTCTCCGCGCGCGCCGACGCCGACGCTGTTCATCAAGCTGGCGGCCCCGCGAATCCCGTCCGGCTGGACGCCCTACCTGCCCGCGACCGCGTAAGAGCCGCTCGCTCGGGCGAGAGGACGCTCGCGCAGGCGAGGGCGGCCCGCGGTTCGGACCGTCCTCCATCCAAAACCGTCACACAGAACTGGTGAAGAAACCCACCGTCGAGATGCCAAGTCCCGAAACGTCTTGACCGTCGATCGCAATGAGGTCGCACGTCACGAGGTCCGGACGCCCTAGCAAACCAGGAATCCCAGTGGGTAGGCCGTCCCGCATTGGCACGACAACCCCATTTACCAATTCCTCCGCGACGATGAAGTTCGCGTTCGACGACGCGGGATCGATGACGTGCCCGGTGAAGCTGTGATTGTTCGAAATTGCGATTCCCGTGTACTCGAACGCTCCGCCGGCGCAAGACCACGTAAACGGCAGCGCGCGACTGTTCGTTGGATCCGCACGCGCTGACGACGCCGCTAGGCCGGCGACCAGGACGCAAGCAGCCGCGACCGCAATGAGACGAACCGCAGAATGCCGCATTGCTAACCCCTTCCTTCCCCTGAGTGAGCTGAGGACCTTCCGGCGGAACTTACGCCCATGTAACAAAGCATTCAAGGGGGTCCAAATCGGTGGGCTGAGTCCCAGCCCGCCTCAGGGGTCATTCCGGAACACTGGCCCAGGCGAGCGTCGGGCGGAGATCCTCAGCCGAAGGCGAGAAGGATCGAGGCGACCCTACGCGTGGCTCTGGCTCAACGGCCATCTCCGGACGCCACCTGAGCTGCGCTCCCTAGACTCGCGCGATGACCTATGACGTCGTCCGTCCCGACGAGTTCGAGTGGCTCACGCGCCCGCACGAGCCGGGCGAGCCGGCACGGCACGTCGCCGAGCTGAGCGACCGCGCCGGCTTCGCGCACGTGCGCGGGAACGTCTGGCGGTACGAACCCGGCGCGAAGGGACGCCGGCACCGGCACGCGACGCAGGAGGAGACGTTCGTCGTCCTCGCCGGCACTCTCTCGCTCTACCTCGGAGAGCCGCCGGAGCGAGTCGACGTGCCGGCCGGTGGGATCGCACGCGTCGACCCGGACACGGCGCTCCAGTCGGCGAACCACAGCGACGAGGACCTGCTCGTCTACGCGTACGGCTTTCCGCCCGAGGACGAACGCGCGGAGCTGCTGGACTCCGCGCTCTAGCCGCGCTGGGCCCGGAACCGGGCGCCGACGGTGGGAGCGGTGAACCAGCGTCCTTGCTCCACGCCGACGGACATTGCGGCAGCGGTGCTCATGCCGAGGCGCAGGCGAGTCTTCGCGCTGCGTCGTGGCTTCCGCTCGTCGGCGATGGCGATCGCCTCCACGACCAGCGCCTTCCGCGCGTCGTGCTCGGGTGAGAGCGTCCGGATCACGAGACGCGTCCCGACGAACGGCCGCACTCCCGGGATCACGTCCCCTTCGTACGTGAACGACTTGTACGCGTAATGGAGGAGCAGGCTCCGGAGATCGTCCCAGCGCAGGCCGCCGAGGAGAAAGAGCGGGATCGACAGGATCGTGACCCAGATCACGGCGCCGATCAGGACGAGTGCCAGCAGATGCAGCACGCACGTGATCTTACGCCCGCGCGATGTGACGCTCGGCGCTGCGGCGCCGTATGTCGCGCATGAACAGACTCGGGAAGATCCTCCTCCTCGCCGGCGTGCTGCTCGTCGCCGCCGCGGTCGCGGGCGTGGCGCAGCCGCACCTCGGCCGCTCCGCGACGGCGTCCCCCGGCCCCACCGTCACGGTGACCGGCAACGGCACGGTCCACGCCACGCCGGACCGCGCCTCGTTCGACTTCGGCGTGACGACGAACGGATCCACGGCGGCCGAAGCGCTCAGCCGCAACTCCACCGAGGCGCGGGCCATCGTCGACGCGCTGAAGAGAGCCGGCGTCGATGCCTCCGACGTGCAGACGACCCAGGTCTCGCTCTGGCCGCAGACCTCGAGCAACGGCACCGAGATTACCGGCTACCAGGCGTCGAACTCGGTTCAGGTCACCGCCCCGCTGGGCAAGTCGGGCGACCTCGTTGACGCGGCGGTCGGCGCCGGCGCGAACAACGTCGACGGGCCGAATCTCGATACGACGGACAAGTCCTCCCTCTACGACGAGGCGCTGAAGCAGGCGCTCGGTGACGCGAAGGGCAAGGCGCAGGCCATCGCCGAGGCGGCGGGGCTCACTCTCGGCTCGGTGCTGAAGGCGCAGGAGGGCGGCGACGCGACGCCGGTCCCGATGTACGCCCAGGCAACGGCGAGGGCGGTCCCGATCGAGGCGGGAACGCAGGAGATCCAGGCGTCGGTGACGGTGACCTACGCGGCGACCGGCTAGAGCTCGCCCGTGCCGTGCCGTGAGGCCATGCACTCGAGGGCCCAGCCGTTCGCCGTCAGGACGATCTGCTGGGCCACGACGTCGGGTTCGGCGCCGGCGTTCTCCTGCGGCACCTCGACGACGACCTGGTGGACCGACGCCTCGACGACCCCGCCGAACTCGTGCCGGTTCTCCGCGACGATCGCGAACGCCGGCACGAGCCCCCGGAGGGCGAGCGCGAGCTCGTCGATCTCGGCGGGCGTCGCATGCCTGCCGGCGAAGACGCCGAAGTTGATCCGAACCTCGATGCCGGGCTCGTCGTGCTCACGCACGAGCAGCGAGATGGCGGGCTCGTCGAGCAGCGGACTCATGCCCGAGTCGGTATCCACCTCCGCGAAGTCCGTAACGCGCTATCGCTCGCGCGGTTCCCATTCGAAGTTGCGGACGGCGAGAACGAGGCCCGCGACTCCCCAGCCGGCCAGCACGAGGAGCGCCTCCGGCTGCGTCCAGAAACCGTGTCCGTGCAGGTAGACGGCGTTGACGAGCTTGACGAAGTACGTGAGCGGGAGCACGTCGCCGATCGCGCGGAGGACGGCGGGATAGCCGGTGGTCGGCCCGAAGCCACCGGAGAGGAACGCCATCGGCAGGAGAACGAAGTTGACCGCCGCCGACGAGCCTTCGGCCGAGCGGATCGCCATGGCCGTCGCGGTTCCGAGCGCCGCGAACGCGGCCGACCCGATCAGAAGCGTGGCGACGAGCGAGCCGATGTCGGACGGAAACGGCGTCCCGTACAACACGCGCCCGAGCAGGAACAGTGCCAGGGCCTGGAGGCCGAACACGAGCAGCGTCGAGACGAGCAGTGCGACGATGTACGTCGCGGAAGGCAGCGGCGTCGAGCGTAGGCGCTTGAGCACTCCGCTCTCGCGCCTGAGCACGAGCTGGATGGCCAGCCCGGCGAATGAGGTGTTCGCGCAGCCGTAGCCGACGAGCCCGGCGAGCACGGCCCATCTCACCGGCACGTGCTGGAACTTCCCGTCGTAGACCGAGCCGAGCAGGACGAAGAGCAGCAACGGGAAGATGAAGATGAAGAACGCGGCCTCACGGCTCCGCCAGAAGACGAGCTGCTCCGTTCGCAGCTGGTGGACGAAGAGCCTGCGCGCGGGGCGCCGCACGGCGAGGCGGATCGCCTCGGCGCTCACGACTCGACCTCCGCCTCGTCGGCGGTGAGTGCGAGGTAGACGTCCTCGAGCGACGGCCGGCGCACCTGGAGTCCCTCGAGCTCCTCGCCGCGTGCGACCGCGGCGGACGTGAGCTCGGCGAGGACGCGGGTCGGCTCGTCCGTCCGCAGGAGGACATCCTCGCCGTTTCGCCTGTACCGGATCTCTGTCTGCAAGTCGGTCGTGGTCAGGTCGGCAGGCGTCCCGACGCGCACGATCAACCCCTCGCGCATCACGGCGACGCGGTCGGAGAGCTGCTCCGCCTCGTCGAGGTAGTGCGTCGTGAGGAGGACCGTCTTACCGAGCGAGCGGAGCGAGCGGATCATCTCCCATGCCGCGCGCCGCGCCGCCGGGTCGAAGCCCGTGGTCGGCTCGTCGAGGAAGACGAGATCGGGGTCGCCGACGAGCGCGATCCCGAGGTCGAGCCGCCGCTTCTGGCCACCCGAGAGCGACTTCACGCGCGCGCCCGTCTTTTCCTCGAGCCCGACGAGCGTGATCACCTCGTCGACGTCCCGCGGCGCGTGGTAGTAGCCGGCGAAGATCGCATGCGTCTCGCGCACGGTGAGGTTCGGCCAGAGCTCCGACGACTGCAGGACGACGCCGATGCGCTCGCGGAAGTCCGGCCCGGGGTCGTCGGGGTCGTGACCCAGGACGCGCACCTCGCCGGCGTCCCGCCGCCGGTATCCCTCGAGGATCTCGACGGTCGTCGTCTTTCCGGCGCCGTTCGGCCCGAGGAGCCCGAAGACCTCCCCCTCCTCGATCGTGAAGTCGACGCCCCGGACCGCCTCGAGGTTCCCGTAGGCCTTGCGCAGCCCGCTGACCTCGATCGCGTGCATCCGCGGGAAGCGTAGAGGGGTTGGCCGTGCGCGCGGGCTTATACTCGCGACTCGCTTGCGGCCACTACAGGGGAGGGGAGACAGGTGAAGAGACTTTGGTTTCCGGCGCTGCTGTGCGCGATCGCGATCGGGCTACTGACCGCGGCGCCGGCGCTGGCCGACAAGAATGGCATCTCGGGGAAGCCCACGGCTCAGCCACAGCCGATCGACGCCCAGTCGTTCAGTCCGACGACGACCACGATCGGCGGCGGAGCGAACGTGCTTCCGACGACGCGCACGGTCGCGCACTGGTGGGGCAGCGCGATGGATCCGAACGATGGCGTCACGTACGGCTTCAACATGGTCGGAGCCGATCCGTACGGATGCTCGGGCAGCGACTGTTCCGTGACGATCGAGGCGGACATCACGCCGCTCGTCGTCAACTTCGACGGGATGACCTTCGACGGCACGACGGTCGTCGACCCGACGCTCGACTCGCCGGTGTTCGCCGACAACGACTACGGCACCACGCCGGCCGCGACGGCGGCAGGCGCCTTCCCGGACTACCCCTCGCTTGTCAACGGGCCCGGAGGAGTTCTGTCGCAGGGTGACGACGGCGTGCCGCTCCAGCTCCAGGACGCCACGATGCGGGCGCAGTTCAACCAGGTCGGCGCCGGCAATCCCTACCACCTGATCCTGCATCCGAACGTCCTCCCGGCGGTGACGCTCAACGTCCCGCACAACCAGGGGATCCTGCGGGAGAGCCCGCAGGGTGTGATCTTCCCGACCATCAACATCAACTGGTGGGCGGCTCAGATCAAGAACCTCGAGAACACCGCCGACCCGACTCACCTGCCGATCTACCTGAGCAACGGAGTGCTGCTCCAGCAGGGCGGCGGCGGATGCTGCGTGATCGGGTTCCACGGGACGCGGGCCACCGGATACGGCACCGGCAACGGCAACTCCAACGGAAACGCCGTCGTGCAGACCTTCGCGTGGGCGTCCTGGGTCACGCCCGGCACATACCCGCGGGTCGCCGGCGAGCCGCTGCCGACCGACTGGGCGCTGCAGGACATCCACGCGCTCAGCCACGAGATCGCCGAATGGGCGGACGACCCGTTCGTCAACAACACGGTCGAGCCCTGGCTGACGCCGACTGCCCCGCAGTACGGCTGCACCAACATCCTCGAGACCGGCGATCCCGTCGTCGCGATCGGGTTCGCGATGGGGACGAACGCGTTCGAGCAGGGCCAGCTCCCCGACGGCGGGCAGATGGCCGACGGGTACTACCACCCTGAGGACGAGGTGTTCCTCCCGTGGTACGTGCGGTTCGCGCCGAACAACGTGTCGGAGCCGACGCAGAGCCTCTCGCCGAACGTCGGCCGCTACTCGCTCATGGGCGACCTGAACCCGTTCTCGGGCTTCCGGCAGCCCGCGACCGGCTGCTGAGGCAAGCCGGGCACTGAAGAGACCAGAGGGGCCGGGAGCCAAGCGCTTCCGGCCCTTCGCTGTGGTTCACTGCGGCCATGTTCCGCTACGTCCTCGCCGACGTCTTCACCGAGACGCCCCTCGAGGGCAATGCGCTCGCGGTGTTCACGGACGCGCGGGAGATCCCCGAGCCGATGCTCGGGCGGATCGCGCGCGAGCTGAACCTGAGCGAGACCGTCTTCGTCTATCCGGCGGCCGGCGACGGGCATGCGCGGATCCGCATCTTCACGCCGTCGCTCGAGCTTCCGTTCGCGGGGCATCCCGTGCTCGGAGCGGCGTTCGTCCTCGGCGGGCCGCTCCAGCTGGACGAGCTCCACCTCGAGACCGGTGCCGGGATCGTGCCGGTGCGGCTCGAGCGCGACGGGTCGCGCATCGCGTTCGGCTGGATGCGGCAGCCCTCGCCGTCGATCGCGCCCTTCGGGCGGGCGGAGGAGCTGCTCGGAGCTCTCGGAGCGGAATCGGCGCTTCCCGTCGAGATCTACGACAACGGCGTGGCGCACGTCTACATCGCGTTGTCGGACGAGGACGCAGTGGTAGAGCTGCGGCCGGATTTCGCGCGGATCGGCGAGCTCGGGGAGATCGGGGTCAACTGCTTTGCAGGCGGCGCTGGCCGGTGGAAGACGCGCATGTTCGGCGTCGGCCTGGGCGTGACCGAGGACCCGGCGACCGGCTCCGCCGCCGGCCCGCTCGCCCTTCATCTCGCACGGCACGGCAGGATCGCCTTCGGCGACGAGATCGTGATCAGCCAGGGTGCGGAGATCGGGCGGCCGGCGACGCTCCACGCCGTCGCGCGCTCGCCGGAGGAGATCGAGGTCGGCGGCTCCGCGGTGGTGGTGGCGCGCGGCGAGTTCCGGCTGTGAGACGGGTCGCCGTCATGGGCGGCTCGTGCTCGGGGAAGACGACGTTCTCCCGCAGGCTCGCCGCCGCACTCGGCGTCCCGCACATCGAACTCGACGCGCTGCATCACGACCGGGGCTGGCAGGAGGCGCCCGCGGACGTGTTCCAGGCGCGCGTCCGCGCCGCGTTCGAGGCTGGGCACGACGGCTGGGTCGCCGACGGCAACTACGGCGTGAAGCTCGGCTCACTCGTGCTCGAGCACGCGGACACCGCGGTCCTGCTCGACCTGCCCTTCCGCGTCGTCTTCGGCCGTGCCGTGCGCCGCACCGTCGGACGCACGATCACACGGAAGGAGCTCTGGAACGGCAACCGCGAACAGATTCGCCACCTGTTCACGCCGTACTGGATCCCCTGGTGGGTCCTCAGGACGCACTGGAGCTACGGGCGCAAGGTGCTCGAGCGGGTCGACGGCCACCCACACCTCGAGATGGTGCATCTTCGCTCCGTCGACGAGGTCGAGGGGTGGCTTCAGTCGATCCAGGCGACCGAGTCGATGTCCGGCAGCTCGAACGGCAGCGAGCGCCAGAAGACGCCTCCGTTGGCCGAGACGTAGAGCCGGTTGCGCGCGGCGTAGAGCATCCGGTCGGGTTCCTCCTCCGCGATCGCGACGGCGAAGCCCGGCGGCAGGCCGCCTCCCGCCTCGCGCCAGGTTGTCCCGCCGTCGTTCGAGAGCATGAGCGGCGGACGTCGTTCGACGACGGCGACGACCGTCGAGCCCGAGCGGGCCGCTGCGACGACGCGCGGGAGGGCCACTTCGGGCCGCTCCGTCTCCGGCACCTCGCTGCCTTCGCCGAGCAGCGTCTCGGCCTCGACGTCGACGAGGAAGACGCCCGCAACCGTTCCCACCGCGGCGATCACGGACGTGTCTTTCCTTGTAACAACTTGTTACGTAGTAGGCCGGAGACGAGGGCGCTCGCGCGGTGCGCGGCGGAGCCCGGGCGGTGTCCGCCGGCGCGGGCGCTCAGGTAGGCGACCGAGAACGCGTCGCCCGCTCCCGTCGGGTCTCCCTGTACGGGGCGGGCCGTGACTCGCACCGCGGCGTCGCGCGTGAGGACGAGGGAGCCGCCCGCACCGAAGGTCACGACGACCTCGGGAACGCCGAGCTCGCGCAGCTCTTCGAGCTCGCCGCCGCCGAGGATCGTCTGCGCCTCCTCCTCGGCGAGCTTCAGGATCGAGACGTGGCGCAGGATCGTCCGGTCGAAGTCCGCGTCCATGGTGAGGGGGCCGAGCCGGCGCGCCCGGACGAGGCCGTGACCGTCGAGAAGCACGCGCCGCCGGTGGGCGATGCGCTCGAGCGTCTCGGCCGGGAAGTCGTCGCGCAGCAGTGGAGCGGCGTGCACCCACTCGACGCGTCGCAGCACTCGCTCCGGCTCGTCGCCCTCGCTCCACGGCTCGCCGATCGCGTCGACCTGCATCTCGCGGCCGCCGTCCGCGTCGTAGCGGAAGGAGAACGACGTCGTCTCGCCGGCCGCAGCGAGCGTGATCGGGAGGCCGAGCGAGGCGAGCCGTCTCAGGTACGAGCGCCGCTCGAGCTCCCCGCACTTCGCGAGGACCATCGCCTCCTGCCGGAGCGCCCGCAGCGCGCGCCCGGCGTACCACGGGCCGCCGCCGATCCGCTCGCCGCGGTCGTCCACGACGTCACGCGCAAGAGGGCCGATCACGGCGAGCGGACGCACGACCCGCAAGCGTAAGGCCGAGCGAGAGGACGAAGGCGAGGCCGAAGCTCGGCAGCGAGCCGCCGGTCGCGCCCTGCCCCGGATGCGTGTGCTCCACGAGGTGGATCCACGACGCCGGCCCGACCGGGGCGAGCCACTGGTAGAGGCAGAAGCCGGCGAGCCACGCGACGATCTGGGCCGGCCGGATCTCGGGAGCGGCGAACGGTTCGCGGTTCCCGGCGAGCCACTGCGCGAGCAGCACGCCGAAGAGCGGGACGAAGAACGAGCCGAGCAGGTAGAGGAAGGCCTGGTAGTTGACGAGGTCGATCACGAATGTCCCCGCGGTCGCCACCGCCGCCACGAGCAGGATGAGCAGCCTCTGCGGCGCGCGCGGCAGGAGATTCTGCAGCGAGACGGCCGCCGAATAGACGTTCGCGAACGGCTCCTTCGTCTCGTCCACCCCGAGCGCGACGAGCGCGAGCGCGGCACCGAGGCCGCCGGTCGCGATCGCGCCGATCACGGACGGCGCGTCGGCGAGGCCGCGCGTGAGGAGCAGGATCGCGCCGAGCGCGTACAGCCACACGTTCGGGACGAAGTAGCCGACGGCCGCACCCCAGAACGCGCCGCGGCCGCTCCTCGAGAAGCGCGTGTAGTCGGCCGCGAGCGGGAGCCAGGAGACCGGCAGCGCGACCATCAGGTCGACTCCCTGCCAGAAGCTGAGCCCGCCCTTCCCCGGCCGCGACCACAGCGCGCCGAGATGCGCGTCGTGCAACGCCCACCAGGTGAGGTAGGCGAGCGAGGCGAGGACGACCCAGAGCGCGACACGCTTCACCCACTCGCGCACGAAGCCGATCGGCCCCACGAGCGCGAGAGCCGTCGCCGCCGCCGCGGCCGCGAGCTTCCAGATCCACAGCGGGCCGTGCACGAGCGCATGCGCTGCCGTCGCGATGACGAGCACCTCGAAGATCGTCCAGCCGAGGTTCTGGAGGACGTTGAGCCCCGTGGGGAGGTACGAGCCCGTGCGGCCGAGCGGCGCGCGGAGCAGCACCATCGCGGGTACGCCGGCCTCCGCGCCGACGGCGGCGGCAAAGCCGAGCAGCGCGTTGCCGAGGATCCCGCCGACGAGGATCGCGAGCAGCGCATCCGGCAGCGAGAGCGCGGGCACGAGGAAGGCGCCGGCGACGAGGACGAGCAGGCTCAGCCCGAGGCTGCTCCACAGCATTCCGTTCTCGAGGCCGCCGAGCGTCCGCAGCCGGTCGGGAACCGGCGTGATGCCCCACGCAGGTGTTCTGTCGCTCACGCACCTCCCTTCGCCGGCATGACCCGGATCAGGTTCGACGGGTGTGATCTCAGCCGCACGGCGCGCGGCACCCCGGTGCTACGAGTGTATGGATCCGGGCGAACAACGGCCTGCAGACGGCGAGTACTCGCTGGACCTGCTGCGGATTACCGCCGGCGCAAGCGGGGCAACCGCAGGCATGAAGAAGCTTCTCGAAATCCTCGTCTGCTTCGTGCACCCCCTCGCCGTCGTGCTCGCGTGGATCAATCTCGCCGGGCGGAGCGATCTGGGCGGCGGCCGGAAGCTCGTGTGGGCGGTCTTCCTGCTCGTGCCCGTCGTGCCGTTCGTCTACGTCCTGACCGGCGGCGACCTCTGGTGAGCTAGGCGCGGCCGTACCGTGCTGCGCGGGCGGCGGTCGCCGGAGCGACGCCCGCGTCCACGAGCTGCTGGCGCGCCTCGCTCTCCTTCAGCACGCGGAGCAGAACCCACACGAGCGCCGGCAGCATCGTGAGCGCGCTCTCCACGAGCATCACGCCGCCGCCTGCCTTCTGGTCGGACAGATGCGTCAGCCCCCACAGCGTCGCGTCGTGCGCGTACGGCGGGTAGTAGACGTGGCTCGACCAGATGAAGACCTGCGAGAGGACGAGCATCACGAGCCACATCCCGAGGACGTAGGGGATCCGCCACGGCGCCGTGAACCACGCCGGCCCGGGCAGCGGCTCGAGCAACGCGGCCCACATCAGCATTCCGAGTGCGACGAAGAGCGAGTGCTGCAGCGCGTGGACGGCGTCGTGCCGTAGGGCGGCGTCGAAGAGCACGGGCAGGTGCCAGACGACGAAGTTCGCGCCCCAGAGCGGCAGCGCGACGAGCGGGTGCGCGAGCACGCGGAGCCGGTGGACGAGGCGCACCCGCAGCAGCGGCCGGAGCAGCCGGCCGTCGAGGCCGAGCACGAGGAGCAGTGCGCCGACGTCGCCGAGCAGCAGGTGCTGGAGCATGTGCACCGAGAAGAGCCGCTCCTCGCCGATCGTGTCGATCGTGGACGCGAGCGCGAAGAAGAGGGTCAGCAGCCCGGCGCCGAACGCCACGACGCGCAACGGCGGCACGGGCGGCCCTCGGCGCGCCAGCGTCCGCGCCCGCCGCCAGTAGAGCGCGCCGGCGAGTGCAAGGACCGCAAGCTCGAGCGGGTCGAGGTTCCAGTCACTCATCGGGGCTCGTCGGGTTTGTGCCGGACCGGCCCGGGTACCCGTTTACCGGATTGAGTACGTGGCGGAGAGGGCGCAGGGGACTCGTCGCAGCTGCGCTGCTCCTCCCGACCGTGCTCGCCGGCTGTGGGAACGCGCAGGACACGCTCCATCCGCACAGTCACGCGGCCGCCGACATCACGAATCTCTTCTGGGTGATGACGGGCGTCGCCTTCGGCGGCCTCGCGCTCGTCACCGGGCTCCTCGTCCTCGCCTGGGTGCGGCGCGGCCGCCGCGGCTTCGGGGCCGGCGCCGACGATCCGCATCCCGGAGAGAGGCCCGCGTGGTTCGTCGTCGTCGGCATGGGCGTCGTCTTCCCGCTCGCCGTGGTCGTGGCGCTGTTCATCGTCAGCGACTGGTCGATCGTCAACGTGACCCAGGCGCCGGCGGCGTCCAGCACGGACATGACCGTCGACGCCATCGGCCACCAGTGGTACTGGGAGTTCCGGTATCCGGGGACGAAGGCTGTCACGGCCGACGAGATGCACATTCCCGTCGGGACGCGGATCAACCTCGTCGCGACGACCGCCGACGTGATCCACAGCTTCTGGGTGCCGGAGCTGAACCGGAAGATCGACACGATCCCGGGTCAGAGGAACCGGATTCTCCTCTACGCGAACGAGACCGGCGTCTATCGCGGCCAGTGCGCCGAGTACTGCGGGCTCCAACACGCGCACATGGCGATGCTCGTCGTCGTCCAGCCGAAGGCGCAGTTCCGGGCCTGGCTGAGGCGGCAGGCCGCGGCGGCGGCGACGCCGAAGACGGCTCTCGCGCAGCGCGGCGAGCGGGCCTTCCTGAACGGCGCGTGCTCGAGCTGCCACGCGATTCGCGGCACGAGTGCCCGCGGCTTCGTCGGCCCCGACCTCACCCACCTCGCGAGCCGCACGACGCTCGGGGGCCTGACGATCCCGAACCGGCGGAGCGACCTCGCACAGTGGATCGTCGACTCGCAGCACGTCAAGCCGGGGAACCAGATGCCGAACTTCCACCTCCCGGATTCGCAGGTTCGCGCCCTTGTCGCCTACCTGGAGACGCTGCATTGAGCGCCGCCGCCTACGAGGAGCGGCTCGAGCGCATGTGGCGGTCGCGCCCCGGCGTGCTCGGCTGGGTGATGACGACCGACCACAAGCGGATCGGCCTTCTCTACTTCTGGACGACGCTCGTGCTCTTCGCGGCCGGCGGCGCCGAGGCGCTGATCATGCGCACGCAACTCATCCAGCCGAACCAGCACGTCGTCGGGCCGTCCACCTACGACGAGCTTTTCACGATGCACGGGCTGACGATGATCTTCTTCTTCATCATCCCGATGACCACGGGCGCGTTCGGGAACTACCTCCTGCCCCTGATGCTCGGCGCGCGGGACATGGCCTTCCCGCGGATGAACGCCCTCAGCTACTGGGTCTTCCTCGCCTCGGGGATCTTCGTCTACACGAGCCTCTTCCTCGGCATGGCGCCGAACGCCGGCTGGTTCGACTACGTGCCGCTCGCCAACGCGAAGTTCGACCCCGGGCACGCGATCGACTTCTACTGCCTCGGGATCATCTTCAACGGCATCTCGTCGAGCCTCACCGCCGGGAACTTCATCGTGACGATCCTCAAGATGCGGGCGCCCGGGATGTCCTTCAACCGGATGCCGCTCTTCTGCTTCGCCTTCCTCGCGGCGTCCTGGGGCCTCCTCTTCGCGCTGCCGTCGCTGTCGGCCGACACGATCTTCCTCTTCCTCGACCGCAACGTCGGCACCCATTTCTTCGACGTCGCGAAGGGGGGCTCGACCCTCCTCTGGCAGCACCTGTTCTGGATCTTCGGCCACCCCGAGGTCTACATCCTCATCGTCCCCGCCTTCGGGATCGCGACGGAGATCATCCCCGCCTTCACCCAGCGGCGCGTCGTCGCCTTCCCGCTCGTCGCCGTCGCCGAGCTGCTCGTCGTCTTCATCGGCTTCGGCGTCTGGGCCCACCACATGTTCGCCACGGGGATGCCGACCGTCACGGTCGTCTTCTTCGCCGCGGCCACCGCCGTCGTCGTCATCCCGAGCACGATCCAGGTCTTTGCCTGGTGCATGACCTTCATCACGGGCAACGCGCAGTTCAAGACGCCGCTGCTCTTCATCGCCGGCTTCATCTTCATGTTCGTCGCCGGCGGGCTGACCGGGATCATGTTCCTGGCGGTGCCGTTCGACCAGCAGGTGACGGACACCTACTTCGTCATCGCCCACTTCCACTACATCATCTTCGGGGCCGCGGTCTTCCCGATCTTCGGCGGCCTGTACTTCTGGTTTCCGAAGGTGACGGGGAGGCTCTACTTCGAGCTGCCGGGCCAGATCAGCTTCTGGATCATCTTCGTCGGGACGAACCTCCTCTTCTTCCCGATGCACATCGTCGGGCTCGACGGGATGCTGCGCCGCAACTACACGTACCCGTCGGGGCTCGGCTGGGGGCCGGACAACCTCGTCGAGACGATCGGCTCCTACATCACGACGATCGGGATCGTGGTCCTGCTCGCGAACCTCGTCGTGAGCTACTTCCGCGGCCCGCGTGCAGGCCCGGATCCGTGGCACGGCGCGACGCTCGAGTGGACGATCTCGTCGCCGCCGCCCGAGTACAACTTCGCGGTCATCCCGAAGGTCTCGAGCGCGTACGCGAACTGGGACGACGCGGACCGGGAGGAGGATCGGCGCAAGCTCGCCGAGGGCGTCATGGTGCTCGACCAGGGGCATGAGCAGCCCGTGAGCTCTCCCGTCGACGGCTGGTGGGCCGAGATCGTCGAGATGCCGCACGACTCGCCGTGGCCGATCGTGCTCGCGCTGGCGATGGCGGTCGTCTTCGTCCTCCTGCTCCTCCATCTCTGGCTCGGCATGTGCTTCGCGCTCGCCGGGATCGTTCTCGCCCTGCTCGGCTGGCACGGCGCGGAGCCGCAGGAGAGCTGATGGCCGACTACGTCGCAGGCGGAGTTCCGGAGCGGCTCGTCCCGCGGACGACCGAGGCGCGCAACGCGGGCGATGCGATGACTCTCGCGGGCCGTCGCCGCGGGCCGAGCGTCGCGTTCTGGGGCATGGCGACGGTCGTCGCGAGCGAGGCGACGCTCTTCGGCACCTTCATCGGCTCGTACTACTACCTCCGCTTCAGCGCGCTGCACTGGCCGCCGCCGGGGACGCCGGAGCCGCGCGTCGTCGTGCCCCTCGTCATGGCGGGGGTGCTCGCGACGACGAGCCTGCCGATGCAGCTCGCGGCGATCGCCGCGAGGCGGGCTCGTCTCTGGTCGGCGCGGGCGCTGCTCGTCTGGGCACTCGCCGTCCAGTGCGGCTACCTCGCCTACGAGATCCACGACTACGTCGACCAGCTGCACCGCTCGGCGCCGCAGGACAACGCGTACAGCTCGATCTACTACACGCTGCTCGGCGCCGACCACGTGCACGTCGCGATCGGGATCCTGCTCGTGGTCTGGCTGCTCTGGAAGCTCCTGCGCGGGCTCACGATGTACCGGCTCAACGCGGTGCAGGTCATTGCGTTCTACTGGCATGCCGTCAACCTCCTGACCCTGATCGTGATCGGGGTCCTCCTGAGCGTGACGCTATGAACGAGACGGCCTATCCGGACCGCTCCACCCGCGTCGGCCGCTTCACGCTGCGGCAGCTGAGCGTCGTGCAGTGGATCGGCGTGGTCGTCGCGCCGCTCGCGTGGACCGGCCAGCACGTCGTCGGCTACGGCGTGGGTCAGGCCCGCTGCGAGGTGGGCGCGAGCTGGGGGATCGGCTTCGACACGTGGCAGCTCGCGATCCTGGCCGCGGCCGGCCTGCTCGTCCTCGCCTCCGAGGCGGCGGCCGTGACCGTCTTCCTCGCGACGCGGGAGACGAACTACGGCGACGGGCCGCCCGGGGACGGTCGGTGGGGAGGCGCCGTCCCGTACAGCCGGCTCCACTTCTTCGCCACCGCCGCGATGTTCGCGAACGTCCTCTTCGTCGCCGTGATCCTCATGGACGGGCTCGCCTCGGTCTTCGACTCGCTATGCGTGCAGTCCTGACCATCGCCGGCCTCGCCGCGACGGGGCTTCTCGCCGCCGGCGCTGCAGGCGCGGCCCCGCCGAAGCACGGGCTCGCCGCCTACGGCGACCATCTCTACGGCCAGTACTGCCTCGGCTGCCACGGCCCGAATGCGGCAGGGCGGCTGAAGCAGCCCGCGAGCTCGACCGGAGCAGCACCGGGACGGGCGCAGGGACAGCAGGGCGGGATCGGCCCGTCGCTCCACGGCGTGGGCGCGCTCGCGGCGGACTTCTACCTCCGCACCGGCTACATGCCGCTGCGCCGGGTCGGACTGCAGCCCCGGCGCGGCCGCGTCTTCTTCGGGGAGCACGAGATCCGTGCGCTCACCGCGTACGTCGCGAATTTCGGCGGCCCGGCGATCCCGCAACCGAAGCCCGAGCGCGGCAGCCTCTCGCAGGGCCTCGCGCTCTTCACCGAGCACTGCGCCGGCTGCCACCAGGTCGTCGCCCAGGGCGGGCTCGTGACGGGCGCGGTCCCGCCTGCGCTCGTCGAGGCGACGCCGCTCGAGGTCGCGGAAGCGGTGCGCATCGGGCCGTACGTGATGCCGAAGTTCTCGCAGCGCGCGATCACCGACCGGCAGCTCGACTCGATCGTCCGCTACGTCGAGTTCACGAAGGATCCGCCGCGGCAGGGCGGCTGGGGCCTCGGCTTCCTCGGGCCGGTGGCTGAGGGGCTCGTGACCTGGTTCCTCGCGATCCCGGCGCTGCTCGTCCTCTGCCTGCTGCTCGGGAGGAGGCTGCGCTCCTGAGACGCATCCGGAACGCGATCGTCGCGGCGCTCGTCCTCCTCGTCGGACGCCGCCGGAGCCGGCATGTGAGGCCGGAGGAGACGCGCATCGTGCCGGCGCTGCCGCCGAACCCCGGGGCGGAGCTCGCCGCCCTCGCGCTGCTCGGGCTCTCGTCGCTGGCGGCGCTCGGCTTCATCCTCATCTACGCATTCGGTGCCTCGCTGCCCGACGAGACGCAGCTCCTCGGCGCGTCGATGGGGCTCGCGCTCCTCTTCCTCGCGGCTGCGCTGATCGTCGTCGGGCTCCGGCTCGTGCCGTCGGAGGAGGTCGCGGAGGCGTACCCGCCGCAGGAGCACCCGGGCGAGCAGCAGGTGATCGCGGAGCTGGTCGACGAGAGCGGCACGCGTTTCACGCGGCGCCGTCTCTTCAAGCTCGGCCTGCTCGGCGCGGGCGGGACGCTCGGGCTCGCCGTCCTCACGCCTGCGGCGTCGTTCGGCCCGCTGTTCCACGTCGGCGACTTCCTCCGGACCCCGTGGCGGCGCGGCCGCCGCCTGGTCGACGAGCACGGCGTGCCGTACAGGGCGGCCGACATCGAGCGGAACGACTTCTACCTCGCCTTCCCCGAGGGAGTGAGCGACGAGGAGAAGGAGCAGATGGCCGCGTCGCTCGTCGTGATCCGGCTCGACCCGGCCCAGCTCGACCTGCCGCCCGACCTGAAGGGCTACGACGCGCACGGGATCCTCGCCTACTCGCGGATCTGCACCCACGCGGGCTGCGCGATCACCCTCTACCGCGCGCCGCTGTTCCAGCCGGCCGAGCCGAAGCCCGCGCTCGTCTGCCCGTGCCACTACTCGACGTTCGACCCCGCGACCGGCGGCACGGTCACCTTCGGGCCCGCCGGACGGAACCTGCCGCTGCTGCCGGTCTTCGTGGACTCGAAGGGCTTCCTCCGCGCGAAGGGCAACTTCAACGGGCCGGTCGGGCCGTCGTGGTGGGGCGTCCGCATGTGGAAGGCGCAGCCGTGACGAGCCGCGGCGCGCCCCTGACCCGGCGCTCGGTGCGGTGGCTCGACCAGCGGACCGCGAGCGCGCCGCTCTTGCGCAAGGCGCTGCGCTACCTCTTCCCCGACCACTGGTCGTTCCTGCTGGGCGAGGTCGCGCTGTACGCGTTCGTCGTCCTCGTCGCGACCGGGATCTACCTCACGTTCTTCTTCGTGGACTCGACGAAGGAGGTCGTCTACCACGGCGGATACGCACCGCTCTACGGCCAGAGGGTGAGCGAGGCGTACGCGTCGGTCGTGCACCTCTCGCTCTTCGTGCGCGCCGGGCTGCTGATCCGGCAGACGCACCACTGGGCCGCGAACGTCTTCATCGCGGCGATCGTCCTCCACCTCTTCCGCATCTTCTTCACGGGCGCGTACCGGAAGCCGCGCGAGCTGACGTACTGGCTCGGCGTGACGATGCTCACGCTCGCCCTGCTCGAGGCGTACGTGGGCTACTCGCTCGTCGACGACCTGATGTCGGGGATGGGCCTCGCGATCGGCTACTCGGTCGGCCTCGCGATCCCGTTCGTGGGCGAGAACCTCATGAACTGGCTGTTCGACGGGATGTTCCCCGGCAGCGAGCAGCTCTGGCCGCGCATGTACATCGCGCACGTCCTCATCTTCCCGGTCCTGATCGCGGTACTGCTCACGCTGCACCTGCTGCTCGTGGCGATGCGGCACCACACGCAGTTCCGGCGTACGAAGGCGCAGACCGAGCACACGATCGTCGGCATCCCGGCGTGGCCCGGGCAGACGCCCCGCTCGCTCGGGCTCCTGATCGGAACCGCGGGCGTGCTCTTCCTGCTCGGCGGGCTCGTCCAGATCAACCCGATCTGGCTCTGGGGCCCGTACCACACGTACTCGTCGACGAACGGAGCCCAGCCGGACTGGTACCTCGGCTGGCTGATCGGAGGCCTGCGGCTCGTACCCAGCTTCGACCTCACGATCGCCGGCTACACGCTCGTGCCGAACCCGTTCTGGGGCGGCGCTGCGTTCCCGCTCGTCGTCTTCGGCTTCCTCTACCTCTGGCCGTGGCTCGAGCGCCGCTTCACCGGCGACCAGGCGTTCCACAACCTGCTCGACCGGCCGCGCGACGCGCCGGTCCGCACGGCGATCGGGATCGCGATGATCGGCTGGGTCTTCCTCGTCTTCCTCGCCGGTGCCTCGGACCGCGTGGACGTCACCTTCGGTCTCGCCTATGTGTCCCAGATCTGGGTCTACCGCGTCCTCGTCTGGGTGCTGCCGGTGCTGTTCGGGCTCATCGCCTGGTGGGTCTGCCGGGAGCTGCAGGCCGGCGAAAGGGTGCTGGGCGAGAGGCACGAGGCGGAGGCGGAAGCACGTCTCGCCCGGCCTCTGTGACGAACGATTCGGCTTGACAGAGCCGATTTCCCGTACTTGCCGTCGCGACGTGACTGTTTTGTGACGGTAGCTGCTACCGGCCGTCTCTCGAGGCTGCCAGGCAGTCGGCGAGGGCGGCGATGTCTACCGGGCCACTCGTATCGATTCGGATCGTCACTCCCGGCACGTCGAGGGGCTCGTGGCGTCCCGACTCGACTGCGTCGCGCAGGGTCTGCCCACGCTCGTGGTCGATGTGCCCGGGGTGGCGCGTGCGCCCTTCGTAACGCTCGATCAGCAGCTCGAGCGGAGCACTGCAATGGATCTGGCCGAAGCGAACGGGCAGCGCGGCCAGTCGCGTCTCGAGCTCGCTCCCGCGGACGAAGTTGCCCTCGAGGACGAGGCTCGCGCCCGAGGCCACCGACTCCTCGACGAGGGCGAGCATCGCGAGATACGTCGCCTCGCCGAGCCGCTGCGACCACGCGAGATCGCCGGCCCCGAGTCCGTCGAAGAGCGCCTCCTTGATCGTGTCCTTCGCGATCAGCGGCAGCCGGAGGCGAGCCGCGAGCTCGCGCGCGACCGTCGTCTTCCCTGCCGCGGGCGGCCCCTGGACGACCACCAGCAACGGCGTCTCCACGGTGAGCTACTCGCCGAGGAGGCGCCTGAGGACGTACTGGAGGATTCCTCCGTGGCGGAAGTACTCGCGCTCGCGGGGGGTGTCGAGCCGGAGGCGCGCGCGGAACTCCTTCTCGTCCGCCCTCACCGTGACCTCGTCCGCGTCGCCGCCTTCGACGCCGGTGATCGAGAACTCCTCGCGGCCGGTCAGCCCGAGCGACTCGGCGTTCTCGCCCGGCATGAACTGGAGGGGCATGATCCCCATCATCAGGAGGTTCGAGCGGTGGATCCGCTCGTAGGAGTCCGCGATCGCTGCCCGCACGCCGAGCAGGTTCGGCCCCTTCGCCGCCCAGTCGCGTGAGGAGCCCGAGCCGTACTCCTTGCCGGCGATGACGATCGTCGGCACGCCCTCGGCGCGGTAGCGCTCGGCGACCTCGAAGATCGTTCCCTCCTCGCCGTCCGGGAGGTGGACCGTCCACGTCCCCTCGTTGCCGGGCACGAGGAGGTTCTTGAGCCGGACGTTGGCGAACGTGCCGCGCACCATGACCTCGTGATTGCCGCGGCGAGCGCCGTAGGAGTTGAACTCCCGCCGCTCGACTCCGTGCTCGACGAGGTACGTGCCCGCCGGAGAGTCGGGGCGGATCGCGCCCGCAGGCGAGATGTGGTCGGTCGTGACGGAGTCGCCGATCAGGACGAGACAGCGCGCTCCCTCGACGTCGGCCACAGGCTCGGGCTCGCGCGGCATTCCCTCGAAATACGGCGGCAGCCGCACGTAGGTCGAGTCCGGATCCCACGCGTACAGCTCGCCCTCCGGCGTGTCGAGCCCGCGCCAGCGCTCGTCGCCGGTGAAGACGTCGGCGTACGTGGAGGAGAACATCTCGCCCTTGACGGACCTGCCGATGACGCCGTCGATCTCCTCGCGGCTCGGCCAGATGTCGCGGAGGAAGACGTCCTCGCCGTCGGAGCCCCGGCCGAGCGGCTCGTTCACGAGGTCGACGTCCATCCGTCCCGCGAGCGCGTACGCGACGACGAGCGGCGGCGACGCGAGGTAGTTCGCCTTCACCTCGCCGTGGATGCGCGCCTCGAAGTTCCGGTTGCCCGAGAGGACGGCGCAGACGACGAGGTCGCCGTCTGCGACAGCCGCGCTGATCGGCTCCGGCAGCGGCCCGGAGTTCCCGATACACGTCGTGCAGCCGTAGCCGACCGTGTTGAAGCCGAGCTCGTCGAGGTACTTGTCGAGGCCCGACGCGCGGTAGTACTCGCTCACGACCTTCGAGCCCGGCGCGAGGGAGGACTTGACCCACGGGCGCCGCTCGAGCCCGCGCTCCACCGCCTTCTGCGCGAGGAGGCCGGCGGCGATCATCACCGACGGGTTCGACGTGTTCGTGCAGGACGTGATGGCGGCGATCACGACCGAGCCGTGCTCGAGCGCGTACTCCTCTCCCTCGACCGCGACCTGCTTCTTCTCGAGCGTCGCGGTCGGCGTGGCGACAGGCTCCTGGCCGTCACCGACGCCGTCGCCGGTCGGTGGGTCGCTGGCGGGAAACGAGTCGGCGATCTCCTTGTCGTACGTGCCGTTCGTGTATTCGACGCCGAACGTCCCGAGGGAGTCGATGAACGCCTCCTTCGCGCTTCCCAGCGGGACGCGGTCCTGCGGCCGGCGCGGCCCCGCGAGCGAGGGCTCGACGTCGTCGAGGTCGAGCTCGACGACCTGGGAGTACTCGGGATGGTCGTCGGCGTCGTGCCAGAGGAGGTTCTCCTTGCAGTACGCCTCCACGAGCGCGACCCGCTCGGCGCTGCGGCCCGTGAGGCGCAGGTACTCGACCGTCACCTCGTCGACGGGGAAGAAGCCGCATGTCGCGCCGGTCTCGGGGCTCATGTTCCCGAGCGTCGCGCGGTCGGCGAGGGCGAGCGAGCCGACTCCCGGCCCGAAGTACTCGACGAGCTTCCCGACCACGCCCGTCTTGCGCAGGATCTCGGTCACGGTGAGCACGAGGTCGGTCGCCGTCGCGCCCTCGCGGAGCGCACCGGTGAGCCGGAAGCCCACCACCTGCGGGACGAGCATCGACAGGGCCTCCCCGAGCATCGCGGCCTCGGCCTCGATTCCGCCGACCCCCCAGCCGAGGACGCCGAGGCCGTTGACCATGGTCGTGTGCGAGTCGGTGCCGACGAGCGTGTCGGGGAAGGCGATCCCGTCGCGCACCTCGACGACGCGCGCGAGGTATTCGAGGTTCACCTGGTGGCAGATGCCGGTGTTGGGCGGGACGACGCGGAAGTTGTCGAGCGCGCCCTGGCCCCAGCGGAGGAACGCGTAACGCTCCTTGTTCCGCTCGAACTCGAGCTCGACGTTCCGCTCGATCGCGAGCCGTGACGCGAACTCGTCCACCTGGACGGAGTGGTCGATCACGAGCTCGGCGGGGATGAGCGGGTTGATCGCGTTCGGGTCGCCGCCCTGCTCGCGCATCGCGTCGCGCATCGCCGCGAGGTCGACGACGGCCGGGACACCGGTGAAGTCCTGCAGGAGGACCCGCGCGGGGTGGAACGAGATCTCGCGCGACGGCTCCGCGTCGGCGACCCAGCTCGCGACGGCCTCGGCCTCGTCCTCGGAGCCGCAGCGGAGGACGTTCTCGAGCAGGATCCGGAGCGTGTACGGGAGCCGGGCGGCGGCGGCGTCGAGCTTGTGGAACCCGTAGCTCTCGTCGCCGACACGCAGTTGCTCCATGCCTCCGAGTCTAGAGGCGGGGCATCAGCTCCCGGGCCGCGAACTCGGTGAACTCGTCCTGGTTCTCGCCGATCTGGTGGATGTAGACGTGGGTGAACCCGGCGTCCTCGTACTTGCGGATCAGCTCGAGGTACGGCTCGGGGTTCGGCCCCGCCGGCGTCGACTCGGCGACGTCCTCGACGGTCACGTTCGCAGCCGACGACTCGAAGTCCCGCGGCGCCGGGAGCTCCTGGCCCCCGGAGCCGGCGAGCGCCAGGTTCGGCCAGAGCTTGTGCGCGCGCTCGAGGCCGGCCTCCTCGTCCTCGTCGTAGGCGACGTGGATCATTCCGAGCTTCTGCTTGCCGCGGCCGCCCGCGGACTCGAACGTCTCGATGAGCTCCCCGTTCGGGGCCGTCGAGATCAGCCCGTCGCCGATCCGTCCCGCGAGCTTGGAGGCCTGCTGCTGCGATGCCGCGACGAACACCTCCGGCGGCTCGTCCGGGACGGTGTAGAGCCGCGCCTCCTCCACTGCGTAGTGCCTGCCGCGGTGCGTGATCTCGTCGCCGCTCCAGAGCTTGCGGATGACCTCGACGGCCTCCTCGAGCATCTCGAGGCGCTCCCACGGAAGCGGCCAGCGCGCGCCGGTGACGTGCTCGTTGAGGTTCTCGCCCGTCCCGACCCCGAGGAAGAAGCGGCCCGGCATCATGCACCCGACCGTCGCGGCCGCCTGCGCCACGATCGCCGGGTGGATGCGGATGAGCGGGCAGGTCACTCCCGTGCCGACGCGGATCTTTTCCGTTGCCTGCGCGATCCCGCCGAGCGTCGACCACACGAAGGGGCTGTGTCCCTGCTCGCCGACCCACGGGTGGAAGTGGTCGGAGATGAGCGCGAACGTGAAGCCCGCGCGCTCGGCGACCTGCGCCTGGCGCACGAGCTCGTTCGGCGGATGGTCTTCGGAGGAAAGTGCGAAGCCAAGCTCCATGGCGCTGGAAGTACCTTCCTGCCGCGCCGCCAAACGGACGGTCAGGCCGTAGCCTGCGCCCTTCTCGCCGCCCGGGCGAGCTCCGCGAGCTCGGCTAGCGCCTGGGTGGATTCCGCCCTGTCGCGGTCGCGCAGGGTCGCGTGCACGGCCTTCCCGGCCGTGTCGACGTGGATGCTCGCCAGTCCGAGGCGCCGCTGGAGCGGGCCCTCGACGTGCCGCAGGCTCTGCACCTTCTCGAGCGGAACCCAGGAGCTGATCCGCCGGAGCCGCCCGCTCGTCGTGGCGACGGCCGAGTCGCTGCGGGCCCAGGCGAGGTTGCGGTAGCGGAGCGGGCTCTTCCAGAACGCCCGCCGCGGCGGGGGAGAGAGGTCGCGCGGCCGGTCCGGAACGAGCAGGTCGACCAGCTCGAGCGCGAGAGCGCGATGCCCGACCGGGAGCAACGTGCGCATCTGGCCCCGCGCCGCCTCGCCCTCTCCCTTGCGGCGCTGTCGGCCCGCGAGATCGACCTCGAGCCTGCACCAGCCGACTGCCCGCCAGAGAAACGGCTCGACCATCCGCACCGCCTGCACGCGGCCGGGGCGGATCACCTCGGTGGTCAGGGCCACGAGACCTCCGTGCAGGTGCAGCCCTTCCGGCCCTTCGGCGACCCGCAGCCGGTAGAGCTGGTTGAAGCGGCGCCACACGACGGTCACCGCGCTGATGATCCAGACCGCGCCGCCGCTGGCGATCGCGGCCGCGGCATGCGGGGACAGCACGGCGGCGATCGCGAACCCGACGAGAATCGCCTCGGCGACGACCCCGACGTCGCTGACGAGGATCGAGACCACGAGGCGCCAGGTGTCGACCTGCGCCAGCACCCGCTCCTCCTGCTGCTCCGAGGGCTGCTCGGTCTCGGGCCGGTCGTCGCGGGCGCCGCGGGCGAGCGCGAGGAGCCGGTCTCGGAGCGGCTCGACCTCTCGCTCGGGCAGATACGCGAGCCTGGCGGTGGCGCCGCTCGAACCCGCCATGCGCAATCGCAGCTCGGCCACGCGGAACATCCGCGCCAGGCCCGGCCGGATCACGTCGATGGCCTGCACCTGAGACAGGGGAAAGCGAATCGAGCGCCGGCGCAGGAGCCCGGTCTCGATGTGGAGGTCGTCGCCCTCGACCCGCCAGCGCGTCACGAGCCACGAGACGAAGCCCGCCCCGATGAGCACCGCGATCACGATCATCTGCGGAACGGCGCTGCTCAGCTTGTCTCCGCCGAGGGCGATCGGCACGAGCAGGATCCCGATGGCGATCGTGCCACGCCCGCCGCGTACGACCGGCGAGAGCGGGTGCAGCCGCTGCCACTCTTCGGGCACCGTCACAGCCCCGCAGCCTGCGCCTCGCCAAGCTCGGCGAGGCGGTCGCGCAGGCGTGTGGCCTCTTTCTGCGCGAGGCCCGGAATTCGCGCGTCGGTCGCCGCTGCGGCCGTGTGCAGCTTGACGGTCGCCAGGCTGAAGATCCGCTCCAGCGGGCCCGCGGTCACGTCGATGAACTGCATTCGCCCGTACGGCACCACCGTCAGGCGCGCGAAGAGGACGCCCCGTCGTACGAGAAGGTCGTCCTCGCGCTCGGCGTAGCCCCACGACCGGTACCGCCTGCCCACGATCGGCAGCGCGAGAACCCCGGCCAGCACGGCCCCCGCGGCCACGCCGAACGCCGCGGCGGTTCCCGAGACGGCGCCGATGACGGCCAGGGCGACGGCCGCGAGCAGCGCGGGGACGACCACCTCCAGCCGCCGCAGCCGCAGCAGGCGGGGCGACGGCGTCCGCCATTCGACCCGGTCCGGCGCGACGGAGTCCACCGCCCGATGATTACCGAATCGCGCGGGGCGCCTGCCGGGAGCCGCCTAGCGCGTTTCGCCGCCGGGCTTCGTCGTCGCGTTCGTGCCGTGCTGCTCGACTCGCCGCCGCTGCGTCTCGACGACGTACTTCGGGTCGCGGGCCGACTGGAAGCCGGCCTTGAACACGGCCCAGCGCAGGCAGAGCTCGCCTGCGCAGACGAGCGCGCCGCCGGCGATCGCCGCCGTGCGGCTCTTCCGGCCGCGGCGTGCAAGCAGCGCCGCGCCCGCAGTCGCCATCCCCTTCGCGGCCAGCGAGAACCTTCCGGCCGCGCCCTCGTGGTAGACCTCGCCCACCGTCCCGAGGCGCAGCTCCATCGCCTGCATCAGCGCGCCTTCGGCGAGTACGCCCGCGACCGCGACGCGCCGGGCCGGACCGGCGTCCCGGGGTGAGACGAACATGCACGCAGCGGCGCCGGCGCTCGCTGCTGCGCTCGCGCCGAAGATCCACGGCAGCTCGTGCCTCCCCTCGTGCCAGACGGGCACGGCGGTGTCGGCGAAGAGGACTCCGGTGTACGTCGCCAGCACGGGTCCGGCGACTGCGGCGACGAGCGACGCCACGGCCCGCAGAGGCTTCAGCCGGCCGAGAAGCTGAAGGGCCGCCGCTGTCGTGGACGCGCCTCCGCTGACGAAGAGGACCCACGAGCCGACGTTCATCGGCGAGGTGACCTTGACGACGCGCAGCATGTGGTGGAAGCGCTCCGGCCGTCCGAGGTCCGAGATCAGCAGGGCAGGCGAGACGACATCGGCGGCTGCGCCCAGGTAGAGCGCAGTGCGGGCGAGCTTCTCGTTGCCGGCCACCTTCGCGGCGGAGCTCAGAACCGCCGACGCGCCCGCGAGCCCGCCGGTGAAGAGGTACGTCGGGATCTCCCAGGTCCAGACGGGCTCCTTGATGATCGGCCGGCCGTAGTACGAGCGCATCTCGGTGCCCTCCGCCGTGACCGACGGCTTGCCGTCCAGGTGAAAGGCCCCTATCAACGCCGGCCTCCGATGAGGGTCAGCGCGGTCACGCCTGCGAGCAGCGCTCCCGCCGCGGCGAGCATGTTCGTCCACATCTGCGGCAGGTCGCGGGTCGTCACGACCGGATCGGGCGGGAGCCCGTACACCTCGGGGTCGTCGAGCAGGAGGAAGAAGGCGCCGAAGCCGCCGACGCCGTCGTCCGGATCGCGGCCGTAGAGCTGCGCGCCGTTCCAGCCCTCGGCCCCGAGCTTGGCGAGGCGCGCGTCGGCGCGCTCGCGCAGCTCCTCGAGCGGACCGAACTGGATCGACTTCGTGGGGCACGCCTTCGCGCACGCCGGCTCGTGCCCACCCTTGAGCCGGTCGTAGCAGAGCGTGCACTTCCAGACGCGGCCGTCCTCCTTCGCGAACGCGGGGAGGTCGGGAGCCGGGGCGAGGTGGCGCTTGTCGAGGACGCCGAATGGGCACGCCGGGACGCAGTAGCCGCAGCCGTTGCAGATGTCCTGCTGCACGACGACGGTTCCGAACTCGGTGCGGAAGAGGGAGCCGGTAGGGCAGACGTCGAGGCAGGCCGCATGGGTGCAGTGCTTGCAGACGTCCGACTCCATGAGCCAGCGGAGGCCCGTGCCGCCGTCGCCGTTGGCGTGGAGCGGCTTCTCCTGCTCGATGAACGCCACGTGTCGCCACGTATTGGCGGAGAGCTCGCCCGTGTTGTCGTAGGAGTTGCCCGTCCAGACATGGCCGTCGTCCGGGATGAGGTTCCACTCCTTGCACGCGACCTCGCAGGCCTTGCAGCCGATGCAGACGGAGGTGTCGGTGAAGAAGCCGACGCGCTCCTTCTGCTCCTCGCCGTAGGCGTCCCAGCCGTCGGGACCCGCTGTCGGCTCGAGGAGGTCCTGGAGCAGGTTCACGAGGTCTTCCTCGCTTCCTCGGGCTCGACGCGGGGATCCTGCTCACGGCGAGAGTGCGCCTGCTCGCGGAGCTCGGCGACGAAGCGCGGGAGCTCTTCCCCACGCGGCCGCCGCCCGGGCCGGATCCCGCACGTGAATGCCTTGACCTCCTGGATGTGGACGTTCGGGTCGAGCGCCATGTGGGCGAGGTCGTTGGCCGAGTCCCCCGTGACGAGGCCGCGGCTGCCCCAGTGGTACGGGAGTCCGATCTGGTGGACGGCGCGCCCGTCCTTCATCGACAGCGGGCGCACCCGGTCGGTGACCATCACGCGTGTCTCGATCGCCGAGCGCGACGTGTAGATCGTCGCCCAGCCGCCGTGCTCGAGCCCGACCTCCCGCGCGAGGTCGGGATGGATCTCGCAGAACATCTCCGGCTGGAGCTCCGCGAGATACGGCACGGACCGCGTCATCCCGCCGGCAGTGTGGTGCTCGGTCAGCCGGTACGTCGTGACGACGTACGGATAGATCTCCGCGCCCGGTTCCTCGGCCACCGGGTTGTACGGATCCTCGGCGAGGTCCTTGTTCTGCTGGCGGCGGGGGTTCGCGCGCTGCGAGTAGAGCGGGTTGTCGAACGGCGACTCGTGCGGCTCGTAGTGCGTCGGCAGCGGCCCGTCCTCGAGGCCCTGGGGGACGTAGAGCCACGAGCGGCCGTCCGCCTGCATGACGAAGGGATGGACGCCGGCGATCGCGTCCTCGGCCGTCGCGTCGTCCGGCGGTACGTAGCCCGGCTCCTTGTCCTCCTTGAAGTCCGGGACGTCGAGGCCCGTCCACTTGCCCTCGCTCTCGTCCCACCAGACGTAGCGCTTGCGCTCGGACCACGGCTTCCCGTCCGGGTCCGCCGACGCGCGGTTGTAGATGAGCCGCCGGTTCGCCGGCCACGCCCAGGCCCACTCGGGCGCGACGTAGCTCTCCTGCTCCCAGTGCGGCTTCTTCCGCGCCGTCTGGTTGACCCCATCCTCGAAGCAGCCGCAATAGATCCAGCAGCCGCACGAGGTCGAGCCGTCGTCCTTCAGCTCGGGGTAGCCGGAGAGGAACCTGCCGCTCGCGATCTCCCGGCCGTTGATCTCCTGCAGCACCGCCTCGGCGTCGGGCTCCCGGATCGCCGAGTGCGTCGGATACTCCCAGCGGAGCGCCTTGATCAGCGTGTCCCGCTCCTCCTCCGACTCCGCGAGCTTCTGCTTGATCAGGCGCCCGAGGTGGAAGTAGAACCAGAGCTCCGAGCGGCAGTCGTCCTTCGGCTCGACCGCCTGCCAGTGCCACTGCAGGAGCCGCTGCGTGTTCGTGAACGAACCGTCCTTCTCGGTGTGCGTCGCGGCCGGGAGGAAGAAGATCTCGGTCGGGATTTCCTCCGGCTTCAGCTCGCCGGACTCGACCTCGGGGCTGTCGTACCAGAAGGACGCGGACTCGATCTCGACGATGTCCCGCACGACGAGCCAGTCGAGCTTCGCCAGCCCGAGCCGGTGCGCCCTGCCGTTCGCGTGGCCGACCGCGGGGTTCTCGCCGGCGATGATGTAGCCCTTCACCTTCCCCTCGAGCATCTGCTGGACGGTGAAGTAGGCGGAGTTGTCGCTGTCGATCCGCGGGAGGAGATCGAACAGCCAGTCGTTCTCGGCGGTCGCGTCCTCGCCGAAGTACGCCTTCATCAGGCTCACCCAGTAGGACTCGAACTTCCCCCACCAGCCGGTCGGCGACGTGTTCGCGTCGATGAAGTTCTCGAGCTTCGGGTAGCTCAGCGTGTGCGGCATCGGCAGGTAGCCGGGCAGGATGTTGAAGAGCGTCGGGATGTCCGTCGAGCCCTGGATGGACGCATGGCCGCGCAGCGCCATGATCCCGCCGCCGGGGCGGCCGATGTTGCCGAGCAGCTGCTGCACGATCGCGGCGGTGCGGATCGTCTGGACGCCGACGGTGTGCTGCGTCCAGCCGACGGCGTAGCAGAAGGCGCTCGTGCGCTCTCGCCCGGAGTTCGTTGCGAGCGTCTCGCAGACCTCCACGAAGTCGTCGATCGAGCAGCCGCACGTCTCGGCGACGAACTCGGGCGTGTAGCGCCGGTAGTGGCGCTTCAGGATCTGGAAGACGCACCGCGGATGCTCGAGCTCCGGATCCTCGGCCGGCGGCTCGCCGTGCTGCAGCCCGCCGCCGGCGGCGCCGTGGCCGGACTGCTCGCCGCGCGGCTCGAAGCCCTCACCGCGCTGTCCGGCGGCGCCGTGGACCTCCATCCCCTCGTAGCGCCACGACTCGATGTCGTAGCGGCCGGCCTCGGGGTCCCAGCCGGAGAAGAGCCCGTCGGCGGACTCGGTGTCCACGAAGCGCTCGTCGATGATCACCGGCGCGTTCGTGTACTTCTCGACGTACTCGCGGAAGTAGAGGTCGTGCTCGAGGATGTAGTTGACGATGCCGCCGAGGAAGGCGATGTCGCTACCGGCGCGGATCCCGACGTGCTTCGTCGCCATCGCGCTCGTGCGCGTGAACCGCGGGTCGACGTGGATGACCTTCGCGCCTCGCTCCCGGGCCTCCATCACCCACTGGAAGCCGACCGGGTGGTTCTCGGCCATGTTGGAGCCCATGATCACGATGCAGTCCGCGTTCTGGAGGTCCTGCTGGAACGTCGTCGCGCCGCCTCGTCCGAACGAGGTGCCCAGACCGGGCACCGTGGAGCTGTGTCATATGCGCGCCTGGTTCTCGACCTGCACGATGCCGAGGGCCGTCATCAGCTTCTTGATGAGGTAGTTCTCCTCGTTGTCGAGCGTCGCGCCGCCGAGGTTGCCGATCGCCATCGTGCGGTTGGCAGGCGCGCCGCCCTCCGTCCGTTTTCGCCACGTCGCGGCGCGCGTCTCGACGATCCGCTCGACGATCATCTCCATCGCGTCGTCGAGCGAGAGCTCCTCCCAGGCGGTGCCGTGCGGCCGGCGGTACTTGACCTTGTACTCGCGTAGCGGGCTCTGCACGAAGCTCTTCGAAGCCTGCCCCTTCGGGCACAGCCGCCCGCGCGAGATCGGGGACGCGGGGTCGCCCTCGATGTGCGTGACGTCGCCGTCCTTGACATAGACGAGCTGACCGCAGCCGACCGCGCAGTAGGGGCAGATCGACTTGACGACGTGGTCGGCCTCGTCGATGCGCGGCACCAGGCTCTTCGAGCGCGGGGATTGCGCCGCCCTGCCGAGCCCGCGCAGATCTCCCTCACGCAGCTGCCGCAGTGCGGGCCAGGACTCCAGGAGCTTCGACAGCGCCACCGTGCGGAGATTCTTCCCGAGCGAGGCCTTCGCATAAACGGGGAGCGGCTCGATCGAGGTTTTCCGTCCGGCCATCAGGAAACAACGTATTACGAACAAAAGACACGACGCAGAAAGGGGTCGGTGCTTATGAGCACGATCGATGAGCGCAGAGAGCACGCTTCCGCCGGCGTCGCGCTCCGCGACGAGGGGGAATGGCGTGACGGCTTCGCCCGCCCGCGCGTGTTCCTTCAGCCGATCGCGGCGCCGTCCGCGCTCGGTCTCGCGGGCTTCTCCGTGGCGACGACGATGGTGGCTCTCATCCAGGCCGGTTGGCTCGGCCACTGGTCGGACATGGGGGTTGTCGGGTTGTTCGCGATGACGTTCGGCGGCATCGCGCAGTTCGCGGCCGGCATGTGGTCGTACAAGGCGCGTGACATCGTCGCGACCCTGGCGCACGGCATGTGGGGAGCATTCTGGCTCGCCTTCGGGCTGCTGCAGATCTTCATCCTCACAGGGAACATCGCGGCGCCGGTGCCCGGGGCGCCGAACGATGCACTCGGGCTGTGGTTCTTCGGCCTCGCCTACATGACCGGGGTCGCGGCAGTCGCGGCGACGACCGAGAGCCTCGGCATCGGCGCCGTCCTCTGGACGCTCGCGGTGGGCTCGGGCCTCTCCGCGGCCGGCTGGTTCATCTCCGGGATCGGCAACGGCTGGCTCGGCGCCGGCGGCGTCCTGTTCGTCATCTCGGCAGGCCTCGCCGCCTACATGGTGCTGGCGATGTCTCTGACCGCGATGACGAAGCGGACGATCCTGCCAACGGGCCGGTACAGGAAGGACGCGAACGTCCCGGGTCGGCAGTCGCTCGAGGCAGTCGAGTTGCCGTGGGCGGAGCCCGGAATCAAGCAGGGCCAGTAGCGCACGCAGTACATCTCTCGCCCGAGAGACGAGGGCCCGCACGGGGCCCTCGTCTCTTGCGTGGACGGCGATTCGCGCTGTCGCCACGCGGGGATACAGCGTCGCGTGAGGCACGTCGTCGCCTGGGCAGCGTGGTGGATCGCCCTCTTCTGGCTCTGGCTTCTCCTCGTGGGCCAGTGGAACAGGGAACAGCTCGTGGCCGCGGCGATCGCGGCGGCGATCGCCGCGAGCCTCGCCGAGCTCGCGCGCTCCCGCACGGCGTTCGGGGCGGCGGTGCCGCTTCCCGTCCTCGCCGCGGTACCCAGGGCGCTGGCCATGGTGGTCGCGGACTTCGTGATCCTCGCCTGGGCGCTCGTGGCGAGCGTCGTCCGCCGCCGGATCGTCCGCGGCGAGTTCGTCTCGCGCGAGCTCGAGCGCGGAAGCTGGGTCGCGCGCGGCGCGGGACCCCGTGCCTGGACGGTCCTGGTCGCCTCGTACAGCCCCAATGCGTACGTCGTGGACGTCGATCCCGACACGCGACACGTCCTCCTCCACGACCTGATCCCGCGCCGCGAGTCGGAGAGCCCGACGTGAACGCCTTCCTCATCGCCGCCACCGTGCTGCTCGCGGCGCTCGCACCGCTGCTCCTGACGGCATCCCTCCGGCGCCCGATCGACGGGCTCGTCGCGCTCGAGACGGCCGGAGCGGTGGCCACCCTCGCCCTGCTGTGCCTCTCGGTCGGCCTCGGCCAGTCGATCTTCTTCACCGTCGCCGTGATCGCCGCTGTCGCATCCTGGATCGGCGGGCTCGTGTTCGTCCGCTTCCTGGGCCGCTGGACCTGATGCATGCCTCGGATCTGGCCGTCGACGTTCTTCTCGGGCTCGGCGTAGCCGCCGAGCTTCTCTGCGTCGCGGGCGTCCTCGTGATGAGGACGACGTTCGACCGCCTCCACTACGCGGCGGCCGGGACGAGCGTCCCCGCCTTCCTCGTGCTCGCCGCGGCGCTCGTCCGCGAGCACATGTCGGCCGGCGGCCTCCAGGCGATCGCGGCGGTCGGACTGCTCTTCCTCCTCAACCCCGCGCTCGTGATCGCGACCGCGCAGGCCGCGCGCCGCATCGAGGAGCGAGACGAGGAGACGTGATGCTGCTCGCGACGACGCTCGTCCCGCTGCAGGCCGTCGCGTTCGGCCTCGTCGCGCTCGGCGCGCCGGTCGTCGTCCTCACGCGCGACCCGCTCCGGCAAGCGCTCGTCAACGGCGTCTACGGCATCTCCCTCGTCTGCCTGTTCGTCGTGCTCGAGGCCCCGGATCCGGCCCTGTCGATGCTCGTCGTCTCGGGCATCGGCTACCCGCTCGTGATCCTCGCCGCGATCGCACGCGTCCGCGGCCACGAGCGGAGGAAGCGGGAGAAGGAACGGTGAGCAGGCGAATCCGGATGGCAGTTCTCGGCCCGGCGCTGCTCGGGCTCGGCGCCCTCTTCTCCTGGGCGATCGCGGGGCTCCCCGCGTTCGGCGACTACCGCGGTCCGTACGGCCTCGTCCTCAACCGGGTCGTCGTCCCGCTGCGGCACACGACGAACGTCGTGATGGGAACGACCTTCGACGTGCGCGGCGTCGACACGATGGGTGAGGAGTTCATCCTCTACGCCGCGGTCATCGGGGTGACGCTCCTGCTCCGCGACGAGACTCGCTCACGCCAGGCGGAGCGGCGGACGCGGCGCTTGCCGAGCGACGCCGTGAGGCTGCTCGGAGTCCTCATGGTCGGCGGTGGCCTCCTCGTCGGTCTCTGGCTGATGGCGTTCGGGTACGTCACGCCCGGTGGGGGATTCCAGGGCGGCGTCCTCGCCTCGGGCGCGATCCTGCTCCTCTACGTCGTCGGCAGCCACCGCGACTACCGGCCGTTCCGCGACGCGCATGCGCTCGACCCGCTGGAGAGCCTCGGAGCCGGCGGCTACGTCGTCGTCGGGCTCGCCGCGCTGGCCTCCGGGACGGCGTTCCTGACGAACCTCTTCGGCTTGGGGACGACCGGCACGCTCCTTTCGAGCGGCAGTATCGCGGTCCTCAACTGGGCGTCGGCGATCGCCGTGAGCTGCGCGATGCTGCTGCTCTTCGCGGAGTTCCTCGAGACGTACGTCGTGCCGCTCGAGCCGGAGGACACCGCGTCGTGAGCTATCTCCCGTACGCAGTCGCGGCGTGGATCTGCCTCGTGGGCATCGCGGGCGTCGCCACGAGCAAGAACCTCATCCATCTCGCGGTCTGCCTGACGGTGACGCAGTCGTCGAGCTACGTGCTCCTGCTTTCGGTCGGCTACGTCATGCACGGCGTGGCCCCGATCTTCCTCGGCACGAAGCTCGGCACGCCGGCCGTCGACCCGGTCGTCCAGGCGCTCGCGCTCACGGACATCGTCGTCAGCGTCGCGGTGATCGGGCTCATCCTCGCCCTCGCGCTCGACGCGCACCGGCTCTCGGGCACCGTCGATCCCGACTCGCTCGCGGACATCTCCGGATGAGCTGGATCCCGCCCCTCCTCGTCGCGATCCCGCTGCTCGCCGCCGCGGCGACGGCCGGCCTCGACCATCTCACCCCCGAGCCGGTCCAGGACGTGCTCGTCGTCGCTGCGTCCGCGACGACCACGGCCCTCTCCTTCGTGCTGCTCTGGCATGCCGAGAGCCGCGAGGTCGTGCACTGGTTCGGCGGCTGGCAACCGCACCACGGGATCGCGCTCGGGATCGACTTCGCCGTCGGCCCGCTCGCCGCAGGGATGTGCGCCGTGATCGGGATCGTCGTGACGCTCGCGCTGCTCTACTCGCTCACGTTCCTCCGGGAGGCCGCGCGGCTCTTCGACGCGCTCATGCTCGTCGCGCTCGGCGCGATGTGCGGCTTCGCGATGTCGGGCGACCTCTTCAATCTCTTCGTCTGGCTCGAGCTCATGGGCGTGGCGGCGTACGCGCTGACCGGGTTCCAGGTGGAGCGCCTCGGCCCGGTGCAGGGCGCGATCAACTTCGCGATCACGAACAGCCTCGGCGGCTACCTCTTCGCCGTCGGGATCGCGCTGCTCTACGCGCGCACGGGCGCCCTCAACCTCGCCCAGATCGGAGCCTCGCTCTCGCACGGGACCACGGGCGGCCTCGTGATCGTCGCGATGACGCTGCTTCTCTGCGGCTTCCTCGTCAAGGGCGCCATCGTCCCCTTCCACCTGTGGGCCGCAGACGCGTATGCGGTCGCTCCGGCGCCGGTGTGCGCCGTGCTCGGCGGCGTCATGACCGACATCGGCCTGATCGGTGTCGCCCGTCTCTACTGGACGGTGTTCGCGCTCCCGTTCGGCCGCGACGTCGGGGACGTGCTCCTCTGGCTCGGACTGGTGACGGCTGTGCTCGCGGGGACGATGGCGTTCCTCCAGCGCCACCTGAAGCGGATGCTCGCCTACTCGGTGGTCTGCCACATCGGGATCATGCTGGCGGGGATCGGGTTGCTCGACTCCGTCGGTCTCGCGGGTGCGGAGCTGATGTTCCTCGCCCACGCGCTCCTGACCGCAGGCCTCTTCTTCGTCGCCGGCATCGTCCACTCCGATCACGGCCTGATCGACGAGCTGCACCTCCGCGGCCGGGGCCGGGGGTGCTGGATGCCCGCATTCGCGTGGTTCGCCGGCTCGATCGGCCTGATCGGCACGCCGTACGTCGGCATCTACCTCGGCCATGGGCTCATCGACGAGGGCGCCACCGAGCTGGGACGACCATGGGTGCTTGCGCTGCTCTGGCTCGGATCCGCGTTGACGGGCGCGGCACTGCTGCGCGCCGGCGCGAGGATCTTCCTCGGGTGGGGCGACGCGGAGGACTCCCTGCTCGGCAAGGCGGTCGAGGAGGATCCCCTCGAACGTGACGTTCGCCGGCCGCTGCTGGTGGGCACAGCTCTCGTCGCCGTCGTCCTCGGGATCGCGATCAGCGTCGTGCCCGGACTGGGGCAACGGGCGCAGTACGCCGCGGAGAGGTTCCGGGACACCAGCGGGTATGCCGCGCAGGTCCTGCACGGGCGCGCGATGCCGCCTCCGTCGAGCCTGCCGGTATCGATTCTCCACACGTCCCTCGAGTCGGTGCTGTACGCGACGGCCGCTTCGATTCTTGCCGTTGCGCTCGCGCTCGTCGGCCTCTACCGGAGCAGGATGCCCCGGGTGGTTTCCACCGCCGCGGAGCGCACGCTTGCACCTCCCGTTCGGCTCCTGCACTCGCTGCACAGCGGCGTGGTCGGCGACTACGTGACCTGGGTCGCGGTCGGAACCGCCGTGACCGGGGCAGCCTGGGCGCTCCTGCTCCGCTAGTTCTCGGGGGGCTGGCGGCCACCGAGACGGTGTCGCTACCTTTGGGCGGGTGAGGCGGGAGGAGATCCAGCCGGGCACCGCCGGCACCGTCGAGCACGCCATCCCCGAAGAGGCCGAGGAGCTCTGGACGGAGGACGGCCACGAGCACGTCGGCTGGTTCTGCGTCAGCACCGATCCGTTCCCCTGCCCGGCGCCGGGCTGCTCGTTCGTCGCCGTCTTCATGACCGCCGCGCACCTCGTCCTCGTCTGGGAGGAGCAGGACGACCCGAATCTCCTCCGGCACGCGCAGCGCGCGAAGGAGGTCGGCCGCAACCCGCGGATCATCTCCTACGAGGTCGACTTCGGCCCGAGCGCCTCGTACTACGCGTGGGAGGCCGCCGGGCGGCCGGTGCACGGCGTCCGCGGCAAGTAGGGCATGCCGGACCTGAGCCGCTTCGGCTCGGCGGCGCCGTGGTCGCTCGGGGTCGAGGAGGAGCTGATGCTCGTCGACGCGGCGACGCTCGAGCCCGCCCGCGACGGCTTCTCGCGCGTCTTCGGCGACGCGACCGAGCGGATCAAGCCCGAGCTGTTCGAGTCGTTCGTCGAGATCACCACCCCCGTCGTCGAGACGCCGGCCGAGGTCGAGGCCGAGCTGAGGGCGCTGCGGAAGGAGGTAGCGGAGCGGTCGGCGCCGCACGGGCTCTCGGTGCTCGCCACAGGGTCGCATCCGACCGCGCGCGGCCGCGTCCCCATCGTCCCGGTCGAGCGCTACCACCGGCTGAAGGCGGAGCTGGGGCCGCGCCTGTACCGGCAGCAGGTGTGCGGGCTCCACGTGCACGTCTCCGTCCCCGATCCCGACACGTGCCTCCGGGCGTTCGAGGCGGTCGTCCCGCGGCTGCCGGGTCTCCTCGCCGCGTCCGCGAACTCGCCGTTCTGGGACGGCGTCGACAGCGGATGGCGGTCGATCCGTTCCCGGATACTGCTCGAGATGCCGACGGGTGGGACGCCGCCGGTGCTGCGGAGCTGGGAGGACTGGGACGCTGCGACCCGGGGGGACAGCAAGCGCCGGCACTGGGACGCCTGGCCGCGGCCGGAGTACGGCACGCTCGAGGTGCGCGTGCTGGACCAGCCGACGTCCCTGCGGCGGACGGTCGAGCTCGCCGCGGAGGTGCAGCGGCTGGTGAGGGAGGCTGCCGAGGGCGACGGCGGCGAGCTGTTCGACCGCGGCGAATACGCGAGGCAGCGCGATGCAGCCGGTCGCGAGGGCGGCGGGCCGGAAGCCGAGCGACAGCTCGAGCTCGGGCCGGAGGAGGCGCTGCGGGAGATCGCGGCGCTCACGTTAGGCTGAGGACATGGCGACGGTCACCGAGACGATCCAGGTCGGCGGCGTCCGCTGCGAGCGGTGCGTGATGCGGCTCGCGCACGCGCTCGAGGGACACGAGGGCCTCGAGGGTGCGAACGCGAACCTCATGGGCCAGGTGTCGCTCGCCTGGGACGACGAGCAGACGAGCCGCGAGGCGATCGTCGAGCGGCTCGCGAAGTCCGGCTTTCCCGAGCTGGCCGCGGTCTAGTCCGGAATAGCAGCGTCCCCGGCGCCGTTCGGGAGGGAATGGCCCCCGCTGGTACGGTTGACCGCATGGAGGCCGAGCCCGAGGCGCATCGGCTCGCTGCAGAGGCGCGCGACCGCGTCCGGTTCGAGGAGGACGCGCTGGCGCTCTCCGACCAGGTCTACCGCGTGGCCCGCCACCTCGCGAACTCGCGTGAGGACGCGGATGAGCTCATGCAGGAGACCTACGCGCGGGCGTTCCGCAGCTGGCGGTCGTTCCAGCCCGGCACGAACATGCGGGCGTGGCTGCTGCGGATCCTCACCAACCTCAACATCGACCGCGGGCGGCGGCAGCAGCGGGCTCCGCAGATGCAGCCGCTCGAGGCCAACGACTATTTCCTCTACGACCGGCTCGCCGAGAACGGGGACGGTGTCTCCGACGAGGACCGGGTCGTGGAGCGGTTGTCGCAGGACGACATCGTGACGGCGCTCTCGGCGGTGCCGCACGACTTCCGCGACGTGCTCGTGCTCGTCGATCTCGGCGATTTCAGCTACGCGGACGCGGCCCAGATCCTCGACATCCCGGTCGGGACGGTCATGTCGAGACTGCACAGGGGGCGCCGCATCCTGAAGCGGGAGCTTGCCGAGTCCGCCCTTGAGGAGGCGACATGAAGGACCCCTGTGCGCACTGCGAGGAGATGATGCAGCCGTACCTCGATCACGTCCTCACGGACGAGGAGATGGCTCAGGCGGAGGCGCATCTCGACCAGTGTGAGCCGTGCCGTAGGCGCTACCGGTTCGAGGAGAGCCTGAGGATCTACGTACGGAAGGCTGCGAACGAGCCGATGCCGGCAGAGCTCCGGCAGAAGCTGGCTTCGCTCAGGATTCCGCTCGAGTAGCGACGTCGACGTCGCCGGGCGGGGTCAGGTCGTCGCAACGGACGAGCCTCGCCGGCAGCGATCTCGCGCCTTCGTCCGGCACGTTGCTCCAGGCGGCGCGTGCGAGCAGGACGGGGTGGAGGCGGACGCCGTCGTAGCTCGCGGCGACCGCGTCGCCGCCGTGCACGCGCCAGTCCTCGATGACGCGGTCGACCGCGCAGGGGTCGAGGTCAGGTCCGTCCGCGAGGACGACGACCGCGGCCTCGGTGTCTTCCGGCAACGCTGCGAGGCCACACCTGAGCGAGGCGCCCGGGCCACGCTCCCAGTCGGGACACGAGATGCTCTCCACCGCTAGCGCGTGCGCTCCGCTCACGACGACGACGCCGTCGGCTGTGCTCTCGCGAAGCGCCGCGAGCACCTTCGGCAGCAATGCGACCTGTTTCGGCGGCTCGATCCCGTAGCGGGACGAGGCGCCGGCAGCGAGAACGACGGCGTAAACGGCCACGTCCGGTACCAGGTACCGGACGTGGCCGTAAGAGGCAAGGCCGGTTTGACGATCTCCCCGCTCATCGCCAACCAGCGACCGGCGGGACAAGGCCGACCGGGACACGTCCGGAACCAGGTTCCGGACGTGTCCGCGGGGGACACGGCTATTCGAGCGAGGCGAGGGCGCGGCGCACGAGTGCCTGCGCCAGCGGCACCTTCCACTCCGTGCGCGGCAGAGGGGTCGCCTCGTCGAGCGCCTCGACTCCTTCGATCCGCCACGGGATCGGCGCCACCCCGGCGAGCGCGAGTCGCGTCGAGCCGTCGGCGTGCCTCGCGGCCGCGACACCGACCTGCGGGAACGACCATCGCTTCCGGTCCATCGCCTTGAGGTAGACGCTCGCCGCCACGGTGGGCAGCTCGACCTCGAGCAGGAGCTCGCCGTCCTCGAGCGTCGTCGTGCTCCGGTCGCTCTCGTCCGGCAGGCGGTAGAGCTCCTCGATTGTGAGCTCGCGCCGGTTGGTGCGGACCCGCGCACCGAGCGCCACGAGCGCCGCCGCGACGTCGGAAGGGTGCGCCGAGGCGCAGAAGCCGTTCGCGAAGATCGCGTGCTCGCGGTGCTCGCCGTCGCGCGCGTGGCAGCGGTCGCCGCCGTGGAGGCGGCACGAATAGCCGAGCCGCCAGTACCAGCAGCGCGTCGCCTGGAGGAGGTTGCCGCCGAGCGAGCCCATGTTCCGGAGCTGCGGGGACGCCGCGAGCCGGCAGGCCTCGCGGAGCGCTTCCGGGATCGCGGGCTCGGCCTCGAGCTCGGCGAGCGTCGTGCCCGCGCCGACGACCCCGTCGCGGATCCCTCGCGGCACGACGCCGCGCACGTCGACGAGCCGGTCCGCCGTGAGCAGGCCTTCCCGCAGGAGGGGAACCACCTCGGTTCCCCCGTGGACGAGGACCCCGCCGTCGAGCTCCGCGACGCTAGACGGCCGCAGGAGCTCCACGCTTCTCCTTCTCCCGAGCCCGCGCCTCGGCCTCGCGCAGCGCGCGCAGCATCTCCTCGCGGGAGATCGGCAGCTCGTGGACGTCGGCGCCCGTCGCGTCACGGATCGCGTTCGCGATCGCGGCAGCGATCGGGACGATCGGCGGCTCGCCAAGCCCCTTGGAGCCGAGATTCGTCAGGTGCTCGTCCGGTCGGTCGACGAACTCGCACACGATCTCCGGCACGTCCGCGATCGTCGGCATCCGGTAGGCGTCGAGCGAGGTGGTGAGAACGCGGCCAGTCTCGGGATCGAGGAGCCGCTCCTCCGAGAGCGTGTGCCCGATCCCCTGGATGACCCCGCCTTCGACCTGGCTCGAGGCGCCGAGCGGGTTGATGATGCGGCCGACGTCGTGGATCGCCGCGACGCGCTCCACCACCACCTCTCCCGTCTCGACGTCGACCGCGACCTCGACGACGTGGACGCCGAACGTGAGGACGCTCATCCCCGTCGGGTTCGGCCCCCGCGCGCCCTTGCCGAGGATCTGCGACTCCTCCAGCACCGCCACGATCTCCTCCAGCGGGGTGCCTTTCGGCAGTCCGCGCTGCTCGGCGATGTCCTCGACCTGCTCGCGCGCGTCGGCCGCAGCCGCCCGCACCGCCGGTCCCATCGAGGGCGTCGTCGAGGACCCGGCGGAGATCGAGGCGTACGGGCCGCGCGCCGAGTCCCCGAGGACGACGTCGACGTGCTCGAGCGGGAGTCCGAGCTCCTCGGCCGCGATCTGCGCCATCGCCGTGCGGGTTCCGGTGCCGATGTCCTGCATCGCCGTGATCACCGTCGCGCGGCCGTCGGAGCCGAGCCTCACCCAGGCGTAGGAGGGAGGGCCGCCGCCGCCGTACCAGATCTGGCTCGCCATCCCGACGCCGCGCTTCCAGACGGTGTCCGAGCGTCCGCGCACCTCGTGCCGCCGCTCCCAGTGCGGCTCGGCGCGGCGGTAGCAGTCCTCGAGGTTCTTGGACGAGAACGGCGTGCCCTCGTTCGAGCTCGCGTAGTTGCGGCGGCGCAGCTGGAGTGGGTCGACGTCGAGCCTCGCGGCGAGCTCGTCGATCAGGCACTCGAGGCCGAACGTCCCCTCGACGAACCCGGGTGCCCGGAACGCCTTCATCGGCGGCGTGTTGACCTTGGCTCCGTACGTCACGGTGCGGACGTTCTCGCAGTCGTAGAGCATCCGCATCGGGCCTTCGGTGGAGGCGTTCCAGCCCGACCAGCCGAGGGCGTTCGTGAACTCGCCCTCCAGCGCCACGATCGTCCCGTCGCTCCGGGCGCCGGCCCGCAGCCGCTGGATGGTCGAGTTGCGGTTCCCGGCCGAGGTGTTCTCTTCGCGCCGGGTGAGCGCGCAGCGCACCGGCCGGCCCGTCCGCTTCGCGAGCTCGGCGGCGACGAACGTGTACTCGTCGGGGCCGTTCTTCGAGCCGAAGCCGCCGCCCATGAACTCGCAGACGACGCGGACCTTGTCCTCCGGCAGCCCGAGCGTCTCGGCGACCGCCTGGCGGATCCCCCAGATGTACTGCGTCGAGATGTAGACGTGCAGCGTGTCGCCCTGCCACTCGCAGACGGCCTGGTGCGTCTCGAGCGAGTTGTGGAGGACGGTCTGCGTCCGGTAGGTCGCCTCGACGACGACGTCCGCCTCCGCAAACGCACGGTCGACGTCACCGCGCTCGCGGCGCCGCGGCTCCTCCGTGAGCAGCTCGCGCCTGACGGCCTCATCGGCGTCGAGCACGACCTCGAGCTCCTCCCACTCGACGTCGATCGCCTCGACCGCCGCCTGCGCCTGCGCGAACGTGTCGGCGGCGACCGCCGCGACGGGCGCGCCGGCGAAGCCCGCTTCCTCCTCGAGTCCGTGCGCCTCGCCGGAACCCACTGCTGCGCGGACGCCCGGGAGCGTGAGCGCCTGCGCGAAGTCGATCCGCCGCACCTTCGCGTGTGCGTGCGGCGAACGGAGGACGGCGGCGTGGAGCATCCCCGGCAGCCTGATGTCGGCGGTGTAGCGCGCCTCGCCGCGCACGCGCTCGGCGCCGTCCTTGCGCGGCGCCGGGCGGCCGACCACCTCGAGCGGGCCCTCGGGCCACTGCTCCAGCGGGTCCTCCTCGACGACGATCCACACCTCCTCGAAGCGTCCCTCGACCTCCTTCTCGGTGCGGATCAGCCTTGCCAACTGAGAATCGCCTCCTCGATCTTGGGATAGGTGCCGCAGCGGCAGATGTTCCCGGCCATCGCGTGCCGTATCTCCTCGCGCGTCGGCTGCGGGCTCGCCGCGACGAGTGCGGCGGCGGACACGACCTGCCCGGGCGTGCAGTAGCCGCACTGGACGGCGTCGGCCCGGACGAACGCCTCGACGAGCGGATGCTCGCGCAGCCCCTCGATGGTCGTCACGTCCCCCTCGACCGTGTGCGCGAGCGTGATGCAGGAGAGCCGCGGCACCCCGTCGACCTGGACGGTGCACGCTCCGCAGTGACCCTCGTTGCACGCGATCTTTGTCCCCGTCAGGCCGAGCTCATCGCGCAGGACGTGGGCGAGGCTCGTTCCGACGGGCGCGTCGAGCGCGTGCTCCTCGCCGTTCACGGTCAGGCGCAGCTCGCTCATGACGAGGTCACTGCCACGGTGTCGGCAATCTGAATCAAACGGACCGCGGTGCGCGCCACGAGCCGGCGCTCCGTGTCGTCGTCCGCCTCGGGCAGCGTCCGCCAGAGGTCGCGGGCCGCCTCGAGCAGCTCGCGGATCTGCTCGAGCTCCTCGCGGTTCGCTCCGTTGGGCTCCTCCGTCGCGTTGAGCGCGAGTCCCAGGGCGCCGAACGCGTCGGGCTGCCGGATGAAGAGAAGCGGCATCGCCATCGAGACGTACTGGTGGATGCGCGCCTGTGCGAGCGGCTGCTCGAGCACCCCGGGCCCGGTCGGCTGCGACGGCTCGAGCGGCTCCTGGCCGTCGGCGATCCGCGCGGCGTTGCCCGCGAACATCCCGCGCAGCTGGGCCTCGTCGAAGCCCGAGGCGCGGGCCGCTCGCAGCGAGAGGAGGAGCGAGCCGGGCTGCTGGCCGTAGGGGTAGTCGGAGGCGTAGACGACCTGCTCCGGCGGCACGAGCCGCAGCAGGCCGAGCAGGTCGATCGCGCTCCAGACGGACGTGTCGAAGAACACGCCTCGCTTGCCTGCGAAACGGTGCGCGAGGTTGGCGAGGTCGGCGATGCCGGCATGGGCGAGGATGAGCTGGGCGCCGGGGTGCGCGTCGACGAGGTGCTCGAGCTCCGCCGCGATCGGAGGCAGTCCGCGGCCGGCGTGGATGAGGATGGGAACACGGCGCTCGGCTGCGAGCGCGAACACCGGGGCGAGGCGCTCGTCGTTGAGCAGGAACTTCTGGGCGCGTGGATGGAGCTTGATCCCGCGGGCGCCGAGGTCGAGGCAGCGGCGGGCTTCCTCGATCGGCTCCTCGTCGAGCGCCAGCCGGACAAACGGAACGAGGCGGCCGTCCGAGCGGGCGGCGAACTCGAGCGTGCGCTCGTTGCCCGCCTGGAATCCCGGCTGCCGGTCGGGCTCGTCGAGACAGAAGACGAACGCCCGCGAGAAGCCGTACCGGTCCATCGAGCCGATCAGCTCCTCGTAGCGCCCGACCATCCCGTCGATGTCGTTACCGAGGTGGGTGTGGGCGTCGAAGACGTCGAGGCCCGCGGGAAGGTCGGCGAGCAGCCGCTCGTCCCACGTCGCCGCGACCTCCCGTGCCCGCTCGAGCGCGTCCATCGGGTGAATCTAGCCGCCCGCACCATGGGAAGGCGGTCGCGCGCGGATGCGTCGCGATTTCGTGCCGATTCCGCAAAGGACACTGTCGGAGCCGCGGGGCCGCCGGTAGCAAGGGAGCCGTTCATCTCATCCCGGATCGGAGGCTCCATGAAGCGCATTCACCTGCTCGTCCTGCTCTCGCTGCTTGCCCTGCCCTTCGCGGCCGCGTCGGCGCGCGGCAGCGGCTCGGGCAGCATCGTCGTCGGCGAGCTCTTCGCCTCGGGCGGAAACAGCGGCGCCGTGTACACGAACGACTACGTCGAGCTCTTCAACCGCGGCGCGGGCTCGGTCGCCATCGACGGCTGGACGCTCCAGTACGCGTCTGCCTCGAGCACGACCTGGCAGGCGACAGCGCTCAGCGGCACGATCCCCGCGGGCGGGCGGTACCTCGTCCAGCTTGCGTCCGGCGGCGTGAACGGCGCCGCGCTGCCGGCGCCCGATGCGACCGGCACGTCGAACCTCGCAGTCACCGGTGGCAAGGTCGCGATCGTCGACGACGCGACCGCGCTCGGCTGCGGCGCCTCGGCGGGGAGCTGCTCCGGTGTCGCCGGCGTGGAGGATCTCGTCGGCTACGGCAGCGCAGCCGACTTCGAGGGAAGCGACGCCGCGCCGGCTCCGAGCGCGACGACGGCGATCGCCCGGGCCGGCGGCGGCTGCACCGACACCGACGACAACGCGGCCGACTTCGCGGCCGCGGCTCCGGATCCAATGAACTCCTCGGCTGCTCCGACCGCCTGCTCGGCCGAGCCGCCGCCGTCGGGAACGAACGCATCCGCCGGGGTCGACGTCGATCTCCAGCCGGTGCTCTCGATCGCGCTCGACCATCCGACGCTGAGCTTCCCGGCCGCGGTGCCCGGCACGACGCCCGCTCCGCTTCCGGAGAAGGTGACGGTGACGAGCAACGATCCGAGCGGCTACACGCTGACCGTCCACCGGACAGCGTTCTCGCCACACGACCTGCCGCTCGGGATCGGCGTCGGGGACAGCGGTCTCGCGGCAGTGCCGATCGCGCCGGCGCCCGACCTGCTCCTCGCGACGACGAGCGCACCGAGCGCGGACGGCGGCGACGCGGTCGCGACCAGCGTCGGCTTCGTCTCCCCGCTCCCCGTCGCCGCCACCGGGCACTACAGCGCGACACTGACGTTCACGGTGATCGGCCGGTGAAGCGCGCCTTCGCGGCGGCAATCCTCGGCGCGGCCGCGGCATCCCTCCCGGGTGCCGCGGCCGCCCGCGGAGTCGGGCTCAGCGCGAGCCCGTTGCGGCTGAGGCTCACGGGCGCGTCCGGCGCGGCGATCACGGTGCGGAATCCCGGTCGCAAGGCCCTGGTCGTCGACGTGTCGCGGGCGGGGTTCGCTCGGTCGCTTCGCGGGAAGCCGCGGGTGCAGTCCGCGCGCGGCGCCGCTGGATGGCTCCGGCTGAGCCCGCGACGGATTCGGATCGCGCCGGGGGCGACGGCGAGTCTCCGCGTCGTCGCGAGACCGCCGGAGCGCGCTTCGCCGGGCGACCATCCCGCGCTCGTGCTGCTGTCCACGCGTCCGCTCGGGGTCCACCACGTGCGGCTGCGCCTCCGGGTCGGGATCATCGTCGTGCTCCACGTCCCCGGTCCGGTCGTGAGGCGGCTCGACGCACGAAGGCTCACCGTCCGGCGCATCGGCGGGCGGCGGCTGCTCGAGCTGTTGCTCGTCAACCGCGGCAACGTGACGGAACGGCTCGCCGGCGACAGGCTGCGCCTCGTGCTCGTCCGCCACGGCCATGCCTTCGCGACGCTGCGACCGAGGCCGCGCGAGCTGCTCCCGCGCAGCGCCGGCATCGCCGAGTTCGCGTACCGGGGGCGAACGAGCGGTCTCGTCCTCGCGCGCGTCCGGCTGCCGTCGTCCGTCGCCGGGCGCCGGCCGTCGTTCCGCCTCCGCCTGTGAGGGTCGAGGTCGGGGACACCGAAACCGATAACGCGCCCATGGACAGGCGGGTGATCTGGATCTTCGTCGTGGTCGGCTCCACCGTCGGCGGGTTCGCCCCCGAGCTGTGGGGCGGAAGCGCCTTCGGCTTCGCCTCTCTCACGCTCGGGTGCCTCGGCGGCGTCGCCGGCCTCTGGTTCGCCGCGAAGCTGGCGGGCTAAGCAGCTAGGCGCGAGCGAGGATCCGGCGGACGAACTCCGCCTCGGGCACCGCGCCGTCCCAGCGCGGCTCGCCGTCGACGACGATGCGGGGCACGGCCCACACGCCGAGCTCCTGCGAGAGCTGCGGGAACTCGTTCGCCTCGATCGCCGTCGCCCTCACTCGCTCCGACGCGAGGGCACATCGGTACGCCAGCAGCACGGCCGGCGGGCAGTGCGGTCAGGTCGGCGTGACGAAGACGTCGAGCGTGAGGTCGCGGTCGAGCTCCGCGAGCGCGGCGCACGACTCTTCGCGAAGGGACGGCTCGGCGCGGCCGGCCTGCACGATCGCGCCGACGAGCGAGCCGACCTCGTAGCCCCACGGCAGCCCGTCGTACCGGACGCCCACGTCGCGGCCTCCGGGGCGGATCGAGACGGAGGGGAAACGCGGGAACCCGTCCGGCTCCTGCTCGATCCGGCAGCTGACGTCGTCACCGAGTCCGGCGAGCCCTTCGCAGAGGCGCGTCATCTCCCCGCCGAAGTCGACGTCGCCGGAACCCGAGAGCGGCGTCTCCTCGGGCCCGAGGGCCACGAGCAGCTCGACGGGTCGTTCGAGCTCCGCGAACCACTCGCGCACCTTCGCCTCCTCCTCGGCGCGCAGCAGCGACACGCTCAGAGGCTACGTGCGGCCGTAGAGGTTGTCGATCGCGTGCTCGAGCTCGTCGAGCCGCGCGGCCCCGAAGGCGCGGATCGTCCCGTCGGAGTCGACGAGGACGTTCGTCGGCACCCCGCGCACGCCGAGCGTCCCGGCGAGGTCACCCTGCGGGTCGAGGAGGATCGGTCCCTTGATGCCCCACATCTCGCAGAAGCGCTCGACCTCGGGGCGCGGCTCGGTCCCTTCCCAGATGTCGACCAGCACGACCTCGAGACCCGACCGGGCCCCTTCGCGAATGCGCAGCTCCTCGAGGAACGGCGCCTCCGCATTGCACGGTCCTCACCAGGAGGCGAAGAAGTTGAGGATGTACTTCTTCTCCGCCCAGTCGGTGTTCGTGCGGCGGTCCCCGGTCCAGTAGTCCTCGAGGGCGAACTCGGGGAGCGTCCCGCCGATCCACGGGCTCGGCTCCTCGAGGACCGGGGCCGGCGGCTTCGTCGCGAGCAGGTCCTCGACGATCGAGATCGTCTGGCTCCCCGCGTTCGCCACGAGGATGCGGCCGTCGTGACGGTCGACGACGACGCCGCCCGGCCCGTTGCCGACCGGGATCCGCGACCACTCGACGCCGTCCGCGACGCCGAGGACGCTGACCGAGCCTGCCCCGCGGTTCGTGACGTAGACGCGGTCGTGCGCAGGCGCCACCGTCAGCCCGACCGGAGCCTGGCCGGTCCGGATCTCCTCCACGACCTCGATCGTGTCCAAGTTGACCCGCGAGACCGTTCCCGCGATCGAGTTGACGATGAAGGCCTCGCCGCGCTCGGGGACGATCCCGATCGCGCAGGTGCCGGTACCGAGCTCGAGGCGGCCGACCTCCTCGAACGAGTCGGCGTCGTAGAAGTTCGCGGAGGCGGCGACGAAGTTGACGCAGATCGCGAGACGGCGGCTGGGGTCGACGCCGATCGCGCCGGCGCCGGGCTCGGCGTCCACGGTCGCCACCGTCTCGAGCGAGTCGAGGTCGATCACGCTCATCGTCGAGCCGAGCGAGTTGCCGACGTAGAGGCGGCGGAACTCCGGGACGTGCGTGAGGCCCGAGGGGTAGCCGCCGACCGGCACCGCAGTCTCGACCTCGAGCGTCGCGGAGTCGAGGACCGTGACCTGGTCGGAGTGGGCGTCGGCGGTGAAGACGCGTCCGGTCTGCTCGTCGAGTCCGATGTCGATCGGCTCGGCGCCGGTCGGGATCTCGCGGAGCACCTCGTGGGTCTCGAGGTCGACGACCGAGACGAAATCGCTCCGCGAGCACGCGACGAACGCTCGTCGGCGGCCGACGTCGACGGCGATTCCCTCCGGGTCGAGCCCGACCGGGATCTCCGCGATCTGCCGCCACGGGGAGCGCGAGTCGATCCGGCACGCGGCTCCGACCGGGAACGCCGGATCTTCTCTCTCGCCGGTCGCCGTCATGTGACTCGCGAGTATTGCCTTTCGCACGGCAAGACGGCGGAGGAAGCACCCGCGAGCGGGTAGGATCGGCGGCGCATGGCCGAGGGCGTTCTCATCTACGGAGACTCGTTCCGGTCCGCCGACCTGCGGCACGCGGTGCCGCTGGGCGTCCCGGACCCGTTCCTCTACGCGGAGGAGAACGGCTCGCGCCACGTCTTCGCGAGCTCGATGGAGGGCGCGCGGCTCAGGGAGCTCGGGCTCTTCGACGTGCACCTCCACGAGGACCTCGGCATCGACGACCTCATCGAGTCGGGCCTCGACCGCCGGGAGCTGACCGCACAACTCGCGCTCCGGGCCGTAGGGAGCCTCGGGATGAAGCGGGCCACGGTGCCCGAGACCTTTCCCGTCTGGCTCGCCGACCGGCTGCGGGCCGACGGCGTCGAGCTCGGCGTCGACCAGGATCTCTTCGACGACCGCCGTCGGGCCAAGACCGAGGCGCAGCTCGCGGGCATGAGGCGCGCGCAGCGCGCCGCCGAGGCGGCGATGGACGCGTGCCGTGCGCTCCTCAGGCGGGCGGAGGTTCGCGGCGACGAGCTCCTCCTCGACGGCGAGCCGCTCACGGTCGAGCGCGTGAAGGCGGACATGAACGTGGTCTTCGCCGCGCACGACACGACCGCAGACGAGTACATCGTCGCGCCGGGGGCTCAGGGCGCGGTCGGCCACGACATGGGCTCGGGTCCGATCCCGCCGGGCAGTCCGCTCGTCGTCGACATCTGGCCCCGCGACAACGCGTCCGCCGTGTACACGGACATGACCCGCACCTTCGTCGTCGGCGAGGTCGCCGACGACGTGCGCGAGTGGCACCGCCTCGTCAAGGAGGCACTCGACAGCTCGATCGCAGCGATCCGGCCCGGTGCCGACTGCCGCGCGATCTACGACGTCGCGTGCGACATCGTCGAGGCGGCAGGCGAGCCGACGCAGCGCACGAAGAAGGCAGGCGAGCCGCTGGACGACGGGTTCTTCCACGGGCTCGGCCACGGCGTCGGCCTCGAGGTGCACGAGGAGCCGGGGATGGGACAGCTCTCGAGGAAGAGGCTCGTCCCGGGCGACGTCGTCACCGTCGAGCCCGGCCTCTATCGGGCCGGCTACGGCGGCGTGCGGCTCGAGGACATCGTCCTCGTGACGGAGAACGGCGCCGACGTGCTGACGAACTATCCGTACGACCTCGAGCCGTAGTCGAAGCCCCGCGCGTTACCGAGGCCGGGTAGACGCCCGAGGGGTCGGAGTCGGCGTCTACCCGGTCTCGGCTGTCCCAGAGGAGGGAGCTTTGACGCTGGTTTGCATCGGTTTCGCTTCCAGCCTGCTGGACGTGGATTTCCCTGCTCGTGGCCGCGGCCTACTACGCGCGGCGGCGAGGCGGGCGCAAGTTCCGAGACGAACCCTGAGTAATCCGCGCGAAATCGGGTAAAGGCTCTCGCAAATACATCGGGGACCGGCGAGACGGCCGCTGGGGCCTTCGCCGCCCCCCGAAGAAGGAGGGCAACGAGGCATGGGTGTTCTCGCCCAGGACCGGCCCGTAACGCTCGTGGAAAGCGTTCCGGCAGCCGACCCCGCCCCGCTCGGGCTTGCAGCCTTCGCGCTGACGACGTTCCTGCTCAGCGGCCACAACGCCAGCTTCATCCCCGACGCCGTCTGGATCGGGCCTGCGCTCTTCTACGGCGGGCTGACCCAGCTGCTCGCGGGCATGTGGGAGTTCCGGAATCGCAACGTCTTCGGGGCGACCGCGTTCTCGACGTACGGCGGCTTCTGGATGGGGCTCGGGATCATCGTGGTGCTGGCGGACGTGTCGAAGAACTTCGCAGCAGCGCTCGCGGGGACGAACCTCACGAGCGGCCTCGCGTGGTTCCTGTTCGCGTTCGCCGTCTTCAACACGTACATGCTCCTCTGGAGCATGCGTGTCAGCGTCGCGGTCTTCGGGGTTTTCCTCACGCTGGAGATCACCGAGATCGTGCTCGTCATCGGCTTCTTCAACCTCTCCCACGGCGGCACCGAGTGGTGGCTGCACGCCGGCGGGTGGTGCGGTGTCGTCACGGCTGCGGTTGCGTGGTACACATCCGCGGCAGGAGTCGTGAACGGCATGTCGCCGACGCCCGTCCTGCCCGTGGGCGCCGCTCCGATCGGTCGCATCGGCTCCCCGGTGCCCCGACGAGCGGAGGTGTAACGGGTGGCGAGCGAGACGAGCCAGCAGCACGCGATCGACACGATGTTCCTCGAGGAGCGGACGTATCCGCCTCCCGAGGACTTCGCCTCCCAGGCGAACGCGCAGCCCGAGATCTACGAGGTGCCGTTCGAGGAGTTCTGGGACCGGGAGGGTCGCGAGCGGGTCACGTGGTTCGAGCCCTTCGACGAGCTCTACCAGTGGGAGCCGCCGTACGCGAAGTGGTACGTCGGCGGCAAGCTCAACGTCTGCTTCAACTGCGTCGACCGGCACGTCGAGGCCGGCGCGGGGGGCGTCGTGGCGTACCACTGGGAGGGCGAGCCTGAAGGAGAGACGCGGGCGATCACGTACGCGGATCTTCAGAAGGACGTCGTCCGCTTCGCGAACGCGCTGAAGAAGCTCGGCGTGAAGAAGGGGACGCCGGTCGGGATCTACATGGGCATGGTCCCGGAGCTGCCGGTGGCGATGCTCGCCTGCACCCGTCTCGGCGCCCCCCACACCGTCGTCTTCGGCGGGTTCTCGGCCGACTCGCTCTCCGGTCGGATGAACGACATGAAGTGCGAGGTCATCGTCACCCAGGACGAGGCCTGGCGTCGCGGCTCGAAGATCGGGCTGAAGGCGGTCGCCGACGAGGCGATGGCCGCCGCACCGGGCGTGAAGCACTGCGTCGTCCTCCGCCGCACCGGCGGCGACGTCGCGATGCAGGAAGGCCGCGACCACTACTGGCACGACCTCGAGAGCGACGTGTCGGACGAGGCGGAGTCGTGTCCGTGCGAGCCGATGGACAGCGAGGACTTGCTGTTCCTCATGTACACGAGCGGCACGACCGCGAAGCCGAAGGGGATCATCCACACGACGGCCGGCTACCTTGTAGGCACGTCGGCGACGCACCACTACATCTTCGATCTCAAGCGGGACGAGGACGTCTACTGGTGCGCAGCCGACATCGGCTGGATCACCGGCCACAGCTACATCGTCTACGGCCCGCTCTGCAACCGGACGACGTCGGTCCTCTACGAGGGGACGCCCGACTTCCCCGACAAGGACCGGTGGTGGTCGATCATCGAGAAGTACAAGGTGACGATCCTCTACACCGCTCCGACGGCGATCCGCTCGCACATGAAGTGGGGGCCGGAGTACGCGCAGAAGCACGACCTCTCGTCCCTGCGCCTGCTCGGCTCCGTCGGCGAGCCGATCAACCCGGAGGCGTGGATCTGGTACCGCGAGCACATCGGCGGCGACCGGACTCCGATCGTCGACACCTGGTGGCAGACCGAGACCGGGATGGTCCTGATCACGCCGCTGCCGGGTGTCACGACGCTCAAGCCGGGCTCGGCGACCCAGCCGTTCCCCGGTGTCGTGCCGGGGGTGTACGACGAGCAGGGGAACGAGGTCGGTCCCGGAGGGGGCGGCTATCTCGTCCTCAAGCGCCCGTGGCCGGCGATGCTGCGAGGCATCTTCGGCGACGACCAGCGCTATCGGGACACGTACTGGTCGAAGTACGAGGACATCTACCTCGCGGGCGACGGCGCCCGGATCGACCAGGACGGCGACTACTGGCTGCTCGGCCGGATCGACGACGTGATGAACGTCTCCGGGCACCGCATCTCGACGATCGAGGTCGAGTCGGCGCTCGTCGACCACCAGGAGGTCGCGGAGGCGGCCGTCTGCTCACGAGCCGACTCGGTCACGGGCGAGGCGATCGTCGCGTACGTGACGCTGAAGGGTGGAGGCGAGGGCTCCGTCGAGAAGCTCGAGGAGCTGCGCGACCATGTCGCGCAGAAGATCGGGCCGATCGCGAAGCCCGCGAACATCGTCTTCACGCCGGAGCTGCCCAAGACTCGCAGCGGCAAGATCATGCGCCGCCTGCTGCGGGACGTCGCGAACGACAGGCAGCTCGGCGACACCACGACGCTCGCCGACCCGACCGTGGTCGACGAGATCGCGAAGCGGGCCTCCGACGAGAAGGTCCAGGAGGCCGAGGCCTAGCCAAGAAGCGGAACTACGCGGGCCCGAGATCGCGATCTCGGGCCCGCTCCTCGCCGCGTAGGATCGCGGCGTGACACCCGAGGAGCATCGCCGGCTCGGCGTCGAGCTCTACAACGGGACCTGGACGCTCATCGCGCGCGAAGACCGGACGCCGGACGAGGACGACGAGATGCTCCACCGGGCTCATGCCTCCGCCTACCACTGGCTCCACGGGCCGCACACGGCGGCCAACCGCGCCCGCTCGCACTGGCTCTGCTCCCGCGTGCACGCGCTCGCGGGGCAGCCGGAGGGTGCGCTCCACCACGCCCGCCGCTGCCTCGCACTCGTCGAGGGCCACAGCGAGGAGATGGAGGACTTCGATCTCGCCGCCGCACACGAGGCGCTCGCGCGTGCCCACGCCGCCGCCGGAGCGCCTGAGGAGGCGCGCCGTCACCTCGAGCTCGCGCGGGCCGAGACCGCGAAGATCGCGAACCCGAAGGACGCGCAGCACATCGAGGCGGATCTGGATTCGCTCACCCTGTAGAGGGTCGAAGCCGTCCGCGGCGAATGCTAGAACCTCGCGTACGAGCGGCTGCGGAGGTTGAAGGCACTCCAACGGGCGAATCCGGGCCAGGTGCCAACTGGACCGCCGACCTGCGAAGGCGCCGCCGCCCGTCCTTTTGAACACGCCGGGGCACGATCGGCTCGGCGTGTCCAAAAGAGCGGATTGAGCGTACGCGCGACCTGGCCGAGCGAGCGCAGGCGAAGCTCGACGCCGACCGCTCCGGCCGCTGAGCTAGCCGTCCAGCAGCGCTTCGAACCGCGACGGATCGTCGAACGGGCCGATCACGGCGAGGCGTAGGCGGTCGGAGGCGATGAGGTCCGTCGCCACCCGGGCCACGTCGTCGCTCGTCACCGCGTCGATGCCGCGGACGACCTCGTCGGGATCCGGGAGCCGTTGCTCGAGGACCTCCTTGCGGAGGCCGAACATCATCAGGCCCTGCGGGCTCTCGAGCTGGAGGACGAAGCGGCCCTTCGTGAAGTTCCGCGCCTTCTCGAGCTCGTCCGCCGGCAGCGGCTCCGCCGCGATCTTGCGCAGCTCGGCGGCGATCGTCGACACGGCGTCGTCGATCCGGGCGATGTCCACGCCCGCCTGGGAGTAGAGCGTGCCCGCGTCGGTGTAGCTGTGGTTGAGCCCGTACACGTAGTAGGCGAGTCCGCGCCGCTCGCGGACCTCGGTGAAGAGGCGCGAGGACATCCCGCCGCCGAGGGCGGTAGCGAGCAGCTGGATCGCGTACCGGTCGGGATCGCCGAGCGGACGGCTGGGCACCCCGAGGATCACGTGCGCCTGCTCCGACTGCTTCGTCGAGACCCGGACGCGCCCGTTCGCGTACGGCGCCGTCGGCTCCGGCTCCCCGGTGTCGGCATCGGCGAGGTCGCCAAGCAGCTCCTGGGCTCGCTCGAGGAGGCCGTCGCCGATCCGCCCGGCGATCCCGAGCACCGTCCGTGAGGGCCTGTACCAGCGGTCGAGGTACCCCATGAACGTGTCGCGCGAGGCGTCGCGGATCGTCTCCTTGCGGCCGATGATGTCGCGGCCGAGCGGCTGGTCGCCCCACAGGAGCCCCTCGTAGACACCGCCGATGAAGTCGCGCGGGGTGTCGTAGTACATGTTCATCTCCTCGATGATCACGCCCTTCTCCCGCTCGATCTCCGCCTCGGCGAAGCGGGAGTTGCGCAGCATGTCGACGAGGACGTCGAGCGCCACGTCCCGGTGCTCGGCCGCGCACTTGACGTAGTACGTCGTGTTCTCCTTGCCGGTGAACGCGTTGAACTCGCCGCCGATCGCGTCGATCTCGCCCGAGATCTCGCGCGCGCTCGGGCGCCGCTCGGTCCCCTTGAAGAACATGTGCTCGGCGAAGTGCGCGATCCCGCTCGTCTCGGCCGTCTCGTAGCGGGAGCCGGCGGCGAACATGATCATCACGGCGACCGACTGCGCATACGGCAGATCGGCCGTCAGGACGCGCAGGCCGTTGTCGAGCATGTCTCGCTGGAACATCGTCACCCCCTTCGATCGTATAGACCTACCTCCGTGCAGGGCGAGGAGACGAGACGGGCGATCGCTGCGCAGCCGGACTGGCTGTCTCAGGTGCCCGCCGGGAAGCGCTTCCCCGACGGCGCGCGGATCCTCTTCACGGGGTGCGGCACGTCCCTTCACGCCGCGATGACCGGCGGCGAGGCGGTGCAGGCGCTCGAACTCGTCCTCCGGCCCGAGCGCGATGCCGATCTCCTCGTGCTCGTCTCGCACGAGGGCGAGACGCCGCTCACGCTCGCCGCGGCGCAGGCATGGCGCGGGCCGCGCTGGCTCGTGACCGGGAAGGCGGACGGGCCGATCGCCGAGCTCTGCGACGAAATCGTCGTCTGCACGCCGGAGATCGAGGAGAGCTGGTGCCACACCGCGAGCTACACCTGCGCCGTCACCGCGATCTCCGCGCTGCTGGGCGAGGACGTCGCCTGGTTGCCGGCGGCGGTCGAGGCCGCGCTCGCCGCGCCGTTGCCGGAGGTGGGTGAGCAGGAGCGGTTCGTCGTTGCCGGGGCCGGCCGCGAGCTCGCGACCGCCCACGAAGCGGTGCTGAAGCTGCGCGAAGGCGCCTGGGTCGCCGCCGAGGCGTACGAGACCGAGCAGCTCCTGCACGGCTACCTCGCCGCGGTGGACGAGTCGGTGCGCGCGTTCGTCCTCGAAGGGGAGGGACTGGCGGCCGAGCGCGCGGGCGCGGCGGCGGCGGCGCTGCGCGAGCTGGGTTGCGACGTGACGCTCGTCGCAACGCGCCATCCCGTCGTCGACATCGTCCTGTTCCAGCGACTCACGGTCGAGCTCGCCGAGTCCCGCGGGCGCGAGCCGGACCGGATCCGCCGCCACGACCCGCGCTGGGCCGCTGCGGCAAAGGCGGCGAAGGCCGACAACGCGGCCTAGAGCGCGTCGAGCAGTCGGTCCACCTCGTCGAGCGTGTTGTAGTGGACGAAGCCGGCGCGGACGGCTCCCTCGGGCTGCAGGCCGAGCCGGTCCATCCCCTCGACCGCGTAGTAGTCGCCGTCCCAGACCGCGATGCCGCGCTCCGCGAGCCGCTCCGCCACTGCGCGCGGCGGGACGCCTGCGACCCGGAACGCGAAGGTGGGGACGCGCCCTTCCATCGTCCGGAGCCCGTAGAGCGTGCAGCGGTCGGGGAGACCGTCGAGGAAGCGCTGGCCGAGCGCGTGCTCGTGTGCGCGGATCGCGTCCCAGCCCAGCTCCTCCACGTACTCGACCGCCGCGACGCAGCCGGCGAGCAGCTCGTGCGCCAGCGTCCCGGTCTCGAAGCGGTGGCCGACGGGCTCTTCCGCCGCGGGCCGCACCTTGTACGGCCGCCACGTGCGCAGAAGCTCCTCCCGTCCGTAGGCGAGGCCGAGGTGCGGGCCGAAGAACTTGTACGGCGAGCAGAGGAGGACGTCCACGCCGAGCTCGGCGACGTCGATGGAGCCGTGCGGCGCGTAGTGGACGGCGTCCGCCCATGCGAGAGCTCCCGCGCGGTGGGCGAGCTCGACGATGCGCTCGGCGTCGGGCGTCGTGCCGAACGCGTTCGAGGCGAGCGGGAAGGCGACCACACGGGTGCGCTCGGTCAGCTTCCGCTCTAGGTCGTCGAGATCGAGGCGCGTGTCCTCGTGGATCTCGACGAAGCCGACCCGGAGGTCGAGGTCCCGGGCGAGCTCGAGCCACGGCGCGATGTTCCCGTCGTGGTCGAGTCGGGTGACGAGGATCTCGTCCCCGGCGGAGAGCGTGCGGCCGAGGGCGCGCGTGAGCGCAAAGTTCAGCGTCGTCATGTTCTGGCCGAAGATGGTCTCCTCGGGCCGGCAGCCGAGGAACCGCGCCGCGACGGCGTGCGAGCGCCCGACGAGGTCGTCGCTGCGGCCGCTCGCGGCGAAGGCGCCCCCGAGATTCGCGTTCGAGTCGCGGAGGTAGCCCGCGATCGCGTCGATGACCGACTGCGGGCACTGCGTCCCGCCGGGCCCGTCGAGAAAGACCGCTCCGGAGGAGAGCGCAGGAAAGCGTGCGCGCACGGCTTCGAGGTCGAGAGTCGCGGCGTCCATTCAGCTCTGCTCCAGCGGCGCCAACGTCAGCCTCCGCTCGCGCAGCTGCTCGAAGTAGAGCTCGGCCTGCTCGCGGAGCCCCGACCAGACGACGGCCTGCCCGGAGTTGTGGATCCGGTTCGCCAGGCGCATGCCGTCGTCGTACGAGACGCCCGGAATGATGGCCGAGAGAGCGGCGGCGACTCCCTCGAACGTGTTGTGGTCGTCGTTCAGGACGATCACGAGCCAGGGCCGGCCGAGGTCGGTGTCGTGGCCGCGGTCGAGCCGCTCCTGCGGCGGCGTCAGCGTGCCGCTCACGGGTGGATCGCCCTTCCGTTGACCGCCCACCGATAGCTCGGCTTCGCGGTGAGGGAGGAGCCGACGAAGCAGTCGCGCTCTGCGAGCGAGAGGAGCTCGGCGAGAGCCGCCGGCTCCGGTTCCGGCTCGAGCTCGACGGCGAGCTCGACCTCGGTCTCGACGAGGGCGTAACGGCCGTCCGTCTCCCGTCTCGTGACCAGCGTCCGGGCGCTGCCGGACTGCGAGCGGACCTCGATCCGCTTCCGCTGTGCGTGGTAGCGGAGGCTCTTAAGCGAGCAGCGGACGAGCGCCGCGAGCAGGAGGTGCTCCGGAGACCACTCCGCCGGCGCCTCGAGCTGGACGCCGTGCTCTTCCGCGAACTCACCTGCGCCGGTCAGCTCGACCGCATAGCGCAGCTCTTTAGCCCTGACAGTCACGGACCGCATGGTCTCAGATCGGTGTGCAACCACGGCTGCCCGGCGCGCTCGGCTCCGTCCGGACCGCGTCGTACGCTGCTTCGCGTGCGACGGCTGCGTACGCTGTCCGAGGCGGAGTGCTACGTCCGGTGCTACGGCGGCTGGGACCCGACGGTGACGATCGTGAAGATCGAGCCGCGGCGTCCGCGATACGAGTTGAGCGTGTCGGGCGAGGATCTTCGCCGCGAGTTCGAGGCGCGGATCGACGCCCGCACGGACGAGTTTCCGGCCGAGCTCGACGCGGCCGAGGCCGCCGCCGAGGCTGCCTAGCTCCCGCGCGACATCCGGCACGAAGACGCGACCCGGCCGTGACGGCTCGTCGCGTACCGTTCCCAAAGGGAGCCTCGCTCCCCCATTGGGGGAGTAGGTGGCTCGCCCGAGGGACATGGCCCGACAGGACGTGACGCCGAGCGACGTGCCGGACGTCCTCGCGTCCGGGCTTCGCGTCGTCTTCGTCGGCATCAACCCCGGCCGCGTGTCCGCAGCCGCCCGCGCGCATTTCGCGAACCCGCGCAACGACTTCTGGCGCCTCCTCCACGCCGCGCGCGTGACCTCGCGTCTCTACGAGCCGCACGAGCAGTTCGCGCTGCTCGAGGAGGGGATCGGCGTCACGAACGCGGCGTACCGGACGACACCCGGGTCGGGCGACCTCCGGCGCTCGGACTTCGCCGGCTCCGCCGAGAGGCTCGAGCGGATCGCCCGCGAGCTACGTCCGCGGTGGTTCGCCTTCGTCGGCAAGGAGGCGTACCGCGGTGCCTTCGGCGAGCGACCCGAGCTCGGCGTGCAACAGCGCACGCTCGGCGACACGCAGCTCTTCGTCCTCCCGTCCACGTCGCCGGCGAACGCCGCGGTGCCGTGGAAGGAGCGGCTGCGCTGGTTCCGCGAGCTCGCACTTCTCGTGGACTAGCCGGCTGCGACGCAGCGGTCAGCTCCGCCAGCGGTTGGTGATCGGCGTCCGCCGGTCGCGGCCGAACGCCTTCGGCCGCAGCCGGACTCCCGGAGGCGCCTGGCGCCGCTTGTACTCGGCGCGATCCACGAGCGCCACAGCCCGCGCGACCACCTCCGGATCGAAGCCGTCGGCGCTCAGCTCGTCGAGCGAGCGGTCCTCCTCGACATAGGCCTCGAGCACCTCGTCGAGCACCGGATAGGGCGGCAGCGAGTCCTCGTCGAGCTGGGCCTCTCGCAGCTCGGCGCTCGGCGCGCGCTCGATCGTCGACGCCGGAACGAGCTCGCGGCCGGCACGGTCGTTCAGGTGGCGGGCGAGCCGGAACACGTCCGTCTTGAACACGTCCTTGAGCAGCGCGAACCCGCCCGCCATGTCGCCGTAGAGCGTCGCGTAGCCGACTGACAGCTCCGACTTGTTCCCGGTCGCCACGAGCAGCCAGCCGAACTTGTTCGAGAGCGCCATCAGGAGCGTGCCGCGGATCCGCGCCTGGAGGTTCTCCTCCGCGAGGTCCGGCTCGCGGCCGGCGAACGGCTCGGCGAGCGTGGAGGCGAAGGCCTCGACCACGGCCTCGATCGGAAGCTCCCTGAAGTCGCAGCCGAGGTTCTCCGCGAGCCGGCGCGCGTCGCTTCGCGTCCCCTCCGACGAGTAGCGCGACGGCATCGAGACGCAGTGCACGTGATCCGGCCCGAGCGCGTCGGCGGCGAGCGCGGCCGTGACCGCAGAGTCGATCCCGCCGGAGACGCCGACGACCACCTCCTCGAAGCCGTTCTTGCCGACGTAGTCGCGGAGCCCGAGGTCGAGCGCGCGCCGCATCTCCTCGAGGTCGTCGTCGAACGGCGCGATCCCCGCCTCCTCGGGCCGTTCGAGGTCGACGACGAAGAGCGTCTCCTCGAAGCCCGGCGCGCGGGCGAGCACGGTGCCGTCCGTCTCGATCACGAGCGAGTGCCCGTCGAAGATCAGCTCGTCCTGGCCGCCGACGGTGTTGCAGAGCGCGACGCGGACGCCGCTCTCCCGCGCGCGCGCCGAGAAGATGGCCTCGCGCTCCTGTGCCCGCCCGACGTGGAACGGGGAGGCCGACAGGTTGACGACGAGCTCGGCTCCCGCCGCGGCGAGCTCGCTCGTCGGCGCGCCGGCGATCCACATGTCCTCGCAAATCGTGACGCCGAGGTTCGTGCCTGCCACATCGACGAGCGCGAGATCGTGGCCCGAGGCGAAGTACCGCTTCTCGTCGAAGACGCCGTAGTTCGGCAGGTGCCGCTTCTTCGCCCAGCCGATGATCTCGCCGTGCGCGCAGACCGCGCAGGCGTTGTAGAGCTCGCCGTCGTGGAGCGGCACGCCCACGAGCGCGACGATGTCCTCCGTCTCGGCCGCGATGCGCTCGAGCGAGGCGCGCGCGGCCCGGACGAAGCCCGGCCGCAGGAGCAGATCCTCGGGTGGATAGCCGGTGACCGCGAGCTCGGGGAGGACGACGAGGTCGGCGCCTGCCGCGCGCGCGGCGGCGATCTGCGAGACGATCAGCTCGCTGTTGCCGGCGAGGTCGCCGACGACGGGGTCGATTTGGGCGAGGGCGAGGCGCATAGGTTTACGCCTCAGAGTCTAAAACATTGCCGACACCCGTCGCGCGACTGCCTCACCGACCGCCGCGTGTCCTTCGATGTCGAGGTGGATCCCGTCCAGCGCCGAGTATGCGGTGACCTCGGAGAGATCGAGCCGGTCGACTCCGAGCCACGCCGCCTGCTCCGCGAGATGTCGCGGCAGCTCGGCGGCCTTCTCCTCGGCGGCGACGAAATCCGGCGGCAGCGTCGGGCCGAGTCGCGGCAGCCCCAGGAGCAACACGCGCGGCGATTCGCCACCCGGTCCGCTGCGGCTGGACAGCGCCATCTGCGCGACGGCCGAGATGCCCGCCGCGATGTCGAAGGCGCCGGCGGCGAATCGTGCCTTGAGGTCGTTGGTGCCGAGGAAGATCACGACGAGATCGAGCGGCGCCTGGGAGGCGAGGCACGGCGGCAGGTAGTCGGCGCCGCGCCGGAACGGCGAGAGCGGGTCGTCGAAGACCGTCGTCCGTCCCGGAAGGCCTTCCTCGACGACGCGCCAGCCCCCGCCGAGCTCGCGGGCCAGCACGCCCGGCCAGCGGATGTCCGGGCCGTGTCGCCCTCCGACTTCGCCGGGGACCGAGCCGTATGTGTTCGAGTCGCCGAAGCAGAGGACCGTGCGGGTCACCTGCGCAGCCTGATCGCGTTGAGGTCGTCCGCGACGACCTCGTCGATGCGGCCGCGCAGCGACTCGGGCGGGTCGTGCTCCGCATGGAGATAGCGGCCGGCGAGCGCGTCGAACTCCCCTGACGCGAGCGCGAGTACGAGACGCGGGGCGCATTCGGGCGGCGTCCACGCCGCGTCGTCCGGGAAGTCGGCGGTCATCGCGGTTCGCACCATCCCCGGGCTGATCACGAAGACGGGGATCCGGTCGCGGAGCACGTTCGCGAGCGTCTCGCCGTAGCGGCAGATCGCGGCTTTCGAAGACGTGTACGCGGTCTCGGTCTGCCCGGGAAGGTAGGCGGATCCGCTGCCGACGATCACGATCCGGCCGGAGCCTCGCTCGAGCATCCCGGGGATCGCGGCGCTGCAGCAGAGGTGGACGCCGAGCACGTTCACCTCGAACGTCCGCCACCACTCGTCGACGGCGATCTCCCAGGGCGGGCCGCCGCGGTTGCCTGTGCCCGCGTTCGCCACGAGGAGGTCGACGGGGCCGAGCTCCGCGAACCACCGCTCGACATCCTCGCGCCGCGTGACGTCGCCCACGAGGGCGCGGCCGCCGGTCGCCTCCGCGACGCTCTCGACCTGCTCCGCGGTCCGCCCGCTGACGGCGATCTCCATCCCGGCCGCCGCGAGCTCGCGTGCGACGTTCTCGCCGATGCCGCGACCACCGCCGGTCACGAACGCTCGCTGGCCCGCCAGGTCGCTCACGGCGCCACTCTAAGCGAGCGGCGGTAAGTTAGCGTCCGCTAACCTAGTGAGCGCTAACTTCCGGAGGAGCTGCACGTGAGGGCACGGGTACTGGCCGCGCTGGCCGCAGAGGAGAACCGCAAGTGGTGGACGCTGTTCGCAGTCTCGTTCGGCCTCTTCATGATCATGCTCGACAACACGGTCGTGAACGTCGCGCTGCAGACGATCAAGCGCGACCTGCACATGTCGCTGTCGTCGCTCGAGTGGATCGTGACGGCGTACGCCTTGTCGTTCGCGGCGCTCCTGATCACCGGCGGCAAGCTCGGTGACCTCTTCGGCCGCAGGCGCATCTTCATCGTCGGCCTCGCGATCTTCACGCTGTCCTCGCTCGCTTGCGGGCTCGCGCCGAACGCCGGCTTCCTCATCGGCGCGCGCGCGGTGCAGGGCGTCGGAGCGGCGCTCATGAATCCGGCCTCGCTGTCGATCGTCACCGCGACGTTTCCGCCGCGGCAGCGCGGGACGGCGATCGGCATCTGGGCTGGCGTCTCGGCCCTCGCGCTCGCGATCGGCCCGCTCGCCGGCGGCCTGATCTCCGAGAAGCTCAACTGGAACTGGATCTTCTTCGTCAACGTCCCGGTCGGCGTGCTCGCGATCCTCGTTTCGCTGCTCGTGATCCGGGAGTCGCGCGACACGTCGCACGAGCAGAGCATCGATCTGCCGGGCCTCGTCACCTCGATGGGCTTCCTCTTCTCCCTCAGCTACGCGCTCATCGAGGGCAACGGTCACGGGTGGATGTCAGGCGAGATTCTCGGCCTCTTCGCGATGGCCGCCGTCCTTCTCGTCGCTTTCCTCCTGCTCGAGCACAGGCAGCGCCTGGCGATGCTCGACCTGTCCCTGTTCCGGATCGGCGCCTTCACCGGGGCGAACGTCGTGGCGATGCTCGTCTCGCTCTCGATGTTCGGCGTCTTCTTCTTCGTCTCGCTCTACATCCAGAACATCCTCCACTACTCGCCGATCCAGGCAGGCGCGATGTTCCTGCCGATGACGACGCTGATCATCCTGATCGCGCCGCTCGCGGGGAGGTTCTCCGACCGGCTGGGCTCGCGATGGCTGATGGGCGGCGGGATGACGCTGGTCGGCAGCTCTCTGCTGCTCTACGAGCGCGTCACCGTCCACTCCACCTTCTGGACGCTGCTGCCGGCGATGGTCATCGGCGGGATCGGCATGGCGATGACGATGTCGCCGATGACGTCGGCTGCGATGGGCGCCGTGCCGGTCGACAAGGCCGGTGTCGGCTCCGGTGTGCTCAACAGCTTCCGCCAGGTCGGCGGCTCGCTCGGGATCGCCCTCATGGGGGCGATCGTCGCCGCGTACGTCCCGCACGGGGCGAAGGGCCCGGCAGCCGCGCAGGACTACGTCAACGGGCTGCACGCCGGCTTCGCCGTCGGAGCGGTGATCACCTTCCTCGCGGCGGTCGTCGCGGTCGTCACGGTGCGGACGCGGCCGGAGGTCGTCCGCGAGCACATCGCGGAGATGGCCGCGTGAGCGCTACGGCGACCCGGATGGCGGCCGCCGAACGTCGCCAGCACCTCGTCGAGACCGCGATCCGCCTCTTCACCGACGGGAGCTACCGCGGGACGACGACGGCGGAGATCGCCCGCGCCGCCGGAGTCTCGGAGCCGATCCTCTATCGCCACTTCGCGTCGAAGCGGGAGCTCTACCTCGCGGGGCTCGAGCACGTCTGGGCAAAGACCAGGGAGGCCTGGGAGCGAAAGCTCGACGAGGCGTCCGACGCGTGCGCCGGGGTCGAGGCCATCGCCAAGGAGCACATCTCCGTCCGGTCGCCGAAGCTGCAGCTCGCGGAGCTGTGGGTGCAGGCTTTGAGCGAGGCGTCCGAGGATGCGGAGCTGCGGCGCCACCTGCGCCGCCACATGCGTGAGGTGCACGACTTCGTCGCGGACCTGGTCCGCCGCGGCCAGGCGGACGGAGCGATCGCCGCGGAACGAGACGCCGACGCGGAAGCGTGGATCATGCTCGCGGGAGGCATCCTCGGCATGGTCGGCCGCCGAGTGGGCCTGCTGGACGACAAGGATCTGTCCGCCATCCGCGCAGCGCGCCTGTCCTGGCTCCGCGGCTAGCTCAAGTGGCCGGAGGCTAAGCCGCGGCGGAGCCGGGCTTAGCCGGAGGCGATCCCCGCTCCCGCAGACGCCGCGAGGCGGCCTCGGCGGGCGGGCAACGGCAACTGCACGGAGCGAGCCGGAAACCGCGCTTTCCGGCTCGCGCAGTTCCTCTTCCGGGCTCGCGGTCGCGAGCCCGGACCAAATGAAAAGGCCCCGGCTGCGGCTCCGGGGCCTTCTCGAGAGGCGCGCCACTCTCGGTGGGGTTATAGGAAGCGGATCTGCGGCCCATCCGCTTTCCGTCCCGTACCGGGAGCTCCCGGCGCGCCCCCTGCGAACCTCGGCCTGGCGTCCGGCCTGGTTGCAAGGTGCGCTCACTATAGGAGCGTCGGCGGCGGTCGTCAAGTAGCTCGGTCAAGTGATTCTGCGTTTCGCATGGTTGACCGAATTTCGCGATGAATACGCTCAAACGAGGGATACCCAAACCGCCTGACTTGCGCTTCAGTGAAGTATGCGCTTCACTAAGCGCGCCGATAGAGATGCCCATGAGAGACACGGCCAGCCGCACAGCCCGCCGCACCACCTCCGAGGGCGTTCGCCTAGGTGAACGCCTCCGGCAGCTCCGCGTCGCCGCGGGGCTGACGCAGAGCGAGCTCGCCGGCGATCGCTTCTCCAAGGAGTACGTCTCCCAGATCGAGCGCGGCAAGACACGCCCGACGGCGGGGACGATCGAATGGCTCGCCGACCGCCTCGGGGTCGATGCCGGCTTCCTCGCGAGCGGCGTCGCCACCGACGAGCGTGCCCGGCTCGAAGGAGCACTCACTCGGGGGGAGGCGCTGTACGAGGCGGGCGACGATGTCGAGGCCGCCGAGGCCTTCGAGCCGCTGCCTGCAGCGGCCCGCGCGACCGGCGTCCCGGAGCTGCAGGTGCGGGCGCTCGTCGGCACCGGCCTCGCGATGATGCGCATCGGCGACCACCGCGCCGCCCTCGTGGTTCTGAACGAGGCGCGCGCGATCTCCGAGGCCGAGTCGTTCTCCGACGTCGAGCGGGCGGACGTCCTGCTCCGGCTCGGCGGTTGCCGCTTCCAGCTCAGCAGCATCCAGACGGCTCTCGGCCTGCTCAACGAGGCGTTCACCCTCGCCGAGCGTTCGGGCCTGCCGTGCGATGCCCTCAAGGCGAACATCCTCTCCTGGCGCGCCCGCTGCTGGCTCATCCAGCGCGACTACGAGGCGGCCAAGGAGGACGTGGAGCGCGCGCTCGAGCTCGCCCACGCCGTCGACGACCTGCGCACTGTGGGCGCCGCGTACTTCCAGGCTTCGCTTGTCGCCGACCGCGAGGGCCGCTGGGTGCTCGCGCGCAACTACGCCGAGCGGGCGCGTGAGGCGTATGCCGAGCTCGCCGACCGCGTGCATGTCGGTCAGCTGACGAACAACCTCGGCGGACTCAACTTCCTGCTCGGAAACACGGAGGACGCGATCAGGCTGCTCAAGGAGGCGTTCTCGATCGCGCTCGACGCAGGTCAGGACGCCGACGCCGGTCGCGCCGTCTCGTCCCTCGCGCAGGTCCATCTGCGCACGGGCGACGTCGAGCAGGCCGAGGAGCAGGCGCGCCACGCGCTCGCGCTCCTCGACGGTCGCATCGACTACGTCGACGAGAGCGGCAATGCGCAGGTCGTGCTCGGCCGGGCTCTGCTCGAGCAGGGCCGGCTCGACGAGGCCGAGGCGGCGTTCACCGCCGCAGAGAACAGCTTCGGTGAGCTCGGGTCGGCCAGCCACCGCGCCGCGGCCTGGATCGCGCGCGGCGATCTGGCGGCTCGCCGGGGGGAGCACGAGCGTGCGGCAGAGCTCTATCGCAATGCCGCAGAGGCTCTCCAGGACGTTCGCTTCTAGGAACGGAAGGAGGTGACGACTTGACGAAGGCACGGTTCATCTATCTCCTGCTCATCGCGTCGCTCTTCGCGTACTTCCTCGCCTGCTTCCACGGCGGTTGGGGCGGCATGAGCAACGGCGGCGGCTTCTAAGCAAGCCTCTGCTGCGGCGACCCGCACCGGCGTTTCCCGTCTCGTCAACTGTGGGATGACGCCCTCGTGGGCGCACGACTCGAGCGCGCTCGGCGCGCGCTGAGCGTCGGGCGGGTCGCACACCAACGCGGGCTGCGGCGGATCTTGGCGGAGATCGGCGTTGCCGGCCGCCGCGAAGCCACGCGCGAGGGGGCGCAGGCGTTCCGTCGCGGCCTGGAGGAGCTCGGGACGACGTTCATCAAGCTCGGGCAGCTCCTCTCCTCGCGTCCCGACCTCCTGCCCGACGTCTACATCGAGGAGCTCGGCGGGCTCGTCGACGAGGTGTCGCCGGTCCCGTTCCCGGAGATCGAGGCGGTCGTGCGGGAGGACTTCGGCGGCGACGCGTTCGTCAGCCTCGATCCGGAACCCCTCGCGACCGCCTCGATCGCCCAGACGCACCGCGGCCTGCTCGCGACGGGTCAGGACGTCGTGGTGAAGGTACGGCGGCCGGGCGTCGTCGAGCAGGTCGACCTCGACCTCGCCGTGCTCCGCTCGACCGTGCGCTTCGCCGCGCAGCGCTTCGAAACCGCACGGAAGGTCCAGCTCGAGGAGCTCGCCGACGAGCTCGAGATCCACCTCCGCGCGGAACTCGACTTCGTCGAGGAAGCGCACAACACCGAACTCGTGCGGGCGCTTGTCGAGCCGTTCGAAGGGCTCGTCGTCCCGCGCGTCATCCGGCCGTACGTGACCGAGCGCACCCTCCTCCTCGAGCGGATCGCCGGCGGCAAGATCGAGGCGGGGCACGGACTCGAGCCGGAGCGCGCGGCTCTGCTCGCGCGTGAGTTCTTCCGCTCGTACATCTTCCAGGTCGTCGTCGAGGGCGTTTTCCACGCCGATCCGCACCACGGGAACGTGCTCCTCACCGACGACGGACGCCTTGCGCTCCTCGATTTCGGGTTGCTCGGCCGGGTCGACGAGGACACGAAGACGGGGCTCGCGCTGCTGCTGCTCGCGCTCGCGCAGAATCGAGCCGACGACGTCGCAGACCTCGTCGTCTCCCTGTCGCTCACCTCGGCGCGGTCGGATCCGGCGGGATTCCTGCAGGACGTCCGCCGCAAGCTGCCGCGCTTCCACCACCGTCCGCTCGCCTCGCTCGAGGTCGGCCAGGCGCTCGCAGGCCTGCAGCGGGCGGCGATCCGGCGGGACATCCGGCTGCCCACCTCCTTCGCCCTCGTCGGCAAGACGCTCGCGCAGGCCGACTCGATCGCCAGGCTCCTCGATCCGGAGCTCGACCCCATCGCGCTCATCGAGGAGCAGTCGCTCGAGGTGATGACGCGGGAGGTCGAGCATCGGCTCGAGCCGAACCGCGTTGCCGCCTACGCGTTCACGCAGCTGGCCCCGCTCATCCGTTTGCCCGGACGGGTCGGGCATCTCGTCTCCGAGCTCGAGCAGGGCACGCTGAAGATCGGGATCGTCCCGACCGGGCTGGACGAGCTCGAGCACAACCTACGCTCGATCGCGAACCGGATCGGGGCCGCGATGATCGTCGGCGCGCTGCTCCTCGCCTCGTCGCTGCTCGTGCGCGCGAACTCGGTGGAGTGGCTCGGCATTGCGGGCTTTTGCCTCGCCGCCGTGCTCGGCCTCTACATGATCTGGAAGATCATCCGCACGCCGGGCGAGCTCTAGGCATCGCCCTGGACCGAACCCGCGCGTTCGATCACAACTTGCGGGATGCGGGCGTTCGGGCTCAGGCGGACGCACATGCGGACGACCTCCGCGCAGTCCTCGGGGCGGATCATCTCGTCCGGCTCGATGCCCGACCATTGCGCCATCGGCGTGTCGACGAAGCCCGGGCACAGGGCGATCGCCCGGACGCCGTCCTCGTCGAGCTCCGCGTTGAGCGAGCGGGTGAGCGCGATCACGGCGGCCTTCGTGGCGCCGTAGGTCGCGAGCCCCGGCGTCGGGAGCGTGCCCGCGATCGAAGCGAGGTTGACGACCCAGCCCCGCGACTCGCGCAGGAGCGGGATCGCGGCCTGCGTGACGAGGAAGAGCCCGCGCAGGTTGACGTCGAGCTGAAGGTCGAGGTGCTTGACGGGCAGATCCTCGATGCGGCCTCCGACTCCGACGCCGGCGGAGTTCACGAGCACGTCGAGCCGGCCGAACCGATCGCGGTGCTCGGAGACGATGCGCTTGCAGTCGTCCGCGTCGGCGACGTTCGCCGCCACGGCCGCCGCGCTGAGCTCGGCGGCCGCGGCGTCCACCTTCTCCTGCCGGCGGGAGACGAGCGTGAGCTCGAAGCCTTCGTCGCGCAGCATCCGCGCGATTGCGAGCCCGATGCCCGACGAGCCGCCGGTGACGAGTGCAGCCCGAGCCATTGCGCCTACAGTAAACGGCGTGGAGACCGCCGGACTGACGAGCCTGACCGTCGGCGGCGGCTGCGCCGCGAAGTACTCGGCCGCGCGGCTCGAGGAGCTGCTCAAGGGCTTCGTCCCCGCCGAGGCGGAGGACCTCCTCGTCGGACTCGATCCGGCGGACGACGCCGCCGTCTACCGGCTCGACGACGACCGGGCGCTCGTCTTCACCGTCGACTTCTTCCCGCCGCTCGTCGACGACCCGGCGCTCTTCGGCCGGATCGCGGCGACGAACGCGCTCAACGACGTCTTCGCGATGGGCGGGACGCCCCTCCTCGCGCTCTCCGTCGCGGCGTTTCCCGAGGAGCTCGCGACCGACGTCGTCGCCGCCGTCTTCCACGGCGCCGAGGAGCAGGTGCGAGCCGCGGGCGCGATCCTCGCCGGCGGGCACACGATTCGCGACACCGAGCCGAAGTACGGCCTCGCCGTCGTCGGCACGGTCCACCCCGACGGCATCTGGATCAAGAGCGGCGCCCGGCCCGGCGACGCCGTCTTCCTCACGAAGCCGCTCGGCACGGGGCTCGTGCTCGCTCGGAAGGGCGACGTGACCGAGGCGGCACGCTGGATGACGACGCTCAACGACCGCGCCGCCGATGTGCTGCGTCCCTTCTCGCCGAATGCGGTCACCGACGTCACCGGCTTCGGTCTCCTCGGCCACGCGCACGAGACCGCGGAGCGGAGCGGCGTCCGCATCCGCCTTCGCGCCTCCGCGCTTCCCGCGCTCGGGGGCGCGCTCGAGGCCGCGCGCGACGGCGTCCGCACGGGCGGTGATCCGCGCAACCGCGACTTCGCCGGCGCCCACGTCTCCAGCGACGGAGTGCCCGAGGAGCTGCTCGCGCTCGCGTACGACGCGCAGACGGCGGGCGGGCTGCTCGTGACGCTGCCGGCCGAGCAGGCGCTCTCGCTGGAGGCCGAGTTCGAGCGTGCCGGCCTCTTCCTCGCGCGGGTGGGCGCTGTCGAGGACGGAGCGGGCGTCCTGCTCGAGCGGTAACGCCGGAAAAGCCCGTCTAGACTCGTGTTCGTGGATGTGGGGTCCGCATCGGCCGCGGTGCCGCGCCGGCTCGCCCGGACGGTTTCCCCGGTCGTCTTCCGGCGCATCGCGATCGCAGCAGTCGGAGTGCTCGTGATCATCGTCGCCTCGGGGGCGACGGTCCGGCTCACGGGGTCGGGGCTCGGGTGTCCCGAGTGGCCGACGTGCACGAACCAGCACGCACTGCCGCAGAGCTACCACTCGTACATCGAGTTCGGGAACCGTGTCGTCTCGGCGGTCACCATCTTCACGACGCTTGCTCTCGCCGTCGCGGCATGGCTGACTCGCGGCCTCGGGCGCCGCGGGCGCCGGCTCGCGACCGGTGTCTTCGTGGGCACGCTCGCGCAGGCTCCGCTCGGCGCGATCACGGTCTACTACGACCTCAACCCGTACCTCGTGATCACGCACCTCCTGCTCTCGTTCACGCTCGTCTCGCTCGCGGTGCTCACGCTGCTCGAGGCGTCGCGTCTCGCTCGCGGCGGGGCGCCGCCGCTGCCGGGGCTCGTACGGCTCGGCGGGCTCGTTCTCGTGGTCGCGGTCGTCGTGCTCGCGGTGAGCGGGACGGCGGCGACGGCGGCGGGGCGCTTCCCGGGTAGCTCCGGGACGCAGGTCGTGCCGCGGCTCGGTCACTTCTATCCCGCCGTCTATTGGCACGTGCGCGCGGTCGCCGCGTTCGGGTTCGTCTTCCTCGCGCTCGCGGTGTGGGCCTGGACCCGGCGCAGTGTTCATCCGTGGCTGCTGCGCGGCTGCGTGGGACTGCTCGCGATCCTCGCCGCACAGATGACGATCGGCGAGGTGCAGTACCGGACGTACGGCGACGTCCCCTGGTGGCTCGTGCTGCTGCACGTCGCGACCGCCGCGAGCCTCGTCGGCTGGACGGTCGGGGTGGCCGCGCGGCTCTGGCGCCCGATCAGGGCCGACTAGACTGGACAAATGTCGGAGCTGAGCGTTTCCTCGCGGCCGGAGCTCCGCAGCCCGGTCCTCGTCGCGGCCTTCCGGGGCTGGAACGACGGCGGCCAGGGCGCGACCCTCGGCGGGGGCTATCTCGCGAAGCAATGGGGCGCGGAGCTGTTCGCCGAGATCGATTCGGAGAACTTCTACGACTTTCAGGCGGTACGCCCCCAGGTTTCGCTCGAGGACGGTCTCACGCGAAAGCTCGAATGGCCCGAGAACACGTTCCTCCACGCCCCGATCCCGGGCCTCGACCGCGACGCCGTGATCCTGCTCGGCGTCGAGCCCAACCTCCGCTGGAAGACGTACTCGGGGCTCGTGCTCGAGCTGGTGCAGGATCTCGGGGTCGAGCTCGTCGTCACGCTGGGCTCGCTGCTCGCGGACGTGCCGCACACGCGGCCCGCCCCGGTGAGCGCAGCCGCGAGCGATCCGTCGCTCGTGGCGGAGCTCGGCGTCGAGCCGTCCCGCTACGAGGGGCCGACCGGCATCGTCGGCGTCCTACTCGACGCCTGCAGGCGGGAGGGGATCCCCTCGGTGAGCCTGTGGGCTGCCGTGCCGCACTACGTCTCGCTCGCCCCGAGCCCTCGCGCGGCGCTCGCGCTCTGCCGCCGGCTCGGCGAGCTCGTCGGCGCGGACATCGACGTCGCCGAGCTCGAGCAGGCGGCGGAGGAGTACGCCGAGCAGGTGACGGACGCGGTCGCGTCCGATGCCGAGACCGCGGCCTACGTGGAGGAGCTCGAGCGCCGGGTCGACCTCATGGAGGCCGCCGAGGAGCTTCCTTCCGGTGAGAGCCTCGCGGCCGAGCTGACGCGCTTCCTCCGGGAGCGCGAGCAGAACGGCGACGACGCCGGCGAGAGCGCCGGCGGGCCCGCGGGCTAGCTCAGGCCCCACCGGCGCCGACAGCGCCGTAGTTCCTGGTCAGCCGGACAGGGTCGGTTCCGTCCGGCCTCACCGTGTAGACGTCGGAGGGGCCCGTCTTCGTCTTCCGGGCGACGACGACGAAGCGCGTGCCGTCGGGCGACCACGCGAGCGAGGTCACCCTGGCGAACGGGAGCTTCACCTGGGTGGCGTCGACGACGACCGTGAGGTTTCCCCCGCCCGTGACGTATGCGAGCCGGCCGTCCGCCGACCAGACGGGGAGGGCGCCGTTCTGCGCAACGAGCCGCTGGTCGCTTCCGTCCGGGTTCGCCGTCCAGAGCCCGTGGTCGGACTGCTCGCTCCCGACGTACGCGATGCGCGACGGCCCCCACGCCGGGCTCTGGCCGGCGATCCCGAGATCGTGCGGCGTTCCTTCGGCCGCCGAGATCGTGAAGAGCTCCGGCGCGCTGTCGCAGCCGGACTCCGAGTAAAGGATCGTGCCTCCGTCCGGCGACCAGGTCGGCGAGTCGTCGAAGGTGCAGTCCTCCGGATGCGTGAGCGTGCGACCGCCCGAGCCGTCTGCCCCGAGGAGGCGGATCCCGTCGGAGCAGCCCTTGCAGCCGAGACCGGTCGCGCTCGCCCACACGTAGGCGATCTCGCTGCCGTCCGGCGAGAGGGCCGGTTGTGTCTCCTCGGCCTGGACGTTCGTCAGCCGCCGCAGCCCGCTTCCGTCCTGAGCGACCGAGTAGAGGTTGGCGAACGGCTCGTCGCAGAAGTTGCCGGACTGATAGACGAGCGAGCGTGTCCGGCCGGCGAACTGGATCGAGACGGCGGCCGGGAGCCAGACACCGTCGCCGAAGCAGCCGTCGATGCGGGCGTATCGCTCGAGCGCGCCGCCGCCCGGCCGCTCGACGCCGAGAGCAAAGGGCCTCCCGCGCCTGGCGGGAGGAGTGACGATCGCAAGCTTCCGGTCGGGCGAGAGGGTGCCGAGCCAGTCGGGGTCCGCCGGCGAGACCCTCCCCGTCCGGACGTCCAGGGCTCGCGCCTTGCACAGGCAGCTGCCGTAGCCGCCCACGACCACATGGAGCGCGTCGCTCCAGGCGAGCCCGTGCTGTCCGGGGACCGACTTGCCGAACACGAGCCCGCCGCTCGAGGTCCACACCTCGAGCCGGTCCCGCCGGATCACCGCCAGCCGCCCGTCGGTCGCCCAGGCGAGGTTGCTGCTGACGGCGCCGCTCGCCTTGAAGCGGACGCGCCCGCTCCCGTCGTTCACCTGGAAGCCGGAGCGGCTCCTCAGCGGAAGCGCGAAGAGTCCTTGCGGCGACCAGCTGCCACAACAGGAGCCTGTCGCCCTCCAGAGCGGACGTCCCTCCGGGCTGAAGGCGCGGAAGACACCGCGAAACGGTGACGCGACCAGGACGCCGCCGTCCGGGGACCAGGAAAGGCCCATGAGTCCGTCCTTGCTCTGGAGGAGCTTCAGCGGCCTCCGGCCACGGGGAACGATCCAGAGCCGGCCCGCGAGATTGGCGCACGCCGCGACCGCGAGCACGTCACCGTGCGGCTGCCACGCCAGCTGCGCCTGGCAACCCGCGGAGGCCAGGTCGGGCAGCGCCAGCCCGATCCGAACGAGCCTCCGACCGTCGATCCCGACCTCGTAGAGGACGGTCCTTCCGGTCCGATCGCTCAGGAAGGCGACGCGCTTCCCGTCGGACGAAACGGCGGGGTTCGTGTCCTGGTACGGACTCTTGCTGAGGTCGACGCGGTGGCCGTTCGGGTCGAGCCGGTAGATCTCGCCGGTGACCGACGGCGCGCGATCGGCGGCGAAGACGATCGGCAACGGCGTCGCTGCGCCGCTCGAAGCGGCTCCTAGCGGGAAGGCGAGGAGCGCGGCCAGCGCGAGGAAGCGGGCTCTGGACACCGGCGCGAGGATACGCCGCGGGGCCAACGGATTCCTAGCGCCGGAGCCGCCCGATCGGGTCCGCGTCTACGGCCGGGGAAGCGAGCCCGCCGCGAGCAGCTCGAGCCGGTTGCCCCACGGATCCGCCGTGTAGAAGCGGCGGGTGCCCGGGAGCGAGTCGTCCCACTCGACGCGCTCGCCCGCGGCCTCGAGCCGATCGGCGAGCTCGTCCAGATCTGCGGCGGGGAGCCTGAACGCGGGGTGCGCCTTCCGCGCCGCCGCGAACGGCTCCTCGACTCCGATGTGGAGCTGATGTTCGCCGTCGAGCGCGAACCACGCGCCGCCGCGGGCCCGCAGCGGCTCCGGCTTCTCGATCTCCTCGAGGCCGAGCAGGTCGCCGAAGAACCGTCGCGCTTCCTCCTCGCAGCCGGGCGGAGCCGCGATCTGGACATGGTCTAGCTCGAGCAACCGTCGAGCTCGATCAATCGCTCTCGGCGGCTGCTGCGGGCGCGGCCTCGGCCGCCGCCGGCTGCTCGGGCTCCTCCGGCTTCGTCTCGCCGCTGCCGTTCTGCGTGCTCTCCGCCTTCTTGGCCGCGGTCGCCGCGCCGCCGCCCTTCCGCCTCCGCCGCCGGCGCCGCCGGCTGCGGCCGCCGCCCTGCTTCGGGGCGGGAAGGTTCTCGCCCAGCGCGAGGGCCACTTCCTGGATCGCGCCGAGCCGCTCGCGCGCCTCGTCTAGGAGCTTGGTCGCGCGCGGGGTGTAGCCCTCGGCCGAGGCGAGCAGCGCCGCGCCGACCGGCAGCGGCAGCTCGAGCGCGGCCTGGACGAGCTTCGCAGCGTTCTCCTCGTGGCGGTGTCCGCGCGAGTTCGCGAGCGCTCCGAGCAGGCGCTTCGCCTCGGGGTACTCCGCCGACGCGCGCCGGTCCTGCACCTTGCGCGTCGCCCGCGCGAGCCGCCACGTCCAGCGCGCGAGGATCTGCTCCGGCGCGTCCGGCTTCTCCTCGCCGATCGCGCGGAGGAGCGTGCGGATCCCGGGCAGCCGCTCCTTCTCCCACGTGGGCGCCTGGGTCACGAGCGTGACGAGATCGTCGAAGTCGGCGCGCTCGACCCGCATCGAGACGCGGTCCTGCAGCGCCATCATCCGCAGCCGCCGGTTCGGGTTCTCCGCCGCAGCCGTCGTCAGGAACTGCTCGAGCGCGGCCTTGCTCGCGCTGCGGTCGGTCAGCTTCTGGACGAAGGAGGCGCGCTCGTCGAAGCGGATCTGCCGGCCCGCGATCGTCGCCCAGTAGCGCTGCTCGTCCTCGTCGAGGTACTTCGGGTCGATGCGCTGCCACTCGCGCTGGATGACGTTGATGCGGCGGCGGACGTCGGGAGTGACCGGCACGAGCCACGGCGCCGGGGTGAGGCGGCGCCGCGCGCGGCGCTGCGAGCGCCGGCGTGGGGCCGGCGTGACGCGGGCGCCCTCGCGGTAGAAGTCCGCGTCGAGGAGCGAGTGGAGCGAGACGACGCGCTCGTTGTGCGTCGCGCCCTTCGGGACGAAGTCGACGACGATGCCGGCTTCCTTCCGCGGGTGAAGGCGCATGATGCGGCCGATGCGCTGCTGGTAGACGCGGCGCGAGGCGGTCGGCGCGAGGTGCATGCAGACCGTCGCGCGCGGCGAGTTCCAGCCCTCGGCGAGGAGCTGCGCGTTGATGAGGACGTTGATCTCGCCGCGCTCGTAGGCGGCGAGCGTCTCGGCGAGGCGCACGGGCGGCGTCCGTCCCGAGACCGCCTCGGCCTTCAGCCCGGCGGCGCGGAACTCCTTGGCGAGGTTGTACGCGTGGTCGACGCCGGCCGCGTAGACGATGCCCGGCGTGTTCTCGAAGCGCTCGCGGTAGAGGCTCGCGGCCGCCTGGTTGAGCGCCTCGTGGTCGAGGGTCTTGGCGAGGATCTCCTGATCGAAGTCGCCGCCGACGATCGGCACCGAGTTGATCGCCGCGACCGGCGGAACGCGCAGGTCGCGTAGCGGCGCGATGAGGCCGCGGCGCGCGGCGTCCTGCAGCGGCAGGTCGTCGACCGAGGCGGGGAAGACGTCGGAGACCTGCTTCGCGATCAGCTGCTCGGTCGCTGTCATCCCGATGTAGATGGGCTCGGGGAAGGAGCGGATCGACGCCGAGGTCTTCTCGCCGAGCGCCGTGTGCGCCTCGTCGCAGATCACGAGCTGGTATGCGTCGCGGTCGATCGAGTCGACGTGCCGCGCGAACCACGCGTAGGTCTGGATCGTCAGCGGAGCCTTCTTCGCGCTGCGGCTGTCGCGCGTGATCACGTCCGTGAGCCGCTTGTCGTAGCCCTCGGTCTTGAGGTCACGCGTGAACTGGGAGACGAGGAGGCGGCGGTGCGTGAGGATGAGGACGCCGAGCGTGCGGGCCGCCTCGACGAAGCCGGCCGCCGCGATCGTCTTGCCCGACGCGGTCGGGTGGCGGAAGCGGTACCGGCGCACCGCGCCCGGGTCGTCCTGCTCCGGCTCCTCGGGAAGCTCCGCGTCCTCTACCTCGACGACGAGCGTCGAGTCCTCGTCCTCGTCCTCGACCTGTTGCAGCTCGAGCTCCTCCGCCGTCGCCGCGTTCCCGTTGCCGTTCCCGTTCGCGTCGTCGTGGCGCTGGCTCGCCGCGATGAGCTCCGTCAGCATCCCGGCGAGCGCGTCGACCTGGTGGCGGCGGAGCGCGGTGCCGCCGGCGGTGCGCGGCTCCGGCTCGGCCAGCACCCGCTCGAGGCCGAGGAGGAGCCCGTACCGGACCTTCCACTTCGACGACGGAGCCTTGAGGCCCGCGTCGATCTCGGCGAGCGCGTCGTCGAGCGCGCGGCGGCGTGCGGTGCCTTCGGCGAGCGCCTCGGCCGGATCCTCGCCGTCCCGGACGAACGGCTCGCCCGCCCACGCTTCCGCGCGGAGGGCGGCGGCAACCACCGGGTCTGCCGCGTCCAGTGAGCTGGTCGGCTGCTGTATCGCTTCTTGCATATGCGCAGCACGCTTCGGTGCTGCCCGTCCATTCAAAGATGCGCGCTCGGCTTATTCCCCTGGGCGAGCGGCGCCCCAGGAAGGATACCCGCTCTTTTGCCGTCGTCAACGTCGACTACAGGCCAAGTCCGCCGAAAACGGCGAAGGGATTGGCGGGGCTCGTCTCCCGGACGACCTCGCCGCCCGCCTCGACCTCGCCGTGCAGCCGGGTCGCCAGCGCGTCTGCGTCCTCGCGGCTCGCTGTGCCGACGATGACGTAGTGAAAGCGGCGTTCGGGCTGGTAGCCGTCGGCCTCGAGACGCTCGGCGAGGTTCCGCGCGTCCTCGCGGGAGGGACACTCGATGCGCACCTCCCAGGGCGCGAAGCCGCGGTCGAGCTCTTCCTTCTCCCACGTCTCGCCCGGTGGATCGTCGTCCCAGCGGTCCTCGTCGTCGAGCCAGTGCTCGACCTTGCTCGTCCGCGCCTCGATGCCGTTCTCGCGGAGCTCGGCTTCGACGATCGCATGCGCCCGCTCCGCCTCCGCGCGGCTCGCGGCGTAGACGAAGACGGTCTCGCCGTCGCGGGAGACCGCGAGCCTGCGCGCCTCGAGATCCTGCGCGAGCTCGCGCGCCTCGGAGCCGAGGTCGCCCGCCAGCCGCTCGAGCAGGCCGGCCGCGTGCTCCTCCTCCTCGACCTCGATCCGGATCCGCCAGTCGTCGTCGGCCATGTTCGCCCGAGCCTAGTCTGCGCGCGTGGAGTGGCGCGAGCGGTACGAGCGCGCGGCAGCGCGGTACGCGGCAGGGGAGACGCGGGAGCTCGACGAGAGGCAGCTCGTCCAGCTCGCGAACGCGGCGTGGGCCGCGGGGCTCTCGCTGCTCATGGCCGGCGAGGGCGAGGGCGCGCGAGAGTGGCTCGCGCGCGCGGCGGCGCGCTATCGCGAGAGCTGGGAGGCCGGCGCGGCGACGGACGCGTGGGGACGGCCGATCGCGGCCGTCAAGGCGCTGCTCATCGCCGGCGAGGACGCGCAGGAGGCGGCTCGCTGGGCGCTCGAGGCAGGCGCCGCCCGCGCGGCGTCGCCGATCGGCCGCTACGCCGGCGCGCTGGCCCTCCTCGTCCTCGGCCGCGACGAGGAGGCTGCAGCCGTCGCGGCGGGGCTCGGGGAGAAGTTTCCTCCGGACGTCGCGGCCGCGCTGGCGGCGCTCGCGCGGCACGACGCGGCCGCATACGCCGACGCCGCGAAGCGGGTCCGCCGTTCGTTCGAGGAGCGCGAGGACTTCCTCGAAGACGTCCCCGTTCCCGACACGTTTCTCGCTCTCGAAGCCCTCGCCGCTGTACGTAGACTCGACCCGTGAGGCCGGCGCTTCGCGGGGTCATCCTCCTGGTCGCCGTGGCTCTGGCGACCCAGTCCGGAGCGGCCGCGCCCGCCGCGACACGGCAGGTCACGCGAGCCGAGTCCGCCATCTTCTGGACCCCGGAGGTCGGGCTGCTCGCAGTCGGCTACTGCGTGCCCGGAATCAACCATTGCCCCCGGGGGGCGCTCGAGCGCACGACCGACGGCGGGCGCACCTACCGCATCGTCATGCACACGGGGGCGTCGATCGTCGGCATGAAGACGCTCGGATCGAACGGAGCGATCGCGACGCTCTCCGACGGCGACGCGTGGCGCACGCTCGACGGCGGTCGCACCTGGCGGCCGGCCGCGTTCAAGCCGTACTTCTGGGCGACGCCCCGGATCGCCCTGCGGTTCGACGCGTACTTCCAGCGCAACACGCAGAAGCTCGCGCTACGCGTGACGCACGACGGCGGCCGGACCTGGCGGCTCCTGGTCGATCCGTGCAACCGCGCGGTCACCTACAACGCCTACGCCGACCCGGTGACGCCGAAGCTGTGGTGGATCGTCTGCATCGGCCTGCCGGCGGGCGGGACGATGGACAAGGCGGTCTTCCGGACGCGCGACGGCGGCAAGACCTGGGAGCCGCGGGCGGAGAACCTCACCGCGCCGAAGCCGACGGCCCATGGGATCGCGTTCACGGGCTATCCCAACGGCATCGCCTTCGCGAGCAACGGCTTCGGGCTTCTCACGGAGAGCCTGGGGACGCTCTACGTCTCCCGTGACGGGGGACTGCACTTCTCCGGGCACCCCAAGGTCCACCGTCCGGATCTCGACTTCTGCCGCAGCGCCGCCGCCTTCTCGAACGGCGTCGCGTACGCGCTCCTCACCGCCGGCTTCCCGGGGCGGCTGGTCGCGACGCACGACTTCGGTCGCACCTGGCACGTCGTGCAACGCTGGAGCGGCTAGAGCTTCGCGGCGGCTGCGCGGTCGAGCACGGCGCGGGTCGTCCCGTCCGACGCCCGCGCGAGGCTGCCGGGCGTCGCGCGCGAGGGCTTGCCTGCCAGCGCCCGCGCCACCGCGTCGGCCTTGTCCTCGCCGGCGACGAGGAAGAGGAGCTCGCGCGTCGCGCAGATGCGTGGCAGCGTCAGCGTGATCCGGTCGATGAACGGCTCGTGGCCTGCGTCGGAGCTGATCACGTTCCGGTTCGTGATGTCGAGCGTCGGGAAGCCCGGGAAGAGTGACGCGACGTGTCCGTCCGGGCCGAGGCCGAGCAGGACGAGGTCGAACGTGTCGACTCCTTCGAGCTCGTACTCGTACTCGTGGACGCCCGCCTCGCGGCCGAGCTCGCCCTGGATCCGGTGAATCGCCGCCGGCTCGCGCTCGAGCCGGTCGAGCAGCGCGGCCTTCGCCATCCCGTAGTTCGAGTTCGCGTCGTCGGGCCGCACGCAGCGCTCGTCTCCCCACCAGAGCTCGGCGCGGCTCCAGTCAGGCTCGAGCTCGGCCGCGAGCTGGTACGCGCGGCGCGGTGTCGACCCGCCGGTGAGGACGATGCTGCCGCCCGCGCGCGCCTGCTCGGCGAGGCGCTCGGCGACGACGCGGGCCGCCTCCTCGGCGTCGGCGACGACGGTGATGTCGACGCTCATCCGCCGCCCTCGGCGAGCTCGCGCGCGCGGTCCATCGCCGCCTGGATCGCGTTGAGGAACGCTGCGCGGACGCCCGCCTGCTCGAGCTCGCGGATCGCGGCGATCGTCGTGCCGCCCGGGGACGTGACCGACTCCCGCAGCTCGACCGGATGCATGCCCTGGTCGCGGAGCTGCTTCGCCGTCCCGAACATCGTCTGCACGACGAGCGTGGTCGAGATCTCACGCGAGAGGCCGAGCAGGATTCCGGCCTCGATCATCGCCTCGGCGAGCAAGGCGAAGTACGCGGGCCCCGAGCCGGAGACCGCGGTGATCGCGTCCATCCAGCTCTCGGGAACGCGGACGACGCGGCCGACGTGCAAGAGGAGCTCCTCCGCGAGCGCGAGCTGCTCGTCGCCCGCGTGGGCGCCCGCGCAGATGCCGGCCATGCCCTCGTGCACCGTCGCCGGCGAGTTCGGCATCGCGCGCACGACGGGGACGCCCTCCGCGATCCGCTCCTCGATGTGCGCCGTCGTGATGGCCGCCGCGACGGAGACGAGCGTCTGCTCGGTGGTCAGGTGCTCGCCGATCTCCTCGAGCAGCGCGTCGATGTCCTGCGGCTTGACCGCGACGACCGCGACGCCGGCTCCGCCGACCGCGGCGGCGTTGTCGGAGGTCGCCTCCGAGCCGTAGCGCTCGCGGAGCTCCGCGAGCCGCTCCTCGCGCCGGTCGGTGACGACGACCTCGGAGGGCTCGCGCCAGCCCGAGCTGAGGAGCCCCGAGAGCAGCGCCTCGCCGATCCGACCGCCACCGAGGATCGCGACCTTCCTGCTCATGCCGGAAGCCTAGGCGGCGCGGACGGCAGGCAGCGGGATCAGGCCGCGCCCGAAGCCGGCGAGGAGATACACGCTCGCGAGGCCCGCCCACTCGCCGTACGGCTCGAGCAGCTCCGCGGTCTCCCACGTCTCCACGGGTCGCCCGCGCATCGCGCGCAGGAGCTTGACGAGGCCGAGGTCGCCGACAAGGCCGTGCTCGTACCGGCCGAGGCCCTCGAGGCAGACGACGCCGGCCGACCACGGGCCGAGGCCGCGCTCGCGCTCGATCCGCCGGACCACCGCCGCGGTCGGCTGCTCGTGGAGCCGCTCCAGCTCGAGGCCGCGGCAGAGGCGGACGACAGCGGCGCCGCGACGCTCGTGAAGACCCAGACGGCGCAGCTCGAAGGGCGCAACGGCGGCGAGACCCTCGCAGGTCGGTGCCTCCGAGAGCCCGTCCTCGTCCGGGGGAGAGACGGCGCGGATCACGCGACGTTCGAGAGTTCGTCCCGTCTTCCAGTCGACGAGCTGCCCGCAGACCGCGCGCAGGAGCGCCTGCGCGACCGTCGCGGTGCGCACCGGCCTCAGCCCGCGGAGATGCTTGGACGCGCGTCCGAGCAGCGCATCGTCCGCGATCCGGCGGAGGAACTCGGAGTGGTCGTCGTCGAGCGCGAGCATCCAGCGGAGCTTCTCGGCCGCTGCCGCAGACCCGGATCGGATCGTCACCGTGCCGTCCGGAGACTGCCACGCACACGCGATCCCGCCGGCGCAGCGCGCCGTGACGAGTCCCTCGCGCATCCGACGCGTCGCGTCGCCGGCGAGGCGCGCGGAGAGCTCGAGCGAGTACGGACCGCGCGGGCGGACGGCGATCTCGGCCATGTCCGCGAGCCTACTGCCTGGCCTGGACACGGCCGGAAGAGCGTCTTGCGGGGCGATCGGGCGCTGCCTACCGTCGACCGGGTGGCGAGACCGCTGACTGCGCTCGACCTCGTCCTGGCCGTGCTGCTCGTGGCCGCGGCCGTCCTGCTCTTCGCGCATGGCCGCGCCCGCGGGACGCAGGCGGTCCTCGCCGACCCGGTGCGCACACCCGGCGTCCTCAACCCGGACGTGACGCAGGCGAACATCCGCTCGACGATCTGCCGGCACGGCTGGACGGCGACCATCCGCCCGCCGACCTCGTACACGAACGACCTGAAGCGGAGGCAGATGCGGCAATACGGCGAGACCGGGCCGCTGTCCGGCTACCAGGAGGATCACCTCATCAGCCTCGAGCTCGGCGGCGATCCGACCGACCCGCGCAACCTCTGGCCCGAGCCCTACCCGCGTGCGGCGGACGTCGACAAGATCGAGAACGAGCTCAACGCCGAGGTCTGCTCGGGCAGCCTCACGCTCGCCGAGGCCCAGCAACGCGAGGACGACCTGAAGCACGGGCAGGGCTAGGTGTTTCGCAGCGCCTGAGTGAGGACGATCCGAACCGTCGACACGGACCGGATCGACGGCGAGCACTCCGGCGGAAGGATCGATTTCCGCCGGGCGTTCGACTCGGAGGCACCGGATCGCATGAAGGAATCCGGGCCGCAGCTCGTCCAACGAAGTGCAGAACCGCAAATCGTCGTCACAAACAGTTGAGGGGGTCCCAGATGCTTCGTCTCATCACCGTCAGTGCCGCTGCGATTGCCGCGGCGTTCGTGCTCGTGTTGCCGGCGCTCGGCAGCGCGTCGCCGGTCGGCCCGCTGCCCAAGGGCCCGACGTCCACGATTCGCACGAATTCCGGCTCGCTGGTGGCCATCGCCCTGCCGCACCGCGCTCACGGGCTCGTCTGGCGCCTCGCTCGAGGTGTCGACAGCAACGTGCTGCGTGAGATCTCCGAGGCTGACGTCGGCAAGGACGTCGTCGTCGTGTACCGGGCGGTCGGGCCGGGCCGGGTGCGTCTCGCGTACGGCCTCACCCGCGGCGAGACCCGGCACGCGTACGACGCATTGAGGTTCACCGTCACGGTCGCACCCCGCTGACCGTGGAGGAGCTCGATCCGATCACGCTCGGCCGCGCGCGCCGCGGCGACGAGCAGGCGTTCGCGGCGCTCGTCCACCACTACGACCCCGGGTTGCGAGCGCTGGCGTTCCGCCTCCTGGGCGACCGGGCGCGGATGGACGACGCGCTGCAGGAGGCATACGTCAACGCGTACCGCTCGCTGCCGCGGTTTCGGGGCGAGTCCTCGCTCGGTACGTGGCTCTACCGGATCGCCTACAACGCCTGCCTCGACGAGCTGAAGCGCACGCGCACCGTGGTCGACCTGGCGGAGGCTCGCGATCGCGCGTACACGGGCGCGGATCCGCTGGACGCGCTGTCGCTTCGCCGCACGCTCGCCCGCGCTCTGGCCGAACTTTCGCTGGAGGACAGGGCGGCGGTGCTTCTCGTCGACGCGAACGGCTTCGACTACCGGGACGCGGCACAGGTGCTCGGCATCCCCGAGGGCACCGTCGCCTCGCGGCTCAACCGCGCCCGCGCCGCGCTTCGGGAAACGCTCCAAGAGACCTGGAAGGGAGTTGCGAACGGATGAACGACAAGAACACGATCGAGCCGTGGCGTGACGAGTGGCTCGGCGAGCTGCTCCGCGAGCTCGACGCTCCCGAGCACCGGCCGGAGTTCCACGGCGAGCTCCGCCGGCGCCTCCGCGAGGAGCAGCACGCGGCCAGGTCCCGCTCGGTCACCCGCTGGAGCCTGCGCCTGGCAGCCGTCGCCGGAGCCGCAGCGGTGGTCGTCGCCGTGGGCGGCTTGCCCGGAACCGGCAAGTCGCCCTCGTTGTCCGGGCCGCAGGCGGCCGGCGCGGCTGTGGTCAAGGCACACGTCCGCGCGGCTCTCGCGAGCCTGCACGGGCTCAGCGGCGTGCTCGTCGCGAGAGGCCCGAGCGAGAACGACGGAGGCCGCTGGCGCTTCGCGCTCGATGCGAGCGGTGACCTGTGGCTTCAGGGGCCGCGATCGGGCGACGTCGAGACGTACGACGCGTCGGCCGGCGTCGTCCGCTCCGCGCAGCACAGTGCCAGCCTCGGCGGCGGGACGCTCTTCTACGCCGAGCGCAGCGGCGTCGCTCCCGGCCCGCCGGACCAGGGCCCGCCGACCTGGGTGCTGCCCGCGCAGTACGGCGCCTTCGTCCGCGCCGCGCTTGCAGACACGCCGTCCGCGGTCGAGAGCACGACCTACGGCGGCCGTCCGGCGTGGCGGCTCGAGGTCCGCACGACGCCGAACGCGATCGTCCCCGGGCTGAGCGGCGATCACCTCTCGATCACCGTAGACCGGGCGAGCGGCATGCCCGTCCGTGTCGTGGAGCGCAAGGACGGCCGCGTCCTGCGCGAGCTCCGGATCGAGAACCTGGAGGTCGATCCCAGGCTCCCGGCGAGCACGTTCGCGCTCGACTTCCCCGCGGGCGCCGAGGTCATGCGAAGCGACGACGGCTTCCGGCGCACCGAGCTCGGCCGGGTCGAGGCGACGGTCGGCTACCGGCCACTCGTCCCCTCCTGGATCCCGGGCGGCTACCGGCTCGCCGAGGTCGCCGTCGCGGCCGACGCCGCGCCGACCGGCAAAGAGGGCGGCAACCCGCCGTCGCGGATGGTCGTCTCCCTCGCGTACCGGCGCGGCATCGACCAGTTCCTCGTCACGACCCGCGTTCGCGGCGACGGGAGCTGGAGCGACCCGCTGGCCAGTCCTGAGGGCTACGTCGACACGCCGGCGCAGGTCACGCTCACCGGCGGTGCGTTCACGGGCACCGAGGCCGACGTCGTCGTCTCGACCCAGAGCTCGCCGCACGTCTGGGCGCTCGGCGACGACCTGGTCGTCACGGTCGATGGCGACCTCGACCGGACCGAGCTCGTGCGGATCGCGAACTCGCTCTCCGCGCGATGAGCGAGGGACGCGACGTCAGTCGAGCTCGGCGAGGAGGCCGGACACGTCGAGCGGGGCGGTGACCATCGCGACCCCGGAACCGTCGGCCGCGCGCGGCCACTCCTCCCGCGCGCGGTCGCGGTACAGCTCGACACCGTTCGAGTCGGGATCCCTCAGGTAGATCGCCTCGCTCACTCCGTGATCGCTCGCGCCGTCGAGCGCGATGCCCGCGTCGAGGACGCGCCGGACGGCATCGGCGAGCGTGCGCCGGTCGGGATAGCGGATCGCCGTGTGGAAGAGGCCGGTCGTGCCGGGCGCCGGCGGAGACCCGCCTCTCGACTCCCAGGTGTTCAGGCCGATGTGGTGGTGATAGCCGCCGGCGGAGATGAAGGCGGCCTGGTCGCCGAGGCGCTGCTGGAGCTCGAAGCCGAGGACGCCGCAGTAGAACGCGAGCGCGCGGTCGATGTCCGAGACCTTCAGGTGGACGTGTCCGATGTCCACACGCGGGTCGATCGGCCGCGTTCCCGAATCGGCTGCAGCAGGAGCGGATTCCACGCGGTGAGAGTAACTCGCGCGGAGTGGAGAGTTGACGTCGCGCCGCCCGTGCCGCTACCTTCGGGACGTTGGCGACGCTCGAAAGGAGGGGTTGACTCGATGACTGTCCGTTTCCCGATGCCCCTCGATGTCGCCTGAGCAGACCCACGGGTCGCACCTCCACCTAGCCCGATTCGCTCCGCTCGCGGTGGCGTCGCTACGCCCACCGCGAGAAGGAGAGCGAATTGCACGCATTGCTCGACCAGGCGCGGACGATGCGCCTGTACACGATGGACGCCTGGGTCTCAGACCCTGCCGTCCTCACAGATGAACCTGCTTTGAGGGCGGCGCTCCACGCCGGAGCCCGCGCGGGCGGCGCCACGGTCCTCGGCGAGGAGTTCTGCGTCTTCGCGAACGGCGCGGTGACGGGCGTGCTCGTCCTTGCGCAGTCGCACCTCAGCCTCCACACGTGGCCCGAGCTCGCGCTCGCGAACGTCGACCTGCTCTCGTACGGCGACGTCCGGGGCGACGACGTGCTCTCGGAGATCCGGTCGAGGCTCGGCGTCGAGCGTGCCGCGGTCACCTGCGTCCCCCGAGCCGTTGGCTGACGTCGTCGTCGCCGACGTCGCGCGCGCCGTGGGGCTGGCCGAGGGCGCGCTCGGCGTCGAAGCCGTGGTCGCGGCGCTGTCGCGGTTGGAGCCGGTCTCCGTGCGGGTGCTCGGCCGCGCCGCCGACCTGCCCGTCCCGATCGTCGCGGCGGTGTGCGGCGAGCTGCGCAAGCGCGGGCTCGTCGCCGAGGAGCGTCCCGTCCAGTTCACGGTCGAGGGACGCCGGAGGCTCGCGCATGGGGTCGCGGCGGTCGAGACCTCGTGCCCGGAATGCGGCGGCCGCGGCATCGCGCTGTCGGCTCAGACGGCGCGCCTGCGCCGCGGCCTCGCTGCCGTGAGCGAGCTGGCTCCGCCGCCGCTGGTGGAGCTCGATCAGTGCCACTGCACGCCGAAGACGAAGTTGCGGCGAGTCCTCGCGTTGCATGCGGCCGACGCGATCAACGGCCGGCGCATCCTGCTTCTCGGCGACGACGACCTGATCTCGGTCGCGCTGCTCCGCTTCATCCGGCAGTTCGGCGGCGCCATCGAGGAGCTGGTGGTCGCGGACATCGACGGGCGACTGCTGGAGTTCATCGCCGGCGAGCTCGACGATGCGCCGTTTCCCTTCGCCTGCGTGGACTGGGACGTGCGCGTGCCGCGCCCCGGACGCTTCGACACCGTCGTGACCGATCCGCCGTACACGGCGGCAGGGGCGAAGCTGTTCCTCGCGCGCGCGGTCGAGAACCTCGCCGGCCCGGGTTCCCAGATCTTCTTCTCGTTCGGCTCGCGGCGACCCGGTGCGCAGGTCGAGCTACAGCGGGCGATCCTCGAGGCCGGGCTCGAGATCCGCGCGCTCACGCGCGACTTCAACGACTACGTCGGCGCGGGCGTCCTCGGCGGAACGAGCCACCTGTACCACCTGGCCCTTCCCGCAGCGGACCGGCCGCAGGTGGGTTCGCTCTACACGGGGGGCTGACCCGACGCGGGCCCTACGTTGCCGGAACCGCAGGCGCCTCGACTGTTTCGGGGGGCGGCGGCGGAGGCGGAACGGCATCTCTTGGATAGCGCTCGAAGAGTCGTGCTTCCGAGCGGCGGAACGCGCCGCGCAGGAGTGAGCCGAAACTCATCGGGATCGCGACGAGCCCGGCTGCGACGAGGATGACGTACCAGTTCAGCGTCTTCGCCCAGGCCCAGGGGAGAGCGTAGTCCTGTGTCGCTGCGACAACGATGGCGAGGAAGCCGAAGAACGCGAGAACCGAAACGAAGATGAGCAGCTCCCGCCCGCCGAGAGGATCGGTGTCGTCCTCCGGTGTGAAGCGGCGGTAGAAGCGCTTGATGTCCTGCTTCTGCCAGTAGGTCCACGTGGCGGCGAGCAGGACGTAGGCGATGGCGGCGACGCCGAAGACGGTCAAGATGCCGGCGATCTCGGCTCGCGTCGGATGGCCGATGATCAGCACGCTGTCGAGAGCATCGACGACGCGTTTGCCGACGGCGTGAAGCGGGCTGACGTGGTGTGACCAGACGGCGATGCGATGGCCGATCCGCGGCAGGTGGCCCCATACGCGATAGAGGATCACCACGGTCGTGACGGCCGAGAGAGCGCGGGCGGAGGTCAGCCACCAGACGCGCCACCAGCCGCGCCAGCGGGCGCGCCTCAGGTGTGCGAGCTCTGTCTCGTCGAGCGTCGTCCCGGTCACCTTGAAGAGCTCGTTGGTCATGCAGCCGAGGAAGTCGTCTTCGCTCGAGGTGTAGGTCGTGTGGTCCCGAATGATCGAGCCGAAGTTCCATACCTCCTTCTCGACCAGCCAGGTGCCGTCCGGATCTTCGTCGGGATCGAAGAACCGCCCGTTCGGAACCGGGTCGGCCGAGGCGTAGTAGTCGGCCCAGCGGAGCTTGCCGCCGCCGTGGCGGATCGGCTCGGGCTCGCGCGTGAAGTCGTCGCGCCAGTAGAAGTTGCAGACGAGGCAGACGGCCACGATCAGTGCGAGTCCGATGCCGGCGAGCAGGAAGCCCCTCGCGAGATGAGTGTGCTGCTTGCCTCCGAGGATCACCAGCTGCGGAACGGCGTAGCTGACGAAGTAGAACCCGATCATTCCGGCCCAGGCGAAGGCGAAGCGCAGCGACCTCAGTCGCAACCAGCGCTCGATTCCGGAGCGGGCTGACTGGCTCATGTCCGTCCCCGGACCTGGAGCACCGAGCTGGATGCCCCTTCGCGGTTCGCCGTAGCTCTGCAGAGCGCGGACGAGGTTGAGCTTCTTGATCGCCTCACCGATGGTGATGAACACGGAGAGGTTCGCTGGATTCTCGTAGCCGGTGATCGCGGCGTAGCTCACTGCCGTGCCCTGGGAGTGCGCGACGACCGCAACGCGATCAGCTCTGTCCGCCACCCAACCGAGGTCGTCCGCGACCCGGGACACCATCGCGTCGAACTGCACGGCGCTGCTGACGAGGACGAAGGAGTCGCCGAGCGTGTTGGAGAGGAGCAAGGCGGCCTTCTTGGAGTAGTCGCTTAGCTGGGGGATCGGAACCAGGAGGCCGATCATCAGCACGGCGACGACGACGGCCATGATCCCCGCCAGTGGGAGCGCGCCGAGGAAGACGAGACCGAAGGCGACGACTCTCCCGCGCCGTGTCACCCAGCCGGAGATGCCCGTTCGAGGAGTCCGCCGACGAGCGCGTTGGAACTGCTCGTACGTCTGGACGAGCATCATGTACGGGAGGATCAGCAGCATCCAGAGCAGCAGCGACCTGGTCTTGGGAGGCTCGAAGGTCTCCGCCCACCACGACTCGGCGAGAAGCCACCGCTGCGGGGTCACCGACGGCACCTCGGTCTGCCCGTCGATCTCCATGTAGAGGTGCGCGGGCTCGCTTCCACCGAGCGTCGCCTCGGCGAGCCGAACATGCGCCCCGTCCGGCTCTCCGACCGCGGCTTCCGTATGGAGCCCGGCCGTCAGCCAGCGAGCCAGCCAGCGCGAGAGCGGATCGGCAAACTCGACCAGCGTCTCGCCCTGGCGCTGCTGGCCGATCCCGTGTACGAAGAGGATTCCGAGGTCGGCGTTCTCCTCCGGGGGCGGGGATTGGCCGGCGGACATCAGCTGGCGACGCTCGGCGATTCGGCTGAATCGGGCACTGCTGCCTCGTTTCCCTCAGCGGCTTGCCAGGAGTTAACTCCTACGAGAGGGCGGTGTCAATGGCCGGCCTTCAGCGAAACGGCGGCCTAGCCGCTCGCGGTTTTCGGCAGCCAGCTGAAGCGCCGCAGCGCGACGGCCAGGCCGATCGCGAGCCAGATTCCGAGCACGCCGATGTCGCTCCACACGATCCCCGAGCCGTGCGCTCCGGGCGAGAATGCATGGTGGAGGCCGTCCGCGAGGTGCTCGACCGGAAAGACCTCCGCGACGTGATGCAGCCATCCCGGCAGCACGCTGGTCGCGATGAAGACGCCGGAGATGAAGTAGAGCGGCAGCATGATCGCCTGCACCATCGGCTGGGCCGCGTCCTCGTTCGAGATCGCGGTCGTGAGCGCGTAGGCGAGCACGCAGAACGTGACGGAGCCGACGACGGCCGTGAGGGCGACGCCGGGGATCGTCGAGGTCGGCAGCTTGACGCCGTACGCGACCCGACCGACAGCGAGCAGGACGGCCACGACGACGAGGGACGTGCCGAGTGCGGTCAGCGTCCGAGCGGCGATGAGGATCCACGCGGAGATGGGAGTCGCACGCCTTCGCTTGAGGACGCCGGTCTCGCGCTGTGCCGTGATCGAGATAACGAGGTTGACGAACGACGACGCGATCACCGCGAGCGCCGAGATGCCGGGCACGTAGGTCGTCGACAGCCGCACGTGGTGCACCTTCCCGTTGCCGAAGACGCTGCAGAAGATGACGAGGAAGAGGATCGGCAGGATGAGCGTGAAGAAGCGGGACTGCCCGTTGCGCAGCACCCCCAGCAGGTCGTAGCGCGCCTGGTGGACGACGAGCGCGAGCGGTCCGCGAGCGGCGGCGCTCGGCCCCTCGCGGATGGGCGTCGGGCGGAAGGCCGTCGGCGCCGCGTCGGGCTCCGCCGCGTCGGCCCGGTGCCTCCTCCACCGCCGCCAGAGCCAGAGGAGGATCACGGCTCGCTCCTCGTCAGCTCGAGGTAGACCTCTTCGAGTGTCGGCTGCCGGACGTCGAGGTCGGGCAGGTCGATTCCGCGGTCGATCGCCCAGCCGGTCAGCGCATGCACGTGCACGAGCGGTGTGTCGGTCGTCAGCGTGACGCGCCCGTCCTCGCCCGCGAGCAGCGCTCGGAGCTCGGGCGGCAGATCGGCGGCGCCGGTTCCCTCGGGCAGCGTGAAGCGGATCGTCGCCGCCATCCGGTTGCGGCCGCCGAGCGTTCCCGGCGTGCCTTCGGCGACGATCCGGCCGCCCGCGATGATCGCGATCCGATCGGCGAGCTGCTCGGCCTCGTCCATGTAGTGGGTCGTGAGGAAGACGGTCTTGCCGAGCTCGCGCAGCCCGTCGATCACGTGCCAGGCGGTGCGGCGCGCGGACGGGTCGAATCCCGTCGTCGGCTCGTCGAGGAAGATGAGCTCCGGGTCGCCGATCAGCGCGAGCGCGACGTCGAGCCGGCGCCGCTGGCCGCCGGAGAGCTTCGTCCCGATCGTGTCCGCCTTCTCCTCGAGTCCGACGAGCGCGATCGTCTCGTCGATGCCGCGCGGCTCGAGGTAGTAGCCGGAGTACAGCTGGAGGCTCTCGCGCACCGTCAGCCCCGGCTCGGCGTTCGACTCCTGGAGGACGGCGCCGACACGGTTCCGCCAGGCGGCGTCGCCCTTCGCGGGGTCGACGCCGAGCACGTTCACCTCGCCCTCGCTGCGCGTGCGGAAGCCTTCGAGGATCTCGACGGTCGTCGTCTTGCCCGCGCCGTTCGGCCCGAGGAAGGCGAAGATCTCGCCGCGCTGCACCTCGAGGTCGATGCCCGCGACGGCGTCGACGTGGCCGTAGCGCTTGCGCAGCCCCTGGATGGAGACGACCGGCTCCACGCGCCGAGTGTACGCACGACCACCCAGAAGCCGAGCAGTGCGCTATACCTGCCGTAGGACATGAGCAGCAAGCCGGTCGAGCAGCTGTCGCAGGTGATCGTTCGCTTCGCAGGCGACTCCGGCGACGGCATGCAGCTCACCGGCTCGCAGTTCACCTCCGAGGCGGCGCTGCTCGGCAACGACATCTCGACGCTGCCGGACTTCCCCGCCGAGATCCGCGCGCCCGCCGGCTCGCTGCCGGGCGTCTCCGGCTTCCAGCTCCACTTCGCCGACCACGACATCCTCACGCCGGGCGACGCGCCGAACGTCCTCGTCGCGATGAATCCCGCGGCGCTGAAGACGAACATCGGCGACCTGCCGAGAGGTGGGACGCTGATCGTCGACGCCGACGCCTTCACCGAGCGGAACCTCCAGAAGGCCGGCTACGCGCAGAGCCCGCTCGAGGACGGCTCGCTCGACGAGTACCAGGTGCACGGGGTGCCGTTGACGTCGCTGACGGTCGGCGCGCTCAAGGAGATCGACGGCGTGACGCCGCGCGAGGCTGAGCGCTCGAAGAACATGTTCGCGCTCGGGCTGATGTCGTGGCTGTACGGGCGGTCGATCAAGCCGACGATCGAGTTCCTCGAGGAGAAGTTCGGCGCGAAGCGCCCGGAGATCGCGGCGGCGAACATCAAGGCGCTCCGCGCGGGCTACGCGTTCGGCGAGACGACGGAGTCCTTCGCCGTCACGTACGAGGTGAAGCCGGCGAAGCTCACGCCTGGGACGTACCGCAACATCACGGGCAACCAGGCGCTCTCGCTCGGGCTCGTCGCCGCGTCGCGCCTCTCGGGGCTGCCGCTCTTCCTCGGCGCCTACCCGATCACGCCGGCGAGCGCGATCCTCGAGGAGCTCGCGGGCTACAAGCACTTCGGCGTCCGCACCTTCCAGGCGGAGGACGAGATCGCCGCCGCGGGCGCCGCGGTGGGCGCTGCCTTCGGCGGAGCCCTCGGCGTCACGACCTCCGCGGGGCCGGGCGTCGTGCTCAAGGCCGAGACGGTCGGGCTCGCGATCATGCTCGAGCTGCCGCTCGTCATCTGCGACATCCAGCGCGCCGGCCCGTCGACGGGGATGCCGACGAAGCCGGAGCAGGGCGACCTCCTCATGGTGATGTACGGCCGCAACAGCGAGTCGCCGGTGCCTGTCGTCGCGGCGCGCTCGCCCTCGGATTGCTTCCACGCGGCGATCGAGGCCGCGCGGATCGCGCTCAAGTACCGCACGCCCGTCTATCTCCTCTCGGACGCGTACCTCGCGAACGGCTCCGAGCCGTGGCTCCTGCCGGATCTCGACACGCTGCCCGACCTGACCCCGACGTTCGCGACCGAGCCGAACGCGGGGGAGGAGTTCCTCCCGTACTTGCGCGACGAGCAGACGCTCGCGCGGCCGTGGGCCGTCCCGGGGACGAAGGGGCTCGAGCACCGCATCGGCGGGCTCGAGAAGGCGGACCGCACGGGGAACATCTCGTACGACCCCGAGAACCACGACCTGATGACGCGGCTCCGTGCGCAGAAGGTCGCGGGGATCGCCGGCGACATCCCGGAGCTCGAGGTCGACGACCCCGACGGCGAGGCGAAGGTTCTCGTCCTCAGCTGGGGCGGGACGTACGGTCCGGTCGCGGCGGCCGCGCGGCGCGTCCGCGCGAGCGGCAAGCACGTCGCGCACGCGCACCTGCGCCACGTCAACCCGTTCCCGCGCAATACGGGCGACGTGGTACGCCGCTACGAGAAGGTGCTGATCCCGGAGATGAACCTCGGGCAGCTCCTGCAGCTCGTGCGGTCGCAGTTCCTCGTCGACGCGATCGGCTACAACCGCGTCCGCGGCTTCCCGCTGCGCGCGGCCGAGGTTGCGGAGGCGGTCGAGGCTCTGGTGGACGCATGAAGCTGCGCGAGCTGTTGAAGAAGACGTTCCTGCGGCGGTCGCATGCCGGAGAGGGGGAGCGCTCGTCCAACAGCGTCGACGAGGCGTTCACGGTTTCCTCGGGCGAGGCTCCCGCGAGCTGGATTCCGTCCCAGCAGGACAGGCCGAGACATTGAGCGAGAGCGGCGGCAACGGGAACGGCAGCGGCGCGCTGACCGCGAAGGACTTCCGCACCGACCAGGAGGTGCGCTGGTGCCCGGGCTGCGGCGACTACGCGATCCTCGCCGCGCTCCAGTCGTTCATGCCGGAGCTCGGCATCGAGCGCGAGAACACCGTCTTCATCAGCGGGATCGGCTGCGCGGCGCGCTTCCCGTACTACATGAACACCTATGGGATGCACTCGATCCACGGCCGCGCGCCGGCGATCGCGACCGGCCTCGCGACGACGCGGGCCGACCTTTCGGTCTGGGTCGTGACGGGCGACGGCGACGCGCTCTCGATCGGCGGCAACCACCTCATCCACGCGTTGCGGCGGAACGTCAACTTCAAGATCCTCCTCTTCAACAACCGGGTCTATGGGTTGACGAAGGGGCAGTACTCGCCGACGAGCGAGCTCGGGATGCGGACGAAGTCGACGCCGATGGGCTCCATCGACTGGCCTTTCAACCCGATCTCGCTCGCGGTCGGAGCCGAGGCGACGTTCGTCGGGCGCGCGATCGACACCGACAAGAAGGGGATGACCGAGGTGCTGCGCTCCGCGGCCGAGCATCGCGGCAGCGCGTTCGTCGAGATCTTCCAGAACTGCCCGATCTTCAACGACGACGCGTTCGACTACGTCCGCGACGACAAGGAGGGCGTGAATCGGATCCCTCTCCGCCACGGCGACCCGATCACGTGGGGGAAGGACGGCGAGAAGGCGCTGCGCCAGCGGTCGGACGGCTCGATCGAGGCGTGCGCGTCCGACGACGCCGGCGTGCTCGTGCACGACTCCGCGCACGAGTTCCCGTCGGTCGCGTTCGCCCTGTCGCGCGTGACGCAGGCGACCCACGGAGGCACCCCGGTCGGGATCTTCCGCGACATCGACCGTCCGGTCTACGACGACCTGATGGCCGAGCAGCTCCGGGAAGCCGAGGAGAAGAAGGGCAAGGGCGACCTCGCCGAGCTACTCCACTCCGGCGAGACCTGGATCGTCAGCTAGCAGCCTTGATCGATCTCTACCAACGCTACTTCTCGAAGCGGGCTGACAGCCGGTCGTCCGGGCGTTCAGCAGTCAGCAAGGATCGGGATCGGCTCATCCACTCGAGTGCCCTCCGTCGGCTGCAAGGAAAGAGTCAGGTCGTTGGTGCCCATACCAGCGACTTCTTCCGCACCCGACTCACGCACACACTCGAGTGCGCCCAGATCGGAAAGGCAATCGCGACGCGGGCGCGAGTATCGCCCTGGAGTTCGGACGCGGAAACGCACGCCGACTTCTGCGACCTGGTCGAAGCGGCGTGCCTCGCGCATGATCTCGGCCACCCGCCGTTCGGACACAACGGCGAGGACGCGCTGGCGGCGATCCTGGACGAGAAGAATGGGAGCCGGTTCGAGGGCAACGCGCAGAGCTTCAGGGTGGTCACGTTCGTCGAGGCGAAAGAGTTCGGCACCACGGCCGATGGTGCGGATCGATGGGTCGGCTTGAATTTGACGCGCGCCACAATACGCGCCATTTGCAAGTACCCAGCGTCCGAGAACGAGGTCACAGAGGATCAAAAGTTCAACGTCTACGCCGATCCCGCTGACCTCGAGTACTTCGATTGGGCTTGGGACGGGGCCGCCGGTCGCACGAAGACGTTTGCGGCCGCCATCATGGACACCGCGGACGACATCGCGTATGGCGTGCACGACTTTGAAGACGGGGTCTGGGCGGGGATGATCCCGCTCCATGACCTAGTCAGCGAGCGCGAACAGACAGTGGAAGCTCTTACACACAAGGTCTTGGAACTCGATGGCAGACGGGAGACGAGCGAGCGTTCTTTCCCCGATCGGCAGATCGGCGACCCGCTGCGGGCCTTGCTTGATCCGATCAGAGACAAGTATTGGGCGCAACACCCATTTGAACGGACGCGTCATGGCCGTCGCCAGCTGAAGGAGTTCACCGCGAACCTAATCCACGACTTCATCCACGATGTCACCGAGGACGGCACCTTCACAGTCCCTGAGGGGTTCACCAAGCAGAGGCGCGATTTGCTCACTGGAATGACGTGGGTCTGGATGATCGAACGAACCGATCTGGCAACCGAGCGCTATGGGCAACGCCGCATTGTGCGCGAGCTCTTCAACGGTTACTGGACAGATCCGTCAATGATTCCCCGGCAAGATGAGTGGCGCGAGGTCCAGGAAACAAGTGCTCCGGCTTCGGATGGAAGGTGGCCGGAGAAAGCACGGCTGATCCGTGATCACATCGCCGGCATGACGAACGCGTATGCGCTCCGAGTACACCGTGAGATGTATGGCGGTGAGGGGCTGCCTGCGATTGGACTAACGTATTGAAGCCGTCCGGCCCCCGCGATACGGTCCCTTCGACCCTGAGGAGGAGCATGGCAAGGCGTAGGGTGACGCAACAGGCGAGTGGCGCCTGGCATGTCGTCGCGAGTGAGTCCGGACGTGTCAGCTCGGTACATATGAGCCGCGACGAAGCGACGGCGACTGCGCGTGAACTCGTCCATCACCAAGGCGGCGGTGAGGTGGTCATCGAGCCGAAAGACGGCGAGACGAGCGAAGAAGACGTCGAGTAGGGGAAGCCGGGCCGTTCGAAGGCTCCTCCCTCGGCTATCTACTCCCAGCCGACGTCGTCGCCGGTTTCGAGCTTCCGCCAGAAGGTGATCTCCGGCTCGCTCGTCGTGACCTGTTCCATCATCGGGCCGATCGTCGCCTGCTCCGCCTCGAAGAAGGCGTGGAAGCTCTCCGGGTCAGGCCACTCGTCGACGACCATGATCTGGCCCTCGCTCCCGTAGAAGCGATGCGCGATGATCCCGTGCTTCTTCGCGCGCTCGGAGATGCCGCTGATCATGTCCCGGTTCTCCCCTGCGAGCCGCTCGAGCTTGTCCGGATCCCCGGAAACGCGCAACGTCATGATGACCGACATCTGACCCTCCTCCTCGTTCGACAGTGGACGGCGTATCTTCGCGCGCGCGGAGGATCGGATCAAGCGTGCTGCGGCTGGTCGGCGCGACGGCGCGTGACCATCCGCGGGGTCCAGCCGAGGCTCAGCGCGGCCGCGCCCACCGCGACCAGGCCAATCAATCCCGAGACGGCGAAGGAGAGCTCCGTGCCGCCGACGTCGCAGAGCCAGCCCGTCATCAGGCCGGCGATCGCTCCCGTGCCGTTGAAGGCGTAGAAGTAGAGGCCGATCACGCGCCCGCGAAGCCGGTCGGGCGCCGACAGCTGCATGCTCGCGTTCGAGTTCGCCGACCACGCCGTGAAGCCCGCGCCCGCGAGGAACAGGAGAACGCCCGCGAGCAGCGCGGAGTTGAGCGGCGCGAGCAGAAGCTCCGAGGCCGAGAAGACCGCGCCGCCGATCAGCAGCACCTTCGTCGATGCGCGCCCGAGCGACGCGGCGGCGAGCGCTCCGATCAGGGCGCCGGCGCCGAACGCCGCGAAGAGCAATCCGTAGACGAAGCCGCGCTCATGCAGCGTCACCTTCGCGAGCACCGGCAGCGTGACGTTGAAGTTGAAGCAGAACGTGCTGATGACGAAGACGAGCGCGAGGAGGACGATCATCCGCGGCTGCCTCCGCATCCACGCGAGCCCCTCGCGGGTGCCGGCGAGGATCGCCGGCCGCTCGAACTCCTCGAGCGGGAAGAAGTCCGCAACGCGCATCGCGAGCAGGCCGACCAGCACGGCGAGGTAGCTCACCGCGTTCACCAGGAAGCAGACGCCCGGGCCGGCGACGAGCACGAGGCCCGCGACCGCCGGGCCGAAGATCCGCGACGCGTTGAACAGCGTCGAGTTGAGCGCGATCGCGTTCGGCAGATCCTCGCGGCCGACCATCCGGTACGTGAGCTGCTGGCGCGACGGCACATCGAGGACGAGCACCGTCCCGTTGACGGCCGCGATCAGGTAGAGCATCCAGGGCTCGGCGAAGCCGCCGAGCGCGATCCAGGCGAGCGCCGACGCCGAGACGAGCTGCGCCGCCTGCGTCGCGAGCACGGTGCGGCGTGCATCGAGCCGGTCGGCGAGGACGCCGGCGAACAGCCCGAGGAGCATGTAGGGCGCGAACTGTGCGAACGCCATCAGGCCGACGTCGAACGGCGAGTGCGTCAGCTGGAGGATGAACCAGGCGAGCGCGATCCGCTGCATCCACGAGCCGGTCTGGGAGACGGCCTGGCCGCCGAAGAAGAGGCGGTAGTTGCGGTAGCGGAGGCTGTGGAACGTGCGCCTCGCGGCCCTCGTCAAGCTCCTCGCTCCTCACGCTCGAGGAGCCGGGCGAGCGGCTCGGCGGCCGCTCCCACCGCGGCGAGCTCGGCCGACGTGAGGGCGCCGAGTCGGCTCGCAAGCCATGCGGTGCGGCGGGAGCGGACACGCCGGAGCGTTCGCTGGCCGTCCTCTGTCAGGGTCAGACCTACGCAGCGCCGGTCGGTCTCGCTCTTCGTACGGGCGACGAGACCGTCGCGCTCGAGCCGCGAGACGCGCTTGGACATCGCTGCGGTGGAGACGTTCTCCTTCGCAGCGAGCTCGCCCACGGTCACTCCCGGCGCGTACTTGATCGCGACGAGGAGAGCGACCTGATGCGGCGAGACGCCGGCGATCTTCTCGCGGCGAAGCTCACGGCCCAGGCGGAGCAGCGTGGGGCGAAGGCTGTCGGCCACCGCCATCGAGTCGAGCTGCTGCTTCGTCGCCTGAGGCATTCGTTAACCAGGTTAGCAAACTGCCTAACCAGGCTAACTATTTGCTTACAGAATCTTCGAGAGAAACTGCTTCGTGCGCTCGTGCTCGGGTGCGACGAAGAAGTGCTCCGGTGTCCCGTCCTCGATGATCATCCCGTCGTCCATCATCACGACACGGTCCGCCGCCTTTCGCGCGAACCCCATCTCGTGGGTGACGACGATCATCGTGATCCCCGCGTGCGCCAGCTCCTCCATCACCGAGAGCACCTCGCCCGTCACCTCGGGGTCGAGCGCGCTCGTAGGCTCGTCGAACAGCATCAGCGCGGGCCCCATCGCGAGCGCGCGTGCGATCGCCACCCGCTGCTGCTGGCCGCCCGAGAGCTTGCCGGGATACGTGTCGAGCTTGTCCCCGAGGCCGACCCGGCTCAACAGCGCCCTCGCGTAGTCGGTCGCGTGGGCCTTCGACGTGCCCTGGACGCGCATGGGCGCCTCGATCACGTTCTCCAGCGCCGTCATGTGCGGGAAGAGGTTGAAGCGCTGGAAGACCATCCCGATCTGGGTGCGGTGGCGCGCGATGTTGCGCTCGCTGTCCTCGACCAGCTTGCCGCTCCGCTCCCGGTAGCCGATCAGGTGGCCGTTGACCTCGATCCGCCCCGAGTCGATCTTCTCGAGGTGGTTGATGCAGCGGATGAAGGTCGTCTTCCCCGAGCCGGATGGCCCGATGAGGCAGATCGTCTCGCCCTTCTTCACCTCGAGGGAGACACCCTTGAGCACCTCGAGGCGACCGAAGCTCTTGTGGACCTCCGTGGCGCGCATGACGACCTCGCTCATCGCCGCCACGCTCCTCTTCCCAGGGTCGTCATCGGGTTCCACGCCATGAGGAGCAGCTCGCGGTAGCTCAACTGGTCGCCGCGCTCACTTCTGGCGAGGCGGCGCTCGATCAGCACCTGGATGAACGTCCACGCCGTCGTGAGCACGAGGTACCAGAACGCGACCGCGATGAAGTAGTCGCTGATGAACGTCTGCGAGTACTTCTGCTCGGCGTCGGCGAACAGCTCGTACGCGCCGACCGTGTAGACGAGCGACGTCGTCTTCATCATGTTGTTGAACTCGTTGCCGAGCGGCGGCACGATCACGCGCGCGGCCTGCGGCAGGATGATCCGCCGCATCGCCTGCCCGTAGCGCATCCCGAGCGACTTCGCCGCCTCCATCTGTCCCCGGTCGATCGAGTCGATGCCGGCGCGGATGATCTCGCGCATGTACGCGCCCTCGTTGACACTCAGCGCGACGATGCCGGTCAAGATCTCGGAGGGAACCTTCCAGACGCCGAGATTGACGATCGGCAGGTTGAACGTGGTGTAGATGAAGAAGATCTGCACCAGCAGCGGAGTGCCGCGAAAGACCCAGACGTAGGCTCCGGAGAGCCAGCGAAGCGGGGCAAACCGCGACATCCGCATGAGAGCGGCGACCAGTCCGAGCCCGACGCCGGCCGCCTGGGAGACGACCGACATGAAGACCGTCGCCCAGAGCGCGCGGGCGAAGACGTGGTCGGGATGGAAGATCCGCAGCCAGATGACGTGCCAGTCGACTGCGACGAGCACGTGCATCCGGCAGCGGCCTTTCTACTGGTTCTTCAAGGCGAACTGGCTTGCCTGCCACTTCGCGAGGATCTTCGTCATCTTCCCGTTCAGGTACAGCGCTTGGACGGCGTTGTTGATCTTTGGTCCCAGCGGATCGCCTTTGCGGGTCGCGATGCCTTCGGGTGCCGTCTCGATCTGCTTCCCGGCGGTCTCGAACTTCCCCTTGGTCTTCCCGATGTAGTAGAGGACCGGGGTCGCGTCGGCGAAGTAGGCGGACACGTGCCCGGAGAGGATCGCCGCGGCGGCGTTCGTGTCGGCCGGATAGCTCTTGATCGTGATCGGCGCCTTGCCCTGCTTCTGCAGCACCTTGTTCTCGGCCTGGAGGCCTGCGAGCTCCGTCGTGGACGACTCCACGGCCGCGCTCTTGCCCGAGAGGCTCGCGAGCGTGGTGATGTTCTCGGGGTTGCCCTTCTTCACCATCAGGAACGCACCGACCGTGATGTAGGGCGTGAAGTGAACCGATTTGCTGCGCTCGGGGGTGATCGTCATCGAGCTGATGATCGCGTCGCACTTCTTGTGCAGTAGCGCGGGGATGATCACGTCGAAGCCTGTCGTCTTGATCTGCGCAGTCGAGCCGAGCTGCTTCGCCACCGCATTCGCGATGTCGACGTCGGCCCCGGCGGCGCTTCCGTTGACGATCGACTCCATGGGCGGATAGGTGGTGTCGCTGCAAAAGACGATCGGGTTCGGCACGTTCGACGCTGCGCTGGTCGAAGTCGTGCCGTTCGAGCCGCCGCCGCCACCGCACGCGGCAAGCGTCGCGGCGACCGCCGCGACACCCAGCAGCGGGAGAAGACGCTTCACGGGATAGCCCTCCTGTTGTCGAGACCGGCGAGAAGACGACTCTACCGCGCTGCGATGAAGAGTTCCGCCTCAGTCGGCGAGAGCCTCGGCGGTGAGCGCCTGGAAGTGGCCGATGAGCTGCTCGCTGTGGCTCATGAGGACGCCGTGCTCGAGGGCTCCCGAGGCGACGCCGCGCTGGACGCCTTCGACGAGCGTCCTGTCCTCCCGCCCGACCTGGTCGTCGAAGGCGAGGAGGTCGTCGATCCACGCGGTCTCGACGTCCGGGCCGAAGAAGTAGTCGAGGAAGCGATACGTCCGCTCGGGCGTGACCGGCACGATCGGGCCGATCGAGATGTTCGGCCGGCCGCCGAAGATGTTGATCCCGAGGCTCGGCCAGAGGAAGTGGAACTGCGCGCGCGGCAGCTCGTCGGCGGGCGAGGCGGTGCGCAGCGGGCCGTGCTGGGTCGAGAGGCGGCCGTCGGTCGAGAGCACGTACGCGTCGGGCGAGACGTCGATCACGTCGCTGAAGGCGGGATGCGCGACCTGGCAGTGGTAGCACTCGAGGAAGTTCTCGCAGACGATCTTCCAGTTCGCCTCGAGCTCGGCCTCCCAGCGGGAGTGGTGGACGAGGGTGTCGACGTCGAGACCCAGCTCTGCGACCTGCGCGGGGAGCGAGCCGAGTGCCTGGTCGAGCGGCTCCGCGGCGTCGGGCGACGCGTTCGCGAAGACGAACGGGCCCCAGGTGTCGACGGCGACGGGCACGAGGCCGAGCTCGTCCTGCGGGAAGTCCGGCTCCTCGTCGCTGCGCGGCGCCGAGCGGAGGCGGCCGTCGAGGCCGTACGTCCACGCGTGGTACGGGCACTGGAGGGTCTCGCGGCGCGCTTCTCCCTCGGCGATCGCGAAGCCGCGGTGGCGGCAGACGTTGACGAAGGCGCGGAGCACGCCGTCGCGGTCGCGCGTGACGACGACGGGCGTGCGGCCGACGTGCGTGGCGAAGTACCCGGGCTGCGCGAGCTGTCCCGTGTGGCCGACGTACTGCCACGCGGAGCGAAAGATCCGATCCTGCTCGCGGCGCAGGATCTCGGGATCCGTATACCAGCCGTACGGCAGGGTCGTCTCCACCGGAACGAGCGTACCGTCCCCTCGAGCCACGTCCGGTACCAGGTTCCGGACGTGGCTGAAACGGACCTGTCACACCGCATGGTTGGCGGTGACTCGGTGCAGCGACGTGTCTCCACCGGACACGTCCGGTACCAGGTTCCGGACGTGTCCGGATGAGACGATGGGCTGATGCGCGCGATGGTGCTTCACGCGGCCGGGGAGGCGTTGCGGCTCGAGGACGTTCACGTCCCCGAGCCGCGGCCCGGCGAGGTGTTGCTCCGCGTGTCCGCCTGCGGGGTCTGCCGTACCGACCTCCACATCGTCGACGGCGAGCTCGCCAAGCCGAAGCTCCCGCTCGTTCCCGGACATCAGATCGTCGGCCGGACGGAGGACGGGCGGAGGCTCGGCGTCCCCTGGCTCGGGTGGACGGACGGGACCTGCCGCTACTGCGTTTCCGGCCGGGAGAACCTCTGCGAGTCGGCGCGCTTCACCGGCTACGACGTCGACGGCGGCTACGCCGAGTTGGCCGCCGCCGACGAGCGCTACTGCCTGCCGATCCCCGAGGACTACGACGACCTCCAGGCGGCGCCGCTCCTCTGCGCTGGACTGATCGGCTACCGCTCGCTCCGCCTCGCGGGCGACCCCGAGCGGCTCGGGCTCTACGGCTTCGGCTCCTCGGCGCACATCGTCGCGCAACTCGCGCGGCACGAGGGACGGCGTGTCTTCGGCTTCGTGCGACCGGGAGACGACGAGGCCGCGCGCTTCGCTCTCGAGCTCGGCTGCGAGTGGGCGGGCCCATCCGACCAACCGGGCCCGGAGGAGCTCGACGCGGCGATCGTCTTCGCGCCGGCGGGCGAGCTCGTCCCGGCGGCGCTCCGCGCGCTCGCCCGCGGCGGCGCCGTCGTCTGCGCCGGCATCCACATGAGCGACATCCCGAGCTTCCCGTACGAGCTGCTCTGGGAGGAGCGGAGCGTGCGCTCGGTCGCGAACCTGACGCGCCGCGACGGCGAGGAGTTCCTCGCGCTCGCGCCGCGCGTCCCGGTGCGCACCGAGGTCGAGGCGTTCCCGCTCGAGCAGGCGAACGAGGCGCTCGACCGGCTCCGGCGAGGCGGGATCCGGGGTGCCGCCGTGCTAAGAGTGGAGTAGATGAGCCGTCTCACGGACATCGCGAGCTTCGCCTCCCGGCACCGCCGCCTTCTCGGGGCTGTCCAGCTCGTTGTGCTCGCCGCGTTCTTCGTCAGCCTCGGCTGGGCGCTCCGCCACGAGCTTCACGCGGCCGCGCACGACCTCGACAACGCGAACCTCGCCCTCTTCGCGCTCGGCTGCGCCGCCCTCGCCGCGTACTACCTCGTGTTCGTGTTCGGCTGGATGCGGATCCTCGCGGAGTGGGGGATCACGCTGTCGTACCCGGTTGCGCTGCGGGCGGAGATGGTCTCAATGCTCGCGAAGTACATCCCCGGCGGGATCTGGACGCCTGCCGCGCGCGTCGTCGCCGCCCGCCGCGCGGGCGTGACCGATGCCGCGCTCGTCACCTCCTCGATGCTGCTCGAGGCGGGGATCTCGGCGGTCGCGGGAGTGATCGTCTTCGTGGTCGCGCTCCCGTTCGTGGACAACGTCGACGCGCCGCTGGTGCCGCTCGTCGTCTTCGGAGCGGTGCTCGCCGTCCTCGTCCAGCCGCGGGTCTTCCGGCCGCTCGCCCACAAGGTGCTGCGACGGATCGGCTACACGAAGGACCTGCCTGACCTCCGCGGCCGGACGCTCAGCGCGCTCCTCGTCTTCTACGCAGGAACGTGGGTGCTCGGCGGGCTCGCGCTCTGGCTCCTGCTGCGCTCGGTCGGCGCTCATCCGGAGGCGGTGACGATCGTCTTTCTCGGCGGCACCGCAGCCGTCGGCGCGATCGTCGCCGTCCTCTTCGTCTTCGCTCCCTCCGGACTCGGCCCGCGCGAGGCGTCGATGTACGGGCTCCTGCTCGCCGTCGCCACGCCCGGACAGGCGCTCGGCGCGGTTGCGCTGAACCGGCTCGCGCTCACGGCGGTGGAGCTCCTCCTGCTCCTCGTCGGCGGACTCATCCTGCGCGGCAGCGCGAGGCGTGCGGCCGAACCGGCCGAGTTACCGTCGGCGTAATGCACGTCCTGATCGACATCGGTCACTCGTTCCGCGAGGGCTTCTTCATGTTCTGGGAGACCCTCTGGGCGCTCGTGCTCGGCTTCGGGCTCTCGGGCGCGGTGCAGGCGTTCGTCTCCCGCGCGGAGATGGAGCGCCTGCTCGGTCGCTCCGGCCCCCGCGGGATCGCCCGCGCGAGCCTGCTCGGCGCCGCGTCGTCGTCGTGCTCGTACGCCGCGACGGCCATGGCGAAGACGCTCTTCCAGCGCGGCGCGGACTTCGTCAGCTCGCTCGTCTTCATGTTCGCCTCGACGAACCTCGTGATCGAGCTCGGGATCGTCCTCTGGGTGCTGATCGGCTGGGAGTTCGCGCTCGCGGAGTTCGTCGGCGGCGCGATCATGATCGTCCTCCTCACGCTCGCCGCCCGGGCCTTCGTGCGGGAGCCGGAGATCGAGGCCGCGCGCGCCCGGCTCGGCGAGGCCGACGCCTCGGCGCCGGGCGCCGTCCGGCCGAAGCCGAACTCGCTCGCCGGCTGGGCCGACGCGGCGAGCTACACGCTCGCGGACGCGAAGATGCTGCGCAAGGAGATGGCGGCGGGCTACCTCGTCGCCGGCTTCCTCGCCGTGCTCGTGCCGGCGAGCACCTGGCGTGACGTCTTCGTCAGCGGGCACGGCTTCTGGACGTCGCTCGAGAACGTCGTCGTCGGCCCGTTCATCGCGATCGTCAGCTTCGTCTGCTCGGTCGGGAACGTGCCGCTCGGCGCGGCGCTCTGGCACGGCGGCATCAGCTTCGGCGGCGTGGTGAGCTTCGTCTTCGCCGACCTGATCACGCTCCCGCTGCTCCTCATCTACCGCCGCTACTACGGCGGCCGGCTGACGCTGAAGCTGCTCGCGATCTTCTGGACGGTGATGAGCGCAGCTGGTCTCGCGGTCGAGTACATCTTCCGCGCCGCGTCGATCGTGCCGACGAAGCGACCCGAGGTCGTCGCGCCGACCGCGTTCCACTGGAACTACACGACGTACCTCGACATCGTCTTCTTCCTCGTGTTCGCCTCCCTCTGGTGGCTCGCGCGCAACCAGCAACGTCTCGGCGGCGGCGCCGGCTATGCGATCGATCCGGTCTGCGGGATGCAGGTGGAGGTGGCAAACGCGGCGGCGCGGGCGGAGCACGGAGGCGAGACATTCCACTTTTGCTCGGACCATTGCCGGGAGCGCTTCGAGAAGGATCGGGGCGAGAGCGTTAGGCTGGGCGACGCCGATGGCTCGGCAGGGGAACGCGGCAAGCGCACTCGAGCGGGGACGCGACGCCTACGCGGCCCGCGCCTGGGCTGACGCACACGCGCTGCTGCGCGGCGCGGACGAGTCGGCGCCGCTCGCGCCGCCCGATCTCGCGCTGCTCGCGACGGCCGCCTACATGCTCGGCCGCGAAGACGAGTGGGTCGCCGTCCACGAGCGCGCGCACCATCTCCATCTCGAGGCCGGCGAGGCGGAGCTCGCGGCGCGAGACGCCTTCTGGATCGGCCTCAGCTTCATCCTGCGCGGCGAGTTCGGTCCGGCCGAAGGCTGGTTCGGCCGGGCTCAGCGCCTGCTCGAGGAACAGGGCTCCGCGGAGTGCGTCGAGCGGGGATTCCTCCTCATCCCCTACGGCTTCGGCCTCCTGGAGTCGGGGGACGGCGCCGGCGCCGGCGAGGCGGCGAGGGCGGCCGGCGCCGTCGGAAGCAGGTTCGGGAACCGCGACCTGTGCGCGCTCGCGCTGCTGTTGGAGGGCCAGGCTGCGGCGACCGAGGCGCGCGTGAGCGACGGCCTCGCGCTGCTCGACGAGGCGATGGTCGCCGTGACGACCGAGGGCCTCTCGCCGGTCATCTCGGGTCTCGTCTACTGCAACCTCATCCTCACCTGCCAGGAGATCTTCGAGCTTCGCCGCGCGCGGGAGTGGACGGCTGCGCTCGACCGGTGGTGCCGGGAGCAGCCGGACATGCTGGCGTTCACCGGGCGGTGCCGCATCCACCGGGCCGAGATCCTGCAGCTCGGCGGGTCGTGGGCGCACGCGCTCGCAGAGGCCCGGGAGGCAGGCCGCCGGTTCGCCGAGACCCGCAACCGCACAGCGGGTCTCGCGCTCTATCGCGAAGCCGAGCTGCTCAGGCTGCAGGGAGATTTCGACGCCGCGGAAGAGGCGTACCGCGCGGCGAGCCGGGCGGGCTGGGAGCCGCAGCCGGGGCTCGCGCAGCTGCGGCTCGCCCAGGGCGGCGTGGATGCGGCCGTGGCGGCCATCCGCCGTGCTGCCGCGGAGAGCGGCGATCCGGTGCGCCGCGCGGGGCTGTTGCCGGCGTACGTCGAGATCATGCTCGCGGCGGGCGAGGTGGAAGAGGCCCGCACGGCGTGCGAAGAGCTCGAGGCGTTGTCCGGGCGGTATTCGAGCGCGATGCTCGACGCGGTCGCCGCGTACGAGCGCGGGGCGGTCGAGCTTTCCGTTGGCGAAGCCTCCCGGGCACTCGAGCACCTGCGCCGCGCGCTCGAGTCGTGGCGGGCGCTGGAGGCGCCCTACGAGGTCGCGAGGACGCGGATGCTGATCGGCGAGGCCTGCCGTCTCCTCGCCGACACGGATGCGTGCACGTTCGAGCTCGAGGCGGCGCGCGCCGATTTCGCCGCGCTCGGCGCAGCACCCGACGCCGCCCGCGTGGAGCTGCTGCTCGGACACGACGTGCCGGAGCACGGGCTCTCCGCGCGGGAGCTCGAGGTGCTGCGGCTCGTGGCGGCCGGCAAGAGCAACCGCGAGATCGCCGCGGCACTTGTGATCAGCGAGCACACCGTGGCGCGCCACGTCCAGAACATCTTCGCGAAGCTCCGCATCTCCTCTCGCACCGCCGCGACGGCGTTCGCCTTCGAGCACGGCCTCACCTGACCGGCTGGTGCGAATTCACCATTCCGCGTCCCGCCGAAGTTGGTTGATTCGGCCGATGCGGGCCGAGCGGGCGCGGCCTACCGTCGACCGGGTCGAAAGCGAATCGAGGAGGCGGAGATGGAAGCCACGGAACAGACGGATGTGCTGGTCATCGGAGCGGGCCAGTCGGGGCTCGCGGTCGGGCACCACCTGCAGCGCCGCGGGCGCCGGGTCCTGCTCCTCGACCGCAACGAACGGATCGGCGACAGCTGGCGCGCGCGCTGGGACTCGCTGAAGCTCTACTCGCCGGCGAGCCGTGACGGACTGCCCGGGATGCCGTTCCCGGCCGGCCGCACCGCGTATCCGACCAAGAACGAGATGGCGGACTACCTCGAGGCCTACGCCGCGCGCTTCGAGCTCCCGGTCCGCCTCGGCTGCGGGGTCGACGCCCTGACGCAGGAAGACGGACGCTTCGTCGCGCACGTCGGAGGCTCGCGGATCGAGGCCGAGAACGTGGTCGTCGCCTCGGGCGTCTTCGAGAAGCCGTACGTCCCGGCGTTCGCGGACGAGCTCAGCCCGGCGATCACGCAGCTGCACTCGAGCGCGTACCGGAACCTCGCTCAGCTCCAGGATGGTCCGGTCCTCGTCGTCGGCGCCAGTCACTCCGGCGCGGACATCGCCCACGAGGCCGCCTCCCGGCATGAGGTCGTCCTGTCGGGCCGCGACACCGGGCAGCTGCCGGCGTCGATCGAGAGCAGGCGCGGCCGAATGCTCTTCCGCGGCATGTTCTTCGCGGGAACGCACATCCTCACCGTCGACACGCCGATGGGCCGGAAGATGCGGACGGAGGTCCGGCACGGCGGCGCGCCGCTGCTCCGCTACCGGCGGTCGGATCTGCACGGCGCGGGAGTCGAGCGGGTGCTGGAGCGCACCGCCGGCGTACAGGACGGGCTACCAGTGCTGGACGGCGGCCGGGTGCTCGACGTGAGGAACGTCGTCTGGTGCACCGGCTTCCGCCCGGAGTTCGGCTGGATCCGGCTCCCGCTCGAGATCGGCGAGGACGGCTACCCGGTGCAGTACAAGGGCGCGAGCACGACCCCCGGCCTGTACTTCGTGGGGCTGCCGTTCCTCCACTCGTTCGCGTCGATGTTCATCGGCGGCGCCGGTCGCGACACGGAGCGCGTCGCGGACCAGATCGCAGCGCGGCCTGGACGTCGCCTCCTCGTCTGGAACGGAGCGCTCGGAGCAGTCGAGACCACGACGCCCTGATTCCAGCGTACGCGCGGCTTTCGATGCCGACCCAGACCAGCGCGGCGACGACGGCCCGATCATCCCCCTCCGCTGCCGCGAGGGTCGATCGCTAACCGTGGACGTGCGTGCCGAGCAGGAGGAGGTCGTAGAGCGCGATGATCGTGGCGGTCACGGTGAGCAGCGTGACGATGAACGCGTCCGAGTCGCGCTTCGTTCTCGCGTGCGCACGGAGCGTGCGCGGCGGCGTCCGGCAGGCGACGAGCAACCGGCGCGGAAGCTCCACGTCGCTCTCGCTTCCACGGCGGAGGTCGATCGCCAGCAGCACCTGCCGGATCAGGACGGCGCAGACGACGACGACGGCGGCAACCCATGCCACCCGGTCGAGCTCGTGGCCGAGCTGGATCTCGACGGCTGCGGGGCCGAGTGCGGCGAGGACGGGGACGAACGGCGCCACGAGCGTGGCCCGCGTCAGCTCGGAGGGGGACGGAAGCGGCTCGGCGGCGCGCTGCGGTCTCGAGAGAACGCACCCGCGGCGATACCGATGTACCCGGCGACCCAGGCTCAGCCGCCGAACCAGCGGGCGCGGCGCGTCGACGCGAATGTCTCCTTGTCGCCGGCGAGCTCGTCGGACGGCCCGACGACCCGCGCCGTCGGCGCTGGACCGCCGAGGAAGTTCGCCTCGATCTTCGCGACCCGCCCGCTGCCGAACTCGATGTAGCAGTTGCCCTCGCCCTCGTAGCGCCGGCCGAGCGGCTCGCCCCGGAGTCGCGCCGCGATGTCGTCGGCGACGACGCCTGCCGCGTTCTCCGCGAACACGCCTGCCTTCGCCATCGGGATCCCGACGACGTCGCCGACCGCGTACACATCCGGGAACGGGGTCATGAGGTTCCCGCGATCGACCGTGACCCAACCGTTCTCGGTGAGGCCCGACTCCTCCACGACCGCGGGCACGCGGTGGATCGGGATCCCGACGAAGAGGTCGTACGGCAGCCGCGTGCCGTCCTCGAGCACGGCCTCGTTGCTCGACGGGTCGAGCTCGACGACCAGCGTCCTCGCCAGGTACTCGATCCCGCGCGCCTCGAGCTCGTCGAGGAAACGCTGCGACACGTCGGGCGTGACCGGCACGGGAGCGGCCATCGGCGCGGCGACCCGGATCTCCGTCCGGTCCCTGATCCCGCGCTCGACGAACTGGTCGTGGAGCAGGAAGGCGCCCTCGAACGGCGCCGGCGGGCACTTGTACGGCTGGCCCAGGACCCCGATCAGGACCTTCCCGCCGTCGAACCCGGGCAGGGCGTCGCGCATCCGCTCGGCGCCCGCGATGGAGTAGTACTCGAGCCCGCCCTCGGCGAACCCGGGCGTCGCGGCGATGTCGTACTCGGCGCCGAGCGCGACGACGAGGATGTCGGCCTCGTACGAGCCCGCGTCTGTCGTCACGTGCCGCGCCCTCGGGTCGATGGCGGTCACGCGCTCCTGCCGGAACTCGACTCCCGGCTTGGCCAGCTCCCGATAGGAGATCCGGACAGCCGCTGCGTCCTCGCCGCCGAAGAGGATGTCGAGCTTCGAGAAGCCGAACGTGAACCCGTCGTTCTGGTCGACCAGGGTGACGCGCACCTCGTCTGCGAGCGAGCCGGAGAGACGGCTCGCCAGCTCCAGGCCGCCGAAGCCTGCTCCGAGGATCACGACGTGCTTCACGGCCGTGACCATACGCTCCGGACGGCCCGTTGACAGTGTTCGTCGGAGGGGTATAGGGTCGCGCTGCCGTGTCGACTATGGCGACAACGACCCCGCTGCTCGACTTCTACGCCCGTCTCGGCGAGGACGACGAGCTCCTCGAGGCGTTCGAGCGCGACCCGCAGGCCGCCTTCGAGCGCGCCGGGTTCTCCGGGGACGCCCTCGCCACGCTTCTCGAGGGCGACCTCGACACGATTCGCGCCACCATCCACGACGAGATCCGGGAGACGCCCCGCTCGGAGTCGAGCATGGAGGGCGAGCACACGGGTGACGACGACGACGACGATTCCGGCGAGCACACGGGCGACGACGACGGGCCGGGCGAGCACACCGGGGACGACGACGGCCCGGGCGAGCACACGGGCGACGACGGCGGCCACTCCGGGGGAGAGCATCACCCGGACGACGACGACGACGATTCCGGAGAGCACACAGGCGACGAATGACGCCGGACGGCCGGGCGGCTCGCTCACGGTCGTCGGCACCGGGATCGATGTCACCGCGCAGCTGACGCCGGCTGCCCGCGCTGCGATCGCCGCGGCGGACACCGTCCTGCACATGGTCGTGGACGCCGTGACCGTGCGCCGGATCGAGGCTCTCAACCCGAACGCGAGCACGCTCAACGACCACTACGCCCGCGGCAAGAAGCGCACCCTGACCTACGCCGAGATCGTCGACGAGGTGGTGACCCGCGTGCGGAAGGGCGAGCAGATCTGCCTCGTCCTCTACGGCCATCCCGGCGTCTTCGCGTTTCCGGGGCACGAGGCGATCCGGCGTCTCCGCGTCGAGGGAATCCCCGCGCGGATGGTCGCCGCCGTCTCCGCGCTCGACTGCCTCTTCGCGGACGTCGGCATCGACCCGGCCGACGGCGGCATGCAGGTTTACGGCGCCACGTACTTCCTGCGTGCCGCCCCCCCGGTCGACCCGAAAGCCACCCTCGTCCTGCTCCAGGTCGGGATCCTGGGGGAGAAGGGCCCGCTGCCGACACCCGAGGTGGCGGAGCGGTTGCCCGCGCTCGTACGGCTGCTGCGCGAGCGCTATGGCGGCGAGCGAGAGGTGTTCCTGTACGAGGCGTCGCCCTATCCGGGCGCCGAGCCTCGGCTCATCTCGTTCCGGCTCGATCGGGACGACCCGCCGCCGGCGCCGCGCCTGTCGCTCCTGTGCGTTCCGGCGCTGTGATCGAGTCGAGCGCGAACCGCCGCCGGATCGACTCGGCTCCGGCCACGCTGCCCTTTTCCTCGTAGAGCCTCAACGCCTCGGCGGCTTGTGACGACGCCTCGGCGCTGGAGCCGTCGGCGTTCAGGACGAAGGCGAGCGCCCGGCGCGCGTCGGCGCGGAAGAACGGGCAGTCGGTGCGGTCCGAGAGCTCGACGGCCTCGCGCGCGAGCGTCTCCGCCTCTCGCCCGTCGCCGCTCGCGAGGAGGAGCTCGGCGAGGATCGCGCGGCCCTGGATCTGGTTCTCGAGGTCGTCGCGGTTCCCCAGCTCGAGACCGCTGCGGGCGGCCTCGGTCGCCTCGTCGTCCGCGCCGCGCGCGTGCAGCGCCTCGGCGAGAAAGACGAGAGGGCCGGCGAGGTTGCCGCCGCGGTCGCCCAGCGCCTCGAGCAGCTGGATCGCGTCCCGGAAGTGGGCTTCGGCGGCGGCAGGCTCGCCCGCGAGCAGCTCGACGCGGCCGGCGAAGAACCGCTGGGAGGTGAGGAAGAGGCTCGTGCCGAGCTCCTCCAGCAGCGGGCCGGCTGCTTCGTACGTGTCCCGTGCTCTCGCGAAGTCGCCCGCGTGAGCTTCGGCGAACGAGCGGAAGACGGAGATCGCGGACGCGGCCCAGCGGTCGTCGTCCTGGCCGAGGGACTCCTCCTCCAGCTCGCGGCACAGCCGGATCGCGTCCGCGGCGGGCACGGGGCCGTAGGCGGTGCCGAGCGCCAGCTGGCGTCGCGCCTCGCCACGGACGTCGCGCCCGCCCGCCGACCCGAGGAGCCGGGCCTCTGCCGTGGCGTGCGCCATCTCGACGAGCCGGCCCGTCGGCCAGAGAGCCCAGCCGAGCCACAGCCATGCCCGCGCGACCTGGGCTTCGTCTCCCTCCTCGCGTGCGACCGCGATCAGCTCGGTCGCCGCCCGGATGAAGGAGTCGAGGCCGTCGCCCGGCCGCATGAACGTCGAGAGGAGCCCCCGCGCTGCGTCGGCGCGCCGCGCGACGAGGGTCGCGCCGGTCGTCGCCGCCCGCTCCTTCGCCTCCGTCAGGCAGTCGTCCGCCTCCTCGAGGCGGCCGCTCGAGCGGAGTGCCTCGGCGAGCAGCAGGAGAAGCTCTAGCCGGCGTGGATCGTCCTCGCTCACGAGCTCTACCGCCCGTCGCAGCAGGGCGGCGGCGCCCGGGCTGTTGCGCTGGGCGGCCGCGCGTCTACCGGCCGCCTCGAGCCTTGGGACTGCCTCCGCCGCGAGCGACTTCACGCGCGGGTCGGCCGGGTCGAGGTCGCGGAGCGACCGCACGGCCATGTGCAGGTGATGGCCGAGCACCTCGTCGAGGTCGAGCGCCGCCCCGGTGCTCGCCACGAGCCGCGCGTACCGCTCGTGCAGGTCGGCGCGCTCCGCCTTCGTCAGGGATGCGTACGCGACCTCGCGGACGAGGGGGTGCGCGAAGGCGAAGGTGTCGCCGTCTGCGTCCTCCGTGGGCGGCTCGACGAGCTGCCGGCCGGCGAGGCGCGCCAACCGATCCTCGACGTCGTCGGCCACCTCGAGTGACATGAGTGCTCCCCGCGAGAACTCCTGTCCGACGACCGAGGCGGCCTGGAGGACGAACCGGTCGTCCTGCTCGAGGTGGTCGAGACGGGCCGCGATGACGGCCTGGACCGACTCGGGCGGCGCGAGGTCGCCGAGGACGCTCGTGGAGACCCAGCGATCGCCGCTCCGTCGAAGCCTGCCGTCCTCGACGAGCATCCGGAGCAGCTCCTCTGCGAAAAGCGCGTTCCCGCCCGCGGTCTCGGCGATCCGGCCGGCCACGCGCGGCTCGAGCGGGGCGCCGGCGAGCTCCGCGAGCAGTTGCGCACTCTCGTCGACGTCGAGTGGCTCGAGCCAGATCGCATGGTCGGCCCAGCGGGGGCGTTGCTCGAGCAGCTCCGTGCGCGCGGCGCAGACGAGGAGGAACGATCCGCGGCCGGCCCGCACGAGGTGGTCGATCAGGTCGAGCAGAGGAGGTTCGGCCGACTCGACATCCTCGAGCACGACGACGAGCGAGCCAGTTGCGGCGAGAGACTCGAGCAGCCGACGCAGCGCCCATGGGAGCTCGTTGGCCTCGCCGGCCAGCGTGCCGCTCACGAGCGCGCCGAGTACGGCTGCCGCGCGGGGATCGCCGACGAGGTCGGCGATGCGTGTACGCCCGACCGCCCGCACGAGATCGGCGACCGGCCGGAATGTGGCTCCTTCGCCATAGCGCGGACAACGCACGCTGAGGACGCGGTCCGCCGGCAGCCCGGCGACGAACTCGAGCGTCAGGCGCGACTTGCCGACCCCGGCCGGCCCGACGAGACATGCGAGGCGGCACCGCGCCTGCTCCTCGACGCGCCGCAGCTCGTCCCGCAGGAATTGCAGCTCACGAGCGCGGCCCACGAGCGGCGTATCGAGACGCCGCGCCAGGCCGGGAGCCTCGGGATGCGCGTCGTGGATGCGCCACGCGGGCACCGGCTCGGGACGGCCCTTGAGAACGAGCGCACCTTCGGATCTCGCGGTGACAGCGTCCCGGACGAGACGGTACGTGGTCTCGCCCGCGAGGATCCCGTGCGCTCCGGCCTCCTTCTGCAGGCGCTCGGCGACGACGATCGCCGGCCCCGTCGCGAACGCGTGGCCGGGCTCGGGATCGCCTGCGACGACCTCGCCCGTCTCGATGCCGATCCGCGGCACGAGCCCGAGGGCAGCGACCTCCGCGCGCATCTCGAGCGCCGCGCGAACGGCACGCTCCGCGTCGTCCTCGTGGGCCGTCGGGATGCCGAAGATCGCCATCACTGCGTCGCCGATGTACTTCTCCACGGTTCCGCCGTGACGCTCGACCGCGGCGCGGGCCGCGCCGTAGTAGCGGTCGGCCACGGCGCGCAGCGCCTCAGGGTCGAGTCGGTCGAAGAGCTCGCTCGACTCGACGAGGTCGCAGAAGAGCACCGTCACCGTCTTCCGGCTGAGGCGATTTGGCACAAGCGGAGTCTAGGACTGTGGGAATCCGGAGAAAAGGTCTCGGCGCTGGATCGTCGCAGCGTCTCGTCGTGAAATGCGCCCGCGACTATCGAGCAGCTATTTCGTGATCGCGACTCAGAACCGGTCCTTCTTTCGTAAAATTGGACTTGCGCCGGTCCGGCATTTCATCTATGGTCAGCCGCGCAGCCAAACCGCTCAGACCATGTCCAAGTACACCGACATCCACTGCTTGCATCCCGCCGACGCGGAGTTCGCAAATGCCCTGCCTTACCGGCCGGAGCTCCGGAACGCCGCGCCGTCGGATCGCAACCACGCCCTCGCCCGGAGGTGCGCGCGCTAGTCACCTAGCCGCATAGCAGCTCGAGCGAGGGCGACCCGAAGGGGTCGCCCTCGTCGTTTGAGGGCCAATCCACGACTACCACGAGGTGATGTTGAGCTTGAAGAAGATCGAGGACTGAACCGAGGCTCCGCCTGAGAGAGAAAGGCCCTCGCGCGTGCACGCGCGGTAATTGACGCTGTTTTGTAGACGGTGGCTTTTGCCTGCGCTTTTAGCGAGCACGCAGCGAGCGCCGGGCTCCAAAGCGCCTCCACGAAGGACGGCCGCACCTCCGATCATGTGATCGGTTGTCGCGCCCGATCCAGGGCCGAAGCGTAGGCGAGTGGCATGGACAACATCGCTGCACGAATGTCGTGCGGCGAGACATCGAGACCAATCCGTTTCGGGATCGCGGCGGCTCCGTGCGCCCGCGGCTTGTCCCTCCCACCATGCAGAAAGGAGCAGCGATGCAACGGCATCTTCATGCCGTGGCGCGGCCGCAAGGTCCGCGTCCGGCGAAGGTCGTCCAGCTCGAGGTGCGGCGTCAGCTGCGCCGCGAGGCGGAACGGCCCGTACCCCGGCCCCCGGCTCGTCCGGCGGCCTGAACGCGACAACGACCGAGGGCCGCCTGCGAGCGGCCCTCGGTCGTTCTGGCCTCAGCGACCGGTGCTCGCGAACCACGCCCCGCCGGGCGCGGTCACGAAGACGATCGGCGCGAAGCACGGCGTGGGAAGCGCGACGGTCGTGTCGAGCTCGCCGTCGCCGCTCGGCGTGACGTCGAAGGGCTCGGTCGAGATGTTGTCCGTGGTCGCGACCCCGTCCGTGCTCGTCAGGCAGCTGACGATCGCCTTGAGCTGAGCGAACGGGATCGTCCCCTGGAGATTCGGAGGAACGGGCGCCCGCTCCGCGAGGAGAAGGCCTTCGATCTCGACATGTAGCCGGCCGTCCGCACGGACGTCCGCGCTGCCGGACTCGATCTGCCAGGGAAGCCCGCCGCCGGGCACTCCCCGGATCGAGTTCGTCGCGCCTGTGTACGGCTCGATGACCGGCGCGAGCACGCTGCCGTCGATGACCTTCCTCCCGTCGCCGCCTCCGAGGCCGAGCGCCGGGACGGCTAGAGCCGCCAGCACCGCCAGGCCGAGCAAGAACACGAGTGTCCTTCGCATGAACGCCTCCCCGATCGGATCTATGGACTGGTCCGTTCCTACGAGGCGGTCTCGGCGCCGGATTCCCCGCCGGGCTCCGCGAGCGGATACAAGTCCGTGGGGTTCCTCCATTTCCGGGTGTGAGACACGTGACCGAACGGACTGACGCCGAGCTCATCGATGCGGCGGAGTCGGACGCCGGCGCGTTCGGCGAGCTCTACCGGCGGCACGTCCCGACGGTGCACGCATGGTTCGGCCACCGGCTCCAGTGGGCGGCGGCCGACCTGACCGCCGAGACGTTCGCGCAGGCGTGGCTCTCGCGCCGCAGGTTCAGGGACGAAGCCGACGGCTCGGCGCTTCCGTGGCTCTTCGGCATCGCGCGCAACGTCGCCCGCGAGTCCGCCCGGCGGAACGAGGTGGAGACGCGGGCGCGCCGCCGGCTCGGGCTCCCGATCGACCTCGCCTCCGAGGACGGCTACGCGGCGGTCGAGGAGCGGCTCTCCCCGGCCACGGCACTCGCGGATGCGCTCGAGACCCTGCCGGATCACGAGCGCGAGGCACTCGAGCTTCGTGTCGTGGACGAGCTGCCGTACGAGGACGTCGCGGCCCGGCTGGGCGTCCGTCCCGCCGCCGCGCGGCTGCGTGTCTCCCGTGCGCTTCGGCGCCTCTCGGCCCTGCCCCTCAAGGAGGACACATGAACGCTCTGCCCCCGACCCTCGAGCGCTTCGGCGCCGAGCTGGAGACCGCCGCCCGTCGCGACCTCGGCACGCGGCGCCGGCGGCGCCGGACGCTTCGAGGCGCCGCCGTCCTGGCGGTCGCCGCGGCCGCCGCCCTCGGAATCCTGAGCGCGCTGCCGACCGGTGGCCCCTCGGTGGTCGAGCGCGCGGAGGCGGCTCTAGCGGCCTCCGGCGACACGATCCTCCACTACCAGGTCGACGCCGAGCAGCACAACCCGGACGGGAGCGTCGCCACCTGGCACTCCGAGACGTGGCAGCTCCTCGTCGCCCCGTACACGCGACGGCAGATCCAGGTCGACCCGAACGATCCGCGTGCGGAGTCGCTGACGCAGGGCGACCTGAACGAGCTCTACGACACTGGCACGAACACGATCTACGCCGCGACGAGCCCGCAGCTCCGCGCGGCCAGGATGCCCACGATCGAGATCGTCTCCAAGAGCAAGCTCGAGAAGCTCACGGGAAGCGACCGTGCGACCGCGGCCTATCTCGTGAGGGACGGCGGCACCCTGAAGGTCGTCGCTACCGAGCAGGGCGCCAAGCGGCTGCGCGAGAGGCTCGGCAACGGCGGAGAGAAGTCCACCGGCGCGCTGGAGGACTTCCGCTCGGACATCCTCGCCCTGCTCCGGTCCGGCGCCGCCCGCGTGACCGGCCATGTCACTACCGGCGGTCGCGACGCGATCCGCATCGAGTCGTCCGACGGCAAGCAGACCTACCTCGTCGACGCGGCGACCTACGACCCGATCGAGTGGACGACCACCGGGAACGGCGGCGGCGTCACGCTCCGCTTCCCGGTCTACGAGAAGCTGCCCGTGGACGACGAGTCGAAGGCGCTGCTCGACCTCGAGGCGCAGCATCCCGGGGCCAGGGTCGTCCGCGACGTCAGCGCCTACACGGCGGCCGAGTCGCGGCTCTATCCGCACGGCTGACCCGGGAAGGAATCGACCAGAGGCGGCGTCGGTCAAGGGATGGAAGGAAACGCCATCCCAGACAAGGAGGTTCACAAGTGAGACGCTTGCTTGTGATCGGCGCCATCGTCGTCGTCGCCGCCGCGGTCGGCGTCGCCATCGCGATCGCCGCCACGGGCGGCGGCGGGAGCGATTCGACGACCTCGGGCGGGGGCGCGACCGTGTCCGTGCGGAAGGTCGGCGGGGGCAGCGTCCTCGTCGACTCGCAGGGCCGGACGCTGTACCACAGCGACCAGGAGGCGGGCGGCATGGTGCTCTGCACCGGCGCGTGCCTGTCCTTCTGGCAGCCCCTGACCGCGACGGGCACGCCGAAGGCGCAATCGCTGCAGGGCAAGCTCGCCCTCGTGAAGCGGCCCGACGGCGGCCGGCAGGTGACGTACAACGGGAAGCTGCTCTACAGCTTCAAGCTGGACTCGCCGGGACAGCTGAAAGGCGACGACTTCAAGGATGCGTTCGACGGCCAGAAGTTCCAGTGGCACGTCGTCCGTCCGGTCGGCGCGAGCGCGCCGGCGCCGACGAAGCCGACCCCCACGCCCACCTACAGCATCCCGGGCTACTGAGTCACGTCCCCGGCACGGACCACGGTGCGTGGTCTGTGCCGGGGAACGGGGGCGTCAACGTCCTATCGTGTGCGGGGTGTCGTCCTCGGCGATGTGCTCGAGGGCGTACCACGCGTAGACCACACCGGGGACGACGAGGAGCACGAGCGTGGCGAGGATCGTCCCGACGGCGGCCCAGATCTCGGCGTTCATCAGGCTGCGAGCGAAGCCTCCGGCTCCGCCTCGATCGCCGGCTCCTCCGTCTCGCCGCGCGTGTTCGTCGCCCGCAGGGCGATCACGGCGGAGGCGAGGATGAAGATGCTCCCGACCAAAAGGGCCCGCTGGAACCCGGAGGTGAGCGCATGCAGCTGGGGCGTTCCCGCCGCGAGCAGGTGGTTGGTGCGGCTCGTCGACACGGCCGTGAAGATCGCGAGGCCGAGCGCGCCGCCGAGCCACTGCGACGCGTTGAGCAGCGCCGCCGCCAGCCCCGCCTTGTCGGCGGGCACGCCTGCGTTCGCCGCGGTCGCGACGGCGACGAACAGGCCGGCGATGCCGAGCCCCACGAGCAGCAGGCCGGGGAGCAGGTCTGCGGTGTACGAGCCACCGACGGGGATCCGCGACAGCCAGTACAGGCCGCCGGCGCCGATCACCGCGCCGACCACGATGATGGGACGGGTGCCGACCCGCGCGAGCAGCTGCGACGTGATCCCCGCGCTGATCACGGCGATGCCGCAGAGGGGCAGGTACGCGAGCCCCGTCTGGATCGCCGAGTAGCCGAGGACGTTCTGCATGTACAGCGTGACGTAGAAGAACAACGCGAGGAACCCGGCGAACGCGACGAGCTGGGTCACGTTCGAGAAGCCGAGCCCGTTGATCCGGAAGATCGACAACGGCGCGAGCGGCGCCCGTTGCCGGCGTTCGTTCGCGACGAATCCCGCAAGGACGACCGCTGAGCCGGCGAGCATCCCGATCGTCTGCGCGCTGCCCCAGCCGTCGATCGGAGCGCGGACGAGCGCGTAGACGAGCAGGAGCATCCCACCCGTGACGAGCACCGCGCCGACGGCGTCGAAGTTGACGAGCCTGCGCCGGACGCGCTCGCTCTCCACCAGCCGGAAGACCGGCGGGAGCAGAAGGGCGCAGGCGATCGGGTTGACGAACATCACCCAACGCCAGCCCGGGCCCTCGGTCAGGACGCCGCCGAGCAGGACGCCCGCGGCGGACGCGATGCCGCCGGTGCCGCCCCAGGCGCCGAGCGCCGTGTTGCGGTCCTTCCCCTCGGCGAACTTCGTCGTCAGGATCGAAAGGGCGGTGGGAAGCGTCAGCGCGGCGCCGAGCCCCTGCGCGAGGCGAGCGCCGACGAGGACGCCCGCGCTCTGCGCGAAGCCGCCGACGAGCGACGAGATCGCGATGGTCACGATCCCGGCGACGAGCACGCGGCGCCGGCCGAGCAGGTCGGCGAGGCGGCCGCCGAGCAGCATGAACCCGCCGTACGTGAGCAGGTATCCGCTCGGGATCCACGTCAACCCGTCGACGGAGAAGCCGAGCGCCCGCCGGATGGACGGCAGGGCGACGTTCGTGATCGACCCGTCGACGAAGTCGAGGAAGGCGATCCCGCACAGGAGCGCCAGCGTGAGCTTGCCCCGGCGGGTCGCGAGAAACGATGGTTCTTGTGCTGCGGTGAGCATGGTCACCCTCCTTGCGATCGGTCTCGAGGGCTCGACGGATCGCGGGCAGGTTTTGTGACCGGCTCCCGTTGTCACATTTTCGAGCGTCGGTACGTCGTCGGTGTGAGATGAACGATCGGGATTTCCTCGCAGAGCGGTTCGAGCACGAGCGCCCCCAGCTGCGGCGCATCGCCTACCGCATGCTCGGCACGCTCGACGAGGCCGACGACGCCGTGCAGGAGGCGTGGATCCGGCTGAGCCGGACGGACGACTCCTCCCTCGACAACCTCGGCGCGTGGCTCACCACCGTCGTGAGCCGGGTCTGCCTGGACATGCTCCGCACCCGGCGTTCGCGCCGCGAGGATTTCGTGGGCTCCTGGATGCCGGAGCCGATCGTCGCCGTCGACGGCGGGCCCAGCCCCGAGGACGAGGCGCTGATCGCCGACGGCGTCGGCCTCGCTCTCTACGTCGTGCTCGAGACGCTTGCGCCGGCCGAGCGCCTCGCCTTCGTCCTGCACGACATGTTCGCGATGCCGTTCGACGAGATCGCGCCGATCGTCGGTCGCTCGCCCGAGGCCGCCCGCCAGCTCGCGAGCCGGGCGCGCCGGCGCGTCCACGGCGCCAGGCCCGACCCGGACGTCGAGCTCGCCGAGCAGAGGCGGGTGGTGGACGCCTTCCTCGCGGCCGCGCGCGAGGGCGACTTCGACGCGCTGCTCCAGTTGCTCGACCCGGACGTCACGCTGCGCGTGGACGCGGGACCCGACAGCCCGCTCGCGCGCGACCCGATCGTCGGCGCCGAGGCGGTGGTCGCAGAGGCGAGCAGGTGGATGGCCCTCGCCCCGTACAGCCGCTCAGCGGTCGTGAACGGCGTCGCGGGCGCGGTCGTCGGCCGGCCCGACGGGACCGTGTTCACGGTCGTCGCGCTCACCGTGGCGAACGGCCGCATCAACGCGATCGACTTCGTCGTCGACCCCGCGAAGCTCGCCCGCGTGAAGCCGCAGTTCGGCTGACGAAGCGCGAACGGCTGCTAAGAATCGCCTCGTGCCCGGAGCTCCGATCGATGCGCTGCGTCGCGTTCCGCTCTTCGAGGATCTCGACGACGCGGAGCTGCAGTCGATCGCCGACCTCATGAACGAGGCGAACGTCCCGGCCGGCGGGATCGTGACCGCGGAAGGCGGCCCCGGTGACGGCTTCTTCGTGATCGAGTCCGGCGAAGCCGAGGTGACGGTCGACGGGGAGCTGCAGGGGACGATGAGTGCAGGCGATCACTTCGGCGAGATTGCGCTGCTGCTCGGCTCGAACCGGACCGCGACCGTCACGGCGAGCACGGAGCTCCGCTGCTACGCGCTCACGCCGTGGGACTTCCGCACGCTCGTGGAGGGCGATCCCTCGATCGCGTGGAAGGTCATGCAGTCGATGGCGTCGCGTCTGGCCTAGCCACTCGGCGGCGGAGGCGGATCACGACGGCGCACGAGTCCCGGCCGTCGAGGCAGGAATGCGTCTCGCACTCGACGGACGCGGCCTCCACGCCGGCCACGCCGCTCTCGACGAGGCCCGCCCACATGCCGCGGTCGATCAGCGCGGCCTCCGGGCGTCCGGTCACGAGCGGCCGCAACGGGCACGTCGGCGTGTCGATCTCTGCCCTATCTCCCTCGATCCGCCCGAGCACGGCGTGGAATCCGAGCGAGCGGACGGCTGCGCACACGCCTTCGAGGCCTTCCTCCACCGACGCGCTTGGCCGAAGTCCGGCCTCCTCCGCGAGGTGGCGGCCGAAATCCTCGCCGGCGCGGCGGAGCGCGTCCTCGCGGCCGTCGGCCGGGACCTCGTCCAGCAGGCGCGCGACGAGCGCGGACAGGCGCCGCGGCGGGAACTCGAGCGCCTCCGCCTCCGGCGCGGGGGAGTAGAGCTTCGCCGGACGGCCTGCGCCGGGCCCGCTCCGCCCGGACCGGCGCGCGAAGCTCGTCTCGAGGACGCCGGCGCGAACGAGCCGCTCTAGGCGCGCCCGCGCGACGCTGCGATGAACTGCGAGGGCGGTCGCGGCCTCGTCGGCGGTGACGGCTGCAGCCGACCCGCGTACGTAGAGGAACGCCTCGCGAAGTTCCGATTCGCCTATCGCATCGAGACGGCTCACGTCGCCGAAAGATCCTAGACCCCTTCCGCCGTCCTGTTTAAAGTGCGAAACGATGCTTTGAACGGCGAGCGAGGCGCTCGAGCCCGCGGAGGCCACTGATCAGGCGCCCGTGGCGGCTGTCCCGGAGGACGTGCGCCCGCTCGAGATCCCCTACGCGATCCGCTGGCTCGTGCCGAAGGGCGAGCGGTTCGCGAACTTCGACATCCTCAACGACAACGACAGCCAGCTCGACTACTACCGGCGGTTCGGCCACATCTATGCGGTGGGGATTCCGACCAAGAAATGGCGTCTCGTCGTCGTCTCGGATCCTGAGCTCCTCGACGAGGTGGCCGGAGACGAGGAGCAGTTCGGCAAGCCCATCGAGGAGATCAACTTCTTCGCTCAGCTGCAGAACAGTCGCGGCGCCGGCATCTCGGTGATCGGCGACGGTGAGCACTACGAGCGCGTCCGCCGCGTGATGCTGCCGTGGTACTCGCCACAGAACCAGCGGACGCAGCTCCCGGTGATGAAGGAGCAGGCGCAGCGGCTCGTGGCCCGCTGGGCAGAGCTCCCCGACGGCGAGCCGCTCGACGCCCGCTCGTGGATGGAGCGCTACACGCTCGAGGTCTCCGGCCGCGGCGCCTGCAGGTACGACTTCGGCCTCCTCGAGGAAGGCGCCTGCCCGCATGCGCTCGCTCAGGCGGTTCCCGAGAGCACGAAGGAGAGCATCGCGCGCGTCGCCGACCCCCGCCCGGACCTCCCGCTCTCACCGGGACGGCTGAAGAAGCTGAGGCGGTACCGCGGGCAGAACGCGGAGCTCTTCACGACTGCCGACACACTCGTGCGCGCGCGCCGGCACACGCAGCCGCTCGGCGAGCAGACCGACCTGCTCAGCCGGCTCGTCTCGACGCCGGATCCGGAGACCGGCGAGCTGCTCGACACCGAGACGATCCGCGACCAGATCCTGATGCACCTCTCGAACGGCTTCAACGGCCCGTCGATCACCGGCGCGTGGCTCGCGTACGTGCTCGCGACTCGCCCCGACGTCGAGGAGAAGGTGCTCGCCGAGATCGACTCGATCACGGGCGGCGATCCCGACTACGACCTCCAGTACGAGGACTTGATGGCGCTGCCGTACACGACGCAGGTGATCAAGGAGACGCTGCGGATCTATCCGCCAATGCCGGTCACGATCCGCCGCTGCCTCAAGGACGGGTTGCTCGGCCGCTACCGCGTCCGCAAGGGCGACATCATCCTCGTCGGCACGCTCGCCGCGCAGCGCGACCCGCGCTACTGGGGGCCGAACCCCGACGAGTTCGATCCCGACCAGTTCTCGATGGAGAACGTGGTCGACCGCCCGCGGCACGCCTTCATCCCGTTCTCGATCGGGAAGCGGCAGTGCATGGCGCAGGAAGTGACGTTCATGATGCTGCGCGTCGTCCTGTTCGAGATCTGCAAGCGCTACCGGCTGAGGCTCGCGCCCGGCGCGACGGTGGCGAAGAACACCGTCGTGACGACGAAGCCGGCGTCGGTGCCGATCGTCCGCGTCCTGCGGGAGACCGCTTCGCGGCCCGCGTCGGCCTTACCGCGCAAGCACGAGCCGGCTCCCGCGCGCACCGCCGGGCACGACTGGGGCGAGCCGATGGAGGTTCCGGAGACGAGCGCCTACCGCCGGCTCGTCATCGCCTACGGCAGCAACTTCGGCGCGTGCAAGGAGCTCGCGGAACGCTTCGCCGAGCGCTCCCGCTTCTACGGCTACACGGACGAGGTCATGACGCTCAACGAGCTCGTGGAGTCGCCGCCGCGGACGGAGCCGTGGCTGCTCGTCGTCATGACCTCGACGTACACCTCGAATCCGCCGTCGAACGCGGCCGCGTTCCGGTCCGCGCTCGAGCACACCGACCCCGGCACGGACCCGTGGCGGAGCTGCAAGTACGTCGTCTGGGGGCTCGGCAACAGCCAGTGGAACGCGTTCCTCGCCTTCCCGCGCTACGTGAGCGCGAGGCTCGCCGAGCTCGGCGCCGATCCGCTCTCCGAGTTCGCCTACGGCGACGTGGGCTCGCCGCTCTGGGAGGGCCTGCACGCCGACTGGAACTCGAACGTGTGGCCGACGATCCACGAGCTCTCCGGCGCCCGGCCGACGGAGGCGGCGGCCTCGCGCGTCGCGGCCGAGAACGAAGCCGCCAGGAAGCTGAGCGGCGCCGACTCGAACACCGCGATGGCGATGTCGCTCGGAGGCGGCGACAACGCGCCCCGTGTCCTGCTCGTCCCGAAGATCCTGACGAACGCCGTCGGCGCTGAGACGCTCGAGGTTCGCGCGCGGGTCTGCCGCGAGCTGCACTCCAGCGAGTCGCCGAAGCGGACGCGGCACCTCGAGATCGGCCTCCCCGAGGGAGTCGAGTACACGGCGGGCGACCACCTCGGCGTCTGCCCGAGGAACGACGAGGACCAGGTCGAGCGGCTGGCGCAGCACCTCGGTGCCGCGCTCGAGGGACTGTTCATGGTCCCGAAGACCCTGAACGTCCGGGCCGTCCCGAAAGGTGTCGTGCTCCAGGTCCGGAACGTCCTGACGAACCTCGTCGACATCGGCGGCAAGCCGACCCTCGCTTTGCTCGAGCTTCTGATCGAGAAGGCCGGCGACCCGGCCGAGCAGCGGAAGCTGGCGGAGATCAAGGCCGTCCTCGAGACGCCGGGCGGGCCGGATTCGCCGTTGCGCGCGGCGATCGACGCCGGCGCGTACGACGTGCTGCGGCTGCTAGAGGCGTTCCCGTCGGCGAGGCTGAACGTCTTCGACTTCCTGCAGGTCGCGCAGCCGCTGCGGCCGCGCTACTACTCCCCGAGCTCGAGCCCGCGCGTCCACGGTGACGCGGTCCACCTGACAGTCGGGCTCGAGGGCGTGCCGGTGCCGGACTTGTCCGAGCGCGTGTTCCGCGGCATGAGCGCGCACTACCTCCACGCGCTCCACGAGGGAAACCGGCTCAACGTGTTCCTCGAGGGCTCCGACGGCTTCCACCTGCAGGACGACGTGACCAAGCCGATGGTGTTCGTCTCCGCGGGAACGGGGTTCGCGCCGATGCGCGCGTTCCTGTGGGAGCGCCTGGCGCTGAAGCGCGAGGGCGCGGCGCTCGCCGAGGCGGCGCTCTTCAACGGCATCCGCTCGCGCAGCATCGACTACATCTACGACGACGAGATCGAGATGTTCGCCGTGGAGGGGGTACTCGACCACGTCCACCTCGCGACCTCACGGGAGCAGCCGGGTCACCGTGTCTACGTCCAGGACCGGCTTCGCGAGGAGGGCGCGCTTGTCTGGCGCCTGGTGGAAGAGGGCGGCTACGTCTACGTGTGCGGCTCGCAGCCGATGCGGGACGGCGTGCGCGAAGCCTTCGTCGACATCGCCTGCGAGTACGGCAAGATGCCGCGGGAGCATGCAGAGGCGTTCATGGAGGAGCTAGAGGTGACGGACAAGCGCTATCGGCCCGACCTCTGGGGCTGACGGGCATGGACGTGCTCGCATTCATCTCGATGCTCGCGGCGCTCGTGATGTTCGTGTTCGCGGCGAGCGGCAGGGAACTCCGGCACTTCAACGAGATCGCGCTCGGCCTCGTCTTCCTGACGGCTGCGTTGATCTTCCAGTTCACGGCGATCACGAACTCGACCATCGGCGGCTGACGCCGGGTCGCTCCGTTCGGCGCGAAACGGGTCGTCCGGCCCGCCTGGGCCGAGGAACTCGCGATGGCGGACCCGTGCAACCGCCTCGGCTCGGCGGCCGGGCGTGGCCACGCCCAGGGCGATCCACCACACGACGGCCAGGAATGCGAGCGGGACGATCAGCAATGCGAGACCCGCGAGTCCCGGCGTCGCTACGACGCCGATCGCGGTGACTGCGAGCAGCAGCCACGACAACGTCCTCGTCATTTCGCTTGCCTCCTCGTGCTTCGAAGCTCGTCCTGAATGCGAGCGGCCGCGTCGCTGTGGTCGCGGGCGGCGACGAGGCGGAGGAGCGCGTCGACCTGCGCAAGGCGCTCGAGCTCTCCGACCGCTAGATCGCCGTCGGCCGCGTCGCACAGCGGCCGCTCGCCGGCTCTGTTCTGGTGCATCCGGGACCCCTCGATCCTGAGTGGTTGCGTGCGCGTTCAGACGCCGGCCGACAGCAAGTCCTTCCCGGAGCGCACGGGTTTCCGGAGGCCGGGAAGGTTCGGGGCTCCGAGGCGTCCTCGATGGGGAGACTCACGATCGAGGAGGTCGAAGATGCAGGTCACGGAGAAGAAGAAGGCATCGGCCGGAGCGCTGGGGGCCGCGAGCCTCAGACCGGCGGAAGCCCGAAAGAGTGCGTCCTGGTCGGCGCCGGTTCTCGCGGCGAGGTTCCTGGGTGCGCTCGCCCTGCTCGCGGTGGGGGCGGTACACCTGCAGCAGTACGAGTTCCTCTATTCGGCGATTCCCACGATCGGGACGTTGTTCCTGCTCAACTTCGTCGGGGCCACGGCGATCGGCCTGGGCTTGCTCGCTCCGGTGGAGCGTCTGCTCGGGCCGTTCGGACGCTTCGCCGTGAACCTCCTGGCGCTCGGTGGATCGGCGCAGGCCGCAACGGCGTTCGTGTTCCTGCTCGTCGCCGAGCGCACGCCGCTGTTCGGGTTTCAGGAGCCGGGCTACGACCCGCCCGCGCTGATGGCGTCGCGCGTCGCGGAGCTCGTGACGGTGGGGCTGCTGGGCGGCTTCCTCGTCGCGCGGCTCGTGCGCCGGGGCTCCGGCGAGCGCTGGTAGGCAACTCCGTGTGTGGTGTCATGTAGGCGGTGAGTGACGTGGCCGGAGAGTTGAGCAGCGAGGAGCTGGCGGAGCTGGGCGCGCTCGCCGACGGGACGCTTCCGGCTGAGCGCCGCGAGGAGGTCGAGGCCCGCGTGGCCGCCTCGCCCGAGCTCCGAGAGATGCTCAAGCGGCAGCGACGGGCCGTGCTGGCGGTGAACGCGCTGGCGGAGGAGCAGGTGCCGGCGTCGCTGCACGCGGCGGTCGAGGCGCGGGTGCGCGCGCTCGGCGCGAGGCGCCGGAGATCCCACGGCGCGGCATCGAGACTGGCGATCGCGGGCGTCGCCGTAATTGCCGCCGCGGTGGTGGCGGCCGTCTTCCTGACCGGCGGGCCGGGAGCGCCGACCGTCGCCGACGCGGCACGTCTCGGAACTCGACCGCCGACGGAGCCCGCCCCGTCTCCTGCAGGCAAGGCGGGAACGAGGCTCGCGGTCGCCGTCGACGGCGTCCCGTTCCCGAACCTCGCGCGTTTCGCCGGTTGGCAGGCCGTCGGGGTGCGAGACAGCCGCATCGGCGATCGCGACGCTACCGAGGTCGTCTACCGCAAGGACGGCAGGCGGCTCGGCTACGTGATCGTCTCCGGCGCCGGTCTCGCCCGTCCCTCGGGGGTGCAGGCGACGGTGATTCGCCGGGAGAGCTATCAGACGCTGCGCCTGGACGGCCGGCTCGCCGTGACCTGGCGGCGCGGCGGCCGTACCTGCGTCCTGCTCGGACAGGCGACGCGGAGCGAGCTGCTCAGGCTGGCCAGCTGGCGGCTCACTCCTCCTCGCCGCTGAGCCTGCGGGCGACGCGGTCGCGGGCGCGGAAGAGCCGGCTCGTCAGCGTTCCTTCGGGGACGCCGAGGGCTCGCGCGGCTTCGGGGTAGGAGAGCCCGGTGACGTCGACCGCGACGAGCGCGTCGCGAAACTCCTGCGGCAGCGCGGCGATCGCGGCGTAGACCTCACGTGTCTCGGCCTCCGCTGCGGGATCGTCGCTCGCGCGTGTCCCGAGCGGGCTCTCGTCCCTGAGCTCCGTCGTCACGGGGCGACGCTGCTCGGTGCGCCGCCGGCTGATCAGCGTGTTTCGCAGCGCGCGGAAGAGGTAGCCGACCTCGTCCTCGCCGCGGATCATCCGCGGCCGCGCGAGCACCCGCGCGTACGTCTCCTGCACGAGGTCCTCGGCCTCCTCGCGGGACCGCGTCCAGGCGCGGGCGGCGCGATAGAGACGCGGCAGGTGCTCTGCCGCCCGCTCCGGATCGAGCCTGCGCGGGGCGCGCATCAGCGTCCAGGGAGGTTCATGTGCGGAAACCTTCGCTCATCCTTCCTGCGCTCCGCCTCGCGGGCCCGTCGCTCCCCTGTCGGGCGTTCCGCCGCCCGCGTGTGGTCGAAAATGTCTGTGTGGACACGTCGAAGGCCCTTCAGCGCGGTCGCGGAGCGTACGCCGACCGGGCCTGGGCGGAGGCATTTGAAGCGCTCAGCCACGCGAATCGGACGGGGGCGCTGCTGCCGAACGACCTCGAGCTGCTCGCTCGCTCGGCCTACATGCTCGGGCTCGACGACGGTTACCGCGCCGCGCTCGAGCGCGCGTATCACGGGTATTGCGAGGGAGGCGACGTGTCGAGCGCAGCACGGTGTGCCTGGTGGATCGGGCACAACCTGCTCTTTCTGGGGCAGGACGCGCCCGCCCGGGGGTGGTTCGCGCGTGGACAGCGGTTGCTCGAGCGTGGAGGTGGCAACAGCGTCGAGAAGGGCTATCTACTCATCCCAGCTCTCCTGGAGCACTCGGCGAGAGGAGATTACGGGGCCGCGTACGCGACGGCGGCCGAGATCGCAGAGATCGGCGAGCGGTTCACCGACGCGGACCTGGTCGCGCTTGCCCAGATGGAGCAGGGCCACGCCCTCATCAGAGACGGGCGGAGCGAGGAGGGCCTGCGACTCGTGGACGAGACGATGGTCTCGGTCACGGCCGGCGAGCTGTCTCCGGTCGTGGCCGGGATCGTCTACTGCAACACGATCGCGTTCTGTCGCGACGTGTACGAGCTCCGCCGTGCGCGGGAGTGGACCGAGGCACTGACGCGCTGGTGCGAACAGCAGCCGGATATGGTCGCCCACCAGGGCCTCTGCCTCGTCCACCGAGCCGAGATCATGACCCTGGGCGGGGCGTGGCAGGATGCGCTCCAAGAAGCGCGCCGCGTCGCCGAGCGATTCACGCGGGGCGTCCTGAACCAGCGGGCTCTTGGCCATGCCGCCTACCGGCAAGCGGAAGTTCATCGCCTGCAGGGCGACTTCGACGAGGCGGAGGCTGCGTACCGCGAGGCAAGCCGCTTCGGGCGCGAGCCGCAACCGGGTCTCGCGCTGATGAGACTGACCCAGGGAAAGCGCGGACCGGCAGCCGCCGCGCTGCGGCGGGCCCTGAGCGAGACCACGCTGCCTCTCAAACGGGCGGCGTTGCTGCCGGCCTACGTCGAGACCCTTCTTGCGACCGGCGATGTCGGAGAGGCGCGCGTCGTCTCCCACGAGCTCACCGAGATCGCGGAGCGGCAGGGTGGCGAAGCGCTGACGGCGATGGCCGCGCAGGCCGGAGGTGCCGTTGCGCTCGCGGAGAATGATCCGGGAGCCGCGCTGGCGTCGCTTCGTCGCGCCTGGCAGGCCTGGCAGGACCTCGACGCCCCGTACGACTCCGCGCGCGCGCGTGTCCTCATCGCGCAGGCATGCGCGGAGCTCGGAGACGCGGACGCCGCCACGCTCGAGCTCGATGCCGCGCGCGACGCGTTCTTCCGGCTCGGTGCAGCGTCTGATCTCGCGCAGCTCGATGCGCGCACGCGGAAGCGCGAGAGAACCGAACACGGGCTGACACCGCGCGAGGTCCAGGTTCTCCGCCTGATCGCGCGTGGCAGCAGCAATCGCGAGATCGCGACCGCGCTCGTGATCAGCGAGCGAACCGTGGCGCGTCACGTGCAGAACATCTTCGCGAAGCTGCGAATCTCGTCGCGTGCGGCGGCGAGCGTCTTCGCCGTCGAGCACGATCTCCTCTGACGCCTGACGTCAAATGACCATGCCGGACCCGCGGCGCAAGTTGGTCTGACCGCCCGATGTCGGCGCGGCGAATCCCGCCTACCGTTCGGCTCCACAGCGGAAAGGAGGATCGAGATGTTCGTCGTCGTCCATCACACGATCACCGACCCGGAGACGGCCTTCTCGCGCGGTCAGAACCTGCTCACCGGAGCCGGAGCCCCGCCCGGCGTGCGCGTGAAGGAGTTCTACCCGAGCCGTGACAAGGCCGACGTCTTCTGCCTCTGGGTGGGCAACTCACTCGACGAAGTGCGCGGCTACGTCGACTCGACGCTCGGGGACTCGAGCCGGAACGCGTACTTCGAGATCGACTCGGAGATCGCTCGCGGTCTTCCGGAGCCGGCAGCGAGCCGCGCGTAGCTGCGGCGACGAAGGAGCGCCCCCAAAGGGCGAGCGGGCGGCGTGACGCGAGAGCTCCGTCGAGTCCTGCGGGCCTCCGCGTTCGCAGGACTCGATCGCGGGAGCGGCTTCCGAAGCGCCACCGCCGCGCGGCTCAAGGGCGGGGTGCCTTCAGGATTCCGTGGGGATGCGAAGTGTGAAGCTCGCTCCGCGTGGCGTGGGGTCGCAGGTGAGCTCTCCCTCATGTTGGTGGGCGATGCGGCGCGCGATGGCGAGGCCCAGGCCGTGGCCGGGCTTGCCAGGGTCGAGTCGTACGAACCGTTCGAAGATGCGCTGCCGTTCGTGTTCGGGTACGCCGGGGCCGTCGTCGACGACGAGCGCCTCGGCGTAGCCGTTGCGCCGTTCTAGACGCACGTCGACTCGTCCCGCAGGCGTACACCTGGACGACCGACCCGACCTCGGTGAGCGTGCAGGTAGTCCGGTTCTACCTCCCGGCGCTCGGCGCGATCGCCCTGCTCGGCGCCTGGCTGGTGACCAGGATTCGCGGCCGTTCCTGGCTCGTCGGCCTGATCTCGAGCGCCGGCATCGCTGCGCTGTTCGCCCTGGGTGTCTGGGCCTTCCACGCGATGTACGCGGCGTTCGGCGTCCCATTGAGCGGCTAGGGAACCTGGACGGAGCGCTTGCCAGCGCCGCGCGAGCGGGGCCGCTTCGGTCAGCGAAGTGCGCCGCTACAAGTCCAGCTCTGCCTGCACTGCTCGACGTCCGTCAACTATGCGTTCCGACCACCGGGCCAGCCGTCCGATGATCTCGATGCCGCGGCCGGCCACACGTGCCGGATCGCGCGGCCGAAGATGCGGGACGGCGCCGGCGCGGGCTGAGTCGACGACGCGAAGGAACAGTGTGCTTCCGACGAGCTTGAACTGGACATCGATCTCGTCGCCGCGGCGACTTCCGTGGCTGATCGCATTCGAGACGAGCTCGCTCGTGACCAGCAGCGCGTCGTGGACTCGCTCAGCCTCGGCCGTAGAGCCTCGGAGTACGTTCCTGACGAGCCGCCGCGCCTGAGCGACGGACTGGGCTTCGGCGGCGAGCCGAGCGCGAATCTCACCTGGATTGTCGAGCTCGCGCGACATCTGTATACGGAACACCCGAGACCGGGTGGCGGGTACGGCTGCTGTGGCCTGCGGTCTCCCGTGAAGGACAGGGCCGCGGTCTCTGACGCCGGCGCTGCTACCGTGCACCCACGGACGGCATTGGGTCGTCTGGTGAGATTCAGGTTCTCGTTCCTCCCGGATTCGAGCTCTTGCTTCTCGAATCCGAAAAGGAGTCGAACACCGTATGTCTCAGAGTTTTGCCTCGCTCGGCGTGAGCGCGGAGGTCGAGCACGCGCTCGCCGCCCGCGGCATCGTCGAGCCCTTCCGCATCCAGACGCTCGTCGTTCCCGAAGCGCTCAGCGGCCGCGACGTCCTCGGCCAGGCGCCCACGGGCTCCGGCAAGACGCTCGCCTTCGGACTGCCGCTCGTCGAGCTCCTCTCGGCAGGCGAGCACGCTCCGGCCGCGCTCGTGCTCGCCCCCACCCGCGAGCTTGCGCTGCAGGTAACGGAGGAACTGTCGCTGCTCGGCGCTCCGCGCGGGATACGCGCCGGCGCCGCCTACGGCGGAGCCCCGATCGCCTCCCAGGCGAAGCGGCTACGCGGCGCCCACATCGTCATTGCCACGCCGGGTCGCCTGAGCGACCTCGTCCGGCGGCGCCTGATCTCGCTCGATGCGATCCGGATCCTGGTGCTCGACGAGGCCGACCGGATGCTCGACATGGGCTTCCTGCCGCAGGTGGAGGAGATCGTGCGCCTGTTGCCGAAGCGGCGCCAGACGATGCTCTTCTCGGCGACGCTCGACGGCGAAATCGGCGCGCTGGCTCAGGCCTACACGACGAATCCGTCGCGCTTCGAGGCCGAGCTGCCGTCCCGGCACGCCGACGGCGAGGTCGAGCACCGCTTCGTCGCGGTCACGGCCGCCGACAAGGTCGACAGCCTCGTCAAGCTGCTCGCGGCCGACCGCGGGCTCGCGCTGGTCTTCGTGCGGACGAAGCGCGGTGCCGACCGCCTCGCGCACAAGCTGCGTGGACACGGCGTCGAAGCCGCCGCCATGCACGGCGACATGACGCAGGGCGCGCGCGAGCGAGCGCTCCAGCGCTTCCGGTCGGGGCGCGTGACGACACTCGTGGCGACCGACGTGGCCGCCCGCGGGCTCGACCTCGAGGCGATCAGCCACGTGATCAACTACGACCCGCCCGAGGACAGCAAGGGCTACGTGCACCGCGTCGGCCGCACCGGCCGCGCCGGCCGCTCCGGCCAGGGGATCACTCTCGTGCTGCCCGACCAGCAGGCCGACGTCAGCCGCGTCGCGAACCTGCTCGGCCACCGTGACCAGTTCGAAAGCGGCGGAATGACGACGGCCCGCCCACGGCTCCTCTACACGAGCCGACGTGGCCGCCGCTCGCGCTGGTAGCGAACACCGGGTCGCGGTTAGCCGGCGGTTTGCCGGGCGATCCAGGCGTCAGCTTCGTCGAGCTCGATTCCGCGGGACGTCGCGATCTCGGCGGCGAGCAGCGTTCGAGCCTGGCGTAAGAGCTGGTTCTCCACCGGCGCAGGGCCGCCCTTGACCCGCCGGCGCTGCCGATGGATGCCGTCGCGGACGATCTCTGCGAGGTCGCTGACACTCCCTGCGGCAAGTTTCGCCTGCGACCTGCGATGACGCCGCGACCACGGCTCGACCGCAGGCTGCGAGTCCGCACGGAGAGTCCGCTGCACCGTCTTCAGCTCCTGCTCGCCGGAGAGGGAGCGCAGCGCTTCGCGGGCACGGTCGAGTGGGAGCGTTACTTTCAACCCGCTCTCGAAGGCGAGAACGAGCGTCTCCTCCCCGCCCTGCTGAGATTGCCTTGATTCAACGCGGCCGATGCCGTGCGAGGCGTAGACGACGAGATCACCGACGGCCAGTCGCAGTGCCATCGCGGGTCGGTTTGCGGGAGATAGCTCCCGCTCCAGCCGTGCATGGGTCTGCTTGTCTCCCGCCACTCCTGAGTCGCCGCTGCCCGGCTGCCTCACGCGGTCGAAAGGGTGACGTGCGTGGCCTCGGGCCCGTAGTCGCCCTGTTCGGGCTCGTATCGCACTTTCGTGTCTTCGACCAGCGTCTTGTAGTCGGCTCCGACGATCGCGCTTTGGTCGACGAACAGTGGAGTGCCGCCGCCATCGGGCACGATGAAGCCGCATCCCTTCTCTGCGCTGAACCACTTCACGGTTCCGGTTGCCACTAGATCGAGATCCCTCCTCCGCTTTGGGAACGGGCAGAGGAAGCGCAGTGCTCGCATCCGGTACTCGCTCGTGAGTCGGCGGAGCGTAGCAGCGGTACCCAGACGCTCATGAGTGCGACGCCGATCGCAACTGCTTCCGGTCTTCTGCCAGAGGAGGAAACGAGTCCGAGGACTAGCCAATTGGTCATGCTACGGTGGCGGTCGAAGCTGAGCGAGTACCGGTTGCGCGCGATGCGCTTCCTCTGCCCGTTCTTTCCATGGTGGAGGAGGTGTTTGTATGGCAACCGGAACCGTCAAGTGGTTCAACGATGCGAAGGGGTATGGGTTCATCACCCCTGCTGAGGGTGGCAAGGACGTGTTCGTCCACCATTCCTCGATCGCCGGTGAGGGCTTCAAGTCGCTCGCCGAAGGCGCGCAGGTGCAGTTCGACGCAGTCGACGGGGCGAAAGGTCCCGAGGCGAGAGACGTCGTCGCCGTCTAGGCCGACCTTGATGAGCCGCGGGTTCTCGCCCGCGGCTGCTGCGCCTGAAAGGAGCGGCATGGAACAGACACTGCTCTGCCCCGGCCCGGGCTACGCGCAAGGGCGGCGCTGATGGCGCGGCGAAGCGCGCAGTCGGTACTCAAACGCGCTCGCGAGCAGGCCCTGCGCGAGAAGCGCGAGTTGAAGCAGGCCAAGAAAGACGCCCGTACGGCGCAGCGACGCGGCGCCGGTGACTCGCCGACCGAAACCGCAGACACGGACGCCGTGGAAGGCGCCGAATGACGCGATTCGACGGCGGCGCTCTCCAGGGTGCCTCAGAGCTCGGGTACGAACAGACCCTGGAAGCGCTGTTGAGTTTCATCGGCCGCCCGGTTCTCGTCCTGTTCTCCGGTACGGACGGGACGCCATTCATCTCCGGGGTAGTCTCCGGGAGGCTCGACCGGGGCGAGCTCGACCCCCGTTTGCAGGATGTTCTGCTTCGCGGGGACGACACGGCCGTGGAGACGCTGTTCTTCCACGTCGGGTCGCGCCAGAATGGATTCGTGATACGCCCGGACGAGTTCGAGCGCGGCTTCTGGCAGCGCGACGACCAGCTTGTCGTTCATCTCGGTCGCTGCGCGATCAGCGTTCTCGTGCGCGGCGAACTGACCGGGGCGCTCGAGCGGACCGAGACGACGGCCGAGCCCGGAGAGTAAGACGAAGACGGCGATGCGCACCCACGATGCCTGAACGCCTCGACCGGGTAGCGATAGCGACATCTCGCGATGTCGTTGAGCTGTCGTGGGCGAGCCGCGACAGTCTCCTCCATGAGATCCGCAACCTCGGCGAGAACGCGAATCCGATCCGGACCGCGTTCGAGGCCGTCGGTGCGTCCCGGCCGGTGGAGTTGAGCCGCGCCGACCAGGCAACGCTGTTCAGCGCGATCGAGCTGTGGGCGGACAGCGTCACCGTGGATGCCCTGCCGCCGGGCATCTGGCGGCTGCGCTGCGCGCTCAGCGACCAGCTCGCCGATGCCTGACCCGCTCGGCGGTGCTGCGCGGCCCGGGAGGCAGACACCCGCAGACCGTGGCCGATGTTTGTCACACCACCGCCGTACGGTGGCGTCGACTCAGTGGCCCGACCAGCCTCCAGTCCTCGGCGCCACACATTGGGCAGCGCGGGAACGGCGGCGGCGTTGCGATCTGATATCCGCAGCAGTCGCAGCGGTGATCCCGCACGGGTGCCACGCTCATTGCTGCGCGCTCGGCTACAGGGCGAACGCGCGCGCCGTTCCTCATTGGTGCCTCTCTCTTTAAGCCCCCGAGATGCGAAGAGCGGCGGCTCGTGCGAGGGCAGGAGCACGGGAACGCTGCACACACCATAGCCGCGACTCCCGGCGGGCAAACGCGAACGGCAGTCCCTGGTCGCTACTTCTTGGCCTTCTTGGCCTGCCGCTTCTCCTTCAGCGTCTTCTGCGCCGGCTTCTTCTCCATGCTCTTCTTGGCGTTCTTGTCCTTGGTAGCCATGTCCTGACCTCTCTATCGGTGGAGGTGAGATTGTCAGACGTGGCGCGCGATGTCCAACGACCGTGGCGGAGGACGTGTCGCCTCAGGCGCGTCGTGGCTCTGCTGGAAGCAACGTTGGTCGCCGGACGATTCAGCGACCGGAAATCAAAATTTGCAGCCACTTTGCGCCCTCAGGTCTGGGCCGCGAATGGGCCACGCAAGCCAGCCGCGCTGTCATAAGCGACACAGAAGGGTCCATATGCAGGGACTTTGAGAGCGGGAGCGACGGGACTCGAACCCGCGACCTCCGGCGTGACAGACCGCTTCGAGGGTCGCGAGGTGGGCGACGGAGCACACGAGATCGCTCTGTTCATGCGCCTCTTCGCGGTCTCATGCGGAGGCTCCGCATGGCTGAGCAAAGGGCGACGCGGCGTTTGCTGCCCGTTTGCTGCCCCACGCCGAACGGGGGTCGGCCGCGTCCCGAGGGAATTCGCGGTGCGTGGAGGACTCAGACATGCAGGGTGGGCCGGTAGGTGAGCTCTTGGATGTTGCCGTCGAGCGTTCGACTCTCGATCAGCTCGCGGTCGAAGTCGGCCGCACCCTGGAAGATTGCATTCGATCCGTTCTGGCCGGTGATCACGGGGAAGATGGTCGGAGGGCGCCTCCAGCTGTCGAGGCTCTCCCGCGCTCTCGCCGTAATCCGCGAACTTCTGGGCGTAGGTTCCTGGCATTTGCTCTTCGACCGAGGTGAATGACCCTTCGACGATCACGGCGCTGTAGTGGCCGTTAGCGACGCCGTCGCACCCATCGATTCGCCCGCCAGCGAACGGCACCAGAGGGGAGTCGCAAGAGGCCAACCGAGCTGCGATGCTGAGGAGCACCGAGCCGGACCGAGGTCCTCGCCGGCCCGGTGCTCCGCGCCTTGTTACATCGCGATCGCTTCGTAGACGTCGACGGCGCCGCCGATCTCGAGGACCGGGCAGCCCTTCGCGAGCTCGACGGCCGTATCGAGGCTGTCGGCCGAGACGATCGAGTAGCCGCTCAGGCCGCAGGAGCCGCCGTCGCTAACGGAGCCGCTTGCGCCGACCGTCTTCGCGGTGCCCGTCGCGGCGCCGCCGTCGACGACGGCCGAGCCGAGCTCTTCGAACCACCTGCCCCACTTCGCATACTGGGCATTGCGCTCGGTTTCGTCGGCGGCTACACCCCTGCCGCCGCTGTACGCGAACACGTAATTCGCCATCTCTGATTCCTTTCTGGTTGTGGTTGGTAGGTGTCAGTCGGGCTACGCGGCGACAGGTAGGTCCGCGGGCTCGAGGTTGGCGGTCGTAGGGTTGCGTGACTTGATCGCCGCGGCGCCGCCGGCTGCGAGGAGCGCGAGCGTGGCGGAGGCCCAGAGGGCGGGTCGGAAGCCTGCGGTGACGCTCGCTGGCGTGCCGAGGTGGCCGTAGGTAGAGAAGACGGCGCTGCCGACCGCGATTGAGAAGACGGCGCCGAAGCGCTGGGCCATGTAGTTGATGCCGGAGGCCTTGCCCATCTCGGCGGGGGAGACGGCGCTGAGGACCGCGGTCGGGACGGTTGGGAGCGCCATCGAGATGCCGACGCCGGCGACGAGGAGGGCGACCGCGAGCTCGACCCAGCTGGTGGCGAGCGATCCGCGGACGGCGACCCAGGTCAGTCCGATCGCCTGGAGGCTGAGTCCGGCGACCATGATCGGGCGGCGGCCGACACGGTCGGAGAGCGCTCCGGCGAGGGGCGCGATGAACATCGGCGTTGCGAAGAACGGCAGTAGGCGTAGCCCGGTCCCGAGCGGGGAGTAGCCGCGGGCCATCTGGAACTCCTCGGTGACGAAGAACGCCGCGGCGAAGACGGAGCCGGACATGAGGAAGGTGGTCAGGTTGCCGAGGGCGAACTCGCGGACCGCGAACATGCGCAGTGGCACCATCGGCGCGTCGATGCGGGCCTCCCAGGCGAGGAACGCCGCGAGTAGGACAGTCCCGGCTGCGAGCGTGCTGACCGTCTCGCCGCTTGTCCAGCCGATGTCGTTGGCGCGGGTGAGCGCCCAGACGAGTGCGACGGCGCCGGCGGTGACGAATCCGACGCCGATGAGGTCGAGCCGCTCGCGCGCGCCGTGGCTCTCGGGGAGGAGGCGCAGTCCGAGCAGGGCGGCGGCGACCCCGATCGGGACGTTGAGCCAGAAGATCCAGTGCCAGTCGATCCCCTCTGTGACGAGGCCGCCGACGACAGGCCCGAGCGCGACGGCGAGCCCGGCGAGACCACCGTAGACGCCGACGATCATGCCGCGCTTCTCCGCCGGGAACGCGGTCGTCAGAATGGTGAGGCTGAGCGGTAGCACGACGGCGCCGCCGAGCCCCTGGATGGTGCGGGCTGCGATCAGTTCGCCCGCGTTCGGTGCAAGCGCGCAGGCGGCCGACGCGATCGTGAAGAGCACGAGGCCTGCGTTGAAGATCCGACGGCGGCCGAAGCGGTCGCCGAGCGCGGCGGCGCTGATAATTCCGGCCGCGAAGGCGATCCCGTAGGCGTTGACTGTCCACTGCAGGGACGAGAGGCCGACATGCAGGTCGCGCTGCATGCGGGGAAGCGCGGTGATCACGACCAGCGCATCAAGCGCAACCATGAAATAGGCGGTCGAGGTCAGGCCGACGACCCAGCCGTGGCGGGACTTCGGCTCTTCTTTGCGTGCGTCCGTCATCGTTCGCTCCTTTGCGCTGGCGGGCCGGTCGGTGGCCGGCTTCTGAGGTGATGACGAACGGGAGATGGCTGGACGGACATGTCCGTCGCGGGACTCCCTTTTCGTCTAGAAGACGAACCGGCAACTCGAGAAAGGAACGCGGTGCAGTACGCACTACTCATCTACGGCGAGGGGGAGGGAGAGCGGGCGACCCGCGACATCCATCCCTCGATCGCGTCCGTCCTCGACCGGCCCAACGTGAGTGGCTGGGTGCGGCTTCAGCGGCCCGGGTCGGCCACAACGGTGCGGCTCGAAGCCCGGAAGACCCTTTTGACCGATGGACCGTTCGTCGACAGCAAGGAGTTCCTCGGTGGCCTGATCCTCGTCGAAGTTGACAACCTCGACGGCGCGCTCGCCGTGGCCGCCGAACTGCAGGAGCTCGGCTTCACGGCGGGAATCGAGGTCCGTCCCGTGTTCGAGCTGGAGCTCGGGGGTGCTTGAGGACGTCTTCCGCGATCACTGGGGGCGCGTGCTGGCCACGCTCGTCGGCGTCCTCGGCGACATCGAGCTTGCCGAGGATGCGGCCCAGGAGGCGTTCGCACTCGCAGCCGAGCGCTGGCCGCGGGACGGCCACCCCGAAAATCCAACTGCCTGGCTGATCACGACCGCTCGCAACCGTGCCATCGACCGGATCCGCCGCGAGCGGACGTTGGCGGCGAAGACAGAGCAGCTCCAACGGGAGCTACGCGACCCACCGGAGGAACCCATGGACGAGGCCGCGACATTTCCCGACGAGCGCCTCGAGCTGATCTTCACCTGTTGCCACCCGGCGCTCGCGCTCGACGCCCAGGTCGCGCTCACGCTACGCACGCTCGGCGGAGTCACGACGGAGGAGATTGCGCGCGCATTTCTCGTCCCGTTCGAGACGATGAGCAAGCGCCTTACGCGCGCGAAGCACAAGATACGCGACGCCGCCATCCCATTCGCCGTGCCGCCCGACGAGATACTGCCCGAGCGGCTCGACGCCGTGCTCGCGGTCGTCTACCTAATCTTCAACGAAGGCTGGGGCGGCGGCCGCGTAGACCTCGCCGCCGAAGCGATCCGCCTGGCCCGCGCGCTCGTCGAACTGATGCCCGACGAGGCCGAAGCGGCCGGGTTGCTTGCATTGATGCTGTTCAACCACTCGCGGCGAGACGCGCGCTTCCGCGCGGGCCAGCTCGTCCTCCTCGACGAGCAGGACCGCTCCCTCTGGGACGAAGCACAGATAGCCGACGCTGGCCAGGTGCTCGAACGCGCCATCGCTCTGCAGGGCACTGGGACCTACGTGCTGCAAGCAGCGATCGCAGAGCTCCATACTCAGCAGCCGCGCGACTGGGAGCAGATCGCGCTCCTCTACGGCCGGCTCGAACAGCTCACCGGCTCACCGATCGTCAGGGTCAACCGCGCCGTCGCGCTCGCCGAGTTGGAAGGGCCGGAACGCGCGCTCGCGCTTCTCGAGGATCTGGACCTCGACGGCTACTTGTACTTCCACTCCACCCGCGCCGATCTCCTGCGTCGCCTCGGCCGAAACGACGAAGCCCACGACGCGTACACGCGTGCACTCGCGCTAGCGGAGGCGGAACCCGAGCGTCGCTTCCTGCAAACGCGCCTAGACGAACTCCGCCCTCCATCCGCCGGCTTCTGATCCATCGGGCGGCAGCAGCCGGCTCGTTTGCCTACGGAGAAGCCAGACTCACGGCCGCCTCCCTTCAACTGGTGGAGGTGGGAAGCGAATCCGTCAGATCCCAGACGCGGGGGTTCTGCGGGACGAGGCGGAGCAGTGTTCCTCGGGGCGACGGACGAGAGGCGGCGAAGCAACGTCCGTTCTGGCGGCCGAGATAGCGCGCTGCGATTGCCTCCCGTTCGGGGGTCACGTCTCGTTCGACCAGCTCTGGCTCCCCCTTGATCTCGACGCCGCGAAACGGAGGCGCAACCTCGAAGATGACGAGGAGACAGGTTGGCGTACGCGCGAGATGCTGCCGTTTCACATCCCCGTCGGCGAGGACAACTTCGAACGCGCCTTGATGGAAGCGAAACCAGACCGGAGTGGTTAATGCGCTGCCGTCCTTTCGGTACGTCGTCAGAACGGCTGGAGAGGGCGCCTTGAGCAGCGACCGTATGTCGTCGAGGGTCATTGCCGTTCTACGCGGTCTGTGCCGTTCGCAAGTCCGGCGGCATCTGCTTGCGCGCTTGTCTCTCCAGGGCGGACAGGTGCCAGAGACCGGGTATGCCTTTGAGCTCGTGACTGCCGCGTTCGGCGAAGCGGTAGGCGGCGCCGGCGCTCGTCTTGACCGCGTCAGAAACGAGGATTTCACCGGGTGAGGCCAGTGCGGCGATCCGGGCGCCGATGTGGATTGCGAGCCCGGTGCATTTGCCGTCGGCAACTCGACAATCGCCGGCATGGATTCCGATACGCACGGAGAGCTCGAGCGCCTCCAGCGCGTCGAGAATGGCGGCGCCTGCCTCGACTGCCGCGGCTGGTTCAGGAAAGACGACGAAGAATCCGTCGCCGCTTGTGTCCATCTCGTCGCCGCCGAAGCGGGCGATCTCTGCTCGCACGGCAGCGTGATGACGTTCGAGTAGATCTGCCCACGCGTCGTCTCCGAGCGCGACGGCGGTTTCGGTCGAGCCGACGATGTCCGTGAACAGCGAGCTGATCTTGCCCATTCGAAGAGCATATGCCCAGCCCTCCGCCGCAACCCGTGACTCAGCCTCCCTGGACGTTTCAGCGAGAGGTACTGCTGGCTGTACCGCTGGACTCCGGCCGGCCGGGTGGGCAAGGCCGCGCGTCTGTGCGAGCGTCTGTGCGTGTGTCGGCTCGGAGGAGAAGCGATGGTGACGTTCGAGGGCGGCGGCCTGTGAGAAAGTTTGTCCTCTTCTATGAGTCCTCCGAGGACGTGTTGGAGACGGCGCCTGTTCACTTCGCTGCGCATCGCGCTCGTTACGAGGTGTTCCATGCTCGCGGGGAGCTCCTGATGATCGGGCCGTTCGCGGATGCGGTTCGTGACGGTGCGATGGCGGTGTTCGCCACGCGCGCGGCCGCGGAGGAGTTCGCCAAGGACGATCCTTTCGTGCTGAACGGTGTTGTGCGCTCGTGGGAGGTTCGTGAGTGGAACGAAGCGCTCGTCGATTGACACCCGGACGCGCGCGGTGAGCTTGCGCGCCGTCGGCGAGTTTCGCGGAGGGCGGCGAAAGGTTCAGCATGCCTCTATGACGGTGCGGAGACAGACGCTTTTGGTCTCGGCGGCGCTTGCGGCCGGGGTGGCTGCCGCGTGGCTTGCAGCCCATCGCAACTTCGAGCCCTACCAGACCGCCGACGCGCCGCTCGCGCTCCTGGTGGGCTGGTCGTTCATTGGCAGCGGCCTGGTCGCTTGGTGGCAGCGACCGCACAACCGGCTGGGGCCGGCGATGGTGTTCACAGGCTTCGCCTGGTTTGCCACCTTCCTGACGGACGCGCACCATCCTTGGTTGTTCACGCTGGGGACTGCGCTCGAGAGCGTCTATCTGGTCGGGTTCGTGTTCATCGTGCTCTCGTTCCCGTCGGGGCGTTTGCAGGGCTGGATGGAGCGCTCGCTGGTCCTGGCGGCGGTCGCGCTGGTGAGCGTGGTCGAGATCGTGTCCTTGTTCTTCACCGACACGCAGGCCGTCCTCTGCTCCGGCTGTCCGAACAACGCGTTCGAGCTCGACCGGAATGACGGGGTGGCGAACGGGATCTTGCAGGGACAGCGGATCGCCGGGGCCCTACTTGCGCTCGTCGCGGTGGGCTTGCTGGTGCGACGGTGGCGTGGGGCGAGCGAGCCGGAGCGGCGGAGCGTCGCGCCGGTGCTGTGGGCGGGGAGCGCGACGATCGTCGTTCTCGCGGTGTCGATCGCCAACGACGCTGCGGGCGGGCCGCTGGGGCAGGCGGCGAAGTTGGCCCTCTCGGCGGTGTTCGCGTCGGTTCCGATCGCGGTTCTGGTGGTGCTCCTGCAGAGGCGGCTCGCGCGGAGTGCCGTCGCCGGGCTGGTGGTCGAGCTGGGTGAGCGGGGGAAGGGGGCCGCCGACTTGCGCGACGCGCTCGCGCGCGCGCTCGGCGACCCATCGCTCGAGCTCGCTTACTGGTTCGCGGCGGGAAGGCAGTACGTCGACGCCGACGGTCGCGCCGTCGAGCTCCCTCAGCCCGACGAAGCGCGCGTCGCGACGGTGGTCGAGCGCGGAGGACGGCCGGTCGCGGCGCTCGTGCACGACGCTGCGCTCGGCGAGAATCTGGAGCTGGTCGAGTCGGTCTGCGCCGCGGCGGCGTTGACGCTCGAGAACGAACGGTTGCAGGCGGAGCTGCGGGCGCGCCTTGCCGAGCTGCGCGCTTCGCGTGCCCGTCTGGTCGAGGCGGGCGCGACCGAGCGGCGGCGGATCGAACGCGACCTGCACGATGGGGCTCAGCAGCGACTGATCTCGATCGCGATGTCGCTCGGACTGGCGGAGGCGAGGCTGCCGGGAGATCCTCATTCGGTCGCTCCGATTGTGCGGGAGGCGCGCGAGGCGATCGCGCTCGCGTTGGCGGAGTTGCGTGAGCTGAGCCAGGGGATCTATCCGAGCATTCTGAGCGAGCGCGGTCTGGCGGCAGCGCTGGACGAGCTTGCCCGCGGTGCGGCGCTCCCGGTCGCGCTCGTTGTCTCGCTGCCCGCTCGGCTCGCGCCGCCGTTGGAGGCGGCTGCCTATTTCGTCGTCAGCGAAGCGCTGGCGAACGCGGCCAAGCATTCCCATGCGAACGAGGCGCGCATCACGGCCAGAGCGGTCGGCGAGACGCTGATGGTGGAGATCGCAGACGACGGAATCGGCGGTGCCGGCGGAGCCGGCAGCGGTCTACGCGGACTCGCGGACCGTGTCGAGGCGCTCGGCGGCAGTTTCACGGTGGCGAGCCCGCCTGGGCGCGGGACGACGATCAGGGCTGAGCTCCCGTGCTCCTAGCCGCGGGCGGACGTCGTCGGTCTACCGGTTGCCCGTACCGGAGAGAGTCCTGGCAGCGGGCTGGGCAAGGCCGTATCACGCAGGCAGCCTTTGGCAATGGACGTTCGTGTCGAGCCGAATGCCGTGGTGGACGGTGATCTGCGCGCCTCTGATGATGACCGCGAGCGAGTGGCCTCGGAGATTCGCGAGCACTTCGCGCTCGGCAGGATCGACGCCGACGAGCTGTCCACGAGGGTGGGGCAGGCCTACGCTGCCGAGACCGAGCGAGAGTTGGAGGCGCTTCGCGCCGACTTGCCGTGGCTCGCACCGGACGGGGCCGCGCGCCGTGCAGCCCACGCGACCCGGCGCGCCCTTCGCGCACGTCAGTACGTCCGTAGGGCGGCCGTGCTGCTGCTGCCCTTTTGCGGGTCCACGCTCGTCTGGCTGCTGTCGGGTGCGCACGGGAGCTTTTGGCCGGCCTGGGTCGGGCTGGCGTCGGTTTTGCACTTCTCTCGCCGGTCGCTCCTGCACCGTCGTTGACGAGAGCACTGGACGGATGAGCGGGGTCGCGTGCGCGTAGTCGTTGCCGACGACGCCGTGATCCTGCGCGAGGGGCTGGCGCGGCTGCTCGCCGAGGCCGGCTTCGAGATCGTCGGCCTCGCCGCCGACGCCGCCGAGCTGCTCGCGCTGGTCGAGGAGACGGTCCCTGCGGTGGCGATCGTCGACATTCGCATGCCACCGACATTCACCGACGAGGGCCTGCAGGCGGCGAAGGCGATCCACGAGCGCTGGCCGGAGGTCGGGATCCTCGTCCTCTCCCAGCACGTGCGGGCGAGCTACGCCATGGAATTGCTCGCACAGGGGAGCGCCGGCGTCGGTTACCTGCTCAAGGAGCGCGTCTCCGATCTCGCGGAGTTGGCCGCCAGCGTCGAGCGGATCGCTCAAGGCGGCTCGGTCCTCGACCCGCAGGTCGTCGAGCAGCTCGTCGACCGCCCCAGGCACGGACACGACCCACTCGAACACCTGACGGCCCGCGAGCAAGAGGTGCTTGCGCTGATGGCCGAAGGTCGCTCGAATAGGGCGATCGCGGAGCGGCTGGTGGTGACCGAGCACACGATCGAGAAGCACGTCAAACACATCTTCGCGACGCTGCGGCTGCCACCCTCGCCCGACGACCACCGCCGCGTGCTCGCCGTCGTCTCGTACCTGAACGCGCAGTAGCCGACGTCGGACTACCGGCTGTCCCTACCGCAAAGAAGGCGGCTGCCCGGCTACCGGATACGCGCCCGCGGCGTGCAAGCTCGAAGACATGAGCACGCGTCTCTCTCCCGCAAGGATCGGCCGCTGGAGCATGGGCCACCCCTGGCGCGCGATCGGTACCTGGCTCGCGTTTGTGGTGATCGCCGTGGCCGCGCTCGCGTTGACCGGATCGAAGCAGCTCCAGAACGGTGCCGCCGGCCAGTCGGGACGCGCAGACACGCTCCTCAACCGTCACCAGGTCGGACTGAGCCAGCGCGAGTATGCATACCTGCGCGGCGACGCCCTTCGCACGGACGACCCGCGTTTCCACACCGCGATCGAGGAGGTCGGCGCGCGGATGCGGTCTGCGCTCGGGAGCCCTGTCAGCGTCCGCTCCTCGAACGATCTGCACGCGGCGCTCGTCGCGGGCGCGATCGAACGCTCCTTCTCCGTCGCCACGTTGAACTCGTCCGTCGAGGCGGTCGCCACCGCCCACCCCGGGATCACGATCGCCATCGCCGGTGCTGAGACGGGCGGCGGCAACGACCTGCGACGCGCCGAGCTGCTCTCCGTTCCCGTGACGCTGCTCGTGCTGCTGCTCGCGTTCGGCACGATCGTCGCCGCCCTCGTCCCCGTGCTGCTCGCAGCCAGCGCTGTGCTGGCGGCGTTCGGGCTGCTTGGCCCGATCAGCCACGCCTTCCCGCTCGACAGCAGCGTCAAGACGGTCGTGCTGCTGCTCGGCATGGCCGTCGGCGTCGACTACGCCCTCTTCTACGTCGTCCGCTCACGCGAGGAACGACAACACGGCCTCGCCTCGCATAAGGCGCTGGAGCGCACCGCAGGCACTTCCGGCCGCACCGTCCTGATCGCCGGCGCGACCGTCGCGCTTGCGGTCGCCGGCCAGTACGCGATCGGCTCGCCGGTCTTCAACGGGATCGCCAGCGGCACGATCGCCGTCATCGCCTGCGCCGTCGCCGGCTCCGTGACCGTGCTGCCCGCGGTGCTCGAGCTACTCGGCCCCCGCATCGACAGGGGCCGCATCCCCTTCCTGCCGCGCCTGCACGCCGACGTCGCAGACGCACGCTTCTGGCCGGCTTTGATCGACCGCGTGCTGCGCAGACCGGTGCTCTCGCTGCTGCTGTCGGCGGGGGTGATGGTCGCACTCGCGGCACCGGCGATCGGGTTGCACGTCGCGAAGCCGAACGCCGACGGCACCGCGCAGGCGCAGAACACGACCGCCGCCCGCATCGCAGCCGACTTCCCGCGCACCTCGCAGCCCGCCGTCGTCGTCCTCACCGGACCCGCCCTGCACGAGGCTCGAACAGCGCGCGGACTCCGGCGCCTCGAAGCGGTCGCCTCCGCCCGCGGCATCGCGCACCCGCCGTTCAGCCTCGACGGCAGCGACGACGGAAAGGCGGCAGCGGTCGAGCTGCCGCTGACCGGCCTGGGCGACAACCTCGCGAGCCGCCGCGCGATTGAGACGCTGCGGCACGTCCTCGTCCCGCGCACGCTCGGTCACATCACTGGCCTCCGCGCCGCTGTCACCGGCTCGACTGCCGAGGACATCGACTTCACCAACCAGATGAAACACGGAACCCCTTACGTGATCGGCTTCGTGCTTCTGCTGGCCTTCCTGCTCCTGCTCGTCACCTTCCGCTCCATCGTCGTCCCGCTCAAGGCGATCGCACTCAATTTGCTCTCGGTTGCGGCCTCCTGCGGCGTGCTCGTGCTCGTCTTCCAGCACCGCTGGGCGCAGGGACTGCTCGGCTTCCGCTCCGACGGGGCGATCATCTCCTGGCTGCCGCTCTTTCTCTTTGTCGTCCTCTTCGGCCTCTCGATGGACTACCACGTCTTCATCCTCAGCCGCATCCGCGAAGGCGTCGACCGCGGCATGACCAGCGACGACGCACTCCGCTACGGCATCACCCGCACAGCCGGCGTCGTCACCAGCGCCGCCCTGGTCATGGTCGGCGTCTTCTCCCTCTTCGCCAGCGAACTCGAGCTCAAACAGGCCGGGATCGGGCTCGCAGTAGCCGTGCTCCTCGACGCGACGGTCGTCCGCGGCGTTCTTCTCCCGGCCTCGATGAAGCTGCTCGGCGAGCGGAACTGGTACCTGCCGCGCGCACTCGCATGGCTGCCCGCGAGTACGGCCACGATAAGGCGAGAACGCACTGAGCCCGCGATCGGAACGCCCCTGCCCGCCATCAGCAGCGAGTAACCCTCGACCCCGGACGCAACCGACGATCGGAGAGAGCGATGAACGAGCGAACCAATTCGGCCCAGCGCGACTCCTCGCGCAGCGCGCTCGAGGTGGGCCGCGACTACCACCAGGCATGGACACGCGGCGATCTCGACACGGCCGCCACTTACATCGCCGCCGACCTCACAACCGACGTGCCGCTTGCGACGTACGCCGACGCCACCGACTTCCTCGCCGGGTTGACCCGATTCGTCCAACTCGTCAGCAACGTCGAACTGCTCGCCGAGCTCGGAAGCAGCGACGAAGCGATGCTCCTCTACGACATCCACATGAACCCGCTCGGAACACTGCGCGTCGCCGAGCACTTCACCGTCGCGAACGACCGAATCACGCACATTCGCCACGTTCACGACACATATGCGCTGCGCAAGGCCGGCCTCGGGACGGAATTCCCGTGACATCGCGCCGCCTCAGTACGAGATCACTCGGCACTGCAGCGATCAGCTTGCCCCTGGAGGAACAAGCGACGTGAATACGCCCGCAGCCGCGATTGAGCGCTTCACGATTGAGATCCCCGACGAAACACTGGACGACCTTGCGAGACGTCTCGAGAACACCCGCTGGCCCGACGAAGTCGTCGATGGCGGCTGGGACTACGGCACCAACCTCGAATTCCTGCGAGACCTGTGCGCGTACTGGCTGCACTCGTTCGACTGGCGCGCTCAGGAACGCTCGCTGAACCGTCTGCCGCAGTTCCTCGCCACGATCGACGGCCAGCGCATCCACTTCGTCCACCTGCGCGGCAGCAGCCCCGATCCGCTGCCGCTCATCCTCACGCACGGCTGGCCGAGCTCGTTCGTAGAGATGACCAGGCTGATTCCCCGGCTTAAAGACTTCGACCTTGTCGTCCCCTCACTGCCGGGATACGGCTTCTCGGATAAGCCAGGAGACCGCTTTGCCTCCGCGCGGACGCCCGATCTGTGGGCGAAGTTGATGGCGGCGCTCGGCTACGAGCGCTACGGCGTCCACGGCGGAGACATCGGCGCAAGCGTCTCGACCAAGCTTGCCCAGCTCTATCCGGACACCGTGGTCGGCCTGCACCTGCTGAGTGTCGGCGGCATGATCGACCCGTCCGGCGACGCTCCTTCGGAAGCCGAGCTTGCCTACCTCGCGCAGGCCGAGCGGTGGGGGCATGCAGAGGGTGCGTACGGCCGCCTTCAGCGCACGAAGCCCCAGTCGGTGGCGTACGGTCTGAATGACTCGCCGGCGGGTCTCGCCGCCTGGATCATCGAGAAGTTCCGCTCCTGGTCCGACTGCGACGGCGACGTCGAGCGGGCCTTCACCAAGGACGAGCTCCTCACGAATGTCACGATCTACTGGGCGACCGAGACGATCGCCGCCTCCTTCCGTCCCTACTGGGACAGCGAGCACGGCGGCCCCGTCGCGTCGCCGTCCGTCGCCGTGCCGACCGGCTTCGCGATCTTCCCCAAGGACCTGAGCACGCCGCCGCGCGAGTTCGCCGAGCGCTTCTACAACGTCCGCCGCTGGGCCGAGATGCCCAAGGGCGGGCACTTCCCCGCACACGAACAGCCGGACCTGCTCGCCGCCGAGCTCCGCGCGTTCTTCGCAGAGCTTCGGTGACAGACGTACGGCCACTCGAGGCGATCGGCGTGCCCTCCTCGGCCGGGAGCCTGTACACAGGCACTGAGGCCGCGCCCGCGGCAGACGGCGCGCTCGCTGCCGCGCAGGATCCGGAGCTCCATGGCGCGTGAGCGCAGCCGGCTCTCATTCCTGGGTGCGCCGTCGAGTGCCGGCGCGTTCTGCCTCGGGCAGGAGGATGCGCCCGTCGCGCTGCGCAGGCTTGATCTGCTCGCAAGGCTGGACGCGGTCGGCTTCGAGGTCGAAGATCTCGGTGACCTGCCGTTGCAGCGCTGGCGGCCGGACCGTGACTCCCCGCGCGCGCAAAACGTCGCCGCTGTCGTCGCGAACGCGGAAGCAGTGCGAGAACAGGTTCGCCGCGCCCTCCACGGCGAGGACGCCTTCGCGCTCGTCGTCGGCGGTGACTGCACGACTGGCGTGGGAACCCTCGCGGGAGTGACCGCCGCCTTCGCTGAGCGGCCGAACTGGATCTACTTCGACCTGCACGCTGATCTGAACACCCCGCGCAACGTCGGAAGCGGCGCGCTCGACTGGATGGGCATGGCACACGCGCTCGCGCTCCCGGGCGCCGTCGAACAACTAAGCCGCCTCGGAGACGGCCTCCCCCTCACGGAGCCGGCCGCCGTCAGCTTGTTCGCACACGACTGGGATCGAGCGACCAGCTGGGAACAAGACCAGCTCGAAGCGCTCGCCCTGCGCCGGGTCACGTGCGCGTCGGTCGCTGCCAATCCCGTTGCAGCGGCAGATGCGCTCCTGCGCGAGATCGATCCGACGCGGCGGATCGTGCTCCACTTCGACGTCGACGTGATCAACTTCACCGACGCGCCGCTGTCCGAGAACCACGGCCGCGAAACCGGACTCCTGCTGCCTGCGGCCCTCGCCGCCCTGAACACCCTGCTCGCCGATCCTCGCGTCCGTGCACTCACCGTCACCGAGTTGAATCCCCATCACGCGGCCGCAGATCCCGCGACGCTTCCCGCCTTCGTCTCCGGACTCGTGGACGCGCTCGCCCAGGTCGGCGGTTGAGGCTGATCTCTCCGTCCTCTAAATCGCTGCTCGGCCGCGCGCCCGCGTCACCTCGGGCGTGACAGCGGCGTACTTGATGGGAGGTCGCGGTCTGCCGGCGACGTTGCGGGGGCTGCCACGCCCGGTTTGGCTGCTTTCAGCCGGCACATTCGTGAATCGCTTCGGCTCGTTCGTCCTCGTGTTCCTGGTTCTGTACGTCAAGCATCTCGGCTATTCGACGGCCGCTTCCGGTCTGGTCGCAAGTGCATACGGCGTCGGCACGATCGTCTCGGCACTGCTCGGAGGTTGGGTCGCTGATCGCCTGGGTCGGCGCGGCGCGCTTGCGCTCTCGATGTTTTCGTCGGCTGCAGCAATGCTCGCGCTCTCGCAGGCGCGCTCGCTCGCCACGATCTTCGCGTTCAGCATCGTGGCGGGTTTGACGACCGAGCTCTACCGTCCCGCATCTGCGGCTTTGTTGGCCGACCTTGTCGGACCGGAGCAGCGCGTCGCCGCGTTCGGTATCTGGCGCTTCGCGATCAACCTTGGCTACGCCGCGGGCCCAATCGTCGGGGGGCTGCTCGCTCAACGCTCGTTCCTCTTGCTCTTCCTTGGTGACGCGGCTACGTCACTGGCGTTCGGGGCGCTCGCGCTGGTTGCGCTTCCGAAGGGAGTGCGTGTTGCCGCGCACCTAGAGACCCGTGGCGAGGCTGTGCGCGCAATCGCGCGTGACCGTGGCTTCCGACTTTTTCTGATCGCGTCCGCGCTCGGCTCATTCGTCTACTTCCAGGCCCAAACCACCTTCGCTCTGCAGACCGTTGCCTATGGGCACTCGTCGGTCGTCTACGGGACGCTGCTCGCGGTCAACGGTCTCGCGATCGTTCTTCTCGAACTGCCCCTGATCTCGGTGACTCAGCGCGTACCGCGCGTACCCGTTCTCGCGACCGGCCTCCTCCTCGAGGGGATCGGTTTCGGCCTGATTCCGCTCTCCGGAGCGACTGTCTGGCTCACGGTTACGGTGGTGGTTTGGACCGTCGGAGAGATGGTCTTCTCGCCCGTCGCGGGCGCATATGTCGCCGATCTTTCACCGGCGCATATACGTGGCCGCTACAGCGGAGCCTGGGGCTTCTCTTGGGGAATCGGCCTAGTGCTCGCCCCCTCGCTCGGCGCGCTGCTCTACTCGGTAGGGCACACGCTCGTCTGGCTCGTCTGTCTTGGTTGCGGCATCGTTGCAGCCGCGCTCGTGCTCGCATCTCCGAAGCCCTCCAGCAGTCGCGCCGCGGCAGCCGGGGCAGGAGATCAGCGGCCTTTGGTTTAGTGTTCTGCAACCGAGCGATGCGATCGGCCGGGCTGAGGTCGCGCTCTTCGAGCCCGGCGGGGAGTAGATTCAGGCCGCGTTCGAAGGCGGCGTGGTTTCGGTGGCCGTTGAGGTCGGCGGCGACGAGCGCGAGAACCATGTGCGTCAGCTGCTCGTGGGAGTTCATTCGCCTCGCGTTCGGAAAGCCGGCGTCGCGGAGGGCCTGTATCACCGACCGGCCGGCCGCGGCGGCGTGCGGTCCCGCGGCCGGACGCGAGAAGAGCGGCACCGCCCAGGGATGGGCGAGCAACGTGGAGCGGGCAGCATCCGCGATCCGCCTCCGCGCGGGCAACACCACGGCAACTCGTGGCAAGTGGCTCCTTTCTATCGCTCCGGCAACTCAGAGCCACCGGCGTGGCCAACCGACGGTCATCTCCCCGATGACCTGGTTGTGCTTGAGAGACCGCGCACAAGGATCGACCAGAAAATGCAATTTGCAGGGAGTTTGCGTCTCCGGCCCGGGCCACGACTGGACCACGAACCGCCGCTCTGATGTCGTGGACGACAACAGAAGTGGCTGATCTGCAGGGGAGTTTCGAGGCGGGAGCGACGGGACTCGAACCCGCGACCTCCGGCGTGACAGGCCGATTCGGGCACAGCGACCACCGACGACGAACCGCTCCGATCTGACGTATTTCCAGGGCCTTTTCGGGTCTCGCCTCACCTCATCCGGGATGGTTGCGTAGCTCCTAGGAGCGCCGTTTGGGCCACGAGCGGGCCACGCGCGGCCACTTCTTCTCGAACTCTTTATCGCCGCCTCGACAAGGACGCCGAAGTACTGCAGATCTTTAAGGCAGACACCTTCGATCGTCCGGCCCGACTCGGGACTCTGGCGTCTAGACCGCGCGGAGTGCAGGTCCGCTCGGGTCAGGATGGGATGTTCGCATGAGCTGCTCGTCGATCCAGGTGTCGGCTTCTGCTGGCTCAACACCCCGCACCAGCGCGATCTCTGCCGCGAGAAGCTGGCGCGCCTTCACAAAGAGTTCGCGTTCGCCGGGAGAGAGCCGCAACTTCGCGCCCTTCGCAGACACGGTGCCATCGCGACGCGCACCGTCACGGATGATCTCAGCGAGCCCGATCGCAGTTCCGCTACTCAGCTTCGCCTCTGAGTCTCGCCGGCGCTTAAGCCAGGTATCAGTGTTGACAAGGTGCTCGGCACCCAGCGTCTCTTGCACCCGCGACATGTCTGCCGGAGCGGCCAGCGGGCGCAGCAACTCCCGTGCCCGCTTCAAGGGGAGCTCCACCGAGAGCCCACCCGCGAGCGCGAGCACGACCACCTCCTGCCGCTTGCCGAGGACGACCCTGGTCGCCCGGGCCACGACCGGACCGGACCCGTGCGAGCCATACACGACGAGATCCCCGACGGCCAGCCTCACCAAAGCAGGGTAGCCGCGTACGAGGCGGCTTCAGTGCGGAGAAGCTCCCGCCTTACTACGCTCACCACGAGCACTCCCGGTGTCCGCTGTCACTGCGATTTCGTTCAGGCCATTTCTCGCGCAATCTGAGCGGTCTATCCTCTCCGTATGAATCGCTTCCGCACGTTGTTCGGGTGGTTGCGCGGAGGACGCAGACCGCCGACTGGTCCGTTGACCACCAAGGAGGCGGCCCACGCGGAGGAGTTGCGGCAGAAGACCGCGCCGAAGAACGACGAGACAGTTGGGCGCGAACAGGAAGACGCACGCGGCCTCGAGTCCTAGCGGGGATCCGGAGCTTCCCGGAACGAGTCACGAGCCGCGGCCTAGTGCAGAGCTGATGCCGAGCTAGGCTCGCTGCGGGATGGCGTCGCGGGTTTCTCCGGACAGGACGTTGCAGGTCGCGATTCTCGCGCCGATCTCTTGGCGGGTACCGCCCCGCCGCTACGGGCCGTGGGAACAGTTCGCCTCCTTGTTGACCGAGGGATTGGTGAGAAGAGGCGTCGACGTCACCTTGTTCGCCACTGCCGATTCCCTCACGACGGCTCACCTCGTCTCTACCGCACCGACCGGCTACTCGGAGGACCCCACGCTGGATGCGAAGGTCTTGGAGGGTCTGCACATCTCGGCGGTGTTCGAACGCGCGAGCGAGTTCGATGTGATCCACAACGGTTTCGACTTCCTGCCGCTGACCTACAGCGGCCTGGTCGAGACACCGGTCGTGACCACGATTCACGGCTTTTCGTCCGAGCGGATTGTTCGCGTGTTCGAGAAGTACAACGCTCGCGGCTACTACGTTGCGATCAGCGATGCCGACCGTCACGAGCGTCTCGACTACATCGCCACGATTCATCACGGGATCGATTTCGACGAGTTCACGCTGCAGCGGGAGCCGGGCGAGTACCTGCTGTTCTTCGGGCGGATCCATCCGGACAAGGGGACGGTCGAGGCAATTGACCTCGCTGAGCGCGTCGGGATGCCGCTCACGATCGCCGGGATCGTCCAGGACCGCGACTACTTCGAGCGGCTCGTGGAGCCGCGACTCGACGGGGAGCGGGTGAGCTACATCGGCCCGGTCGGGCCCGACCAGCGGGGAAGCCTGCTCGGCGGCGCCAGGGCGCTGCTGCACCTGGTCAACTTCGACGAGCCATTCGGCTTCAGCGTGGTCGAGGCGATGGCCTGCGGCACACCGGTGATCGCTCGACGGCGCGGCTCGATGGGCGAAATCGTGCGTCAGGCCGAGAACGGGTTCCTCGTCGAAGCGCTCGACGAGGCTGTCGCAGCCGTCCATGCTGCAAAGACGCTTGACCGGGCGGCAGTGCGCGCTTCAGTCGAAGGACGCTTCGACGTCGACCGGATGGTGGACGACTACCTGGCCCTCTACCGGCGAGTCCTCGAACTGCACCACGCCTCACGGGTCGTCGACGGAGGTGATGACCGCTGAGCGCGAGCTCGCGGGGAGAGCGGTTTCGGGTCGGCGTCAACTACTGGCCGGCGCGCACGGCGATGAGCTGGTGGTCGCAGTTCGATCAAGGCGAGGTTGCCGCTGACTTTGCACGGATCGCGGCGGCCGGTCTCGACTCCGTGCGCGTGTTCCTGACCTGGGAAGACTTCCAACCGGCCCCGAACGAGGTCGACCGCAAGATGCTGGAGCGCCTCGTCGCGGTCGCGGACCTCGCAGGCGCGCTCGGACTCGCGCTCGTCCCGACGCTCTTCACCGGGCACATGAGCGGCGTGAACTGGATTCCGGCCTGGGCGCTCGGAGGTTCGGAGGGTGATGATCGCTTCCGGGTCGTCTCGCGCGGCAAGGTCGCGAGAGACGGGCTTCGCAACTGGTACGGCGACTCGTCGGTCGTCGACGCACAGGCCCTCCTGGCGGCGGAGGCTGCCGCGGCACTGGCCGGTCATGACGCCCTCTGGGCGTGGGACCTCGGCAACGAGAACTCCAACTGCTTGATTCCTCCGACCAGGGCGGCGGCTCGCGCATGGCTCGCCCGCCTCAGTTCGGCGATCCGTGGCGCAGACGAGGCGGCGCTGGTCACCGTTGGCTTGCACATGGAAGACCTCGAAGAGGATCGGCAACTCGGGCCGCGCGAAGTCTCTGAGTCATGCGATTTCCTCTCGATGCACGGCTATCCGATCTATGCCCGCTGGGCCGACGGTCCTACCAACGAGCAGCTGCTGCCGTTCCTCGCCCGTGTGACCTGCTGGCTCGGTGAGGGGCAGGAGGTCCTGTTCAGCGAGTTCGGTCTCCCGACCTACCGGCGCGGCGATCCGGGCGAGCGCAGTGCGGAGGGTCACACGACGCCGCTCGTCGAGGAGGATGCGGCGGCGGCGTACACGACGAGAGCGTTGGAGGCGCTTCGTCGCGCCGGCTGTCTGGGCGCAATGCTCTGGTGCTATTCCGACTACGAGCCAGCGCTCTGGCAGAACCCGCCCCTTGATCTTGCCCGGCACGAGCGCACGTTCGGGCTCTGGCGAAGCGACGGCTCAGCGAAACCCTCAGTCGCCGGCGTGGCAGCGTTCGTGGGGGCCGAGCGTTGCGCTGTCGAACACCCCGACCCATGGATCGACATCGAGCGGGATGAGTTCTGGTCAGACCCGGGCGGCCAACTGCCTCGCCTCTACCGCCGGTACCAGAGCGCCGTTCAGGACACGGGAGCCCGCGCCATCGCTCAATTCGAGCCTCAGGAGTAGAGTGCAGGTGACTGGCCCTGCGCACAGGTTCCGGCCGGAGCCCGCAACCCACCAACGCGCGCTGCGCGCGAGGCGAGGAGCTTCAGCGAACGGACTTCTCTGCAGGGTCAGCCTTCTTCGCCCGCGCGCGGTGCGGTGAGAACGGCCTCGAGAAGATCGTGGAGTCGCGCGGTGGCGACGCAGATTGAGCTGTCGGCGGCGCCGTAGTAGAGGCGAACCTCGTCGCTGCCGGAGTCGTGCACAAGCCCGCAGGGGAAGACGACGTTCGGCACGTCGCCTGTTCGCTCGTACGGGGCGAGGGGGGCGAAGATCCAGTTGGGGAGGCGGCGCAGTACGCGCGTCGGCTCGTTGAGGTCGAGCAGAGCGAGCCCGACCCGATAGATGTCACCCCCGACGGTGTCCTTGACGCCGTGGTAGAGGAGCAGCCAGCCGTGCTCGGTCCGAAGCGGCGGTGGCCCGATGCCGATGCGCAAGGAGTCCCACCAGGCGCCGGCGCGCGGTTGCAGCACCTGCTCGGGGGCACTCCAGCTGGCGAGGTCTTCTGAGCGGGAGAGGAGGATCTCGCCGCGGCCGCCGCCATATTCTGTCTTTGGGCGGTGGAGAAGTATCCAGCGTCCGGCGACTCGGTGCGGTAGCAGCGCGGCGTTCTTGTCCTCGGGCTGCCGGATGATCCCGTAGCGCTCGACCGTGTCGAAGTGCTCGGTCGTGGCGAGAAAGACGGCCGGTCCGGCGGGGCCGTAGGCCGTGCAGGTGATCACCCAGCGGCCAAGCTCGTCGACCCAGACGACGCGAGGGTCTTCGAAGCCCCACTGCTCGCTCGTCTCTTCGTTGGGTGCAAGCAGCGGCTCGGGATCGATCGCCCAGCCGTCGAGGCCGTTCGCGGAGCGCGCGACCGTGAGGTGAGAGATTCCTCTGCGGTCCTCTACCCGCGCGAGCAGCACAGTCCCGCCGTTGGCGGCCGCAGCGGCCGGGTTGAAGACCGCGTTGACGGGATACGGCCAGTCGGCGCCGCTCAGAATCGGGTTGCCGGGATGACGCTGAAAGAGCTCGCGCGCGCTCATGCCAGCGCCGGCTCGGGTGTGCGCTCGCGGACGCCGGCGCGGACGCCTGCAGCATCGAGGAGGAGCGCTGCCCGATGGAAGGCGAGCGTCGATTCCGCTCCCTGATTGTCGTTCAGTGCGTCGCTGCCGAGCCCGTCGCTGCAGCCACCGGTTGCGAAGTCGTAGAGCGGCCGCCGCAAGCGGTTGCGGCCGAGGAACCATTCGAATGCCCGAATCGCGCGCGCGCCGTGCTCGGGCTCACGTGTGACCGCGAAGGCGCTCAGCTCGGCCTCAACGAGCGCGGCCGCATCGAGCGGCTGCTCGTCGCCGCACCCCGGCGCGCGCTCGCCTCTGCGGCGGCCGCGGTGACCCGGAAGCCGAAGTGCATCGGCGTCGAGGCCGCACTCGTCACCCAGCCAGCGCAGTGAGGCGAGTCCGAGCGCGGCCACGTCCGGCCGGTCGAGTGCGTTGGCTCCGCTCAGGAGGGCCTGCGGCAGTCGCGCGTTGTCGTACGTGAGCTCGTCTTCGAACCAGCGCCAGTCCTCCGCGGCAGTGTGCTCGTACGCGTCGGCGAGCTGTGCCACGAGCCGTTCGAGCAGCAGACGGGCCGTCGGCTGGAGCCGGTCGCCGTCCAGACGGGAGAGACCGAGCACGGTGTAGGCGGCGGTTCGGAGGGAGACCTCGCCGCTGAGTGTGCTGACGAGTCGGTCGAGGAGGTCGCTTGCGGGGCGCACGACCGCCGGGATCCAGGCCGTGGCGAGAATGTCCCCGAGCGCCCAGATCGATCTGCCGACATGGTCGCCTGTGTGGGGCTCGTCGAGCCACTGGCGGTCGTAGCTCATGAAGTTGCGCATCCCGTCGTCGCCGGCTGCGCTGTGCATGAAGGCGAGCGCACGGTAGAGATGTGACGTCCAGATCTGTTCGCCGCCACGGGCGGCGAGCCGGAGCGAGACGACCGCGAGCCGGGCGACGTCGTCGACGCAGTAGCCGCTCTCGCGGTTGGGGATGATTCCGTGTGCGTGCTGCACGATGCCGACGTCGTCGGCGAGTGTGAGCAGATGGTCGCTGCGTAGGCTCGCCAGGTGCAGGTCGGCGACTCCGGTCGGCCGCCGTCGCGGTGCGAGGCCCGCGGCCTCTTGCAAGACCGACGCGGTGGCTTCTGCGACCGCGGGCCAAGCGAGGGATGAGCCGATCCGCTGTGCCTCGGCCCGTGCCGCCGCGAGCGTCTCTGGTCGCTCGAGATAGGTACTGACCGCTTCGCCGAGCGCCTCCGAGTCCCGAAACGGCACGAGCACACCGGCGCCCGAGGCGAGCATGTCCTGTGCGTACCAGTAGGGGGTTGAGACGACGGCGCAGCCGGCGGCGATTGCGTAGGTGAGTGCGCCGGAGGCGATCTGCTCGCGGTTGCCGTACGGGGTCAGGAAGACGTCGGTCGCGGCGAGCAGATCGGAGAGCTCGTTGATCGTCAGGAAGCGATCGTCAAACTCGACCTGATCCTCGAGCCCCAGTTCGAACACGCGCCGCTCGAGCATCAGGCGGTACCGCTCGCCTTCGCGCTGTGCGATGTCGGGATGGGTGCGGCCGGCGATCGTGTAGCTGATCTGCGGGTGCCGTTCGATCATCGCCGGCAACGCTTCGATCACCGTCTCCAATCCTTTGCCGGGGGAGATCAGACCGAAGGTGGAAAGCCGGAATGTGTCGTCGTTCGACGGCCTGGCCGTGGGCTGTTCGCACTCGGCGGCGGCCCGGGCGGTAATCCGTGCCGGCGCTCCGTGCGGAACGATCCGCACCTTCTCCTCCGCGCAAGCCCCGGAATCAACAAGCAGCCGACGCGCCGTGTCGGTCATCACAATCACGAGTTCTGCCTCAGCACACAGCTCGGACAACACTTCGGCCTGGTGCGGTGTCGGCTCGGAAAGCACCGTATGCAGGGTCACCACGAGCGGTTGCGCCAGTTCGTGCGCAAACGAGAGCACGTACTCGCCGTCCAGGCCGCCGAAGATCCCGTACTCGTGCTGGAGCAACACCACGTCGACATCGAGCCGCCCGAGCATGCGGGCGGTACGGACATAGTCGCCGCGGACGGCCTGCGCGATCGTCGCGAGCACGCCGCGGCGCTGCGGACTCGACGGCTCATGAACGACGGCGACGAGATCTGCAACGGTAACCGCATCCGTGAAGGCCAGCGTCGTCCGCAGGTCAGCGGCGAAGGCGCCGATCCCGCAGGCACGCGGAGGAAACGTCGAGACGATCGCCGTCCGCATGACTAGCCGCGAGGGCGCGCTTGCGTGTGCGTCTGGGGCGCGGTATGCATTCGCTGCGGCAACTGAAGGCCCGCGCGTATCGAGCTGGGCTGGCCGAATCTGTCCTTGGTCGCCGTGCGCAGCCGCTCGAGGACGCGCTTTAGGGGCTCTTGACGATGTCGCTCCCTCTCGTGACTCCCCCGAAACAGCAAGCGGCGGGCTCGTGCGGAAGTCAGGACACGGGGACGCTGAGGCACACGGTAGCGGATGCGGCGCTATGCTCTGGATGGCGCGTGGTTGAGCGCGAAGCCGCCTGGGCTCCGAGGTCCTTCCGACTTGCTTGCGACCTCGAGATGCAAGGAGCGGATCGAAAGTGCGAGGGCTCGCGGCGGGAGTTGCCTGGATGCAAACACGCAGCCGGCTCGTGACCGGCGTTTGCTTCACGCTCGTCACGGTCACGGCCTGCGTCTTGGTCGGTCAGCGTCTGACACACTCGAGCTGGCCGCTGGAGCACGCGCGGATGCTGCTCGTCGGCTTCGCCGCGGTCTGCTATTTCGCGAGCTTCATCCTGCGCGCGCGCGGCTGGCATCGCTTGTTTCCGCCCGAGCAGCAGCCCGACCAGGCGCGCTGTCTCGCCTCCGTCGGTGCGGCGGCCGCGAGCGGTGTGGTGCTGCCGTTCCGGCTCGACTATCTGGTCAAGGTCGGAACCCTGCGCAGGCTTGGCGGGGTCCGGATCGGGCTGCAGGCAGTCGCGCTCTCGATCGTCTCTCTCGGCATGGTCGACGCGGTGGCGATGTTGCCGCTATCGGTCTCCGCGACAGCGACGAGCGCTGCGAGCTTCCGTGGGCCGCTGCTCGTCGTCGTCGTTTTCGGCCTCTCCTGCTGTGCGCTGCTCCTCGCAAGCGACCGCCTCGTGCGCCTTCCCGTGTTTCGCAAAAGTCGCCGCCTCATCACGCTTTCCGATCACGTATCTGCGCACCGGACGCGGCGCGGACGTCGTAGTGCGATCGTCGCCGGCTTCTACCTGTTCGCCTGCTGGACGACGCGGGCCCTTGGCAGCGCCCTGCTCCTGAGCGCGCTCGGCTTCGCCTTCTCACCGACAACGGCGCTCTGCGTCATCTGCCTCAGCGCCGCCGCGGGCGTCATCCCGATCACCGCCGGCGGGGCCGTCGCGAACGTCGGCGCCACTGCCGGCATCCTGCTCGCCCTCGGGGTGGGCAAGAACGTCGCGATCAACTTCTCGCTCGCCTCCGGCCTCCTGCTCGTGACCGGCGCCAGCGCGGCCGCACTCTGCGGCCTCGTCCTCTCGGTCGCAACGCGCGCGCTGGCAAGGCGACGCCGCGCGATCCGGCCCGCCTGAGGCGACCATGCAGGTCTCAGTTCAGAGCTCGAACGAGCTCGGCCGGCTTCTTGCCGGCGCGCAGGGATACAGGGTCTTCACTCACGAAGGCGTGGTGTTGGGCGCACTCGAGCGGGTCCGATACGAGACGCAAGCCTCTCACCCAGACGACATAGTCGTGTGCGGTGGCGGCCTGTTTCGACGCCGCCGGTGCACCTTTCCATTGGGGAAGGTGCTCTTAGAGGCTCTCTCTCGGCGCGTCTTCCCGAGCGATGGCGGCTCAGGGGTCATTCCTGAACACTGCCCAAGGTCAGCGCGCGACACGCCGCGGAGTGCGAGACTCGCCGTGCTGAGTCTTACTCTCGATTGAAAGTGGGTTCGCAAATGGCTGTCGGCCTTCGCATCAAGCTCGCGGGAATCACCCAGGAGCAGTTCGACCAGGTACATGACCAGGCCAACCCCGATCGGACGCCGCCCAAGGGGCTGCTCTTTCACGCCTCGGGGCCGATCGACGACGGTTGGGGGATCATCGACTTCTGGGAGTCACGCGCGGACTTCGACGCCTTCGCTCCGCGGATCATGGAAGGGATGGCGGCGGCAGGGGTCGAGCCGCAGGGTGAACCAGACATCAAGGAGTTCCCCGTGCACGAGATGATCAGCGCTTAGCAACCTGCACGCCGTACGAACATGCGAGGCGGCAGTCATGGCCCGGCTGCCGCCTCGCGAACGTCAGGGGTCATTCCGGAACACTGGCCCAGAGTCGTCCTTCGCCTTGGGGAAGGTGCTCTGAGAGGCTCGCTCTACGGATCATCCCGAACTCTGGCCCAGGCGTCGGTGCTCCCGTCTAGACGCCGGTCCTTACAAACTGGATCCATCCGTAGGGGGAAGTCGGCGCGGGACACAGCGGTTTGATCAAACGGTCAGTCGCTGTGAAGACCCAGCGCTGAGATGTGGAAAGGATCATGGCGCTGTGGAAGGGTTCCGCCATGCGCCCTGTGGCTAGGGAGGGAGTTCTCTCGATGATTAGGCGCAGTAAGGCTCCGCTCCACAATGCAGCAGTTGCCGCGTGTGGAGCGAGGATGCGCACCAACTCCACAAGGGGGAGGAACCGAAGATGCGTCGTCGGCTGTTCTTTGCACTGACTGCAGCTTCCGCGCTCGCGCTGGCGCTCATGGCAACCAGCGGGGTGGCGGCAGAGACTCCGTTCAGAGGAACCGTCAACGCGGCTGAAACGGGCCAAACCGTCTTCCCGATCAGGTCGATCGATCGGACGGGCACGGGCAACGCCACCTATCTCGGCAAGTACACAGAGCATGTGACACTGCAGGTCAATGTCATAACCCGGACTTCAACGGGTGCAGCCACGTTCACGGCAGCGAACGGTGACACGCTCACCACCAGTGTTGTCGGACAATCGACACTCACAAGTACTCCTGGCGTGATCTCGGTCGTCGAGGTCTACACGATCACGGGCGGAACGGGACGCTTTGCCGCGACGACTGGCACTTTCACCCTGCACAGCACGGCAATCCAGGCAACGGGCGTCAGTTCCGGCACGCTCAGC
>Ga0308176_10000006_pt1 | contig 158010 bp, 156 predicted proteins | sample PhyCR2_3_FD_203890 | JGI IMG/M metagenome (GOLD analysis project Ga0308176, IMG submission 203890) | Soil microbial communities from UC Gill Tract Community Farm, Albany, California, United States - DLSLS.C.R2 | ecosystem: Environmental > Terrestrial > Soil > Agricultural land | place: USA...
CACCGGCAGACCGGTTCTCAGCTCGTTCAGCTGGCCGGGGAATCGGTACGGGTTGGGCCGGTTCGTCGCGAGTCGCTGGGGATAAATCGACATGCCCTCCGGACTGAATACGGCGGCAGTACGCAAGTAGTGGAGGACTGCGTTATTGGACCCGGTGAGGAAGCTGCCCTGTGTCGAGGCAGCGATGTTCCCGACAAAGGCATCGAGCTCCGGCAGGAAGTCCGCGATGTATCCGAGGAACGGATTCAGGCTGCGCGTGAACGGGTCGAGCTGACCGAGCGCCGGCCGCGCGTCGCCGAGGAACTGGCGGAACGCCGGCAGACCCGGTCTCGCGGCCGTGATGAGCGGCCCGAGGTTCACGAAGAAGTCGCGGAACGGCGGCGCCAGCCGGCCCGTCGCCTGCAGCGTCGGCGTCAGCTGGCGGGCGACGGGCCGCAGCTGCGTGATGATCGGGTTGGCTGTCGCGACGAATCTGTTCAGCCGGTTGAGCGTGAGGATCGACTCGCGCTCGAACGTCGGGAACGCCTTGAACGTGTCCTCGAGCTGCTGGTTGCGGCTCGCGATCGTGCCGAAGACCGTGTTCGAGTTGCGGATCAGGCTGGTCAGCTGGCCGCTGCGCGCGCTGAGCGCGTTGAAGACCGTGCCGGTGTTGCGGATCAGCTGTTGGACCGCCTGGTTCTGCTGATCGAGCTGGACGAGCAGCGTGTTCGTGTCCTCGGCGAACGGCGCGAGGTTGCCGAAGGCGGCGTTGAGGTCGGCGCCGCGGCCGTCGATGCCCTCCGCGAGCGACTGCATCCAGACCTGGAAGGAGTGGCGCGTGCGCGGGTCGAGCGAGCGAAAGACCTCGTCGAGCTCGACGGTCTTGGAGACCTGAGCGTCGGGCAGCGTCCCGCCCTCCGGCAGCAGCCCGTCCTGCTTGTGGCCGGGCGTCAGCTCGACGAACGTCTCGCCGAGCAGCGTCTTCGTGCGCAGGATCGCACGCGAGTCTCTCGGGATCGGCGCGTAGCGCTCGTCGAGCTCGATCGTCGCGTCGGTCGACCGGCCTTGACCGAGCTGCAGCTTGACGACCTTGCCCACAGGGACGCCCGAGATGCGCACGTCCGCCTGTTGCGCGAGCTGCGCCGCCTCGCCGAAGCGGATGTGGAAGCGGTAGCCCTCCGGCTTGAGCGGGAAGCCGCCGCCGAACGCGACCCACAGGTACAGGAGCAGGCCGAAGCAGGAGAGCGCGAAGCCCGCCATGACGAGGATGCGTCCGAGTGTGGGTGCTTGCTTCTGCATGCGTCAGCCTCTCGGAGCCGAGCAGGTCGCGGGCGTGTTGACGAGCTGGGCCAGAAGACGCACGGAGTTGTACTTTGGATTTCCGAACGTCTTGATCGCATTGAGACCTGCCAAGGACCCGCACGGTACGACGACGACACCCCGCCGAATCGGCCCGTCAGCATCCTGTGCCGAGAAGATGGAATTCGAGATGTGGTTCAGCCACGCGAGGTAGAACATGTAGCCCTCGGTTCTCCCCGGCGGATTGAACGCCAGCCCGTTGAGGAAGGCATTCAGCACTCTGAACGTCGTCGTCAGATCAGGTGTGGCATCCGCGAACGCAGAGGCAGCCGGACCGATCTCCTTCACCACCGGCGTCGCCACTCTGGTGAACGGCCGCAGCTGATCGCGGATGATCGGCGTGGTCTCTCTGAAGAACGGACGCAGTTGGACGAGCGACGGGCCGAGCGCGCGAGCGCCGGGGCGGATCGCGCCGAGTGCCGGCCCGGCCTGGTCAGCGAACGCCGTCGCCTGTCGCAGCGCTCTGTTCGTGTCGCGCAGCGCCGACGGCAGCAGCGCGATCGTGCGCTGGAGGTTCGCGTCCTGGTTCGCGAAGTGCTTGAAGACCGTGTTCGAGTTGTCGACGAACGTGCCGAGCTGCTGGTCGCGCGCCGCGAGCGCGTTCGCGAAGACGCCGAAGTTGTGGATCGAGCGCTGGATGTACTGGCGCCGCTGCGAGAGCAGCTTCGTGAATCTCGCGGCGTCGCGGGCGGTCGGCTCGAAGCGGCGGAAGACCTGCGCGAGATTGCCGCCGTTGTTGTCCAAGCCGGTCGCCGCACCGTTGAGCAGCATCTGCAAGTACGTGCGCGTGTCGCCGTCGAGGACCGAGAGGATCTCGTCGAGGTTCACGTCCGGCTGCGTGTTGGCGACCGGCACGGTGTAGCCGTCTCTCACCGCCGGACCGCTCGCGCGGGTGCCCGGGTTGAGCTCGACGATCATGTCCTTCAGGCCCGTCTTCGGACGCAGCAGCATCGTCGCGTTCCGATAGATCTGGTGCGCGTACTTCGGCTTGACCTCCATCGTCACGACGGCGCGTCCGTTGACGAGGTCGACGTTCGTGATCTGGCCGACCTCGACGCCGGCGATGTCGACCGTCTGCCCCTGTCCGGGCGTGATCGCCTGCGCGGTGGCGAACTCGCCCTTCAGCACGAACACGTCTCTGCCGAAGATCGGCACCCAGCCGGGCAGCGTTGTGCGCTGGTGCGCGAGCACGTACAGCGCGACGAAGCCCGCGATCAGAACGAGCACGACGATCGCGATGAAGTCGCGCAGGTGCTTGCGAATTGCGCTCTTCACGGCGTGCTCACTGAAGATGTAGTCGATGTCGGCAATGTTCTGGGATTCGGCAGTGGCTGGGGCGTGGTAGTCACGGCGCTTGGGGGTGCTGCGGTCGGGCCTGCCTGCGGACCATTCACCGCCGGGAGCGCCTGGCGATAGCACGACGCCGTCAGATTCTTCGATGGGGCTTCTGCTGGGAACAGCGGGCTCGACCCGAGCGGTCTGAGATTCGCGTTCGCGATGACAGCCGTCCCATCTGTCTTGGATCTGCCGTAGTTCACCGTGTATGAGCCACCGCCGAGGCCGGCGCGGATCGCACTCCCGTTTCCATCGAAGTTGGCGCTCTCGCCGGCGAGGCCGACCATCGCGTACCAGAACTCCTTGTAGTTCTCGACGATCGAACCGTCGGCGCGGCGCGTCGTGTTCGCGCCGTCCTGCACGCCGATGTTGCCGGCCGGGATGATCGTTCTCGCAAAGCAGCGGTTCGCGAGGTCGAGCTGCGGCAGGAACGTGAGCGACTCGCCCTCCAGCCGCGCGAGATCGGCTGTCGCCGGCTGCAGCTGCGCGAGCAGGCCGCCGAGCTCGTCTCTGCGCAGCAGCGCGCGCGTCTGGGCGATCCACGGGTACGCCGCCTGCACCGTCGCCGGCGTCTCCAGGACGGCTGGCGTGAAGTCGCGCGCGAAGCCGCGCGTGGCGGGGAACGACGCGTCGAGGGCCCGGAAGGCGGAGTCGGCGGCCGTGACCGTCGGGCCGAGCAGGCCGACCGCCTGCGTCAGCGCGCCGCTCTGCGCGGCGAATGCGCCGGCGGTCGTGTTGAAGTTGACGAGCAGGTCCTGCAGCTCGCGCTCTCTCGGCTGCAGCGCCGTCGACAGGCGTGCGATCGCAGCGATCATGCGAGACAGGTCGTGCGGCTGCGTGCCGAGCAGCGCGCTGTTGACGAGCGCGCTGCCCTTGAGCGCGTCCGGCCCGTAGGTGTAGGAGCCGTTGAGACCCTGGGCGCCGGTCTTGCCGCGCACGTCGGCGTCCAGCGTCGCGTTCTGCGCCGCCGTCGGCTTCGAGTCGAGCGCCTTGCCGTACTGCTGGAGCACGGTCTGCAGGTCGGCGCGCTGATCGGACTGCAGCGCGGTGAGCAGCTGGTCGAGCTGCACCGGCGTCGACGTCTGCGCAGAGCCGATCACGCCGCCGTCCGGAACCTCGGGCGCGGACGGCGAGCCCGGTCTCAGGTCGACGAAGAAGTTGCCCTCGAGGAAGATGCGCGGGCGGATCTTGAGCGTCGCGTCCTGGTGGATCGGCAGACCCATGTCCTGGATCTCCATCGTGACGTCGGTGAGGTTGGTCGACTTGTAGCGCTCGACGCTCTTGACCTTGCCGACGTTCACGCCCGCGATGCGCACCGGCGAGCCCGGGCGCAGGTTGTTCGAGGACTCGAACACCGCGTGCAGGTAGTAGCCGTGCGTGAACGGGATGTCCTTCTTGAAGCCGAAGTAGACGCCGATCGCGATCAGCACGATCGCGAGCAGGCCGACGCGGAAGCGCGTCCAGCGCGGGGGTGTGTCGGAGTGTCGGCCGTGTCTCGCCATCAGCCGTCCAGCTTTCTGGGGAGTCTCGGCTTCCCCTTTGGGGACTGTCCCGACGGGTTGCCAATGACCGTCTGACCGATGGTCGCCGGATAGTTCTCATTGCCAGCCATGCAGATCCCACCGTGGTTCTTCGCGCCCACGAGGGGATAGGGATTCGCATGCAGGTGGTTGGCGAGTGTGCTCTCAGCCTCTGTCGTCGGCCCGTTTGCAGGCGCTGAGGCGGGTCCAGCCTCGCTGTTCTCACCACCCGGCGTTCCGACTGGCAACACCCGGAGCCAGCCACCTTGGTTGCCAACCGACGTGTCGCTCTCTGCGCTCGCGACGTTGTAGAGCAGAAGCCCAAGGTAGTTGCAGTTGAGCTGCGAATAGGCGAGGTGGTTCACCGTCGGCGTCAGCTCCTCGACGGTCCGGCGCAAACCATGGATGCCCAGCGGCACCTGCGGATCCTGGGCGAAGTCCTGGAGCGATCTGAGCGTCAGCGCGAGCTCGCGGTTGAGCGACTGCGCGCGGCGCACCTGCGTCGTGCCGACCTGGAAGGCAGTCGCAAGCGCAGGTGCGGATGCGCGCAGCACTCTCACGCCGGGCTGCAGGTCGCGGAAGAAGCCGGCCGCGTTCGCGAGCAGCGGACGCTGGATCGGGAACGAGCGGATCGCCGTGTCGAGCGCCGCCGGCCCGCCGCTGATCGTGTCCTGCAGGTAGGGGATCGCGATCGCGTCGAAGGCGGTGAACGTGATTGCCAGGTTGCGGAACAGCTGACCCTGCTGCTCGCCGACGGGCGCCACGGCGGCGGCCGTCTGCTCCAGCGCGCGGAACAGCTCGCCGAAGCGCGTGTTCGGATCGGCGAGGTTCTTCAACACTGGGATCGCGTTCTTCGTGAGCGGGTCGAGCGCGACGATCGCCTCGTTGATGCTGGTACCTCGCCCGGCGAGCGCGTCGCCGAACTCGCGCAGGTTGATCTGGTTCGCCGCGCGCGTGGGTCTGTCGAACATCGAGAAGAAGTCGTCGAACTCGACCGGTCTCGGCGTCGCGTTTCTGAGCGGCAGCGTCCCGCCCTCAGGAACTCCTCTCGAAGCGCCGCCGGGCGTCAGCTCGACGTACTTCAGGCCGATCGTCGAGCGCGGGCGCACGATCACCGTCGAGTCGGCCGGCAGCGGCTTGACGTTCGTCTCCAGCTTCACGTGCAGTCTCGCCGTGACGCTGCCGTCTCTGTGCGTCAGCGGCTCGATCTTGTCGATGATCCCGACGCGGTCCCCGCCGATGCGCACCTCGTTGCCGGTCACGAGGTTCGCGGCGTTCGGCAGCTGCAGCCAGACGTTGTACGTCGGCACGAACGGCAGCCCGTTGTTCGCGTTGTAGGCGAGGAAGACGGCGACGATGACGACGAGGATCGTCGCCGCGCCGATCAGCACGGGGTTCGCCGCGACCGATGTGCTGCGCCGGTTCACTTCCCGCCGCTCCCGCCGAGGAGGTAGTTCAGGACGCCGCTGCCGGCGGGCGTGGTTGTTGGGGCATCGGCCGTGGCAGCCGCTGACTCATCGACCAAAGACGCGGAGGCACTCGTGGTAGCCGAATCTGCAGCAAGAGCATCCGCTGGCGGCGTGGTCGTCGTTGAAGCCGCGCTGCCCGACTGATTCCTGAACGTCGAGACGCACTGCCCATTTTGCGCAACGGCCGTATACGGCACGCAAGCCACAATGGGGACGAGCAGAGACCGCAGGTAGTGTCCGACTTCGTCAAACCCGGTCGTGGTGCCCGTTGTGTAGAAGATCACGTCCAGCAGCCGCTCGATCCCGTCGTTTCTCTGCAGGTCCACCAACCCCCGCGACAGCACATCCGCGAACGGCTTCGCCTCTCTCGCGAACACGGCGATGTCTCTGATGATCGGCTCGGCGGCCGGCAGCGCCTGTCTGCCCGTGTCGGCGAGGTCGCCGAGCGTTCTGAACGTCGGCCGCGCCGCCGTCGCGAACGGGCCGAGCTGCTCGAAGAGCGTGTTGATCGACGGCGCGGCGGCGCGCAGGTCCGCCATCACCGGCGTGCCGGCGGCGGCGAATTCGCCCAGCCGCCGCATCGTCGGGCGCAGCTGCGTCAGGAACGCCGGGAACTTCGCGAAGTTCGCCTCCAGGTCGTCGCCGCGCGCGGCCGTCGCGGCCGCGGTCGCGCCCGCCTTGTCGATGAAGGTGCTGATCGACCCGCTCTGCCGCGCCACCGGGGCCAGCGCGGCGTCCGACTCGGTCGCCAGCCGCGCCAGCACTCTGTTCTGCGAGGCGAGGATCGCGAGCACTCTGTCGAGCTGGTAGAGCGTCGGGTCGGCGCGCCGGATCACCTCGTTGAGCTGTCTGCCGTTGCCGGCCAGCCCCACGCCGAGCTCGTTGATGATGATCGCGAAGCGCTGGCGCTCCGGCAGCCGCATGATGTTGTTGAGCATGTCGAGGTCGACGGGCGCCGACGTGTTCGACACCGGCAGCAGGTACTGGCCCTTGCCGTCGCCTCTCTCGATCTTTCTCAAGCTCGGCGCCGGCTCGCTGTTGCCGCTCTTCGGCTGCGTCGGGATGCACGCGACGAACTTCTCGCCGATCAGCGACTGCAGTCTGATCGTGCAGAAGGCGTCCTGCTTGAAGTCCTTGTAGGCCGGGTCGTCGATCCGCAGCACGATCGCGGCCTTGTTCTGCTTCGTCACGTCGAGCGACTCGATCGCGCCGACCTTGACGCCCGCGACCTTCACGTCCTCCCCCGGCACCAGGAAGCTCGCGCTGTCGAAGATCGCGCGCACCTTGTACGTGCCGCCGCCGCCTCCGGAAGCGCCCGTGCCGAGCACGAGCACGATCAGCGCAGCCGCGAGCAGCAGGCCGCCGGCCAGCGCGCGCTTCGTGGCTGGGGAGACGGACGAGGTCATGGGCCGGGCGGCACGTCCGCGGGGTTGCAGTCGAAGCCGGCGGGCGCGTACGGGTTCGAGCCGTCCGGGCGCGGCTGGCTGGCGGCGCCCGGGCAGCGGCGCGTATAGCCGCTTCTGAGGCCCGCGAGCCGCTGCGACGGCGGCACCGGCTGCAGCGTCTGGTCGCTCGCCTGGTACTGGAAGGCGCCGAAGATCGGCATCACGCGCGCGTAGTGCCCGTTCGCGTCGTAGTTCGCCGCCGACTGGCCGAAGTCGCGGAACCAGCCGACGAGGTCGGGCGAGTAGGGCCGCAGGAAGTCGATCACCGGCTGGCCGCGGCGCATCGCGGTGATCGAGCTTCTGAACGCCGGGCTGCCGATCCGCAACAGCTGCGGCAGGTGCTGGACCGCGTCGGTCGCGTCGTTGAACGCGCCCGGCTGGTGCACGATCGCGCTGAGGTTCTGGAACGTCGGGACCGACTCGTTCACGAGCGGCGTGAGCTGGCGGAAGAATCTCGGCAGCACCGCCGCGGCCGGTCTCGAGGCGGCGAGCAGCGGATCGAGGTCGTCGAGCGTCGCGCGCAGGTCGACGAACGTCGAGTTGCCCTGGCGCAGGGTGTCGGGCAGCACCGCCAGCGCCTGCGAGAGCGAGCCGTTCTCGGATGCGATCGCGCCCATCATCCCGTTGAGGTTCGTGATCAGCGAGGTCAGCTCGGGCGCCCGCTGCGCGAGCGCGCCGGTGACGCTCGCGCCCGCGACGATCGCGCGCTGCAGCGTCCCCTGGTCGCGCGCGATCTCCTTCACGAGCTGGTCCGTCGTCGACAGGAACGGGTTGAAGTATCTGGCGGAGAGGTTGACGTTTCTCCCCTGCCCCTCGTACTGCGCGGCCGAGCCCTGGAAGAACTGCTGCAGGCCTCTGCGCGTTCTCGGGTCGAGCGTGTTGAACAGCTGGTCGAGGTCGACCACCGAGGTCGTCTTCTCGACGCCGAGCTGTCCGCCGTCCTTGATCGCGGGCGCGTTGTTGGGCCCCGGCGAGAGCGCGATGTAGCGGTTCGCGACGCCGGACAGCGACGTGAGGCGGATCGTCGCGGTCGTGCCCTCGTGCAGCGGCGCGTAGGGCTTCTCGACGCTCACGACGACCTCGGCCTGGTTGTCGTCGGTCAGCAGGATGTCCTTGACGCCGCCGATCCGCCGGCCGCCGATCTGCACGTCGTCGCCCTTCACGAGCTGGCCCGCGTTCTGGAAGATCAGCTTGTACTCGCTGCCGCCTCCGCCCGAGAGCAAGACGATCGCGAGCACGGCGACCACGGCGAGCAAGGCGCCGAGCACGGCGCCGCGGGCGATCGTCATCGGGGCGTCACTCCATCCCGAGCGGGCCGTCGGACTCCCCCGTGAGGAACTGCCGCACGAACGGGTTCGGCGAGTCGAACAGCTCGGAGGCCGGTCCCGACTCGACGATCCGCCCGCGCCACAGCACGGCGATGAACTCGGCCACGCGGCGCGCGCTCATGATGTCGTGGGTGATGACGACGTAGGTCCCGCCGTTCTCCTGATGGACCTCCTTGATCAGCTCGCACAGCAGCGCGGTGCGAACGGGATCGAGGCCTGAGTCCGGCTCGTCGAACAGCACGATCCGCGGGTCGAGCACGAGCGCGCGCGCGAAGCCGGCACGCTTGCGCATTCCGCCCGAGAGCTCGTTCGGCATCTTGTCGCCGGAGTCGCCGAGGCCGACCTCGTTGAGGCGGCGGCTGACGATCTCGAGGATCTCGTCCTCCCCCTTGTCGGTGTGCTGGCGCAGCGGGAAGGCGACGTTGTCGTAGAGGTTCATCGAGCCGAACAGCGCGCCGTCCTGGAACAGCACGCCGAACTTCTTGCGCATTTCGAAGAGGTCGTCGTCCCGCATGCTCGGCACCGAGTCGCCCTCGATGAGGATGTCGCCGCTGTCGGGATACAGCAGCCCGACCATGTGCTTGATGCAGACGGACTTCCCCGTCCCGGACGGACCGAGGATCATCGAGATCTTGCCCTCGGGGATGCCGAGGTTGAGGCCGCGCAGCACGCGATTGCGGCCGAACGCCTTGTGGACGTCGATGAACTGGATCGCATCCGGCACGCCCTCGACCGCGTGGCGCGCTTCCGTGTGGTACTGGAACTCGTCCTCGTCGCCGCGCGCGGCGGCCGGCGCAGGCTCGGAGACGATCGAGACGTGCGAGTCGTCGTCGACGAGCGAATCCTCAGGCTCAAGTTGAGGCTCAGGGTCGAGGTCGCGGTCGACCGCGTCGCGGGGCGGCTCGCCGTCGACGGCGCCGTCCGCGTCGAGCCGGTCGGTACGCGCTTCTTCCTCGATCCGGTCGCGATCCGCGGGGGTCACGTCGTTCTCCTGTGGACGGGGACGGGCATCAGCGGATGATGTTGATCTCGGGGTGGGTGGCGAGCAGCGTCTGCGTGAAGACGTAGTCGGTGGAGGCGATCAGCAGGAACGTCATGACGACCGCCTGGTTGACCGCGCGCCCGACCCCCTCGGCGCCGCCCGAGGCCGTCATTCCCTTGTAACAGCAGACGATCGCCGTGACGGCCCCGTAGAGCGTGCACTTGAGCACCGACCCCCACAGGTCGGTCGTGTTCGCGTTGGCGAGGAAGGTCGCGAAGAAGTGCCCGCTGGCCCCGCCGTTGACGGCGTTCGCCAACAGCCCGCCGGCGAGGCCGGCGAAGATCGCGAATACGTCGAACAGGCCCGTCACGAGCATCAGCGCGAGGAAGCGCGGCACGACGAGGTTCTTGACCGGATCGACGCCCAGCACCTGCAGCGCGTCCAGCTCCTCGCGGATCTTGCGCGCCCCGAGGTCGGCGCAGATCGCGGTGCCGGCGACGCCGGCGACGATGATGCCGCAGAAGATCGGGGCGAACTCGCGGATCACCGCGAGCACGAAGAAGCCGCCCATGCGGTCGAGCGCGCCGAACAGGATCAGGAAGTTCGCCGCCTGCAGGCCCGGCGCCGCATACGAGGCGACGAGCGTCGTCACCAGCAGCGGAAACCAGCACAGCTTCAGCGCGAACAGGAACTGCGAGACGAACTCGCCCCCATACGGGTACGGCGGACGGATCGCCGAGACGACCGTCTTGCCCGTGAGGATGACCATGTCGCCGATCTCCTCGAGCATGCCGCGGGTGGGCACGAACGCTCGGTCGGCGACTGCTCGGACCATCTCCTCAAGTCCTCCTGTGGGACATCACGGAAGGCGCCCGAATGGCGCCCCCGAGTGGACAGGGTATGGCACGAAAGTTGCGCATGCCAAACGTGAACCGTTGAGCTTCTGTGAAGGGAACACGCAGGTCTATATACCGATGCCATCGGCTCGGAGCGCCTGTTCCTCAACCGGCGGACCCCCGCGCGGGCCGTGCTATGTTCGCGCCGCCGTGCCCGGCAGGAGACCCATCGTCCGAGGCGCCACGGCAGCCGTCGTGGCTGTCGCGCTGGTGCTCGCGGGCTGCGGCGGCTCCGACAAGCCGACCGAGCGGTCGATGACCTACTCGGTCTCGATGCCCGTCAGATCGTTCCCCTCGAGACAGCTGCTGGCCCAGCACGTGCAGCTGCGGCTCGACGTCACGAACGAGGGCAGCCGCACGATCCCGAACGTCGCCGCCACGATCTCCACCGGCAGCGGCCCCCACGGCGCGACCGCCACGGCGTTCGGGTCCGAGCTCGCGGGCAAGGGGCTGGCCTCCCACTCGCGCCCGGTCTGGGTCGTCGACGACGGGCCCGCCAGCGGCGACAGCGCCTACGCGAACACGTGGACGCTCGGCGCGATCGCGCCGCACCGGACACGCTCGTTCACGTGGTCGGTCGTGCCGGTGAGAGCCGGCAGATACACGCTCCGTTACAGCCTGACCGGCTCGACGACCGGCCGCTCGCCCCTGCGGCTGCAGGACGGCGGCGCTGCGCGCGGCTCATTCGCCGTGAACGTGAACGGCAAGCCGCCTGCCGTCCGCGTCACGCCCGACGGCAGAATCGTCGAGGTCTCGCGGTAGCGACCGACGAGGCGGGACGCGCGTGTTGTCGCGCCCGCGCCCCACGCTCGTCGCTTCGGCTTCAGCCCCAACGCGCGAGGGCCCGCGACGCCGAAGCGTCGCGAGCCCTCACGGTGCACGGAACCGGCGCCGCCCGTCATTACGACGCCGGAGCCGAGACGGGCGCGGCGGCGACCCGAGGCCGCCGCCGCCTAGACCATCAGCTCAGACCGTCGCCGCCGCGTCGGGATGGGCCTGCAGCGTCTCCTCGCCGGACTCGCCGGTGCGGATGCGGTAGGCCTGCTCGACGGGGATGACGAACACCTTGCCGTCGCCGATCGACCCGGTCCGCGCGTGGCGCAGGATCGTGTCGACGATCGTCTGCACGTCGCCGTCGGCGACCACGCACTCGATCTTGATCTTCGGCCGCAGGTAGTTCGTCACCGACGAACCGCGGTACTGCTCGGTGATGCCCTTCTGGCGCCCCGACCCCTTGACCTCGATGATCGACATCGAGGGGAAGCCGAGCTCGAGCAGCTCCATCCGGATCGGCTCGAACGCCTCGTGCCGGATGTATGCGATCACGAGCTTCATGCCGGCACCTCCGTCGGGTTGAGGCCGGCCGACGCGGACGCGCCGACCGGAGACTGCACCGGACCCACGCCGATGAGCTCGGGCGCCGGGATGAACTGCTCCGGGTACCCGTACATGCCGTGCTCGGAGATGTCGAGACCGGCGTCCTCCTCCTCGGCGGTGACGCGGAGGCCGTACGTCTTCTTGATCGCCCAGAAGACGACGAAGCTGGTGACGAACACGAACGCGAACACGACCGCCACGCCGAGCGCCTGGACGCCGAGCTGGTGGAACGAGCCGCTGTAGACGAGGCCGGGGTCGCCGACCGCGTTGTAGCTGGCCAGGTCCGGATTTGTGAACAGACCGCACGCGAGCGTGCCCCAGATGCCGGCCATGCCGTGCGCGGACAGCGCGCCGACCGGGTCGTCGAGCTTCTTGTCGATCGCCAGCACCGAGACGACCACGAGCACGCCGGCGACGCCGCCGATGATGACCGCCGCCCACGGCATCACGTAGCCCGAGGGCGCCGTGATCGCGACGAGCGCGGCGATCGCGCCGTTGCCCGCCATGCCGATGTCGATCGTCTTCATCAGGATGCGGCCGGTCACGATCGCCATCAGCACGCCGGCGCAGGCCGCGAGCTGGGTGGTGATCACGACTTCGGTGAAGCGGCCGTCGAGCGCGTTGAGCGTCGAGCCCGGGTTGAAGCCGAACCAGCCGAACCAGAGGATGAAGATCGACAGGCCGAACAGCGGCATGTTGTGGCCGGGGATCGGCCGCGGTCTGCCGTCAGGGCCGTACTTGCCGCGCCGCGGCCCGAGGTGCAGGAGCACGGCGAGCGCGCCGGTGGCGCCGATCAGGTGGACGGCCGTCGAGCCGGCGAAGTCCTGCATGCCGAGGTTGCTCTGCAGCCAGCCGCCGCCGAACACCCAGTGCGAGCCGATCGGGTAGATGACGGCCGCGAAGATCACGGCGTAGATGGCGTAGACGCCGAACTTGATGCGCTCGAGCGTGGTGCCCCACACGATCGCGAGCGAGACGGCGCAGAAGACGAACTGGAAGAACCACTTCGCCTCGATCGTCGCATCGGAGAAGCCCATGATCGGGAACGCGGTCGACGGGTCGCCGAAGTCCTTCAGGAAGAACCCGGTGTGACCGATGATGTCGCCGGTCCCGAAGGCGAACGCGAAGCCGCACGCCCAATAGGCGAGGCCCGCGATCGAGAAGTTCATCAGGATCTTCGCCACCACGGTGCCTGCGTTCTTGCCGCGCGAGAAGCCGATCTCGAGGAACGCGAAGCCGGCTTGCATGAACATCACGACGAGGCCGGCGACGATGACCCACATCGAGTTGATGCCGACGGAGTCGGGGACCGAGCCGCTTCTTGCGTTGAAGATGTCAGCCGATGCGACGGTCGGCAGCAGCATCAAGGCGACGAGCGCCATCACGCTGGCGCAGATGATCGTCGTCCGCTTCATATTCCCTCCTGGTTGACGGGTTGCGGACGAGTCTGCGTCAGTGAACGCGCGCGATCTTTGGCCAGATGGAGAGAGATCGCGGGTTTGCTTTCGCCAGGCCAGTTCCGTCACACCGGAGCGAGGCCGGCCCTTATAGTCCCGCGCGAGGGAACACGTGCGGCTCGCCCTCGGGCGGACCGCGCATGTGTTCCTTTGGACATGCGGACAATGTCGGAACGCCGCCGCCTTCGTACGCTCGCTCCGCACGGAAACACACCGAGAGGGAAACCCGTCCATGGCAAAGATCCGTCAGCAGAACGTCAGTGCAGCGCAGTGGTCGCCGAACGGCGCCGCCCTCGGTGCGCTCGACCTCAGTGACCCCGAGAATCAGATCTACGGGGAGAACACCTTCAGCCTCGCCGAGCAGCGGCAGCGGCTGCCGAAGACCGTCTTCAAGCAGCTCCAGGCGACGCTCGAGCAGGGCGAGGCGCTCGACAGCTCGCTCGCCGACGCCGTCGCGCTCGCGATGAAGGAGTGGGCGCTGGAGAAGGGCGCGACCCACTACGCGCACTGGTTCCAGCCGCTGACGGGCTCGACCGCGGAGAAGCACGACTCCTTCTACAACCCGGTCGGCGACGGCACCGCGATCGCCGAGTTCTCCGGCAAGGAGCTGATCCAGGGCGAGCCCGACGCGTCCTCCTTCCCCACCGGCGGCATCCGCGCCACGTTCGAGGCGCGCGGCTACACCGCCTGGGATCCGACGAGTCCGGCGTTCATCCTCGAGAACCCGAACGGCGCGCTGCTGTGCATCCCGACGGCGTTCACGTCGTGGACCGGCGAGGCGCTCGACCACAAGATCCCGCTGCTGCGCTCGATGGAGGCGCTGTCCGGCGCCGCCGTGCGCGCGCTCAAGCTGCTCGGCGACGACGCGGCCCAGCGCGTCTTCACGACGGTCGGGCCCGAGCAGGAGTACTTCCTGATCGACGAGCAGTACTACTTCGAGCGCCCGGACCTGATCACCACGGGTCGCACGCTGTTCGGCGCCAAGCCGCCGAAGGGCCACGAGCTCGACGACCACTACTTCGGCTCGATCCCCGAGCGGATCCTCGCGTGCATGCTCGAGACCGAGCAGGAGCTGCAGAAGCTCGGCGTGCCGGTCAAGACGCGCCACAACGAGGTCGCGCCGGCGCAGTACGAGATCGCGCCGATCTTCGAGAACTCCAACGTCGGCTCCGACCACCAGCAGCTGACGATGCAGGTGCTGCAGAACGTCGCGCGCCGCTACGGGCTCGTGTGCCTGCTGCACGAGAAGCCGTTCGCGGGCGTCAACGGGTCGGGCAAGCACAACAACTGGTCGATGGGCACCGACACCGGCCAGAACCTGCTCGAGCCGGGCGCGACGCCGCACGACAACCTGCAGTTCCTGTTCTTCTGCACGGCCGTCATCCAGGCGGTCGACAGACACCAGGGCCTGCTGCGCGCGACCGTGGCGGGGCCGGGCCAGGACCACCGCCTCGGCGCCAACGAGGCGCCGCCGGCGATCATCTCGATCTTCCTCGGCAAGGAGCTGGCCGACGTCTACGAGGCGATAGAGAAGGGCGTCGCCGGCGAGACGAAGCCGGGCGGCATCCTCGGCATGGGCACGCCGGTGCTGCCGCCGCTGCCGCTGCACGGCGGCGACCGCAACCGCACCTCGCCGTTCGCCTTCACCGGCAACAAGTTCGAGTTCCGCGCGGTCGGCTCGACGCAGACCGTCGCGTTCCCGAACACGGTGCTGAACACGATCGTCGCCGAGGCGATCGACGACCTCGCCGGGCAGCTGCAGGACGCGCTGAACGGCGGTGCGTCGCTGGAGGACGCGCTGCGGCCGGTGCTGCAGAAGAGCTGGGCCGCGCACAAGCGGATCGTCTTCGACGGCGACGGCTACTCGGACGCGTGGCACAAGGAGGCCGAGGAGCAGCGCGGCCTGCTGAACCTGCGCACCACGCCCGACGCGCTGCCGTACTTCCTCAAGCCCGACGTCGTGTCGGTGTTCGAGAAGTACGAGGTGCTCAACGAGCGCGAGCTGCACGCGCGCTACGAGGTCTTCACCGAGCAGTACGCGGTGAAGCTCAACATCGAGGCCGAGACGGCCGCGTCGATCGCGCGCACGATGCTGCTGCCGGCTGCGGCGCGCCACCTCGCGCTGCTGAAGGAGGCCGGCCTGGCCAACCTCGCCGGCGAGACGGAGGCGCTGATCGGCGAGTTCGTCAGCCGCATCCGCGAGCTGGAGACGGCCAACCTCGCCGACAACCAGCCCGACGAGGACGCCGCCAAGTGGGCCGAGTACATGCGCGACACGGTCGTCCCCGCGATGAACGCCGTGCGCGACGTGGCGGACCGGCTCGAGAAGGTCGTCGCCGACGACCTCTGGCCGCTCCCGAAGTACAGCGAGGTGCTGTTCATCAAGTAGCACCCGGGCCGCATCGGAGGTTTGCGAAAGCCCTGCAAATGCAGGGCTTTCGTCGTTTCCTGCGGCGTTTTTGGCAGCATTTTCGGCAGCGCGGGGGCGAGCCGAGCGACGCTGTGACCTATGCGATCCAGCTCCGCGCAGCGCGGCGACGTCGTGCAGTTCGAGCGCCCAGAGTGGCGCCCGCTGACCGCACTGCTCGGCGAGCACCTCACCGCGTGCTTCATGTGGATGCACGAGATCCGGCTTGCCGACGGAACTTCGGTCCACGCCTACAAGCATGTGCGCACCCGCCGCTACCTCCACCTCGCGCTCGACGGACGCGCCTTCGCGTATCTCGGGGACGCGTACCTCCGGATCGAGACCCGGCTCGCCGTCATGCGCGTCGTGCCGCAGCGCGAGTGGCCAGCGAGACCGACGCCGGCCGCATCGTGCTGAGCACCTTCCCGCCGGTTGCCGACCGGTATGACCCGGTTATACTACGCAGCGTGAAGACCGCGATCTCGGTCCCCGACGACACCTTCCGACGCGTCGACCATGCCGCCAAGCGGCTGGGCGTCTCGCGCAGCGAGTTCTTCTCACGCGCGGCAGAGCAGGCGCTCGATGCGCTGGAGGACGACGGCACGACCGAAGCGATCAACCGCGCGATCGCAGGCCTCCCAGCCGACCATGCGTTCACGGACGCGGCCGCGGCCGCCTTGGCCGCCGGCGATCAGCGCTGATGCTGCGAGGCGAGCTGTGGTGGGCCGATCTCGGTCTGCCTCGAGGCTCGGCTCCCGCCCTCCGGCGACCCGTTCTGATCGTCAGCTCCGACAGGTACAACCGCTCCAACCTGCGCACCGTCACGGTGGCGACCATCACAACCAACGAGCAGCTCGCCGCGCTGCCCGGAAACGTCGCGATACCAGCCGACGTCGCCGGCCTCGAAGCAGATTCGGTCCTCAACGTCACCCAGATCGCGACGGTCGACCGCGGCGCGCTCGAAGAGCGCATCGGGGCCGTGCCAGACTGGCTCATGGCCCAGATCGACAGCGGTCTCGCCCGCGCGCTCGCGCTCGCTCACCTCTGACGAGCTGCGAAGACAGCGGCCCACCTCGCTGCGCACGGACCCGACCTCCAGAAGCGCCGTCTGACCGACCAGATTTGGCAGCATTTTTGGCAGCGACAGGATGCGACAGGACCCCGCAGGATGGCACGGCACGGGTCCCCCAATGAAGCCGAAAACCCCCGTGGTTGCTACAGAACCCCGCAGGACCCGACAGCCGTAGACGACTCAATCAAGTAGCTCCGGCTACCCCGGACGGTTTGCGAAAGCCCTGCACTTGCAGGGCTTTCGTCGTTCAAGCCGGCGCGTGCCCGGTGATGTGCTCGATCACGGGGTGGAACGCGTCGGTGGGCGAGAAGTCGACGTACTCGCTGTCCTCGAGCGCCTCGGGGGCGTGGCCGGGAGCCCAGTAGAACGCTTCGCCGGCCGCGAAGTCCCGGTGCCCGTCGGTCGTGTGCATGCGCACGCGGCCCTTGATCATGTAGCCCCAGTGCGGACACGGGCAGAGGTCGTCGGGCAGCCCTTTGGTGGCGGGGCGCAGGTCCGCGCCGGCGGGCAGGCGGACGTAGCCGACGGACAGCCCGTCCTCGTCGCGGAGCCGGACCTGCAGGTCGCCGTCGGCGATGACGATCGGCAGCTCGTCGAGCGTGATGGCCTTCATGTGTGCTCCTCGTGTCAGGTCGCGGTCAGTTGAGCAGCTCGGCGATGCGCCGCGCCGCCCGGCGCGCGCCGTCGGTCTCCACGGGCAGGTAGTCGGTGTCGCGTCCGATCTCCTCGGCGATGGCTGCCGCGATCCGCTCGGGCGGGGAGTCGTCGAAGTCCATGCGGCGCCCGGCGCCGTAGCGGTCGAGGCGGTGGCGGACGTGGAAGCTCTGCTCGAAGTGATGGCGCAGCGGGAAGTAGAGGAACGGCCGCCGCTGCGCGGTCAGCTCCATCGACGTCGTCAGGCCGCCCTGCACGACCGCCAGGTCGCAGGCGGCCAGGTGCCGGTACAGGTTGTGGACGTAGGGCACGACCTCCAGGCCCGGATGCGACGGCAGCGAGGCGGGGTCGATGCGCGGGCCGGCGACGACGATCATGCGCAGCTCCGGGACGCGCTCCTTGGCATCCGGGAAGGCGGCGATGACGCGTCGCAGCAGTGCGGCGCCGACGCCCGAGCCGCCCACGGTGACGATGCAGACGCGCTCGTCGTCGCCGTAGCCCAGCTCGGCGCGCAGCCGCGTGCGGTCGCCCAGGTCCGCCGGGTCGAAGCCGGTCACGTAGCCGGTGAAGTCGAAGTGGCGCTCGGTCCAGTCGCGGATCGTCGGCAGCTGCGGCCCGAGCCGCTCCGGCACGATGTCCTCCGGGTTGCCGACGAACAGGGCGACGTCGCGGACCTCGGGGTGCTCGGCGACGTGGTCGACCATCTTGGCGTTGTAGTCGGCGGACACGTACGCCTCCCGCTCGCCCCCGTCCTCCATCGGCAGGAAGCCGACGAAGTCGGTCAGCCAGGCGAACGGGACGCGCTTCTCGCGCGGGTTCTCGTGCAGGTAGTAGTCGAGCTCCCACGCCTCGTCGCCGATCCACAGGTCGTAGCGCTGCTCGCGCACGACGTCGTGGAAGAGCATGAAGTTGGCGGCGAAGATCTCGTCCATCCGCCGCAGCGCCTGGAAGCAGTGCAGGTCGTGCTCGGCGGACTCCGACTCGAAGTGCCTGGACTCGTTGGCCAGATGCGCGCTCGCGGGGTGGATCCGCTCGCCCTCCGCCTTCAGCATCCGCGTGACGGGGTCCTGCGCGAGCCAGTCGACCTGCAGGTCGGGCTGCAGCCGGCGCAGCTCGCGCGCGATCGCGAGATCGCGCTGGGCGTGCCCGAGTCCGATCGGCGAGGAGACGTACAGGGCGCGCGGCCGGCCGTCGGGCCGGTGGACGGTCGGATCGCGCGGCGTGCGCGGGCGCTCGAAGGCGTCCTCGGCGAACTCGCGCAGCGCCAGGTTGACGGGCACCATCTTGCGGGCGTGCGGGATGTGACCCGCGTCGCGGACCCGCTCCAGGCGGCCGCCGGAGAGCTTGGCGAGCGCGCACGCATCGCGCGGCGGCGTGATCCTGTCGCGGTCGCCGGAGATCACCAGCACCGGGGCCCGCAGGTTGCTCGTCAGCTCGCGCAGCGCGCGCCGGTGGCGGTGGATGTGGCCGCCGGCGGTCGCGATCAGCGTCTCGGGGTCGGTCTCGAGCGCCCACCCGACCGCGTCCTCGATCGCCTTCGTCGAGTGCTTCTCGGGCAGGCTCCGCGAGACGAACCACTCGGCGAACTCGGGGTAGGACTCGCGCCAGTGGACCGCGTTCATGCGCGCCCACCAGCGATTGACGGGCGCCCGCCGCTCGAAGGCGAACGCGAGCGCCAGCGGATTGAGCAGCAGCGACCAGTGCGAGGCGGTGTAGGGGAACATCGGCCCGATGAAGGCGGTGCCGGCGACCCGCTCGGGCGCGAGCCGCGCCAGCTCCAGCATCCATTGCGCGCCCCGCGACCAGCCGACCATGACGGCGCGCTCGGTGGCGCTCGCGTCCATCGCCGCCAGGCAGTCGTGGGCGAACTCCGCGGCTCCGTAGCGCTGCGGGTCGCGGCAGCGGTCCGAGCGGCCGTTGCCGAGCCCGTCCATGACCAGCACGCGGAAGTGGCGCGCCAGGTAGGGGATCTGCATCTTCCAGCAGCGCGAATGGACCAGCGACCAGGTCGGCAGCAGGAAGACGGTCTCCTCCCCCTCGCCGTAGACCTCGTAAAAGAGGCGCATGCCGTCGCGCTCGACGAAGCCCTCGACATCGGGATAGCGGGCGCGGCTCTGCTCGCCGCCGCGGCCGGCCCGTGCTGCCGTCGGCGCGGGTGCGAGTGCGACTGCGGGCTCGGTCATCGTCTCAGGTCCCAAATAAGTTGGTCGTGCGACCAACCAACTTGTATCGTAGACTGTCGCGCGATGTCAACCCCCTCGTCGCCCGACGCCCCCGAGGCCCGTCTCGACCAACGCCTGGAGCGCGGCCGCGCGACCCGTGCGCAGCTGCTCGAGACCGCGACGGCGGTCTTGCGCGAGCAGGGCTACACCGCCGCCTCGATGCGCGCGGTCGCCGACCGCGCCGGCACGCGCCTGTCGCTCGTGCAGTACCACTTCGGCTCCAAGCGAGGGCTGCTGCTCGCCGTGATGGACGAGCTGACCGAGCAGTTGCTCGCGCGCCAGCACTCGCTGTTCAGCGACGGCCGTCCATTCGCCGAGCAGTGGCGCACCGCCTGCGACTACCTGCGCGAGGACATCCGCTCGGGTTACGTCCGCATCCTCTGGGAGCTGTGGGCCGCCGGCCTCTCCGACCCGGAGCTCGCCGAGCGCTGGCAGGCCACCCAGCGCAACTGGCGCGAGCTGATCGTCGAGCGCCTCGAGCGCTGGACCGGCGAGTGCGACGTCCAGCTCCCGATGCGCCCCCGCGCGCTCGCCGCCCTGATCGGCAACCTCTTCGAGGGCGCCGAGACCGAGATCCTCGCCGGCGTCTCCGAGCAGGACTCGCCGCACCTCGAAGCGCTCGAAGCATGCGCCGCGCTCATCGCACGCGCCGAGCGGCGCTGAGTGCCGACACGGTGTACGGCTGCGCGAAGCGCGCGCCCCAGAGCACGCACATCGCTGAAGCCACCGCGGCCTCCCCGGCGAACGACGACCGCCCGCTGACGGTCGCCGCGCAAGATGGGGTGACGACCCGAAGGATCCGCTCGCGCGAGGGCCCTAGAGTGCCGTCCGGCGACCTCGCGACCGGAGAGCGGCAGGGATGTCCAACGTCGAGCCGGTTCCCGCTGTGCCTCATGACGATCGCGTGTCTGCCGCTGCGCGGCGGCGCGGGCTGCCCGCGCGCCGGACGTTCGTCGGCCTCCTCGCGTGCGCCGCGCTCGCCATCGTGCTTGCGGCGCCCGCGCGCGCGGCGGGCGGCGGCTTCACATCGATCAGCGCCGGCTACGTCACGACCTGCGGGATCAAGTCCGGCGACGTGCTCGTGTGCTGGGGCGCGCTGCCGCCGGAGGGTCTGCCGGCGGGCAGCTTCACCGCGGTCGGCGCCGGCTTCTACTTCGCCTGCGCCCGCCGCACCGAGGGATCGATCGCCTGCTGGGGCGCGAACTGGTCCGGCCAGGCGTCGCCGCCGCCGGGCGACTTCACCGCCGTCGCCGCCGGAGAGGACTTCGCCTGCGGGCTGCGGCCGGACGGGTCGCTCGCGTGCTGGGGCTCGCCGGCCGCCCTCCAGACGCAGCCGCCCGCGGGCGCGTTCAAGGCGCTGAGCCTCGGCGACCATCACGGCTGCGCGCTGCGACCCGACGACACGGTCGCCTGCTGGGGCTGGAACCTGTTCGGGCAGGCGACGCCGCCGCCGGGTCCCTTCGCGTCCGTCACCGCCGGCGAGAACACCACCTGCGGCGTGCGCTTCAGCGGCGCGCTCGTCTGTTGGGGCGTGAACTACGCCGGGCAGACGAACGTGCCGCCCGGCCTCTACCGCGCCGTCGGCGTCGGCGCCGGCTACGTCTGCGCCGTGCGGGCCGACCAGACGCTGGCCTGCTGGGGCCTCGGCAACTACGGGCAGACGACGCACCCGGCCGGGACGTTCACGGCCGTCAGCTCCGCCTATCAGCACAGCTGTGCGATCCGCACCGACGGCACGGTCGCCTGCTGGGGGAACGACGAGGCGGGACGCGCCACCCCGCCGGCCGACACGACGCCGCCGACCGTGACGTGCGGCGCGAGCCCGGCGGCGCTGTTCCCCCACAACCGCAAGCTCGTCGACGTCGCCGCGCACGTGGAGGTCGTCGACGACGACTCCGGCCCCGCCGGCTTCGCGCTCGTCTCCGTCGCCAGCAGCCAGCCGGACGCCGGCACGGGCGGCGGCGACCGAGCCGGCGACGTCGAGGGCTGGACGCCCGGCAGCGACGACACGCACGGGCGCCTGCGCGCCGAGCTGAGCCGCCACGCGACGCGCGTCTACACGCTCGCCTACCGCGGCTTCGACAGAGCCGGAAACAGTGCGATGTGCACCGCCGCCATCGCCGTTCCGCGCCACCGCCCGGCGCGCTGAGCGTCGCGCGCCGACCTCTCGCGGCGATCCGGAGCGCGAGCGCCGCCGACCTGTGAACCTGTCCGCATGTCCGCCTCCACCTCCCCCGCCTCCGCCATCCGCCCGCACGACTTCCTCGACCTCGACGCGCTGCTGAGCGACGAGGAGCGCGACATCCGCGACACGGTGCGCGCGTTCGTCGCCAAGGAGGTCGTGCCGCACGTGGGCGACTGGTTCGAGGCCGCCACGATCCCGCGCGAGCTGGCGCCGGCGCTCGGCAGACTCGGCCTGCTCGGCATGCACCTCACCGGCTACGGCTGCGCCGGCGCGTCCGCGACCGCGTACGGCCTCGCGTGCATGGAGCTGGAGGCCGGCGACTCGGGCGTGCGCTCGCTCGTCTCGGTGCAGGGCTCGCTCGCGATGTACGCGATCTGGCGCTGGGGCGGCGAGCAGCAGAAGCAGGAGTGGCTGCCGCGGATGGCGGCCGGCGAGGCGATCGGCTGCTTCGGCCTGACCGAGCCCGACGCCGGCTCGGACCCCGGTTCGATGCGCACGCGCGCGCGCCGCGCGCCCGACGGCACGGACTGGATCCTCAACGGCGCGAAGATGTGGATCACGAACGGCTCGATCGCCGACGTCGCGGTCGTGTGGGCGCAGACCGACGACGGCATCCAGGGCTTCCTCGTGCCGCGCGGGACGCCCGGCTTCAGCGCGCCCGAGATCCACAAGAAGCTGTCGCTGCGCGCCTCCGTCACGAGCGAGCTGGTGCTCGACGACGTGCGCCTGCCCGACAGCGCGCGCCTGCCCGAGGTCGCCTCGCTGCGCGGGCCGCTCTCCTGCCTCAACGAGGCGCGCTACGGGATCGTCTGGGGCGCCGCCGGCGCCGGCCGCGCCTGCTTCGAGGCGGCGCTGTCGTACGCGAAGGAGCGGATCGCGTTCGACCGCCCGATCGCCGCCACGCAGATCCAGCAGCAGAAGCTCGCCTTCATGGCGCTCGAGGTCAACCGCGCCTCGCTCGTCGCGCTGCACCTCGGCCGCATGAAGGACGCCGGCACGCTGCGTCCCGAGCACGTCAGCATGGGCAAGCTCGGCAACGTCAACGGCGCGCTCGAGGTCGCGCGGACCGCCCGCCAGATGCTCGGCGCCAACGGCGTCACGCTCGAGTATCCCGTCATCCGCCACATGAACAACCTCGAGTCGGTCGTCACCTACGAGGGCACCGCCGACGTCCACGCGCTCGTGATCGGCGGCGCGCTCACGGGCATCCAGGCGTTCCGCTGACGCCGCGGCTGTCACACCGATGACGCCGCTGGTTCGGCGACGACACGGGGGGAATGGATGGGGGTGGCACGCCCGCACCGCGTCGACCTGAGGAGGCACCGATGCCCACCACCGGCCAGTTCATGCTGGAGCGCCTGATCGCCTGGGGCGTCAGACGCATCTACGGCTATCCGGGCGACGGCATCAACGGGATCCTCGGCGCCTTCCACGAGGTCGGGGACCGGCTCGCCTTCACGCAGGTGCGCCACGAGGAGATCGCGTCCTTCTGCGCCACCGCGCACGCGAAGCTGACCGGCGAGGTCGGCGTCTGCCTCGCGACGTCCGGACCGGGCGCGATCCACCTCCTCAACGGGCTCTACGACGCGAAGCTCGACCACGCGCCGGTGGTGGCGATCGTCGGCCAGCAGAAGCGCATGTCGCTCGGCGGCGACTACCAGCAGGAGGTCGACCTGCAGGTGCTGTTCAAGGACGTGGCGTCGGAGTTCGTGCACGTCTGCAACGAACCGGCGCAGGCGCGCCACCTGATCGACCGCGCGATGCGGATCGCGCAGGCGACGCGCTCCCCCACGTGCGTGATCGTCCCCAACGACGTGCAGGAGATGGAGTACGAGGAGCCGCCGCGCGAGCACGGCGCCGTGCACTCGTCGATCGGCTTCAGCGACCCGCTCGTCGTCCCGCGCGACGAGGACCTGCGCCGCGCGGCCGAGATCCTCAACGCCGGCGAGCGGGTGGCGATGTTGATCGGAGCGGGGGCGATCGGCGCGGCTCCGGAGGTGACGCAGGTCGCCGAGCTGCTCGGCGCCGGCGTCGCGAAGGCGCTCAACGGCCGCGCCGCGCTGCCGGACGACCTGCCGTTCGTGACCGGCTCGATCGGGCTGCTGGGGACGAAGCCGAGCGCCGACATGATCGACGGCTGCGACACGTTCCTGATGGTCGGCTCGTCCTTCCCCTACTCCGAGTGGCTGCCGCAGGAGGGTCAAGCCCGCGCTGTGCAGATCGACATCGACGGGCGGCGGCTGAACCTGCGCTATCCGATGGAGCTGGGGCTCACCGGCGACGCCGGTGCGACGCTGCGCGCGCTGATCCCGCTGCTGGAGCGCAAGGCCGACCGCGGCTGGCGCGATCAGATCGAGGACAACGTGCGGCGCTGGCGCGAGATCATCGACGCACAGGCGCACGAGGCGGCCGATCCGCTCAACCCGCGGCTGCTGTTCCACGAGCTCTCGAAGCGGCTGCCGGACGGCGCGATCCTGACATCCGACTCGGGTTCGGCGACGAACTGGTGGGCGCGCGACCTCGTGCTGCGCGAGGGCATGAAGGCGGCGCTCTCGGGCACGCTCGCGACGATGTGCCCGGCGGTGCCGTATGCGCTCGCCGCGAAGCTGGCCTATCCCGACCGACCGGTGATCGCATGCCTCGGCGACGGCGCGATGCAGATGCTCGGCATCAACGCGCTGATCGATGTCGCGAGGTATCGGGGCGAGTGGAGCGACCGGCGGCTCGTCGTGCTCGTGCTCAACAACCACGACCTCAACCAGGTGACGTGGGAGCAGCGCGTGATGAGCGGCGACCCGAAGCTCGACGTCTCGCAGACGCTGCCCGACTTCCCGTATGCCGCCTACGCGCAGCTGATCGGCCTGAAGGGCATCCGCATCGACGCGCCCGAGCAGGTCGGTCCTGCGTGGGACGAGGCGCTCGCCTCGGGCGTGCCGGTCGTGCTGGAGGCGGTCACCGATCCGGAGATCCCGCCGCTGCCGCCGCACATCAGATTCGAGCAGGCGCGCGAGCTCGCGCATGCGCTGCCGGGCGATCCGGCGCGCGGGCGGATCGTGCGCAACGCGCTGAAGGGCAAGCTGGACGAGCTCGTGAATCGATGAGCACAGTGGCGGACGCGATGCGCGTCGGGCGCGTGCGCGCGCATGCGTACGAGATCCCGACCGCGGACGACGAAGAGTCCGACGGCACGCTCGTGTGGAGAGCGACGAGCGTGCTCGTCGTCGAGGTCGAGGCCGGCGGTGCGACTGGCCTCGGCTACGGCTACTGCGACGCCGCGGCCGCGCGCATCGTGGAGCGCACGCTCGCGGGCGTCGTCGAGGGCGCTGACGCGCTCGCGCCGGGCGAGGCGTGGTCGAAGATGCAGGTCGCGATCCGCCAGCTCGGGCAGGAGGGGCTGGCCGCGATGGCGGCCTCGGTGCTCGACATCGCGCTGTGGGACCTGAAGGCGCGGCTGCTCGGCGTCGCGCTGTGCGACCTCCTCCCCCGCTTCCGCGACGCCGTGCCGGCCTACGGCAGCGGCGGCTTCACGAGCTACTCCGAGCGGGAGCTGCGCGAGCAGCTCGGCGGCTGGGCGGCGGACGGCTTCCGCTCCGTGAAGATGAAGGTCGGGCGCGAGCCGGCCCGCGACCCGGCGCGCGCGGCGGCGGCGCGCGCGGCGATCGGCGACGAGGTCGAGCTGATGGTCGACGCGAACGGCGCCTACCGCGACGTGCCGCAGGCGCTCGCGTGGGCGGAGCGCTTCGCGGGCGAGCACGGCGTCGTCTGGCTGGAGGAGCCGCTGAGCTCGCGCGCCGTGCGCGGGCTGCGACAGGTGCGCGAGCGCGCGCCCGCCGGCCTGGCGATCGCCGCCGGCGAGTACGCGTGGACGCTCGCCGACTGCGCGCGGCTGCTCGACGCCGCGGCGGTCGACGTGCTGCAGGCCGACGTCTCGCGCTGCGGCGGGATCACGAACCTGCCGCGGATCGACGGGCTGTGCCGCGCGCGCGAGCTGCCGTTCTCGGCGCACTGCGTGCCGGCGGTGATGGCGCACGCCGGCTGCGCGCTCGAGTCACTGATCCACACGGAGTTCTTCTTCGACCACGCGCGCGCTGAGCGGCTGTTGTTCGACGGCGTCGTCGACCCGGTCGACGGGCTGCTGCGGCCCGACCGCTCGCGGCCCGGCCTGGGCATCGAGCTCAAGCGCGCGGACGCGGAGCGGTGGGCGGCGTGAGCGCGCCGCTCGACGTCGCCGGCCTCAAGCGCCGCCTGCAGGAGACGGTGCGGGGCGAGGTGCGCTTCGACGCCGCCGCGAAGGGCCTCTACGCGACCGACGCGTCGAACTTCCGCCAGATCCCGATCGGCGTCGTCGTGCCGAGGGCGCTCGACGACGTCGTCGCGACGCACGCCGCCTGCCACGCGTTCGGCGCACCGCTCGTGCCGCGCGGATGCGGAACGAGCCTGTCGGGCGAGACGGTCAACCACGCGGTCGTGATCGACGTCTCCAGACACCTGACGTGGATCGGCGATCCCGACCCCGATGCGAGGACCGTGACGGTCGAGCCGGGCGCGATCAACGAGGACGTCAACCGCCGTACGGGCAGAGCGGGGCTCGTGTTCGGCCCCGACCCCTCGACGCACTCGCGCTGCACGATCGGCGGCAACGTCGGCAACAACTCGTGCGGCACGCACTCCGTGCAGTCGCAGCACTACGGCCCGGGCCCGCGCACCTCCGACAACGTCGCGGCGCTGGAGGTGCTCACGTACGACGGCGCGCGCTTCGAGGTCGGCGTCGGCGAGGAGGAGCGGCTCGACGAGATCATCGGCGCCGGCGGGCGCAAGGGCGAGATCTATGCCGCGCTGCTGGAGCTGCGCGACAGATACGCCGACGCGATCCGCAGCCGCTGGCGTCCGGTCGAGGAGCTGCCGCGGCGGGTCTCCGGCTACAACCTCGACGAGCTGCTGCCGGAGCGGGGCTTCAACGTGGCGCGGGCCTTGGTCGGCACCGAGGGCACGTGCGTGACGGTGCTGAGATCGACGCTGCTGCTGACCCCCGCGCTCGCGCACCGCTCGCTCGTCGTGATCGAGTACGACACGCTCGTCGACGCGTGCACGCACGTCGAGGAGATCATGGCGTGGAGGCCGATCGCGCTGGAGGGCCTCGACCGCGAGCTGCGCAAGGCCGCGCGTCGCAGCCACGTGCACGCGGCCGAGTTCGACGAGCTGCCGCTGCCCACGCGGGGAGGGGCATGGCTGCTCGTGCAGTTCGGCTCCGACGAGGCGGGCGCGGAGGACGAGCGGGCGAGCGCGTTCGCCGCCTGGCTGCGCGACGAGAAGGGCTACGACGAGGAACGGATCGAGCAGTTCGGCGGCGAGCGGCCGGGCGCGCGTGGACACGCAGCCGAGATCTGGAGAGCGCGCGAGGCCGGCCTCGGCGCGACCGCCTTCGAGGTGCGCCCGGAAGGCGTGCGCAACTACTGGGCCGGCTGGGAGGACTCGGCCGTTCCCCCGGGGAAGCTGGGCGAGTACATCGGCGCGCTGCGCAGGCTCTACGACAAGCACGGGCTCGACGGCGCGTTCTACGGGCACTTCGGGCAGGGCTGCGTGCACACGAGCACGTCGTTCGACCTGCGCCACGCCGACGGGCTGCGCACGTACCGGCGCTTCATCGAGGAGGCGGCCGACCTGTGCCTCTCGTTCGGCGGCTCGCTGTCGGGCGAGCACGGCGACGGTCAGCAGCGCGCGGAGCTGCTGGAGAAGCAGTTCGGCGCCGAGGGCGTCGAGGCGATGCGCGCCTTCAAGCGCATCTGGGACCCCGACGGGAAGATGAACCCGGGCAAGGTCGTCGACCCCTACCGCTTCGACCAGAACCTGCGCCTCGGCGCCGACTACAACCCGGCGCGGCCACCGGTGCGCTTCGCCTACCCGCAGGACGGCGGCGACTTCTCGCACGCGGCGCTGCGCTGCGCCGGCATCGGCGAGTGCCGCGTGCCGCAGGCGGAGTCGGTCATGTGCCCGAGCTTCCAGGCCACGCATGAGGAGATGCACTCCACGCGGGGACGAGCGCGGCTGCTGCACGAGATGCTGGTCGGCGAGATCGTGGGCGACGGATGGCAGAGCGAGGCGGTGTTCGAGGCGCTCGACCTGTGCCTCGCGTGCAAGGGCTGCACGAACGACTGCCCGGTGAACGTGGACATGCCGACCTTGAAGGCGGAGTTCCTGCACCATCACTACAAGTCTCCGCGCCGCCGGCGGCCGCGGCACGCGTATGCGTTCGGGTTCGTGGATCAGGCGGCGCGGGTCGCGTCGCGGCTGCCGGCGCCGCTGGTGAACTTCCTCGCGGGTCACGAGCCGACGGCTTCGCTCGCGAAGCGCGCGGCCGGGATGGATCCGGCGCGCTCGATCCCGCGCTTCGCGAAGACCGACCTGCGGCGCTGGTTCGCGGCGCGCGGCGGCTCGCGCAACCCCTCCGGACCGCGGGTCGTCTTGTGGCCCGACACGTTCAACACCTACTTCCATGCCGACGTCGGGATCAGCTGCGTGGAAGCGTTGGAGGCGGCGGGCTGGCAGGTCGCGATGCCGACCGGTCACGTCTGCTGCGGACGCCCGCTGTACGACTACGGCTTCCTCGACGTCGCCGAGCGCTACCTGCGCAGAACGCTCTCCGCGTTGCGCGACGACATCCGCGCCGGCACGCCGGTCGTCGGGATCGAGCCGAGCTGCCTGGCGGTCTTCAAGCACGAGCTTCCACGATTGCTGCCGCACGACGACGACGCGGAGCGGCTGCGACGCGCAGCGGTCCACTTCGCCGACTTCGTGGAGCAGCACGAGGTCCCGCTGCCGCGCCTCTCAGGCCACGCGCTGCTGTGGGGCCACTGCCACCACAAGGCGACGGGCGGGATGGATTGCGAGCAGGCCGCGCTGGAGCGGATGGGGCTGGAGGTCGAGCAGGTCAGAGGCGGCTGCTGCGGGCTGGCCGGCTCGTGGGGCTTCGAGGATGGCAAGTACGACATCTCGATCGCGTGCGGGGAGCAGGGGCTGCTGCCGGCGGTGCGGGCTGCGTCGCCGGACACGCTCGTGGTGGCCGACGGGTTCTCCTGCAAGACGCAGATGGAGCAGGCGGTCGGGCGGAAGGCGCTGCACCTCGGCGAGGTCATCGCGCGAGCAAGCCGCGAATCGCCGCGGCAACCTCGTCCGGCCGCCGCACCAGGTCTCCGTGCATGAAGCGCAGGACTCTGTAGCCGGCTGCCTGCAGGCGATTCGTCTTCTCCCGATCCCATGCCGCCGCCGCGCGCTCCTTGTGGTGGGCCCAGCCGTCGAGCTCGACGACGAGGCGCTGGTCGCGCCACAGCGCGTCGACATGGTGGCCGGCCGCACGAACGTTCAGCTCGGGCGGCGGCAGGCGGGCGTCGATCGTCAGATCGAGAAACCGCTCTTCCAGCTCGGACCGGGTCAAGCTTGCGCCGCGCTGCTCGTGGGCCTCGAGGGCGGCGATCAGCCGCCGGCGTCCGTAGACCCACAGCCGCGGCGTTCCCCTCGCCGCCGACGGCGTGCTGACGCTCGCCTTCGTCGACTCGAGCGGCTTCCGCATTCCATGCAGCGCGGCGGCGTCGTGGTGGCTCAGCACGGCGCCGGGCCCCGCGGCACTTCCATCCACACCCATCGCGACGAGCTGTCGCCGCGTCACGACCCCATGCTGCCGCTCGGCGCGCGCCGCGATGGGATCAGTGCATCTTTCGCCTCGCATACCGAGGCAAGAGATGCAGTGCTCGGGGAATTCGCCCCCGCGAGGGCGAGGGCCGCCGAGATGTGGGCCAGGTGGGTGAGGCCTTGGGGGAAGTTGCCGAGCAGCGCGCCGGTCTGCGGGTCGGCCTCCTCGGAGAAGAGGCCGAGGTCGTTGGCGCACCGCGTAGCACGCGCGAAGACGGCGGCCGCCTCGTCGCGGCGGCCTTGGTGCGCGAGGCACTCGACGAGCCAGAAGGAGCAGGCGAGAAAGGCGCCCTCGTGCTCGGCGCCCTTGTCCACTCGATATCGCAGCAGCAGGCCGTCGACCTCCAACTCCCCGCGGATCGCGTTCACCGTTCCGACCATGCGCTCGTCGTCCCAGGCGACGAAGCCGACGATCGGGAGCAGCAGCAGCGCCCCGTCGAGGCGGTCCTCGCCGAGCACCTGCACGAAGCTTCTCCGCGAAGCGGAGTAGCCGTCGGACTCGATCGTGCCGCGGATCTCGTCGCGGGCGGTCGCCCATCCGCGCGGCGCCTCGCGGCCGGTGTCCTCGGCGAGTCTGATCGCCCGGTCGAGCGCGACCCAGCACATCGCCTTCGAGTGCACGAACTGCCGGGGCTCTCCCCGCACCTCCCAGATGCCGCGGTCGGGCTCGCGCCAGCGCGCAGCCGCCGCGTCCGCGACGTCGGCAAGGAAGCGCCAGTAGTCGTCGTCGGGCCTGTGTCTCCTCGCGTGCCAGCGCCACGCCAGCTCGAGCAGCTGGCCGTAGACGCCGAGCTGGCACTGGTCGGCGGCGTCGTTGCCGGCGCGCACGGGTCTGGCGCCCCGGTAGCCGGCGAGGTCAAGCTCGACCTCGGGCATCCGCCGCTCGCCGCCGAGGCCGAACAGCACCTGCACGCCTTCGGCGCTGCCGGCGGAGCTGCGCTCGACGAAGCGGCGGAACGCGTCGGCCTCCTCGTCGAAGCCGATCTGCGCCAGCGTGTCGACCGTGAAGGTCGAGTCGCGCACCCAGCTGAAGCGGTAGTCCCAGTTGAGGTCGCCGCCGCCGGCCTCCGGCAGCGAGGTGGTCGGCGCGGCGGCGATCGCGCCGGTGCGAGGGTTCGCAAGCGCCTTCAGCACGAGCGCGGAGCGCGCGACGCCGCGGGTCGCGGCCGCCTCGTCGATGCGGGCGCGCGAGGACCACGCGCGCCATGCCTCGAGCGTCTGCTCCAGCCGGCGATCGAGGCCGTCGACATCCTCCCGCGCCGCCGGCGATGCCTCCAACGCCACCGGGTCGAGGTACTCGAGCGACAGCCGCCGCCGCTCCTCGGCATCCAGCTCCACGCGGACGCACAGCTCGTGCTTGTCCGCCTCCAGCGGCAGGTCGCCGGAGATCAGCAGCGCGTCGTCGCCGCCGGTGGCGCTGAAGGCGCCGTCGTGGGAGCGGATCCACGGCGGCAGCTCGCCGTAGTCGAAGCGCGGCACGATCCGGCCCTCCAGCGCGACGCTTCCGCGCGTGCACTCGACGATCCGCAGCAGCTGCGAGCGCGGTTCGGCCTCCTCGTCGGGGATCACCGCGAAGCAGTCGAGGATCCGCAGCTCGCCGTCCTCGCTCGCAAGCAGGGTCTCGAGCACGAGCGTGCCGTCGAGGTAGCGGCGGCGCGTGCGATCGGGGTCGGCGCCCGCGGGCGCGAGCGCGCAATAGCCGCCGCGCTCCCAGTCGAGCAGGCGGCCGAAGCAGCTGCCGCGGTCCATCCGCGGCATGCAGCACCAGTCGATCGAGGCCGCGGTCGAGACGAGCGCGGCCGAGCGACCGTCGCCGATCAGGCCGTAGTCGGCGATCGGCGGGCAGCGATCGGCGGCCATCGCGCCTACCGCCGCGCGAGCGCCAGGGCCACTCCGGCCGCCGCCGCCGCCAGGCCCCCGGCGATCCCCGCACGGTGCTCGGTCAGCCACAGCTCCGGGCTGCGCGCGGTCGCCTGCCCGTCGAAGCGCCCCCGCATGGAGTGAAGCCCTTCGACCGGCTCGTAGAGGTTGCAGGGCCGGTGCGGCGGGACCGGCTCGCCGGTCTGCTGCCCTCTGTAGCCGTTGCGGGCGAGGTAGCGGTCGGCGATCCACGGCGCGAGCTTCTGCGCGAGGATCGCCTTCACCGCCGAGTGCGCGACCCACAGCTCGCGGCGCGGATGGTCCGCCGCCCACACGATCGCCTGCGCGGGGACCTCGGGCTCGAAGATCGGCGGAACCGGCTGCGGATGGTGCGGCAGGCGCGTCTTGCACCACTCGAACTGCGGCGTGTTGACGGCCGGCAGCTGCACCATCGTCACGCGCACGCCGCTTCTGTCGTGCAGCAGCTCGGTGCGCAGCGAGTCGGTGAAGCCGCGGATCGCGAACTTCGCGCCGCAGTACGGCGCCTGCAGCGGGATCGCGCGGTAGGAGAGCGCCGAGCCGACCTGCACGATCGTGCCGCGGTCGCGCGGGAGCATGCGTCTGAGCGCCGCGAGCGTGCCCCACACGGTGCCGAGGTAGGTGACCTCGGTCGCGCGCCGGACGTCCGCGGGCTCCAGCTCCTTCACGGGCGAGAAGACGGTCGCCATCGCGTCGTTGACCCACACGTCGAGCGGCCCCAGCTCCTGCTCGGCCCGCTGCGCCGCCGCCTCCACCTGCTCGGCGTCGGCGACGTCGGTCGGGAGCGCGAGCGCCACCCCGCCGGCCTGCTCGACCTCCCGCGCTGCGTCGTTCAGCCCCCGCTCGCTGCGGGCCAGCAAGGCGACGCGGTCGCCGCGCGCCCCGAACGCCCGCGCCGTCGCGCGGCCGACCCCCGCCGACGCGCCCGTCACGACCACTGTTCTGCTCATCGCGCCACCTCCGATTGCCTGCGCAGGCGGAGATACCCCGCTCACGGGTGCTTCAACAGGCGCGTCGCCCCGCCGGGGCCGGGGTATCGAACCGTCCGACGCTCCGATGGCCGGCGAGAGACGACAAGCGGGTCCGCGCGGCGGCGGCGGCCGCCGCGGCGCCGTGCGGGCATGGTGCGCGTGGTGGCTGCTGTGCGCGGCGCTGTGGCTCGCGATGATCGACCGCACGGCGCTCGACGAGCTGCTGACCGGCGTCGTCGCGGCGGCGCTCGGCGCGACCGCGGCCGTGCTCGTGCGCCAGCAGCGCAGAACGCTCCTCCGTCCCCGCGCCCGCTGGCTGCGGAGCGCGTGGCGCCAGCCGCTCGCGCTCGTGCGCGACCTCGGGCCGCTGGCGCGCGCGCTCGCGATCCGCGGCGTGCTGCGCCGGCAGGAGACCGGCATGGTCACCGCGCTGCCGTTCGACGCCGTCGCCGACGAACCCCGCGAAGCGGCGTACCGCGTGCTGACGGCGACGCTCGGCTCGCTCGGGCCGAACACGATCGTGCTCGACGTCGACCCCGGCACGCAGACGCTGGAGGCGCATCAGCTCGTGCCGAGCGCCGACCCGGCACAGGAAGCGCTGCCGCTGGAGGGGCCGCCGTGAACGGGTGGCTGTGGGCGGCGGCCGCGCTGACCGCCGGGCTCGTGCCGCTCGCCGTCGTCGCGGCCGTGAGCGAGCCGCTCGCCGGGCTCGTCGCCGTCGAGCTGGCCGGCGTCGACGCGGCGCTCGCGCTGCTGCTGCTGGCGGAGGGCACGAGGAGCCAGTCGTTCGCGAGCCTGGCGCTGGTGCTCGCCGTCCTGGCGTTCGCCGGCTCGATCGCGTTCGTGCGCTTCCTCGCGCAGCTGCTTCCGCGCGGAGGCGGCGGATGAGGAGCGCGATCGCGTGGACGCTGCTCGGCGCCGGCGCGGCGCTGCAGCTGTTCGCCGTGCTCGGCGTCGTGCTGATGCGCGACACGCTCGACCGCCTGCACTACCTCGCGCCGGCGAGCCTCGCCGGCGCGCTGATCGCGGCGGCGATCGTCGTGCGCGAGTCGTTCTCGCTGATCGGCATCTGGGCGCTGCTGCTGGCCGCGTTCCTGCTGTTCACGGGGCCCGTGCTCGCGCACGTCACCGGTCGCGCGATCCTGCACGCGCGCGAGGAGGCCGAGCGACCGTGACGGTCCTGCAGGTCGTCGCGCTCGCCGCGGTCGCGGCCGGCGGCACGCTCGTCGTGCTGGTGCGGGATCCCGTGCGCCAGGCGCTCGTCGCGAGCATGTTCGGGCTCGCGCTGGCGATCCTCTTCTTCGCCTTCCAGGCGCCCGACGTGGCGATCTCGCAGATCGTCGTGGCGACGGTCGCGGTGCCGGTGATGATCCTGCTCGCGCTGACGAAGCTGCGCGACGACGAGGAGCGCGAGCGGTGAGGGCGCGCCCGCGCGCCGTGCTCGCGGTGCTGGCGCTCGCCGGGCTGGCGGCGCTGATCGCGTGGGCCGCGGGCGGGCTGACGCCGTTCGGCACGCCGTCGGGGCCGGCGAACGGGGTGGTGCGCACGCTCGTGCACGAGCGCCATGCCGCCAACACGGTCAACGGCGTCACGTACGACCTGCGCGGGCTCGACACGCTCGGCGAGGAGCTGATCCTGTTCGTCGCCGCGCTCGGCAGCGCGGTGCTGCTGCGCCACGGGCGCGGCGAGCAGGTCGACGAGCGCGCCGACGAGGAGCACGAGTCCGCGTCGGCGCGCACCGCCGACGTGCTGCGCGCTGCGGGCACCGCGCTCGTCGGGCCGCTGGTCGTGCTCGGCGTCTACGTCGTCGTGCACGGGCACCTGTCGCCGGGCGGCGGCTTCCAGGGCGGGGTGATCCTCGCGGCGGGCCTGCTGCTCGTCTACGCCGCCGGCCAGGTGGTCGCGCTCGAGCGCGTCGAGCCGACCGCGCTGGTGGAGGTCGCCGACGCCACCGGCGCGCTCGCGTACGTGCTCGTCGCGGTCGGCGGGCTCGTGTTCGCGGCTGCGGCGCTGGAGAACTTCCTGCCGTTCGGGACGACCGGGAACCTGCTGTCGGCCGGCACGATCCCCGTGCTGAGCGTCGCCGTCGGCGTGGAGGTGACCGGCGCGGTCGCGCTGATCCTCACCGAGCTGCTGGACCAGACGCTGCTGCGGGGCGGCGAATGACGGTCCTTCCCTACCTCGTCGCCGGCTGGCTGCTCGTCGTCGGCCTGTGGGGCGCGATCACGAGCCGCCACCTCGTGCACCAGGTCGTCTGCCTGACGGTCGTCCAGTCCTCGACGTACGTGCTGCTGCTGGCGGTCGGCTACCGCAGCGGCGGCTACGCGCCGATCGTCTCCTCCAGCGTGCCGCCGAGCTCGCCGTTCGTCGACCCGATCGTGCAGGCGCTCGCGCTCACCGACGTCGTCGTCGAGGCGACCGTCGTCGCGGTCCTGCTCGCGCTCACCGTGCAGGCGCACAAGCGCTTCGGCACCGCCGACCCGGACCGGCTCGGGGAGCTGAGCGGCTGACATGGCGCCGCTCGCGCTGAGCGTGCTCGTGCCGATGATCGCGGGCACGGCCCTGGCGCTGACGGCCTCCGTCGAGCGCCGGCGCGCGGCGGTGGCCGCGGCGATCGGCGCGACGCTGGCGTCGCTCGCGCTGCTCGCGCTCGCGCTCGCGCGGGTCGGCGACGGCCGCACCGTCGTGTGGTGGGGCGACTGGCCGCCGCGCGGGCGCGTGGTCGGGATCGACTTCGCGGTCGACGGGCTCGGCGGCGGGCTCGCGCTGTTCGTGACGGTGCTCGCGCTGCCGGCGCTGCTGATGGCGGGCTACGCGATCAGAGCGAGCGCGCAGCTGTTCTACGGCGCGTGCCTGATCTTCGTCGCGGCGATGGTCGGCTACTGCCTCACGGGCGATCTCTTCAACCTGTTCGTCTTCTTCGAGCTGATGAGCGTGACCGCGTACGTGCTCGTCGGCTACGAGGTGCGCCGGCGCGCGCCGCTGGAGGGCGCGCTGACGTTCGCGGTCACGAACAGCGTCGGCTCGATCCTGCTGCTGTTCGGGATCGGGCTGCTGTATGGGAAGGCGGGCGCGCTGAACATGGCGCAGCTCGGCCGCGCGCTCGGCCACGTCGGTCCGAGCGGCGTGGTGATCGTCGCGTTCGCGTTCGTGTGCGTCGGCCTGCTCGTGAAGGCGGCCGTCGTGCCGTTCCACTTCTGGACCGCGGACGCGTACGGGGTCGCGCCGACGCCGGTGCTGATCCTGCTCGCCGGCGTCTTCTCGGAGCTGGGGCTGTACGGCTTCGCGCGCGTCTTCTGGACGGTGTTCGAGCCGGCGTTCGCCGCCCACCACGACGCCGTGCGGGCGGTCTTCGTCTCGCTCGGCGTGCTGACGGGGCTGCTCGGCGCCGTGCTGGCACTCGCGCAGCACCACCTCAAGCGGATGCTCGCGTTCGTCGTCGTCTCGCAGATCGGGCTGTTCCTGATCGGGATCGGCCTGCTGAGCGACGACGGCCTCGCGGGCACGGCGATCTTCCTCGTCGGCGACGGACTCGCGAAGGCCGCGCTGTTCATCTGCGTCGGCGTCGTGCAGCACCGCTACGACGGGATCGAGGAGCGCACGCTGCACGGGCGCGCGCGGGCGCTGCGGCCGCTCGGCGCGGTGTATCTGGTGGCGGCGCTGACGGTCGCCGACCTGCCGCCGTTCGGCACCTTCCTCGGCAAGGCGCTGGTGGAGGACGCGGCGCTGGGCGCGCCCGGCTGGGCGTGGCTGCCGGCGGTCATGGCGCTGATCTCGGCGCTGGCGGCGGGGGCGCTGCTGCGCGCCGGGCTGCGCGTCTTCCGCGGCGTCGGCGAGCCGGCGCCGCGCGACGCGCGCTTCGCGAGCGGCGCGGACGACGAGCAGCGCGCCGACGAAGAGGAGGATGTCGCCGTCGGCGTGCCCACCGCGATCGCCGCCGTGCTCGTGCTCGGCGCGCTGCTGTGGGGGCTCGTGCCCGGCCTCGCGCAGTCGGTCGCGGACGCCGCGGCGCGCTTCACCGACACGGCCGGCTATGCCGCGGCAGTGCTGGGCGGGAGCGCGCCGGCGGCGGTCGTCCCGCACGTGCGCGACCCGGGGTCGACCGCCTACCTCTACGCCGCCGCCACGCTGGCGGGCACGGCGGTCGTCGCCTGGCTCGGCGTCGCCGGCCGCTCGCTCCCGCGCGCCGCCATGCGGGCGATCGACGCGGTCCGCGCGCTCCACAGCGGCCGCCCCGGCGACTACGTCGCCTGGACCGCCGGCGGCGCCGCCGTGCTCGGCGCGCTGTTCGCGCTGACGCTGCGGTGAGCGGCACGGTTGCGCCCGACGCAGGCGGGATACTTCCGGCCGATGACCGTTCGCCGCCGATGGCTGTTGGGGCTCGTCGGCGCGGCGACCGCCGCGGCGGGCGCCGCGCACTACGCGGGCGTCGCCGCCGTGCCGGCGTTCGTGCTCGCGGCCACCGCGCTCGCGGGCCTCGCGTGGGTCGTCTCGTTCACGACCGAGCAGGTCGGCGAGCGCTTCGGACCGGCCGCCACGGGCGTGCTGCAGTCGACGCTCGGCAACCTGCCGGAGTTCTTCGTCGTGCTGTTCGCGCTCTCGCAGGGCGAGGTGGTCGTCGCGCAGTTCTCGCTGATCGGATCGATCTTCGCGAACGCCCTGCTGGTGCTCGGCGTCGTCGTGGTCGTCGGCGCCGGCACCTCCTCCGACGGCTGCATGAAGTTCCACCCGCGGCTGCCGAACGACACGGCGACCCTGCTGCTGCTGGCGAGCTTCATCATCGTGCTGGTCGGCCTCTCGCACGGCACGCACGACACGGCGAGCGCGCACATCGAGACGATCTCGGCGATCGCGGCCGTGCTGCTGCTCGGCGTCTACGCCGTGTGGGTCGTCGGCTACGTGCGATCGAGCAAGGCGGCCGAGCGCGAGCGCGGCGGCGAGCGGCGCGCCGCCGCGGGGATGAGCCTCGCCGCGACGATCGCGCTGCTGGCAGCCGCGGGCGTCGGCGCCGCGTTCGTCTCGGACTGGTTCATCGCCGCGCTGCGGCCGACGATCGACGCGCTCGGCGTCTCGGATCAGTTCGCCGGCCTCGTGATCGTCGCGATCGCCGGCAACGCGGTCGAGAACACGACCGGCGTCGTGCTCGCGGCCAAGCAGCAGTCCGATCTCGCGATCTCGGTCGTGAAGAACTCCGTCGCGCAGATCGCGGCGTTCCTGTACCCGGCGCTCGTGCTCGTCTCGCTGCTGTTCGCGCACCACCTCACGTTCGGGATCCCGCTGCTGTACGTCGGCGCGCTGTTCCTGACGGCGATCTCGATCTGGCAGATCACGACCGACGGGACCGCGTCGGCGTTCGAGGGCTGGGCGCTCGTGGCGACCTACGGCGTGCTGGCCGTCTTCACGCTGTACGAGTAGACGTACGGCGCGCACGAAGACGCGCTGCGTGCATGCACCATTGCCGGCGCGGCGGCGAGGCTCGAAGCTGGATGCATGGAACGCTCGGCGCCGCATCGTCGGCTGCGCTGGTCCGTCCGCCGGGTGCAGGAGCCGGAGGCGGTCGCGTTCGACCCGCACGAGCTGACCGGCCTCTTCTCGCCCCCGCGCTGGCTGCGCGAGCTCGGCACGACGGCGTGGCTGGGCGTCGGCGTCACGCTGCTGCTCGTCGGCGCGGTGTGGCTGCTGTCGCTGACGCAGACGATCGTGATGCCTGTGATCACGGCGGCGGTGATCGCGGCGGTCACCTCGCCCGTCGTCGGCTGGCTCGAGCGGCGCGGCCTCTCGCGCGGCGCGGCGACCGGCATCTTCCTGGTCGCGCTGATCCTGCTCGCGCTCGGTGCGATCCTCGCGACCCTCGCCGGGATCACCAGCCAGCTCGCCGGCCTCGGCAAAGAGCTCGGCGCGGCCAAGTCGCAGATCGCTGGCTGGCTGCAGGACCTCGGCGTCAGCGCGCACACGGCCCAGACGTCGACCGGCGACGCCGCAGACACGATCGGCAGAGCGGTCCCGGCGCTGTTGAACGGCCTGCTCGGCGGGCTGCGCAGCTTCTCCTCGCTCGTCTTCTTCCTCTCGCTGACGGCGCTGAGCCTCTTCTTCCTGCTCAAGGACGGCCGCACGATCCGCGCCTGGGCCGAGCGCCACATGCGGGTTCCCGACCGCGCCGCGCACCAGATGACGGGGCGCGTGCTGCAGTCGCTGCGCGGCTACTTCGTCGGCGTGACGATCGTGGCCGCGTTCAACGCGGTCGTCGTGACGCTCGGCGGCCTGCTGCTCGGCGTGCCGAAGCTCGGCGCGATCGCGCTCGTGACGTTCCTCGGCGCCTACATCCCCTACCTCGGCGCGTGGAGCGCGGGCGCGTTCGCGGTGCTCGTCGCGCTCGGCGGCGCCGGCACCGACGCGGCGATCGGGATGGCGGTCGTGCAGCTGCTCGCCAACGGCGTCCTGCAGCAGCTGGTGCAGCCGATCGCCTACGGCGCGGCGCTCGGCATCCACCCGCTCGCGGTGCTGATCGTGACGATCGCGGGCGGTGCGCTGTTCGGCGCGGTCGGCTTGATCCTCGCCGCGCCGCTGACGGCCGCGGCCACGCGGATCGCCTCCGACCTCGCGCGCAGCGCCGCGCCGCCGGCCACCGCGAGCGGCCCCGGCCCGCCGGCGGCGACGCCGAACGGACTGGCGGCGGACGCGAGCGCATGAGCGGCCGGCGCGCGAGGGCCGTCGGCGCGCTCGCGCTCGGCGGCGCGGGGCTCGTGCTGGCGCTGGTGGTGGCCGTGCAGGCGTTCCCCCGCGGGCTGATCGCGCTGGCGTGCACGGCGCTTGCGCTCGCGGGCGGCTGGTACGGGCTGCTGCGCACGGGCGCGGCGCGCGTCGCGGGGTTCGCGCTCGGCACGGCCGGGATCGCGCTCGCGGTGGCGCTGCTGGCGCGCGAGCGGCTGATCGAGGAGCTGGTCGCGATCGGCGCGCTCGCGCTGAGCGTCGCGCTCGCGCGCGCCGCGTTCGCACGACATGTGCGGCTGGCGCAGCGGCCGCGGCCGCACCGACCGGTGCTGTTCTTCAACCCGCGGTCCGGCGGCGGCAAGGCGGAGCGGTTCGCGCTCGCGCGCGAGGCGCAGGCGCGGGGGATCGACGCGATCGAGCTGGGCCCCGGCGAGGACCTCGAGCGGCTCGTGCGCACCGCCGTCGCCGACGGCGCCGACGCGCTCGCGATGGCCGGCGGCGACGGCTCGCAGGCGATCGTGGCGGCGATCGCCGCCGAGCACGACCTTCCGTACGCGTGCGTGCCGGCCGGCACGCGCAACCACTTCGCGCTCGACCTCGGCGTCGACCGCGACGACGTCGTCGGCGCGCTCGACGCGTTCGTCGACGGCGGCGAGCGGCGCGTCGACCTGGCGCAGGTCAACGGGCGCGTGTTCGTCAACAACGTCTCGCTCGGCGTCTACGCCAAGGCGGTCCTCCAGGAGGGCTACCGCGACGCGAAGCTGCGCACGCTGCTCGACACGGTCCCGGAGGTGCTCGGCCCTGGCGGGTCGGGCCTCGACCTGCGCTGGATCGGACCGCGCGGCCACGCGCACCGCGCGGGCGCGGCGGTGCTCGTCTCGAACAACCGCTACCGGCTCGGCCGCGCGATCGGCTCCGGGACGCGTCCGCACATCGACGACGGCCTGCTCGGGATCGCCGTGCTCGGTGCGCCGCGCGGACGCGGACAGGGCCGCCGCCTGCCGCAGCGGCCGTGGCGCGAGTGGACCGCGCCGACGTTCGACGTCGACGCCGACGGTCCCGTGCCGGCCGGGATCGACGGCGAGACGGTGCAGCTCGATCCGCCGCTGCGCTTCCGCATCCGCCCCGGCGTGCTGCGCGTGCGGATCGCCCAGCGCCATCCGGGCGCCTCGCCCTCGGCGGGAATGCCCGAAGGCTTCGCCGACAGCGTGCGCGCGCTCGCGCGCATCGCATTTCCCCGAGAACCCACGACGAAGGAGTGACGATGGACATCTTCGAGGTCGAGACGAAGGAGCGCCTGAGACGCGAGGAGGTCGCAGCGCGCCTGCGCCAGCTCGCCGACATGCTCGCGCGCCACAACGACATCGAGTTCGAGCGCGGCGGCATGCGCTTCACCGTCCATGTCCCGGACGAGGTCGAGCTCAAGGTCGAGCTGGAGATCGAGAGCGACGAGCGCGAGCTGGAGATCGAGCTGACCTGGTGAGCGGCGGGCCGCGCGCGGCCCGCCCGACACGCCCGGTAAAACTCCCGGCATGGCGCGATCCGACGCGACGACCGTCGAGGCCGGCGGGCGCGAGCTGCGCGTGTCGAGCGGCGACCGCGTGATCTTCCCGGCGACCGCGCGCGCGCCCGCGGTCACGAAGCTCGACGTCGTCGAGTACTACCTCGCGGTCGAGGACGGGATCATGCGCGCGCTGCGCGACCGGCCGACGACGCTCGAGCGCTGGCCGAAGGGCGTCCAGCCGGGCATGGTGCTGTCGACGCGCGACTGGAGCGGCGGCGACGCGTTCTTCCAGAAGCGCGTCCCGAGAGGTGCGCCCGACTACGTCGAGACGGCGCGGATCCAGTTCCCCTCCGGCCGCCACGCCGACGAGGTCTGCCCGACCGAGATCGCGGTCGTCGGCTGGGCGGCGCAGATGGGCACGATCACGTTCCACCCGTGGCCGGTGCGCAGCGGCGACGTCGACCACCCGGACGAGCTGCGGCTCGACCTCGACCCGCAGCCGGGCACCGACTTCGCCGACGCGGTGCGCGTCGCGGGCACCGCGCGCGCGCTGCTGGAGGAGCTCGGCTACGCCGGCTTCCCGAAGACCTCGGGCGGGCGCGGCGTGCACATCTACGTGCGGATCGAGCCGCGCTGGACGTTCACCGACGTGCGCCATGCCGCGATCGGCTTCGGGCGCGAGCTGGAGCGGCGCCTGCCCGGCGAGGTGACGACGAAGTGGTGGAAGGAGGAGCGCGGCGCGCGCATCTTCCTCGACTACAACCAGAACGCGCGCGACCGCACGATCGCGTCCGCCTACAGCATCCGGCCCAGGCCGGGCGCGCCCGTCTCGGCGCCGGTCGACTGGGACGAGCTGCCCGGCGTCCAGCCCGAGGACTTCACGGTCGCGACGATGCCGGCGCGCTTCGCCGCGGTCGGCGACCGCCACGCCGCGATCGACGATGTCGCGCATTCGCTTCAGCCGCTGCTCGACCTCTACGAGGAAGGCGGCGAAGGCGACATGCCGTATCCGCCCGACTACCCGAAGATGCCGGGCGAGCCGAAGCGCGTGCAGCCCTCGCGCGATCGCGACCGGCCGCGCTAGCCGGCGTCCAGCAACCCCCGCAGCGCGACATGCTCCTCAGCGCACGCCGGGCAGCCTTCGAGGTGCGCCGTCATGCCCGGCACAGCCGCCTCCGCGGCCGCCGCCCCGTCGCGCAGCTCGACGTCCACGAAGCGGTCGATCTGCTCGAAGCACGCCTCGCACGTCAGCTCCGGCCCGGCCGGACCGAGCATGCGGCGGATCAGCTGCTCGCCCGTGCGACTCATCCGTCCCGCCTCCCCGCGCCGGCGTCGAGCTCGAAGCCGCGCGCGACGAGCTCCGCGCGCAGCCGGCGGCGCGCGTCGTGCAGCGTCTTGTAGAGCGCGCCGCGCGTCGTGCCGAGGCGCTCGGCGAGCACGTCGATCGGGACGCCCTCCAACGCGACGGCGACGAGCACGCGCCGCTGGTGGCTCGTCAGCGCCCGCTCGATCGCGCCCGGCAGCGCGTCCAGCAGCTCGCGCGACTCGGCGCGCTCGCCGGGCGACGGATCGCCGCCGTGCAGCCTGCGCCAGCCCTCGTCCTCCAGCGGGATCTCGCGCCCCTGCCAGGCATGCCGGCGCATCGCGACAGACGCCTCCAGCACGGCGAACTTGTACGCCCAGGTCGTGAAGCGGCTCTCGCCGCGGAACGTGTCGAGCTTCGCCAGCACCGCCACGAGCGCGTCGTCGGCGCTCTGCTGCGCGAGGTCCTCGTACGCCTCGCGCAGATGCGTGCGCTGCTCGAGCGCGCGCCGCACCGTGAAGCGCGCCGCGCGCAGCAGCAGCTCGTGCAGCTCCGCCACCGCGCGCTCGTGCTCGGCGCCTTCGGCGCGCAGCGCGGTCAGCCACGTGCCGGCGTCGTCGGCCGGCACGATGCCGGCGGCGACCGGCGGCACGACGACGTCGGTCGAGTCGCCGCCGCTCAGCATGCGCCGGGCCCGTCGTCGAGCGGCGCCACGATGCGCTCCGCCAGCGCCGGCGGACAGCCGCGGTCGATCAGCTCCAGCAGCGCGTGCAGGTCCCAGCGCGCGTCGTCGGCCAACCGCTGCGCCCGCTCCCGCTCCATGCCTGCCGCGACGAGCTGCTCGCGGCGCCAGGCGCGCACCGCGTCGGGCGTGCCGGCGCGGCGGGCGGCTGTGTGGTCGGAACGCATGTGAGGTTGGCGTCGGCGGGTTCACATTCCTTACCCGCTTCCCGGCGATCGGTAAGACGCGGAGGCGGCGGGACGCGAACGCCGGGACACGTCCCAACGAACCGGAGGACACCATGGAGTCCGCTGCCCTTCCCCGCCACGATGCACACGGCGGCACCCAGTTGCACGCAGCCGCCGCCCGCGACGACGCCGGCTATCAGGCGTTCCTGCTCCTGCGCGTCGCGTTCGCGGTCGCGCCGATCGCGTTCGGCCTCGACAAGTTCTTCAATGTCCTCGTCGACTGGCCGCGGTACCTCGCGCCCTGGATCGACGACATCGTGCCGGGCAGCGCCCAGCAGGCGATGTATGCCGTCGGCGCGATCGAGATCGCCGCCGGCCTGCTGGTGGCGCTCAAGCCGCGCTACGGCGCCCCGCTCGTCGTCGCCTGGCTCGGCGGCATCATCGTCAACCTGCTCACGTACTCCGGCTACTACGACATCGCCCTGCGCGACTTCGGACTGATGCTCGGCGCGCTCACGCTGACGCGCCTGGCGTGGCACTACGACCCGCCGCTCGGATCTTCGCCGAGCTGACGGGTCGGTGCGGCGGCGCTCACGCCTCCGAGTAGACGCGCTCGCCCTCGCGGGCGCGCGCGCCTTCGGGCGCTTCGCCGTGACCCATCGTCGGATGGGGCATCGGCTGGAGCACGGCAACCGCCACCGCGATCGCGACGACGACGAGCGCGGCGCCGACGAGGTAGGCGGTGTGGAAGCCGCCGTTGAGGGCGACCAGCCCCGAGTCGCCGTTCGACAGCAGCGTGTCGGTGCGGTTGGCGGCGATCGTCGCGAGCACCGCCAGGCCGACCGCGCCGCCGACCTGCGGGGAGGTGTTGGCGAGGCCGGAGGCGAGCCCCATGTCGCTGGGCGCCACGCCCGCCATCGCGGACTGCATCAGCGCCGGGAACGACAGGCCGGCGCCGAAGCCGAACAGCAGCATGATCGGCAGCAGGTCGGAGACGTAGTGGCCGTCGACCGGCGTGCGGGCGAACAGCAGCATCGCGCTGCCCATCGCGACGAGGCACACGACGACGACGCGCTTCGCGCCGAAGCGCATCGCGACAGGACCCGACACGTAGAGCGACATCGTGCCCATCACGATCGTGCCGGGCAGGAACGCCAGCCCGACCTCGAGCGGGGAGTAGCCGAGAACCCGCTGCATGTAGAGCGCCCCGAGGAAGAACATGCTGAACATGCCGACCACGAGCAGGACCAGCACGAGATTCGCGCCGCTGAGGTTGCGCGAGCGAAACAGCCGCAGCGGCATCAACGGGGTCGCGATGCGCGCTTGCCGCAGCAGGAAGGCGGTCAGCAGCACGAGCGACAGCGCGCCGAGCCCGAGCACCTCGCCCGAGGTCCAGCCCCTCTCGCTCACCTGCAGGATCGCGTAGACGCCGATCATCAGGCCGCTCGTCATCAGCACCGCGCCGGGCAGATCGGCGCCGGCCCCGAAGCCGATGCCCGGCCGGTCCGCCACGAGCCGCCGCGCCAGCACGCATGTCGCGATCCCGATCGGCACGTTGATGAAGAAGATCCAGTGCCAGCTGATCGAGTCGGTCAGCACGCCGCCGAGCAGCAGCCCGATCGACCCGCCGGCGGAGGCGACGAATCCGTAGACGCCGATCGCCTTCGCCTGCTCGCGCGGCTCCGGGAACATCATCATGATCATCCCGAGCACGACCGCGGATGCGAACGCGCCGCCGGCACCCTGGACGAAGCGCGCCGCGATCAGCATCCCCTGCGTCTGCGACACCGCGCACAGCAGCGACGCGCTCGTGAAGACGATCAGGCCGATCAAGAAGATGCGCCGGTGGCCGATCAGGTCGCCGACCCGGCCGCCCAGCAGCAGCAGGCCGCCGAACGCGATCAGGTAGGCGTTCACGACCCACGCGAGGCTCGTCTGCGAGAAGCCGAGGTCGTCCTGGATCGAGGGCAGCGCGACGTTCACGACCGTGGCGTCGAGCACGATCATCAGCACGCCCGCGCACAGCACGTAGAGCGCCAGCCAGCGGTTTCGGTCCGTCGTCGTCGCGGTCATGGTGGCTCCCTCGCTCGTCATCGTCTCCGGAGTCATATCACAGAGTTGGATTTTCCAATCACAAGATTGGTTCTTCCTCATACGTGGTAGGGTTGTGCTATGAGGAGCAAGCGCAGCTACGGGGACGCCTGCGGCATCGCGCGCGCATTGGACGTCGTCGGCGAGCGCTGGGCGCTGATGGTCGTGCGCGAGCTGCTGCTCGGACCGAAGCGGTTCACCGACATCCGCGCCGGCCTGCCGCACGTGAGCCCCGACGTGCTCGCCCAACGCCTGCGCGATCTCGAGCAGGCGGGCATCGTCCACCATCGCAGACTTCCGCCCCCATATGGCTCGCAGGTCTACGAGCTGACCGCGAGCGGCCGCGCGCTCGAGCCGGCGCTGATGGCGCTCGGCCGCTGGGGCGGCACCTTCGCCCCGCCGCCGAGCGACGAGATGTGCATGAGCCTGGACGCATACATCGTCTCGCTGCGCACCCTGTTCGACGCCGAGCGCGCCGGGGACTTCGCGGCTCGCGTCGAGCTGCGGCTCGGCGCCGAGCGCTTCCGCGTCGCGATCGCCGACGGCACGGTCGACGCCGGCCGCGGCGAAATGCCGGACGCGCAGGCCGTCATCGAGGCGGACCCGCCGATGATGCTGCTCGAGGTGCTGCACGGCCACCGCCGCCTCGCCGATGCGCTCGCCGCGGAGACGATCCGCATCAGCGGCGACAAGCGCATGGCGAAGCGCTTCATGACGCTGTTCCCGCTGCCCCAGGCGGCGGCTGCCTGACGGCTCAGCGCCGCAGCAGCTCGCGCCGCACGAGCAGCCCGAGTACGACGAGCAGCCCGAGCGCGACGAGCAGCGTCGCTTCCCCGCCCTTGCCGATCGGCGGCGGCAGCCCGAGCGCCGAGCCGCCGCCGGAGTCGCTCGCCGTGTCGCCTCCGCCGCCGTGCGCGACCACGCCCCCGACCCCGAAGCGAGGCTGCAGACCGGTCGCCGCACCGACGAGCGCACCCGCGGTCGCGGGAGCGTGCGCGGCGATCGCCGGCATCGCGTCAGAGCCGCCGGCCGTCCCGCCGCACGCGCCGGCGCCCGCAAGCCGGTCGAGGCGCCGCAGCCCGCGCCGCTCGATCCGTCCGGTCTGCGCGATGCCGAGATGCAGCCGCCGCGCGACCTGGGCCCGCGTCAGCGGCGCGCCCGGTCCGACACCGGCGCGCAGCGAAAGGACCCGCCGTTGCGAGGTGCTCAGGTCGCCGAGGCACTGCCGCAGCTCGGCGACCGCCTGCGGCAGGCTCCGCACCGGCGCTGCGCCGCGCGCGGACGCACCGATGAATCCAGCGGCGCCGTCCGGCGCGCGCTCGCGTGGACGACCGAGGCTGGGAGCCGCGCTCGTCGCCGCGGCGGCGACCGATCCGGCACCGGAGGCTCCCGCCGTTCCCGCCGGTGCGGCGGGCGCGGCGCCCGCGGCGCGGCCGCTGCTCGACGCGGCGCTCGTGACCGGCGCGGCGATCGACTCGGTGAGCGTGGACAGCGCCGGCGCGGGGTCGGACGGTGCGGACAGGTCCGATGGCGCGGGGAGGTTCGGGACGCTGACGCTCGGCACGGGAACGGACACGGTCGAAGGCGGCGGAGGCAGCGACGGGACCGTCGGCACGGTCACCGTCGCCGTGACGGTGGGAGCGGTGACCGTCGGGGTGGTGACGGTGGGCGTCGTGACCGTGGCTTGCACGCCCCCGACGCCCGGCACGGTCGCGCCGACGGTCAGCGCCGCCGCGCTCGTCGCGCTCGCGCCGCTCGCCGCAAGCGCCGCCGCGCTTCCCCATGCCAGCCACCGCAGTCTCGGCCCGCCCATCCGACCTCCTTCTGGTACCGGACCTACCGCGCGCGCCGAGAAGCGAAACGCCCGTCACGCCGTAGACGTCCGTGACACGACGCACAGTAGGAGCGCCGACGCGCCCCTACTGTGGTTCGTGCTTCGACGACCCACCCAGTTCCTCAGGAGAACCAATGCTCAAGCTCTTCAAGCGTCTGCTCCCCGCCGAGCAGCTGCCCTCTCACCTGCACTTCCACATCGACGACCGCGGCAACAAGGTCATCTGCGACGAGTCGGTGTGCCGGCCGCAGCAGCGCCGCCCTCTGCTGTTCCTGCCTCCGCACCACTGAGGCCCACCCGCGCGGCGCGTCGTCGCGTCGCGCCGGGTGCGCAAACCTTCCCACGCTTGTGTCAAGGTTGGCGCATCCGCTGCTAGGATCGCCTGATGCGCGATTACCTCGACGCGATCCGCCGCAGAATCGTCGTATTCGACGGCGGCATGGGCGCCACGCTGGAGCAGTACGACCTCTCCCAGGCCGACTACGGCGGCCTCGAGGGCAAGTGCCATGAGGCGCTCGTCCTGCACCGCCCCGACGTGATCGAGGGCGTCCACAGCGCGATGCTCGACGCCGGCGCGCAGGTCGTCGAGACGGACACCTTCCAGGCCAGCCGCCTCAAGCTCGACGAGTGGGGCCTCGCCGAGCACACGCGCGAGATCAACGTCAAGGCGGCGCAGATCGCGCGCAGAGCGGCCGGCGACGAGCGCTTCGTCGCCGGCTCGATCGGCCCGACCGGCTTCCTGCCCGCCTCCGACGACCCGACGCTCGGCAACATCTCCTTCCGCGCGCTCGCCGACGTGTTCGCCGAGCAGGCGAGCGGCCTGATCGAGGGCGGCGCCGACCTGCTGATCATCGAGACCGCGCAGGACATCCTGGAGGTCAAGGCCGCCATCTTCGGCGCGCGCGAGGCGTTCGCCGCCACCGGCCGCACGGTCCCGATCCAGTGCTCGGTCAGCCTGCTGCCCAACGGCGGCAAGATGCTGCTCGGCACCGACATCGACGCGGTCCTGACGACGCTCACGGCGCTGAAGATCGACGTGATCGGGCTCAACTGCTCGACCGGCCCGGAGGACATGCGCGACGCGATCCGCTTCCTCGGCGAGTTCTCCCCCATCCCCGTCCACTGCATCCCGAACGCGGGCCTGCCGCTGCAGGGGCCGGACGGCGAGACGATCTTCCCCGAGAAGCCGGAGCCGCTCGCCGCCACGCTCGGCGAGTTCGTCGAGCGCTACGGCGTGAACGTCGTCGGCGGCTGCTGCGGCACGACGCCCGACCACATCCGCGCGATCGCGGAGCGCGTGAAGGACCTGACGCCGTCCACGCGGCCACAAACCGGTCCGCCCCGCGTCTCCTCGATGATCGCCGCGACGCCGCTCGCGCAGGAGCCACGCCCGACGATCGTCGGCGAGCGCGTCAACTCGCAGGGCTCGCGCCGCGCGAAGGAGCTGCTGCTCGCCGACGACTACGACGGCCTGCTGCAGATCGCCGAGGACCAGGTCGAGGGCGGCGCGCACGTGCTCGACCTGTGCGTCGCGCTGACCGAGCGCCAGGACGAGGCCGAGCAGATGCGGATCCTCGCCAAGAAGGTCTCGCTGTCGCTGCCGGCGCCGATCCAGGTCGACTCGACCGAGCCGGACGTGATGAAGACGGCGCTCGAGCAGATCCCCGGCCGCGCGATCGTCAACTCGGTGAACCTGGAGGCGGGGCGCGACAAGCTCGACAGCGTCGTCCCGCTGTGCCTCGAGCACGGCGCCGCGCTGATCGCGCTGACGATCGACGAGGAGTCGATGGGCAAGACCGCCCAGCGCAAGCTCGACATCGCCAAGCGCATCCACGGCTACGTCTGCGACGAGCACGGGATGGATCCGCAGCTGCTGATCTTCGACGCGCTCACGTTCACGCTCGCGACCGGCTCGGACGAGTTCAAGACGAGCGCGATCGAGACGATCGAGGGCATCCGCAAGATCAAGGCGGAGCTGCCGGGCGTGCTGACCTCGCTCGGCGTCTCCAACGTCTCCTTCGGCTTCGGCAGAGCCGCGCGCGAGGTGCTCAACAGCGTCTTCCTGCACCACTGCGTCGAGGCCGGCCTCGACCTCGCGATGGTGCACCCGAAGGACATCACGCCCTACGCCGAGATCCCGCAGCTCGAGCGCGATCTCGCCGACGACCTCGTCTTCGACAAGCGCGAGGACGCGACGCAGCGCTTCATCGAGCACTTCGAGTCCAAGGGCGAGTCGGCCGAGGAGGAAGCCGCCGACCCGACCGCCGGCATGGAGCCGGAGGAGGCGCTGCACTTCCACATCCTGCGCCGCAAGAAGGAGGGCGTGGAGGACTGGATCGACAAGTCGGTCGAGAAGATCGGCGCCGTCCCCACCTTGAACGACGTCCTCCTGCCCGCCATGAAGGAGGTCGGCGACAAGTTCGGCGCGGGCGAGCTGATTCTCCCCTTCGTGCTCCAGAGCGCCGAGGTGATGAAGAAGGCCGTCGCGCAGCTGGAGAACTACCTCGACCGCATCGAGGGCTACACGAAGGGCACGGTCGTGATCGCGACCGTCTTCGGCGACGTGCACGACATCGGCAAGTCGCTCGTCAACACGATCCTCACGAACAACGGCTACACGGTCGTCGACCTCGGCAAGCAGGTGCCGATCTCGACGATCCTCGACGCGGCGCAGGAGCACAGAGCCGACGCGATCGGCCTCTCCGCCCTGCTCGTCTCGACCTCCAAGCAGATGCCGTTGTGCGTCCAGGAGCTGCACGAGCGCGGCCTCGACTTCCCCGTGCTCGTCGGCGGCGCCGCGATCAACCGCGACTTCGGCCTGCGCATCCTCTACCCGCACGGGAGAGAAGACGACGACGTCTACGCCCCCGGCGTCTTCTACTGCAAGGACGCGTTCGAGGGGCTCGCGAAGATGGACCAGCTCGTCGACGAGGAGGCGCGCGCCGCACTGCTGAACAAGACCCGCGAGGCGGCCAGAACGCTGCGCGAGAAGCCGGTCGTGATCGACGACGGCCCGCCGACGACCGACAGCTCCGTGCGCTCGGCCGCCCGCACCGACGTGCCCGTGCCGACGCCGCCGTGGTGGGGCGTGCGCGAGGTCGACGTCCCGCTCGACGAGGTCTACCCCCACCTCGACACGCACGTGCTGTTCAAGCTCCACTGGGGCGGGCGCGGCGTGAAGGGCGACGCGTGGCGCGAGCTCGTCTCGAACGACTTCCAGCCGCGGCTCGAGCGCATGTGGGCGGAGCAGAGATACCTGCACCCGCGCGCCAAGCTCGGCTACTTCCCCGCCGCCGGCGACGGCAACGAGGTCGTCGTGTTCGACCCCGAGGACCACGACAGAGAGATCTGCCGGCTCGTGTTCCCGCGCCAGCCGCGCCACGACCGCATCTGCATCGCCGACTTCTACCGCCCGCTCGACAGCGGCGAGCGAGACGTCGTCGCGCTGCAGGTCGTCACCGCCGGCGACGAGGTCACCGAGCTGATGGCGCGGCTGGAGCAGGACGGCGAGTTCGCCGAGCAGCTGTTCGTGCACGGCCTCGGCGTGCAGACGGCCGAGGGCATGGCCGAGTGGCTGCACGCGAGAGTCCGCTCCGACCTCGGCGTCGAGCTCGACCAGGGCCGCCGCTACTCGTGGGGCTACCCCGCCTGCCCGGACCAGTCCGAGCACGAGAAGGTGTTCGCGCTGCTCGACGCGCCGTCGATCGGCATGCGCCTCTCCGGCGGCTACGCGGTCGAGCCCGAGCAATCCACCGTCGCGATCGTCGCCCACCACCCGCAGGCCGTCTACTTCGGCATGAGAAGCGGCTTCCTGCCCAAGGACAAGGCGCCCGACGACATCATCGCCGGCTCCGACCGCGATCCCTCGCTGTTCGACGAGGAGCCGCGCGAGGGCGCCGTCGAGGCCGAGCAGGTCGATCGCGCGCCAGACGCGGCCGGCGTGGACTGAGCCGCACTGCCTTCTGGGCATACGCCCTCCTACGGGATCAATTTCCAAGAGGAGGGAACAACGATGGCCGACGATGCGCTGTTCATCGGCTGGGGCCCCGTCGTGCGAGGCCGGGAGCAGCAAGCAGTGGAGGTGTTCGGCGAGACCGTCGCGTTCTGGCAGAGGGCGAGAGACGACGGGCGCATCGAGAGCTACGAGCCCTGCTTCCTGCAGCCGCACGGCGGCCAGCTCGACGGCTTCGTGCTGATCCACGGCGAGCGGACACAGCTCGACCGGCTGATCGAGAGCGACGAGTTCGACCGGCTGATGGCGCGGGCGAACGCAGTCGTCGACGAGCTCGGCGTCGTGAACGCGTTCTGCGGCGAGGCGCTCGCGCGGCAGATGGGCTTCTTCCAGGAGGCCTCGCGCGAGCTGGCGCCCGCGTAGCCAGGCGAGTGGCCGTTCAGGTCTTCGAGGCGGCGGTGGCCACAGGCGCCGCCGCCTCGCGCGGCTGCGGCCGCAGCTCCACCGGCGCCGTCTGGATCGCGCGCAGCCGCACGTCCTTCCAGGAGAGGCCCTCCTTCACGAGCGCCGGCATCCCCATCACGACCGCGGTCGCGATCTCGACCGCCTGCAGGATGATCCCGTAGCCGAGCGCGTCCGCCTGCGAGACGCCGTAGCCGCCGGCGAGCACGACGACGCACGCCGCCTGGAAGATGCCGAGGTTCGACGGCGTCGCCGGCAGCACCGCCGTCACGTTGACGGCGAACAGCACCGCCGCCGCCGCGCCGATGCCCGCGGTGCCGTCGAGCCCGAGCGCGACGAGCAGCAGGTAGCAGGCCAGCCACTGCAGGATCCACGCCGCCAGCTGCGCGGCGACCGCGGTGCCGCCGAGCTTCGGCTCGCGGAAGACGGCGAGGCCGTCGCGCACGCGCGCGAGCGCGGTGCGCGCCTGCCCGGTCAGCTCGCGCAGCTTCGCGAAGCGCGAGTGGCGCCCGGCGTGCAGCAGCGGCGGCGCGATCAGCACGGCGAGCAGCAGCGCGAGCGGCATGATCGCCGCGAAGATCAGCGCGTCGTGATGGTGGCGGAACAGTCTCACGGTCGAGAACGTCACGACCCCGAGCAGCACGAGCGCGAAGATGTTCAGCAGCGCCTGCGAGACGATCGTCCCGAGCACGACCGGCAGGTGCTCGCGCGGGCGCCCGGTGCGCCGCGAGACGATCAGCGCGCGCGAGGGCTCGCCGAGGCGCGCCGGGAGCGTCGCACTCATCAGCACGCCGATGAAGGTGCCTTGCATCGCGTCGCGCAGGCGCACGCGTCCGCGCGGGATCGCCGCCTTCAAGATCGCGTGCCAGGCGACCGCCCGGACCGCCATCGAGGCGCACATCACGCCCAGGCCGGCGAGCACCCACGGCGGGCTCGAGTGCAGCAGCGTGACGGCGATCTCGTGCACGCCGATGCGGCGGAACGCGAGCACCGTGCCGACGAGCGCGAGCGCGGCGAACGCGAGCATCGCGGCGCGGCGCGCGAACGCGACCGCCGGCCTGCGCGTCCCCGCCGGCGGCGGCGGTTCGAGGCTCGGCAGCCGCTGCGGGCGCACGCGCGGCTGCAGGTCGGCCGGCTTGGCGCCGATCCGCACCGCGGCGCGCTGCACGGCGCCCTGCGGCGCCGGCGTGGCGATCGCGTCCTCGTACGCGTCGAGCACCTCGCGCGCGACGTGCGGCCAGGCGAAGCGCTCCGCGCGCTCGGCGGCGCCGCGACCCAGCGCGACGCGCCGCTGCGGCTGATGCCACAGGTCGTGCAGCGTCTCGGCGAGCGCGGTCGCGTCGCCGCGCGGGACGAGCAGCCCGTCGACGCCGTCGCGCACCACGTCGCGGTAGCCGGCGATGTCGGAGGCGACGACCGGCGTGCCCGCCGCGAAGCCCTCCGTCAGCACCATGCCGAAGCTCTCGCCGCCGAGCGACGGCGCGCACAGCACGTCGGCTGCTTCGAGCACGCGCTGCTTCTCGGCGTCGTCGACGCGCCCGAGCACGGACACGCCGGTCTCGTCGAGCAGCATCGGCGCGACCTCGTCGCGGTTCGCGCCGACGACCGTCAGCTCGACCGGCACGTCGTGATCGCGCAGCGCCTCGAATGCGCGCAGCAGCACCGGCAGGCCCTTGCGCTCGACCGCCTGGCCGACGAACGCGAGCCGCAGGCGGTCGGACGGCGCGCTCGGCGCCGGCACGCCGCCCTCCGGCAGCGCGACGCCGTTGGGGACGATCCGGTAGCGGCCGCCGAAGAAGCGCTTCGCGGTCCACGCGGCCGCCTCGGAGACGGCGATCCGCACGTGCAGGTGGTTGAGGACCCGGCGCGCGCCGATCAGGTTCGCGACGTTGTTGCTGACGCGGTTCGTCGAATAGGCGTGGAACGTGCCCACGAGCGGCACGGGCGTCGAGACGCAGGCGTCCCACGCGAGCACCGGGGCGACCGGCTCGTGCAGGTGGACGACGTCGTAGCCGCCGTGGCGCAGCTCGCGCCGCATCTGGCTCAAGCCCGCCCCGCGCGCGGACAGGTTCGAGACGGCGCCGTTGGCGGGGAAGCCGATCGTGCGCCCGAGCGGGATCACGTAGTCGGGCAGCGCGCGGCGCTGCGGTGCGGCGCCGCGGTGCAGCATCGCCGAGAGGCGATCGTCGGGATCGTAGGGCGCCAGCACACGGACGTCGTGCCCCTCTGCGAAGAAACGCTCGGCCAGCGCCTCGATGTGCCGGGTGACGCCGCCGGGGTACGTCCACGAGTACGGCGAGACCAAGGCTACGCGCATACGCGCGTCATCCTATCGCCCTCTCCGGCCTTTCTCCGCAATCCCGAGTGCTTCAGCGTCGTATGCGTAACAATCGGGCGCGTGAGCGTCGAGGACCAGCTGCGCAGCGCCGACCCGGTCCTCGGCAGGGTGATCGACGCGGTCGGCGTCGACGGCCTGGGCGACGCGCGCGCCGGCCGCCCGAACGACCACTACGGCGCGCTCGTACGCGCGATCGTCGGCCAGCAGCTCTCGACCAAAGCGGCCCGCACGATCTACCTGCGCCTGTGCGAGCGCTACGGCGGCCGCACCCCGACGCCGGCGGAGCTGCTCGCCGACGACCTCGACGCGCTGCGGCTCGCCGCCGGCCTCTCCAGAGCGAAGGCCGCCTACCTGAAGTCGCTCGCCGAGCACGTCGTCAGCGGCGAGCTCGAGCTCGAGCGCTTCGACGAGATGCCCGACGCGGAGGTCGCCGCCGAGCTGATCGCCGTCAAGGGCCTCGGCCAGTGGACGGTCGACATGTACCTGATGTTCCACCTGCAGCGGCCGGACGTCCTGCCCGTCGGCGACCTCGGGATCAGACGCGCGGTCGAGCGCGCCTATGCGCTGCCGGGCCTCCCCGACCCGGCGCAGCTGACGCAGATCGCGGAGCCGTGGCGCCCGCACCGCACGCTCGCGTGCCGGTATCTCTGGCGCAGCTTGGACAACGAGCCGACGTGACGGCGCGACCGCGGAGCTGCGAGCTCACGCGGTCGGCCGCCTCGTCTCCCCCCCGCCCTGACGCCGCGCGCGCCTTCGCGCCGCGTCGAACGTCTCGCCGACCTCCGCCATCGTCACGCCGAGCGCGTCCGCGACGGCCACTAACGCCTCGAAGCTGACCCGGCGCCGTCCGCTCTCCAGGTCGCCGACGAACCCGCGTCCCAGTCTCGCCGCCTCCGAGACCGCTTCCTGCGCCATGCGCTCGCGCGCCCGCAGCTCCCGCATCGCGGTGGCGATCGCTCGACGCTCGACGGGCATCGGGGCAGGCATGACCGTCAGCCTTACGCCGTCTCGCCCTTCGTGCCAGCGTCCAAGTCGGGGGAATTACACGATGTAGCCGGGTTTTTACAGCTCGAAGCGCTATCGCTTGCTCATGCAGCCAGATGCGGTCGCGAACGGCCGCCATCCATCGATGGAGTCGCCGCCGCCGATCAGGCGCGGCGCTGGAGCCGCTCGAGCGCGGCTTCGTAGCGATCGATCAGCTCCGAGAGCGGCATCTCCAGCGCCGTGGCGAGAGCGGCGACGGACGCGAAGCTCACCCGCCGCCGTCCGCTCTCCAGCTCCCAGACGTATCCGCGATGCAGACCGGCCGCAAGGGACAGCTCCTCTTGGCTCAGACGCTCGCGTGCGCGCAGCTCACGGATGGCTGCGGCGAGCGCCAGATTCTCGCGGGACTCACGTAGGGCCACGCCGCAATGCTTGTCCCCTCGGCCCCCCAAGCCAACCCCTTACAGCGTGAATATCTCCGTATCTAGCCAGGTATAACCGTTATGCGTGATGGAAATCGTGCCTGCCCGCAGGACCCGCTTCACGCTCCCGGCGCGAGCACGCTCCACATCGGCCGCGAGGCGCGAGGCCGCACCGGCCTCCGACCGCCCCCGGCGCTCAGGTCAGACGGCGCTGACTTGCTCTTCGTCGGCGACGCGGAACGAGGAGCCGCAGCCGCAGGCCGCGATCACGTTCGGGTTGTCGACCTTGAAGCCGGCGCCTTGGAGGTCGTCGACGTAGTCGATCGTCGAGCCCTCGACGTACGGCAGGCTCGGCCCGTCGACGAGCAGGCGGATGCCCTTGTCCTCGAAGACCTGGTCGCCGTCGCGCTGCTGGTCGAACGCGAGCGCGTACTGGAAGCCGGAGCAGCCGCCGCCGCGCACGCCGACGCGCAGGCCGGCGGTCTCGATCTCGCTGCCCTGGGAGGCGAGGAACTCGCGGACCTTCTCCGCACCCTTGTCGCTGAGCGTGATCATGCTTCAGCAAGTATAGCGACCCCCTCCGGCCGCTACCCTTGAGCACGATGACGACCAGCATGGCGACGAAGGAAGAACTGCGGGAGCGCATCGAGGCCGCGATTCCCGGCGCGAGCGCCGAGGTGCGCGGCGACGACGGGCACCACTTCGAGGCGGTCGTAACCGCGCCCGCGTTCGCCGGCCTCTCGCGCATCGCCCAGCACCGCCTCGTCTACGACGTGTTCGCCGGGGAGCTGGGCGGGCGCATCCACGCGCTGGCACTCCAGACCAAAGCCGAATGAGGACTTCACCGTGAGCGACGAGACGCAGAACCCCCTCCGCGAGGCGATCGAGGACGCGATCAGATCGAACGACGTGATCCTCTTCATGAAGGGCACCCCCGAGCAGCCTATGTGCGGCTTCTCCGCCCGTACGGCCGGCGCGCTGCAAGCGCTCGAGGTGCCGTTCGCGGCCGTCGACATCCTGCCCGACCCGCGCATCCGCCAGGAGCTGTCCGCCCTCTCGAGCTGGCCGACGATTCCCCAGCTGTTCGTCAGAGGCGAGCTGGTCGGCGGCGCCGACATCGTCGCCGAGATGTACGAGAGCGGCGAGCTGGCCGACCTGCTCGGCGCCGAGCAGCCGGACGACGCGCCGGCGCAGGCCGACGGGCGGGCGGGATCCGATCCCGCCCCGCTGTCGATCGAGAACCGGCTCGGCTGAGCGACTCCCGTCGCCGCGCGGCTGCACCGCGCGGCGCTTCAGCCGTGCGTCTCGAGGATCCGCCCGACGGCGGTGTGGTGCACGCGCGGCTCGGATCTCTTGACCTTGAGCTCGAGCAGGGTGCGCCCGTCGATCCGCACCTGCGGGCTGCGGCAGAGTCTCGTGTCCTCGCCGCCGAGGTGCGCGGTGACGCCGTCCCAGTCCGACAGCAGCGCGAAGCGGAAGAGCACCTCGCCCATCGACTGCGCGCCGGAACCGCCGCCGCCGAACAGCTCCTCGATCAGCGAGAAGAAGGCGCCGCCGCCGCCAAGCCCGCCGACCGGCGTCCCCGCGATGCGCAGGGCGCGGGTTCCGGGCCGGACATCGCGCGGCACGCGGAACGTGCAGCGCAGCGTACGCCGTGGCCCGCGGTACATCTGCAGGTTCAGTCTCACGCCGACGCGCTGGCCGGGCGTCACCACGCGGCGGGCGACGTGAGCGTCCAAGATCGTCGCGAGCCGCAGGCCGCGCTCGACCGTCGCCGAGACGTCGATGCGCGTCAGGTGCAGCGCGCGGAAGCGCGCGCGGTCGATCAGGTCGAGCGCGGAGCTGAGGTCGCCCCCCATCGCCGCTGCGAGCGGCGGCGCGTCTGACAGACCGACCGGCGCCTCCGTCACATGGCGCTGGCAGCTGCGCAGCGGCCGCGGCAGCTCGCGCAGGTGGACCGCCATGCACAGGCGGCCGGTCTCCTGTGCGGGCGCGCCGTCGTAGGCGGTCATCACAGCCTGCGTGACCGCGAGGCCCCCGATCGTCGACAGCAGCCCCTGCCCGTCGGGATCGCCGAGATCGACCTCGTCGACGAGGCTCGTGCGCTGCGTGATGCTCTTGCCGGTGTCGGCATCTCTCACGCGCACGGTCAGCGGGACGGTTCTGGGCGCCGCCCCCACCGTTCCGACGACCCCGGTCAGTGCGTCGTTCGTGAGCGTGCCGAGCGTGTGGCCGGGCGCCGCGAGCTTGTACGAGGTCGCGCCCTCCAGGTCGAGCGGATTGCCGATCACGGCGAACACGTACGCGTCCTGCAGCAGCAGCGCACGGCGGCCGGCGGCCTCCATCGGATGGCCGAAGGCGTAGACGGCGTCGCCGTCGCGATACGTCACGGTGCCGATTCCGCTGGCTCCGATCGCGCCGGTCGAGAGGCCGACGGCCACCGACGCCCCGGGCACGAGCTGCTGCGGCGGGAACGTGCCGAGCGGACCTGCCGGCACGGCCACGAGCGAGCGGTGCCGTGCAAGCGCCGCGCGCTCCACCAGCGCTCCGAGCTGCGGCGAGAGGCCGGACAGCATGAGCGGCGAAGCGAGCGCTCTGGCGGCGCGCAGCACCTTCGGCGCTCTGCGGACGCCGCTCGGGGGCTTCACCGGCAGCGACAGCATCTGCTCGATCGGCGTCACGAGTCCGACGTCGCCGCCGTACTGGCCGATCGTGGCGGAGATCGCGCCGGCGTTGCCGATCGTGCCGTTCGCGTCCGGGCAGTAGACGGGCGAGCCGGAGAAGCCGGAGGCGATCCCGGTCGCGTCGACCGCGGGGCCGGACACGTGCACGAGGATCCGCGCGCCGGTGCCGTCCTGGTCGGCGACGACGTCGAGCACGTCGACGTCGAACTCGCTGATCGCGGTGCCCTGCACGACGGTCCGCGCGGTGCAGTGCAGGCCGCGGTGGACGTCGGTCAGCGGCGTGATCGGATCGCGCCCCCATGCGGCCGGTGCCATCAGCAGGATGAGCAGGACCACGCAGGGGGAGAGGCGCCTCACGCCCGGCACCATATCCGTACCAGCCCCCGGATGCGGCGCATCGACTAGGGTGCGGCGCGTATGGGCTCGGTCGCCGTCGTCACGGACACCTGCCACTACCTTCCGCGGCAGCTTGTCGCGGCCCGCGGCATCCACGAGGTCAGCCTCTACGTGAATTGGGGTCCCGCCCACCACTCGCGCGAGGAGCGCGAGGCCGACCTGCCCGACTTCGGCGCCTACTACGAGTACCTGCGCACGGCCCGGCAGCTGCCGACGACCTCGCAGCCGTCGATCGGCGACTTCCTCGCGGTCTACGAGCCGTTGCTGGCGGAGGGGCGCGAGATCGTCTCGATCCACCTGTCGGGCGCGATCTCCGGAACGTTCGCCTCAGCCGGGCAGGCGCGCGACCAGCTGGCCGGCAGAGGCCGCGACCGCATCCACGTGATCGACTCGCAGAGCGCCTGCGGCGGCGAGGGCCTCGTCGTGCTCGCCGCGCACGCCGCCGCCGCGCGCGGCCTGAGCGCCGAGGAGGTCGTCGCGCACGCGCGCGAGGCGCGCGCCGCGCTGCAGATGTGGTTCGCCGTCGACACGCTCGAGTACCTGCGCCGCGGCGGACGCATCGGCGCCGCCCAGGCGTACCTCGGCTCGGCGCTGAAGATCAAGCCGATCCTGACGCTGGAGGAGCAGATCACGCCGGTCGAGCGCGTGCGCACCTCGGGCCGCGCGTTCGAGCGGATGGTCGACTACATGAAGGCGCGCCACGCCGACGGCGCCGACGCGTGGGTCGTGCAGCACATCCAGGCCCACGAGCAGGCGGCGAGACTGGTCGAGATCGGCCGCGAGCTGTGGGGCTGCGACCCCTGCTTCGTGTCCGAGGTCGGCCCGGTGATCGGGACGCACGTCGGCCCGGGCCTGCTGGGCGTCGGCGGGATCCCGTCGAGCTTCTTCGCTTAGCGGCGACGGCGGCGGCGGCCGAAGAGGACTCCGGTCACGCCGGCGATCCCGCCGCCGATCACGAAGCCGGCGACCGCGGCGGCGATCAGCGCCTCTCTTCTGTGCTCGCGCAGCTGGCGGCGCCAGTCGGTGAGCGCCGTCACCTCGCTGCGCAGGACCTCGATCGAGGTGCCGAGCTCTCTGCGGTTGAGCTCGATCGAGGCGCGGATCTGCTCGGGCGTGCGGGTCGGCATCAGGAGGCGGCCTCCGAGGCGGTGACGGTCTCGCGGATCTTCTTCGCTTCGTCGATCGCCATCGTCGGCGCCGGCGGCGTGCCCTTGCGCAGCGCGCGGTAGGCGAGCCCGCCGGCGAGCACGCCGAACAGGAACAGCATCAGCGCGACGATCAGGAAGCCGGCCCAGTAGGCGGTCCCGCCGAAGATCAGGTACACCGCCCAGGCAGCCGCCTGCAGCAGGAAGAAGAGGCCGATCAGGAAGAACGCGCCGGCGACGATCCCGACGACGGCGCCGATCCCGAGCTTGCGCGCCTTGACGGCCATCTCGGCCTTCGCGAGCTCGATCTCCTCTCTGACGAGCAGCGACATGCGCTCGGACACCTGCGTGACCGCGTCGGCGAGGCTCGTCTGTCTGAGGTCGTCAGCGGGCAAGGCGCTTGAGGAAGAGGGCGAGGACAAGGCCGCCGGCGAAGGCGGCGCCGACGGCGAGCTCCGGTCTCTCGTCAGCCGCGGCGGCAGGAGCGTGCGGGGGCGTCGCGCCGCGGACGGCGGCCTCGGCGGCGAGCGCGGCCTGCTCGGCCGTGGGCTGGCCGTCGCCGGCGGCCTCCGGTTCGGCGGCGTCCGTCATTCGGGCGGCTCCTCGCCGAACGCGCGCACCCAGATCACCGTCGCGAGCCGTTGCGTGGCGATGCTGGCGAGCGCGCCGATGCCGGCAAGCAGGCCGGACCACATCAGGCGCTTCACAAGGTCGCTCTCAGCCATCAGCTCACGCATTCAATCAGCTCTCCCGGCGGTCGGTCAGGATCACTCCGTGCGATCCAGTCCGCCGCAGATCGTCTCCACGATGTGGGTCTTGGCCTGCTCGTATTCCCGTTCGCCCGTCGGGAGCAACGCGAAGATCCAGCCGGTCAGCACCTGCTCGACCGCGCCGTAGAACGCGAGCGCGGCGAAGTCGGGCGTGATGTCGGCGCGGAAGACGCCCTCGCGCTGCGCTCTCTCGACGATCGCCGAGATGCCGTAGTAGGCCTGGCGGATGTGCGCGAGATGGGTGCGCCCGAACGTGTTCGCCGCACGCGTCACCTCGACGATGATGACCTTCATCAGGTCGGGGTCGTGGCTGTAGGAGTCGACGATGAACGACGTGATCGCGTAGAGCTTCTGGCGCGGCGGGATCTCCTCCGCGTCGACCTGCTCAATCGCGCGCAGGAGGATGTCCCAGCGCTCGAGGAACAGCGTGTCGAGGATCTGATCCTTCGAGTCGAAGTAGTGATAGACGAGGCCGTAGGCGACGCCCGCCTCGTCGGCGATGTCGGAGACGCGGCAGGTGTGGAAGCCCTGGCGCGCGAACACGCGCACGGCCGCGTCGAGGATCAGGCGCCGCTTGTCGACGGCCGGCTCGGTCTTGGCCATCAGGCTGCGGCCTCCATGACGGCATCGGGCCAGGCATATGCGCCTGGGCGCCGGTGTGCGAGCGCCGGCAGTCTCGCGCGAATCGCGTCCTGTCGGGCGAAGTCGAGCTCGGCGAGCGCGTAGCCCTCGCCGTCGGGCGCGGTGGCGAGCACGGTGCCCCACGGGTCGGCGATCAGCGAGCGGCCGCCGGAGGCCTTGCCCGGGACGTGCTCGCCGATCTGGTTGGCCGCGACGACGAAGCACTGGTTCTCGATCGCTCGTGCGCGAACGAGCACCTCCCAGTGATCGCGTGTGGTCGCGAGCGTGAACGCGGACGGGAGCGCGAGGACGCGCGCGCCGCGCAGCGTGAGGATGCGGAACAGCTCAGGGAAGCGCAGGTCGTAGCAGATCGCCATGCCCAGCCTGGTGCCGTCCTGCAAGACAGTGGCAACGACCTCGTCCCCCGGATCCTCGCCGTCGGACTCGCGGTAGACGACGCCTTCGACCTCGACGTCGAACAGATGGAGCTTGCGGTAGACGGCGCGGATCTCGCCGTCCGGGCCGACGTGCACGGAGGTGTTCGCGTGCTTGGCGCGACCGTCGCGCCGCTCGACGATCGAGCCCGCGATCAGGTCGATCCGCAGCTCGCGCGCGAGCTCGCGGGCCCACGTCGTCGACGGGCCGTCGAGCGGCTCGGCGCCGGCCGCGAGCTGCTCCGGGGTGCCGAGCACGTTCCACTTCTCCGGCAGCACGACGAGCGCCGCTCCGTCCGCGGCGGCGGCGCGCACGAGGCGCTCGGCGGTCGCGCGGTTGCGGGTGCGATCCCCGGTAGAGTTCATCTGGATCGCCGCGGCGCGCATGCGGTGGTCGTTCTCCAAGGCAGGACAGATTGACTGGTCAGTCAACCGGTCAGCAAGCATACCGCTCCCGCGCATGCCGCCAGTCCGCCGCTCAGATCTCCAGCTTCCGGCCTATCGGGGCCAATTCGGCCTCCTCCGTCCCGCCGAGTTCGACCGCGTGCCGCTGCCGCCGCTGCGCATGCCGGCGTGGCGCGGCTCGCGGCCGCTGAAGCGCTGGCGCTACGTCGGCGTCTTCGGACCGGAGCTGATGCTGTGCGTCGGCTCGGCGCGCGTCGGTCCGGGTCGCCAGTCGTTCTGGGCGGTCTGGGATCGCGCGACGCGGCGCTTGCGCGAGCACACGCGCCGCACCGGCGGCGGCGTGCGGCTGGGGATGGACCGGCCGGGGCGCGTGCTGGTGGTCGACGGCGGCGTCGAGATCGACCTCGCGCTGGAGGAGGTCGACGGCGTCGAGACGATCTGCCCCGTCGACGGTCGGCCGGGCGCCTACACGTGGACGCGCAAGCAGGGCGGCGTGCGGGCGCGGGGGTGGGTGCGCTTCGACGGGGTCGTGCGCGAGCTCGACGCGCTCGCGATCGTCGACGACAGCGCCGGCTACCACGCGCGCCGGACCGCGTGGCGCTGGAGCGCCGGCGTCGGACGCGCGGTCGACGGCCGCGACGTCGCCTGGAACCTCGTCGCGGGCATCAACGACCCGCCGCATGCCAGCGAGCGGAGCGTGTGGATCGGCGGCGTTCCGCGCGAGGTCGGTCCGGAGGCGCGCTTCACCGACGACCTCGCGGCCGTCTCGACGGCAGACGGCGTCGACCTCGCGTTCGCGTCCGAGGCCGTCCGCGAGCGCCGCGAGAACCTGCTGCTCGTGCGCTCCGAGTACCGCCAGCCGTTCGGCGCCTTCGCCGGCGTCCTGCCCGGCTCCGGCGGCGAGCGCGTCCAGCTCGCCGACGGCTGGGGCGTGATGGAGCAGCACAGAGCTTTGTGGTGAATCGGCCGATCGGCGGTCAGGACGTGGTACACCGGCCCGATGGCGACCGAGAGATCCGACGAGCCGGGGACTGAGGCCAATCCTTCCAGAGTGTCCATGGCCGACAAGCTTGCGGCCATCGAGGCGACCAGCGGAATGCTCACTGGCGTATATCCGCCCGGCTACCTCCAACAGCTCCGCGCCGATTGGCCGGAGTAGTCTCGCTCTGCGCAGTTCGATGGCGCGAGAGCGGCCGACGGATCCCGTTTGGCAGCATGCGGCTCAAGCCGTTGTGGCAGACGAGGTCCAAGGAGTGCCTCACCTCGTCTTTCCTACCGGAGCCATATCAGAGGCTGACTTCCTTGTCAGCTATATGGCGGTCATGGATGCGACGATCGCAGACGTGAATCGCAGAGGTCTCTGAGCCGAACTGCGGTCAAGCCGCTGCGGCGCTCTCGTTGCCGGTCAGCCGCGGCGCTGGTCGCCGACGTGGCGCAGCGCGGCGAGCAGGAGCTTGGAGTGCATCGCCGCGATCAGGTCCTCGAGCGGCTCGGCGCCGGAGGCGATGATCTCGACCGCGCGGTCCTCGTCGACGCTGCCGGCCAGACGTCCGAGCAGCACGCGCACCTCCTCCTCCACGAGCGGTTGGAGCGCCTCCCGGTAGCGCAGCGTGTCGTAGACGGTGAAGCCGATCGCCTCGTCGTAGCCGCCCGCGCGGAAGCGCGAGATCGCCGCGATGATCTTCACGTCGTCGGCGTCGTAGCCGCGGCCGTTCGGGCTCAGCACCTCCAGCTGCTCCAGCCGCTCCAACACGTTGCGCGGCACGTCGTAGGCCTCCTCCACCGCTCGGCGCGACGTGCGTCTGCGCTCGCCGGCGACGGCCGCGGCGCGCGCGACGATGCGGTCCTCCAGCTCGACCAGCGCCTCGAGCCGCTGGGGGTCCTCGCGCAGCAGCTGGCCGATCACCCGCAGCGGCATGAAGCGCTCCTCCTGCAGGCGCTTGATCAGGCGGATCCGCTCGACGTACTCGGCCGGATACCAGGCCATGTTGCGGCTCGTGCGGCGGATCTCGCCGTCGTCGCCGAGCAGGCCCTCGCGCAGGTAGTGCTTGATCGTGCCGGCGCTCACGCCGGAGCGCTCGGCGAGCTCGCTCATCTTGAGCAGGCCGGCCGCGCGCGGCTCGGCGGTGCGAGGCTCAGCCGCCAAGGAAGGAGCCCTGCTGCTCCGTCGCCGGTCCGGCGACCGCGCCGCTCGCCTTCAGGGCCGCGATCCGCTCCGCCTCGTAGCCGAGGCCCGCGAGCACCTCGTCGGTGTGCTCCCCGAGCGCCGGGCCGGGCGCTCGCGACGGATCGCCGGGCGTGCGGTCGAGCTTGATCGGCAGGCCGAGCAGCCTGACCGGCGCGCTCGCGCCCGGCTGCTCCAGCTCGACCACCATCTCCCGCGCGCGCACGAGCTCGGAGTCGAGCGCCTCGTCGAGCGCGAGCACCGGCTCGACGCAGCAGTCGTGCTCGGCCGCGAACGCCTCCCACTCGGCGCGCGTACGCGAGCGGAAGGCCTCCTCGACCGCGCGCACGCCGTCGGAGCCCGGCGCGGCGAACTGCTGCTCGATCAGGTCCTCGCGGCCGGTGCCGCGACACCACGCCTGCCAGAACTTCGGCTCGAGCGCGCCGCACGCGACCCAGCCGCCGTCCTTGCACTCGTAGGGGCGGTAGCAGGCGAACAGGCCCGAGAGCGGGAGCAGGCCGCGTCTCGGCACCTGCCCGTCGGCGAGCATCGCGGCGGCGATCATCGCCAGGAACGACAGCGCGCCGTCGAACATCGAGATGTCGACGACCTGCCCCTCGCCCGAGCGGTCGCGCTCGCGCAGCGCGGCGAGGATCCCGACCGCGGCCGTCAGCGCGCCGCCGCCGACGTCGGCGAACTGGCCGGCCGCCTGGATCGGCGCGCCGTCCGGCTCGCCGGTGAGGCCGAGCAGGCCGCCGAGCGCGAGGTAGTTCATGTCGTGGCCGGCCGCGTCGCGCTTGGGCCCGTCCTGGCCGTAGCCGGTGATCGCGCAGTAGACGAGCCCTCTGTTCTCAGCTTTCAGCCGCTCGTAGCCGACGCCGAGGCGGTCGAGCACACCGGGTCGGAACGACTCCAGCAGCACGTCGTGCTCGCGCGCGAGCTTGCGCAGGACCTCCTTGCCGGCGTCGCTCTTGAGGTCGAGGCGGATCGAGCGCTTGTTGCGGTTGAGGCTCAGGAACAGCGCCGATCTGGCCGAGTCCTCGGCGCCCTCGACATACGGCGGCGACCAGCGCACGTAGTCGCCCATGCCGGTGTCCTCGACCTTCAGCACGTCGGCGCCGAGGTCGGCGAGCAGCAGCGAGCAGAAGCCGCCGGGCAGCAGGCGGGAGAGATCGAGGACCTTCAGGCCCGCGAGCGGCCCGGCGCTCATGCGCCGACCCCGGCCACGGCGCGCTTCGGCGTCCCGAGCAGCTCCCGCGCCTCCGCGACCGTCGCGGGCCGCCGGCCGACCTGCTCCGCCAGCCTGCGCGCAGCGGCGATCAGGTCGCCGTTCGAGCGCGCCATCGAGCCGTCCGGGAGGTAGAAGTTGTCCTCGACGCCGGCGCGCACGTTGCCGCCGAGCGTCAGCGCCGTCGCGATCAGGCGCCACTGGTCGCGCGAGATGCCGATCACGCCCCAGTTGTTCGGGCCGTCAGGACCACCTGGCACGTTCTCGGCCATGTGCGCGAGGTTGCGCGCGCTCGGGCGGATGCCGCCGTTGACGCCCATCACACAGCTGATCTGCAGCGGCTCCTTCAGCAGCCCCATGTCGATGAACGGGTCGAGGTTGCCGAGGTGGCCGAGGTCGAAGCACTCGTGCTCGGGCTTGATGCCGAGTTCGTTCATCGCTCTCAGCAGCGTGTCGATCGTCTCGAAGCTGTTCTCGAAGACGGTCGCGAAGACGAAGCCTCTGCGTCTCGCGCTGTACTTCGCGTAGTTCATCGAGCCCATGTTCAGCGCCGCGATGTCGGGCTTGAGCGCGCGCAGGTACTCGATCCGCTTCTCGAGCGGGATGCCGATCGCGCCCGTGGAGTAGTTGACGATCACGTCGTCGACCTCGGCCAGGATCGCCTCCGTGATCGCGCGGAAGTCCTCGACCTCGAAGCTCGGCGTGCCGTCCGGTCTGCGCGCGTGGATGTGGATCATCGCCGCGCCCTCGTCGACCGCGCGGCGCGCCTCGGCGGCGTACTCCTCGGGCGTGTACGGGATCCCCGGGCACTGGTCGCGGTTGGCGACGACGCCGGAGATCGAGTTGGTGATGATGACGGGGTCTTCGAGGCTCATACCGGCACCACTCCGTGTCGTTTCCAGGGCCGCTCGACGCGCTTTCCCTCGGCCATCTCGAGCGCGCGGCAGATCGTCGGGCGCGTGTCGCGCGGGTCGATCACGTCGTCGATCAGCGCGTTTCTGGCCGGCACGTAGACGTCGATCAGTCTTCTGTAGGCCTCGATCAGCTGCGCTCTCATCGCGGCCGGGTCCTCGGCCGCCTCGACCTGTCTGCGCATCACGATCTCGACCGCGCCCTCGGCGCCCATCACGCTGATCTCGGCGCTCGGCCAGGCGACGATCAGGTCCGGCTCGTACGCCTTGCCGTTCATCACGTAGTAGCCGGCGCCGTAGGCCTTGCGGATCACGACGGTGATCTTCGGCACCGTCGCGTTCGCGACCGCGTAGAGCATCTTCGCGCCGTGGCGGATGATGCCCGCCTCCTCCACCTTCGTGCCGACCATGAAGCCGGGGACGTCCTGCAGGAACAGCAGCGGGATGTCGAACGCGTTGCAGAGGTTGACGAAGCGCGCGGCCTTGTCGGCGGAGTCGTTGTCGAGGATGCCGCCGAGCTGCTTCGGCTGGTTGGCGACGATCCCGCATGGGCGCCCGCCGAAGCGCGCGAAACACGTGATGATCGTCTTCGCCCACTGCGGCTTCATGTCGAAATAGACGCCGTCGTCGACGATCCGTCTGATGACCTCGTACATGTCGTATGGCTTGCGGTTCGACTCCGGCAGGACGTCGAGCAGGCTCTCCTCGCGCCGGTCGATCGGATCGCTGCACTCGCGCCGGGGCGGCTTCTGCTCGCAGTGCTGCGGCATGTACGACAGGTACTGCTTGATCCGCTCGATGCACTCCTCGTCGTCCGCGACCTCCAGGTCGCCGACGCCCGACTTGCGGCAGTGCACGCGCGAGCCGCCGAGCTCCTCCTGCGTGACGTCCTCCCCCACCGCCGCGCGCACGAGGTGCGGGCCGGCGAGCGCCATCGAGCCGCGGCCCTTGACCATCGGCACGAAGTCGGCGAGGCCGGGGATGTAGGCGGTGCCGGCGGCGCACGGTCCCATCAGCGCGGCGATCTGCGGGATCACGCCGCTCATCACGACCTCCTCGCGGAACAGGAAGCCCGAGCCGGCGAACAGCGAGCCGACCGCCTCCTGGATGCGCGCGCCGGCCGAGTCGAGCAGCCAGATGAAGGGGATCCGCTTGGACAGCGCCAGCTCGCGCAGGCGCGTGACCTTGATCTCGCCCGACATCCCCATCGAGCCGGCCATCACGGTGAAGTCGTAGGCGCAGACGGCGACCATCCGCCCGTCGACCTTGCCGTAGCCGGTGATGACGCCGTCGGCCGGCGCCTCCTTGCCCTCCAGGCCGCGCACGGAGAAGTGGATGCCGGCGTGGATGCCGAGCTCGGTGAAGGTGCCCTCGTCGATCAGGCTGCTGAGCCGCTCGCGCGCGGTCAGCTTGTCGGCGGCGTGCTGTCTGTCGATCTTCTCCTGGCCGCCGCCGAGCATGTTCTTCGCGCGGCGCGCGTTCAGCTCCTCGACCAGCGGCCGCAGCAGCGACTGCGGCGCCTCGGTGCTCACCGACCCGTCCATTGCGGCTCCCGTCTCTCGAAGAATGCTCTGACGCCCTCGACGATGTCGTCGGTCGAGAAGGCGATCGTCAACTGCGCGCGCAGGAAGTCGAGCGCGTCCTCGAAGTGCATGTCCTGCTGGCGGTAGATCGCGTCCTTGCCGAGCTTCATCAGCACGGGCGACTTGGACGCGAGGCGTCTCGCCCAGTCCTCGACCGCGGCGTCGAACTCGTCGGCGGGGACGACCTTGTTGATCAGCCCGATCCGCTCGGCCTCGTGCGCGTCGATGCGGTCGCCGAGCAGCAGCAGCTCGTTCGTCTTCTTGCGGCCCAGGTTGCGATAGATCAGCGCCATGATCATGAACGGGAACGCGCCGACGTTGATCTCGGGCGTGCCGAACGTGACCCCCTCCTTGGCGACGATCAGGTCGCACGCGAGCGCGATCCCGAGCGCGCCGGCGAGCACGTGCCCGTTGGCCGCGCAGATCGTCGGCTTGCCGAGCTTGCCGATCGTCGTGAACAGCGCGGGGAAGCGCTCGATGCCGAAGTGCTTGTGCACGAGCGGCACGTCGGCCGCGAAGCCGGCGAGGTTCGCGCCCGAGCTGAAGACTCTTTCGTGCGTCGAGGTGAGCACGACGCAGCGCACGGCGGCGTCGTCGCGCGCGGCCTCGAAGGCCGCCTGCAGGTCGGCGAACAACTGATCCGAGAGCGCATTGCGCGTCTCGGGCTGATCCAGAGCGATCGTCGCCACGCCGCCGGCGACGTCGTAGCGCAGGGTGTCGTAGGCCATGGCGTGCACGCTACCGGGTGCAGCAGAGAGTAGGAAGCACTACTGTCTACTTTCCCAGCCTTGCCAGCCAGCCAGTCCTGCGCACGAGGAGACGAACCGCATGGCCGCCACAGCAGACGTGCTGAAGCCCGACTTCGGCGCCCAGCGCAAGCACTTCATCTTCAACGAGCACCACGACCAGCTGCGCGAGTCGATCAGCCGCTTCGTCGCGAAGGAGCTCGCGCCGCACGCCGAGGAGTGGGAGGAGACGACCTTCCCGGACTCGGTCTTCGAGCGGATGGGCGAGCTCGGCTTCCTCGGCCTGCACGTGCCCGAGCAGTACGGCGGCCAGGGGGGCGACTACTTCTCCTCGCTGGTGCTCGCCGAGGAGATGGGCGGCTCGCTGTCCGGCGGCCTCTCGATGGGCGTCGCCGTCCACACCGACATGGCGATGCCGCCGATCCTCAAGTTCGGCACCGAGGAGCAGAAGCAGGAGTGGGTCGTGCCCGCGGTCGCCGGCAGAAAGATCCTCTGCCTCGGCATCACCGAGCCGGACGCCGGCTCCGACGTCGCCGGCATCAAGACGCGCGCCGTGCGCGACGGCGACGAGTGGGTCATCAACGGCTCGAAGACCTACATCACGAACGGCCACCGCGCCGACGTGATCGTGCTCGTGACGAAGACCGACCCGGACGCCGGCTACGACGGCTTCACGCTCTTCCTCGTGCCGATGGACGCGCCTGGCGTGATCCGCGAGAAGAAGCTCGAGAAGCTCGGCATGCACGCGAGCGACACGGCGCTGCTCGCGTTCCAGGACGTGCGCGTGCCCGACAGCGCCGTGCTCGGCCAGATCGGCAAGGGCTTCTACCACATCATGTGGGAGCTCCAGGGCGAGCGCCTGATCGGCGCCGCCGGCTGCGTCGCCGGCGCGCAGCGCTGCTTCGAGCGCACGCTCCAGTACGCGCAGGAGCGGACCGCGTTCGGCCGCCAGATCGGCAAGTTCCAGGTGATCCGCCACAAGTTCGCCGAGATGGCGACGAAGATCGAGTCGGCGCGGCAGATGACGTACGTGACCGCCTGGCGCGTCGCGAACGGCGAGTACCCGGTGCGCGAGATCTCGATGGCGAAGCTGCACGCCGCGCGGATCGCGGTCGAGGTCGCCGACGAGTGCATCCAGATCCACGGCGGCGCCGGCTACATGAAGGAGTACGGCGTCGAGCGCGTGTGGCGCGACATGCGCCTGAACCGGATCGGGGCCGGCACCGACGAGATCATGCTCGACGTCATCGGCCGCTCGTACGGGCTCTAGGAGGTTGTGGTCATGGCTGAAATCGTGAGCGGCCCCGGCTACGCGGTCGGGGACCTCGAGCTGCTCGGCGAGGGCTACGGCTTCCGCAAGATCCGCAAGGGGCTCGACGTCAAGGAGTTCGGCGCCAACGCGATCGTGATGCCGCCCGGCTACGAGTCGAACGGCCACTACCACGACGAGCAGGAGGAGCTGTACTTCGTGCACCGCGGCCGCATCGCGATCAGATTCGGCGACGGCACGGTGCACGAGCTCGGTGCCGGCGGTCTGGCGCGTGTCGACGCGCCGACGGTGCGCTCGATCAAGAACGTCGGCGAGGGCGATGCGGTGTATGTGATCGTCGGGGCGAAGGGCGGCTATGTGGGGCGCGACGGTCGGACGGCCGAGGGATTGTCGGCCGACGACGCTCCGCCCGGCGCTCGGCGGTAGGCGCATGACTGCTGTGCCCCAGCCGCGCTGCGGGCGGGTCCTGTCGCCTCCGGGCGCGCGCACACCGGCCTTCGGCCGGCGCACGTGCGTCCTCAGCGCCACCCGCCCGATCGGCGATCGCGTCGGACGCCTCCCGCTCGGCGTTCGCGGCGCACGCCTTGTGCGCCAGGCGCTCTCTCCCCCCTCCCCAGCCAAGCGGCGTCTCGCATGACCGCGCTCGACTCGGCTCACCTGGCGGATCGCGCGGGCATCGGCTCGGTCGCCCCGGCGCGGCCACTGCCGCCGTTCACGCAGGAGTACGAGGCGCTGCGGCTGGAGATGCGCGCTTGGGTGGAGCGCGAGCTCGCGCCGCATGCGGCTGAGTGGGAGCGGGCGCACTTCTTTCCCAATTGGGTCTTCTCGAAGTGCGCGGAGGCCGGCTGGATCGGGCTGAAGTTCCCGAGAGAGCTGGGCGGTGGCGGCGATGAGCTGGCAGCGGCGGTATGGGCGCAGGAGCTGGCGCGCTGTGGATCGGGTGGACTCGGCGCGGGGATCGGGGCGCACACCGGCATTGCGCTGCCGCCGGTGTGGAAGTTCGGCACGGACGATCAGCACCAGCGCTATCTCGTGCCCGGGATCCGCGGCGAGAAGATCGCCGCGCTCGGGATCACCGAGCCCGACGCCGGCTCGGACGTCGCGGGGATCAAGACGCGCGCGAGGCGTGTCGAGGGCGGCTTTGTCCTCAACGGCTCGAAGATGTTCATCACGAACGGGGTGCGGTTCGACTTCGTCGTCACGGCCTGCAAGACGACCGAGGAGGGCGGCCACCACGGCATCTCGTTCCTGATCGTCGACAGAGGCGACGGCGTGACGGCGTCGCCGATCGAGAAGATGGGTTGGCACGCGTCCGACACCGGCCTCATCAGCTTCGACGACGTGTTCGTGCCGGAGGAAAACCTGCTTGGGCCCGAGCACGAGGGCTTCAAGCTGATCATGGCCAACTTCCAGTGGGAGCGCGTGATGATGGCGCTCGGCGCCGTCGGCGCGATGGAGGCGCTGTTCGAGCGCACCTTGGAGTTCGCGCAGCGGCGCGTGCAGTTCGGCCGGCCGATCGGCAAGAACCAGGCGATCCGCCACAAGCTCGCTGAGGTTGCGGTGGCATTGGAGACCGGGCGTGCGATCACGTACAACGCGCTGCGTCTCCATCTGGCCGGCGCGAACGCGATCCAGGAGGTGACGATGGCGAAGCTCGCGACGCAGCGAGCGGCCTTCGACGCGGCCGACGTGTGTCTTCAGATCCACGGCGGGGCTGGCTATCTGGAGGAGAACGGCATCGCGCGCGCGGTGCGCGACCTGCGGCTCGGGCCGATCGGCGGCGGGACCGACGAGATCATGCGCGAGATCCTCGGCAAGACGCTCGGGTTGTGAGCCGGGGCGCCGCCGCGCGTGCTGACGCCCGCGTTCATCTGACTTCGTAGAGTCCGCCGACACCTCGCAAGCATTCACAAGGAGACGTGCATGGGAGTCCTCGACGAGAAGGTCGCGATCGTCACCGGCAGCGCGCGCGGCATCGGCCGCGCCACCGCCGAGCTGCTCGCCTCGCAGGGCGCGAAGGTCGTGATCAACGACCTCGACGGCGACGTCGCGCAGCAGACCGCTTCGGAGATCCAGGGCGAGACGACGGTGTTCGCCGGCGACCTCACGGCGGGCGACGCCCCGGAGAAGCTGGTGCAGACGGCGATCGACGCCTGGGGCCGGATCGACATCATCGTCAACAACGCCGGCTACACGCTCGACGCGCCGATCCACAAGATGAGCGACGAGTGGTTCCAGAAGATGCTGGACATCCACCTGATCGTGCCGTTCAGAGTCATCCGCGCGGCCGCGCCGCACCTGCGCGAGCCGGCCAAGAAGGAGCGCGAGGAGGGCCGCGAGGTCTTCCGCAAGATCGTCAACGTCTCCTCCATCTCCGGGACGATGGGCAACGCCGGCCAGGCGAACTACTCCTCCGGCAAGGCGGGCGTCGTCGGCCTCACGAAGACGCTCGCGAAGGAGTGGGGCCAGTTCAAGGTCAACGTCAACGCGGTCGCGTTCGGCTACATCGAGACGCGCCTGACGGCCTCGAAGGACGACACGAACGTCGCCGAGATCGCCGGCGAGAGAGTGCAGCTCGGCATCCCCGACCAGCTGCGCGGGATGGCGGCGATGCTGATCCCGCTGGGCCGGCCGGGCACGCCCGAGGAGGCCGCCGGCGGCGTCTTCTTCCTCTGCTCGCCGTGGTCGAACTACGTGCATGGGCAGACGCTGAACATCACCGGTGGCCAGTTCACCGGCATGACGACCTGAGGATCGCCCGAGTGCCGCGGCGCGCGTCATGCGCGCGCGCCGCGGGATGGGTCCGCTGCGCGAGCAGATCCTCCTCGCGCTCCTCGTAGAGGCGGATCAGCGAGGACAGCTCGACGTCGAGCCCGTCGGCGAGCGCGCGGAGGGTCTTGAAGGTCGGATTGATCTCGCCGCGCTCGAGCGCGCCGACGTAGTTGCGGTGGAGCCGGGCGCGGAAGCCGAGCTCCTCCTGGGAGAGCTCGCGGCAGGCGCGCATCTCGCGGATCGCGCGGCCGAAGCAGACGGCGTGCGCGTTGCGGGGGCGGGACGAAGTACGCTGGCGTGGCATGGGAGCTGAGCCTCCTGTGCATCAGGCCGGGGCGCTGTGGCAGCAGCGCCCCGGCCGCTTTGGTTGACGCGTGTGAGACTAGGTGGGGGATCGGACGATTACGCAGTAATTGGGCTGGTTTTACGCAGAGAATTTACACTTGCGCTAAATCGTTACAAACCGCGCGAGTTTTGTAACAGTTGAGCTGTCACGCTTGGGCGCGTCGCTCCGGGCGGGCAGTCGGCCCCGGCGCCCGCCCGGAGTACCTCCCTCAGTTCGCTGAGAGAGGCAAATGCGGTGTTCGACCGGCGGCGTGAACAACACCACTGGTGCTCGCCATCGCACGAAGCGTAGTTTGCCGGCAGGCGAGGAGCAACAGCGCCTCTGTGGCGAAATGCCAGCTCAGCGCGGCAGGGCGGCGAGCAGGCGCTCCAGGTCGCCCTCGTCGTTCCAGCCGCCGAAGGAGGCGCGCGCAAGGTCCTCGCCGGGGATCGAACGGACGATCACGCCGGCGGCGGCGAGCCGCTCGACGACGGCGGGGGCGTCCGCCTCGCGCCAGGCGACGAGCGTCGTGCGGTCGCGCGGGAGCACGTCGCGGCCGGCGGCGGCGAGCGCGTCCGCAGCCGTCGCCGCGAGCCCGGCGGCGTGCGCATGGATCGTCTCCCAGCCGGCGGCGCCGAGCACGTCGAGCGCCGCGGCAGCGTGCGCGAACGACGCCGTCGGCAGCGCCGGCGTGTCATAGGCGCGCGCGTCGTCCCACGGCGCGGCATCGAGGCCCGCGTCCGGGTCGGCGAGGTTCGCGTAGGCGGGCGCCGGCGGCGCCATCCGCTCGCGCAGCGCCGGCGAGACGTACAGCAGGCCGCTTCCCTCCGGTCCGCACAGCCACTTCTGGCCGGCCGCCGCGTACGCAGCGCAGCCGAGCGCCTGGACGTCGACCGGCACCGCGCCCGCGCCCTGCGCGCCGTCGAGCAGCACCGGCACGTCGAGCGCGCGCAGCGCGTCGAGCGGCGCGTACCGCCCGCTGCGCCAGGAGACGTGCGAGCAGACGACGAGGCGCGTGCGCGGTCCCACCGCGTCGGCCACCTGCGTCCACGGCGCAAGGCGCACCTCCACTCCGCGCGCCCGCTGTCCCGCCAGCGGGCCGAGCACGCCCGGGTGCTCCTCGTCGCTCGTGACGATCTCGTCCCCTGGGCCCAGGCCCAAGCCGAGCAGCACGCGCGCTACCCCCTCCGTCGTCGAGGTCGTGAGCGCCAGGTCCTGCGGCGCGCAGCCGACCCGCTCGGCGTACGCGGCGCGCAGCTCGATCGCCAGCTGCGCGCGCCGCGCGAAATGGGGCCCGCTCGCGCGTCCGTCCGCCAGCTCGCGCTCGAGCTGCACGCGCGCGGCGACGATCGCCTCCCGCGGCAGCGGCCCGTTCGTGCCGGCATTCAGGTACGCGAGCCGTTCGAGGACCGGGAACTGCGCCCGCAGCGCCGCGAGCGGCGGCGCCGGAGGGGTCGGCGGGACGGCGCCCGCCCGGCTCATCCCCGCTCGAGCGTGCGGCCGTTCAGCGTCTGCTGCTGCTCGCGCCAGCGCGCGTGCGACTCGTCGATCACGGCGATCGCGTCCTCGCGCGAGAACCAGCCGTCGACCTTCACGACCTTGCCCTCGGGCGTCTTGTAGATCGAGAAGAAGTGCGAGATCTCGTCGCGCAGCGGCAGCGGCAGGTCGTCGAGCTCCTCGATCGCGTTCCAGTTCGGATCCTCGAGCGGGACGCACAGCACCTTGTCGTCGACGCCCTTGTCGTCGCGCATCTTGAACAGCGCGATCGGCTTGACGGGGATCACGCAGCCGGGGAACGTCGGCTCGGAGACGGTGACCATCGCGTCGAGCGGGTCGCCGTCCTCCCCCAGCGTCTGCGGGATGAACCCGTAATCGGTCGGATAGACGACGGAGGAGAACAGGAAGCGATCGAACTTGATCGCCTGCAGCTGCTCGTCCCACTCGTACTTGTTGCGCGAGCCCTTGGGGATCTCGACGAGGCAGTGCAGGTGGCGATCGCTCATGTCCAGGACCATACGACACGCGTACGATTGCGGCATATGGCACACGCGCACGATCATGGGCACGTGCACGCCCGCGCCGACGCCGACGCGAGCGCGCTGAAGATCGCGCTCGCGCTGATCGTCGCGTTCATGGCCGCCGAGCTGGCGGCGGGCGTCGTCGCGCACTCGCTCGCGCTGCTCTCCGACGCCGCCCACATGCTCACCGACGCCGCCGCCCTCGCGCTGGCGCTGTTCGCGCTGCGGATCGCGCGGCGCCCGCCGCGCGGGGCGATGACCTACGGCTTCGGACGCGTCGAGATCCTCAGCGCGCAGGCGAACGGGATAACGCTCGTGCTGCTCGGCCTGTGGATCGTCTACGAGGCGATCCAGCGACTCGTCGCGCCCCCGGACGTGCACGGCGCGCTTGTGGTGGTCGTGGCGCTCGTCGGGATCGTCGTGAACCTCGCGGCGACGTTCGTGCTCGCCGGCGCGAGCCGCGACAGCCTCAACGTCGAGGGCAGCTTCCAGCACATCCTCACCGACCTGTTCGCGTTCGTCGCGACCGCGATCGCCGGTGCGATCGTGCTGCTCACCGGCTTCGCGCGCGCGGACGCGCTCGCCTCGCTGCTGGTCGCCGCCTCGATGCTCTACGCCGGCACGCGGCTCGCGATCGCCTCCGGCCGCGTGTTCCTGGAGGCCGCCCCGGAGGGGCTCGACCCGCAGGAGATCGGGCGTGCGCTGGCAGCGCACGACGGCGTCGTCGAGGTGCACGACCTGCACGTGTGGGAGGTCACGTCGGGCTTCCCCGCGCTGTCGGCGCACGTCGTCGTCGGCGCCGGACGCGACTGCCACGAGCTGCGGCGCGTGCTGCAGCTGGAGCTGCGCGAGCGCTTCGGACTGCGCCATACGACGCTGCAGGTCGACCACGAGGCGGCGCCGCAGCCGCCGCTGCAGATCGAGGTCGCCGATTCCCGCGTGGGATCCGCGAAGTGAGCGGCGCGATGCGCGCCGCGGCGTGCGTCCGGCCGCAGAGCGGTCCGGGAGCGCGTCACCCTGTCGGCGCGCAACCGCGGCGGTAGTCGAGCCCGGGAGCGAACAGCGCCCACTCGCGGCGGCTGAAGTCGCTGCCGACGAGGCGGCAGACGATTGCGTGCAGCGTCGCTCCGCTGCGCCAGTAGATGTTCGACCACAGCCACAGGTTGCCGTCGAGCCCGCCGGCGACGACGCTGTGCCCGGGCCCGAACGCGACGCTGCTGAGGCTCGTCTCCCCGGCCTCCAGCGGCTGGCCGATCTGGCGCCGCGTCGTCATGTCCCACAGCCGCACGGTTCCGTCGTCCGAGCTGGACGCGAGCGTGCCGTCGTCCGAGCTGAACGCGACGCCCGTCACGGACGCGGTGTGGCCGACGAGCGCGGACCCGAGCTGGCGGCGCGTCGCGACGCGCCACAGGCGGATCGTGTCGTCGATGCTGCCGGTCGCGAGCGTGCGGTCGTCGGCGCTGAACGCGACGCTCGTGACGTCGTCGGTGTGGCCGGCGAGCGGTCCGCCGAGCGGGCGCCAGCTGTGCGTGTCCCACAGCTGCGCGGTGTCGTCGCTGCCGCCCGCCGCCAGAATGCGGCCGTCGGGGCTGAACGCGACGCTTCTCACCACGTCGCCGACCCCGCGCAGCACCGGTCCGGCGGGCGCATGCGTTCCGACGTCCCACAGGCGCACGCTGCCGTCGTAGGCGCCGGCGGCGACGAGTCTCCCATCGGGGCTGAAGGCGACGCTCGTGATGTCGCGCGTGTGGCCGGTCAATGCCGGCTGCAGCTCGCTCTGCGTCGCGACGTTCCACAGCCGCACGCGATGCTCGGTGTCGCCCGAGGCGAGCAGCCGCCCGCTGCGATCGAGCGCGACGGCGGCGACGCGGCCCTCGCCGTCGGTCAGCGGATAGCCGTCCTCGCGCTGCGTGCTCCCGTTCCACAGCCGGACCGTCTGATCGAGGCCGCCGGAGGCGATCGTCCTGCCGTCGCGGCCGAACGCCACGCTCAGCACCGCATCGTTGTGGCCCACCAGCGAGCTTGCGAAGTACGTGCGCGGCGCGACCCGCCAGAGCCGCACCGTCTCGTCGCGGCCGCCCGAGGCGACCGTTCTGCCGTCCGGGCCGAACGCGACGCCCATCACCGGACCGGTGTGGCCCTCCATCGCCGATCCGTCGAAGCCGGCCTTCGCGATGTCGTACAGCTGAACCGCTCCGCTGGCGGTGCCGAACGCGAGCTCCTTCCCGTCCGGGCTGAACGCGAGGCTGCTGACATCGCCGCTGTAGCGGCTGATCGAGCCGCTGATCGGCATGTGCGTCTCCGCCGCCCACAGCTGCACCGTGCTGTCGTCCGCGCCGGAGGCGACCGTGCGGCCGTCGGGGCTGAACAGCACCGCGCGCACCGGGCCGGCGTGCCCCAGCATCCGCGGCCCGAGCTCGAAGCCGTAGTCGACGCTCCACATGCGCACGCTGCCGTCGCCGCCGCCAGTCGCAAGGCGGCCGCCGTCGCGACTGAAGGAGACGCTGAGGATCCCCTTGTGCACGTGCCCGAACGGTCTTCCATGGGGCGTGCGGCGGGTCAGGTCCCAGATCTGCGCCGAGCCGTCGACGCTGCCCGTCGCGAGCATGCTGCCGTCGCGGCTGAACGCGACGCTCGTGATGTCGTGCGCCTGCGACGGCAGCTGATGCGCGTCGAGCCGCCCGTCGGCGACGTCCCACAGGCGCACCTGGCCGCCCTCGCCGCCGGTCGCGAGCAGCCTGCCGTCCGGGCTGTAGGCGATCGCGGCGATCACCGCCCGGTGCGCCGGCGCGAGCAGACCGATCTGCCGGTGGGTCGAAGGGCTCCACAGGCGGACCGTGCCGTCGTTGCCGGCCGAGGCGAGCGTGCGCCCGTCGGGACTGAAGGCGACGCTGCGGACGAAGTCGCTGTGGCCGTGCATGACCGCCTCCGCGCCTGACGCGCGCGCCGACTCGATCGCGCCGATCAGGCTGCTCCAGGTGGCGAAGCGAGGGCTCGTCTCGTACGCGTCGAGACCCAGCAGCAGCGCCGCGTCGAGGCGGTCGTGCAGCTGCTGCTGGGCGGCGACGCTGAGGCCGAGCGCGCTCGCCGAGGTCGCCGAGCGGCGCGCCGCGTCGCGCTGCGAGAGCGCCCACAGCGCAAGCGCCCCCACGATCGCCGCGACCAGCAGGCCGGCGCCCATCAACCCGCCGAGGACCATCAGGCGGCGGCGCTCCTGCGCTCGGCGCTGCAGCTCGCGCTGGTCGCGGATCCAGGGAACGAGGAACTCGCTCGTGATCTCGTACAGGTCGAGCTCGCGACGACGCTCGCGGCGCACCAGCCGCGACTCGCTCTCCAGCCGGTGCAGGGCGCGTTCGAGCAGCGGCCGCGGCAGGTTCTCGACCGCTCGCACCCGGTCCATCAGGTCTGCCGCCGAGATCACGTTGCGGGTCCCCGCCGACGTGACCATCTGCGCGAGCAGGGCGACGGCGGCGCGGCGCACGTCGCCGGGGAACGCCGCGAGCGCCTCGCCGAGGTACTCCTCGAGCAGCCCGTCGACGCCTCGCTCGGCCAGCAGGCGCTCGGGCTCGTCCGCCTGCCACAGGCGCAGGCACACCGTCTGCACTTCCGTCAGGCCGAGCTCGCCGGTCGTGAAATGACGCTCGAACGCCGCGCACAGCTGACGGACGAGGTCGGGCGCGAACGGACGCTCGAAGCAGCCGGGGTTGCGTTCGAACGGCCCGCTGACGATCGTCAGCAGGTTGCCGTACTCCGGCGGCGCGAGCCGGAGCGCCTGATCGACGAGGTCCGGGCACGCCGACAGCAGGCTCTTCACGCCGGCGAGGTAGTCCTCGCGGAACACGAGCACGACCTTCGCCGGCAGCGATCCGCGGATCAGCTTGACGAGCAGGTCGACCACGCCCGCCTGGAGCGCTTCGCCGCGCTCGGCCTCGAACAGCGTGATCAGCTCCTCGAACTGGTCGAAGATCAGCAGCGGCCGCCCGCGCTCGCAGGCCGCGGCGAGGCGGCGCTCGAACGCGTCGAGCGACAAGACGCAGCGCGGCGCGTCGTCGCCCGGCTCCGCGAGCAGCGACGGCAGCTTCTCCGCGCCGTCGTCGGAAGCGGGGATCCGCTCCAGCACGATCTCCGCGCCCGCCCGCGGCTGCACGCGCAGGCGCTCCGGGTGCATGCCGAGGTCGACCGCGTGGGGGATCAAGCCCGCGTTGACGAGCGAGGACTTGCCCGCCCCCGAGTCGCCGTAGAGCATGACCCCGCGGTAGACCGTGACGAGGTCGACCAGCTCGGCGGTCTCCGCCTCGCGGGCGAAGAAGATCGGCCGGTCGACGGTGCGGAACGGACGGATGCCCCGGAATGGCTTCGCCGGCATCGCGGCCAGCGGCCGCTCCTGCACCGCTATGGCTCCAGCACCTCTCTGCGGACCTCGTGGTAGAGGTCGGGAACGAACTTCCACACGTCCTCGACGACGAAGCGCAGGTAGCGGCGGCGGCTCTCCCACACTTCCTTCGTCAGCACGTCGGGGCTGAGGTCGACCGAGTACATCAGCGGGTACCAGGCCTCGTCCGTCTTCCAGTGCAGCAGGCGGAACAGGACGCGCAGGTTGTAGTCGGCCATGCTGTAGCCGAGGAAGAGCGTCGTCCACTGCTTCAGCAGGCTCATCAGCGCAAGCGGAATCGGATGCTCTTCGCGCTTGGCGGTCATCTGCCGAACGAAGTCGATGTAGTCGTCCTCGGTGATGACGATCGACTCGCGGTGCGCGATGTCGCCATGCAGCTTGAACACGACCGGACGATCCGACAGCAGCTCCTGCTGGGTGACTCTCGGGCTCTCGCCGCGTGAGTAGACGAACACGAGCGGGTCCTTGCCGACGGCGCGCAGCGCCTGCTCGTAGAGGTCGTCGTAGTTGGTCGTCAAGACGACGGGGAAGTCCAGCTCGGCGAGCGCGCGCAGGATCGGCGACGGCTGCTTGTCGCGCTCGACCGCGTCGTAGATCTCCTCGATCAGTTGATTGCGGGAACGGCCGAGCTCGTAGTACAACGCGATCCGCTGCAGGCCGGTGTCGCGTCTGGGGTCGAAGTTGCGGTCGCGTTCGCACCGCCGCGCGAGCCGCGCCGTGAGCTCGTGCGCCATCGCGGGGCGCTGCGCCGACTCATAGCGGTACAGCGAGCCCACCGGCGGCCCGGCGTGCACGGCGGCGCCGAGAAACAGGACGCATCTGCGGTCGCGCACGTGCTCCGCGATTTCCTCGAGCGCGTCATCGGTGCCGAAGTCGATCGCCATGAATCCGGCGACTTTATATGTCTAAATCTGTACTGTCGAGCCCGAAAAGGGTATGGCGAATTATGTAGCCCGCGCCGACGCGCCCAGATCCAGCCGGGTGCCGGAGTAATAATCGCCCGCCGGCGAGGCCAGATAGGCGGCGAGCGCGGCGAGCTCGTCCTCGGCGGCGCCGGCTCCCGGCGCGATCGCAACCGTGGCGATGCCGTGGCGCGCCCACTCGATCGACAGCGTGCGGGCAAGGTTCTCGGCCGCGGCGCGGACGCCGGCGAGGGCGGGATCGCCGGTGTGGTCCGCCGCGGGCGCGATCAGCACGATCTTGCCGCCGCTCGCGTCAGGGATGTAGGCGGCGTTCGCCACCGCGCGCACCGTGATCCAGGCAAGGTCGAGCGTCGCGCGCAAGCCGTCCGCGAACGCCGGCCGCAGGTCGTGCAGGAGCACCCGCGTCGCGGGGTCGACGGCGGCCGCCATCGCCTCCTCATCCGGCGTCGCCGGCAGCGCTGCGGTGCGCGCGCCGAGCATGGTGAGCGGCGCATCGAACGTCTCGCCGCCGCCTCCGAGCGCGACCACGACGCCGTCGAGCAGGCCCGGGCGCAGCAGCGCGGCTGGATCCATCTACGACTGCGCGCCGGCCGGGCTGGCCGTCCCGCCCGCGCGCCGCGCTGCGCGCACGCGGCGGCGCACCTGCTTCTCGCCGTGCTGTTCGAGGTCGGCGTAGAGCGCCTTGATCGCACCGAGGATCTCGTCGGCGGCGGCCTGCTGCTGCTCGCGCGTCGGGCTCGCGACGACCGGGAACGCGATCGGCTCGCCGTACTGCACGAGCACCTTCGGGAACTGCAGCTTCTTCCAGTTGCGCACGCGCTGCGAGCCGTAGATCGCGATCGGCACGACCGGGGTCCCGGACTGCAGCGCGAGACGGCCGATGCCGGGACGCGCCTTGTCGCTGACCCGGCCGCTGCGCGAGCGGCCGCCCTCGCAGTACATGACGATCGCACCGCCGCGCTCGAGCACCGTGTTGGCGGTGATGAACGCGTCCTCGTCGTAGTGGCCGCGCCGCACGGGGAAGACGCCGCCGGGCGAGTAGATCCACTCCATCGGCTTCGCGAACAGCTGCGACTTCGCCATGAAGTTCACGCGGCGGCGGGTGAAGGCGCCGGTGAAGAAGTGGTCCATGAACGAGAAGTGGTTCGGTGCGAGGATCACTCTGCCGGCGGCCGGCACGTTGTCGGAGCCGATGCAGCGCATGCGGAAGAAGATCAGCCCGTAGAGGACCGTGATGACGCGGACGAGCTCGTAGACCCAGTTGGGCGGGTTCTCGCGTACGCGCGCGTGGAATCTGTCGAAATACTCCGGGGGGCGCGGGTCCTTGTAGACCTGCGCCTTCATCGGGGCGAGCTGCTCGTCGGCCATCGCGCGGAGAGCTTACCCGCGCTGCCGGAATCTGCGCCGGTCCGGTAGAAGTCGTCGCGATGGCCGTCTCCCCCACCTCGCCGCGGGTGCTCGTGGTCAGCGCCAGCATCGGTGAGGGGCACGACCTGCCGGCGCGTTTCATCGCCGCGGACGTGCGCGCGCAGCGGCCCGACGCGCAGGTCTGGGTCGAGGACGGGCTGCGCGCCTGCGGCCGGCTGGTGGAGCGGATCATCCTCGGCGGCTCGGCGTTCCACTCCGACCTCGGCAACGTGCTCTACGACGCCGAGTACGCGCTGATGACGCACGTCCCGCCGGTGCGCCGGTTCGTCAGCCGCGCCGGCGAGGCGCTGGGCGCGCGCGGCCTGCTGGGGCTCGTCGTCACGCACCGCCCGGATGTGATCGTCTCGACCTATCCCGGCGCGACCGAGGTGTACGGGCGCCTGCGGCTGCAGGGCCGCCTGAGCGTCCCGCTCGTCTCGGCGATCACCGACCTCGCGGCGCTGCGCTGGTGGTCGCACCCGGGCGTCGACCTGCACCTGATCACGCATCCGGAGTCGGAGGAGGAGGTGCGCGCGATCGCCGGGCCGCGCACGCGCATCGTCGCCGCGCGCGGCATGAACGACCCGCGCTTCGCGACGCCGCCCTCACGCGCGGAGGGCCGCCGCACGATGGGCCTGCCGGCGGAGGGGAAGGTCGTCGTCGTATCGGGCGGCGGCTGGGGCGTCGGCGACGTCGAGGGCGCGGTCGCGACCGCGCTGGCGGTCGACGGGACGCACGTCGCCGTGATGTGCGGGCGCAACGAGCCGCTGCGGCGCGCGCTCGCGGTCCGCTTCGGGCGCGTCGAGCGCGTCACGCTGCTCGGCTTCACGACCGAGGTGCCGGCGCTGTTCGCCGGCGCCGACGCGCTGATCCACTCGACAGCCGGCCTGACCGTGCTCGAGGCGTGGTCGGTCGGCTGCCCCGTGATCTCCTACGGCTGGGGGCGCGGCCACATCCGCGCGAACAACCGCGCGTACGCGCGCTTCGGGATCGCCGACGTCGCGAGAAGCCGCACGCAGCTCGCCGGCGCGCTGCATCACGCGCTCCTGCGCCGCGGCTCAGCCGTCGCGGCCTTCGCGCAGCTCCCGCTCGCCGCCGACGTCGTGCTCGGGCTGCTCCGCGGCGATCACGTCGGCGACGGCGGCTGAGGCGCCGAGCAGCGCCGCGCCGCCGGCGACGGTCAGCAGCGCGAGCGCGAGCAGGATCCCGCCGGCCGTCGATCGTCCCCACAGCTCGCCGAACACGAGCGGCCCGGCGAGCGCCGGCACGAGCACCTGCCCCGCGAGCACGACCGGCGCCACGCGCGTCGCGCGGATCCGCTGCAGCGCGCTCATCTCGGCCGTCAGCGCGAGCAGGCCGGCGAGCGCGGCGCCGATCCCGTAGGCGACGGCAAGCGACCAATTCCGGTCGTTCGCCGCATCGGCGACGAGCTTGAGCCCGATGGCGGCGAGCGCGTCGCCCGCGGCGGCCGCCAGCACGCGCAGGCGCGCGTCTGCCCAACCGCGCAGCGCGAACGGCAGCAGCGTCGGGATCGTGAGCAGGACGACCAGCGCCGCCACCGCCGCGGCGCTCTGCGCCTCCCCCACCTCCGGCGCGGCCGTCAGCGCGGCCAGCGCGACGCCGGCGACGATCAGCGCGACGCCGAGCCGCTCGCGCCCGCCGACCGGCTCGTGCAGCACGGTCGCCGACAGCACGAGCAGCAGCACGAGCCCGAGCGCGAGCGTCGGCTGCACGACCGTCAGCGGCGCGAGCGTCAGCGCCCAGATCTGCAGCAGCGCGCCGACGAGCGAGAGGGCGGTGCCGGCGACCCAGCGCGGGCGCCGCAGCAGCCGCGCGAGCAGCGACGGCTCGATCCGCTCGCCGCCGCCGGCGCGGCGCGTCTCGAGCGCCTGCACGACGTAGGCGAGCTCGTAGCAGCAGGCGGCGGCAAGCGCGACGGCGATCCCCTCGATCACGGCGCGACCGGCCGCGTCTGGAAGGATCCACCGCGTGCGCGCGACCGTCCCCGCAGCCCTTGCCGCGGCCGGCGCGGCCTGGTCGCTGCCCGCGCTCGCCCCGCTCGCGCCGTCACTGTGCCGCCCGCTCGGGATCCCGCGCACGCTGCGCGAGGACCAGGGCGCGTGCGTCGCGCTCACGTTCGACGACGGCCCGCACCCGCGCGGCACGCCCGCGGTGCTCGACGCGCTGAGCGCCGCCGGCGCGCACGCGACCTTCTTCCTGATCGGCGAGCAGGTGCGCCGCGACCCGGCGCTCGCGCGCGAGCTGGTCGCCGCCGGCCACACCGTCGCGCTGCACGGCGACACGCACCGCCTGCAGCTGCGGCTCACGCCGCGCGCCCTCGCCGCCGACCTCGACCGCGGCCACGCCGCGATCGCCGACGCGACCGGAACAGCGCCGCACCTCTACCGCCCGCCCTACGGGATCTTCAGCCCCGCCGGGCTCGCGCTCGTGCGCCGCCGCGGCTGGAGACCGCTGCTGTGGTCGCGCTGGGGCCGCGACTGGCGCCTGCACCGCACCCCCGGCCAGATCGCCGGAGAGCTGACCGAGCAGCTCGCGCCGCGCGACGTCCTGCTGCTCCACGACGCGGACGATTACAGCCACCCCGGAAGCTGGCAACGCACGGCCAAAGCGCTGCCGCAGGTGCTCGACGAGATCGCGCACCGCGGCCTCACGACCATCGCGCTCTAGCTACACGCGTTCGGCGACCGCGCGCCGCCACACACCGACCGCCCGCACGGTCGAGACGGCCGCCACGCCCAGCACCACCACCGTCCAGAACACATGCTCCCGCGCGTAGTGCGAGGCATCGACGGTCCCGTCCAGCAGCGCCGAGCCAAGCAGCGCAGCGAGCAGCGCACAAACGGCGCCCACGACTACGAGCGCTACGTCCCGCAAGACACGCCGCACGGGAACGCGATGCAGAGCAGCGGCCGATCGGGCGGGTGGCGCTGAGGACGCACGTGCGCCGCCCGACAGGGCGGTGTGCGCGCGCCCGGAGGCGACAGGACCCGCCCGCAGCACGGCTTGTCCCTCGCCCAAGTACGCCGACCGATGCCACGCCACATACCGCCGCAACCCCTCGGCAAACGAAGTCGTAGCCACCCACCCAAGCTCAAGCCGAGCCCGATCCCCCGACACCTCAGCACCGCGAAAGTCCCCCGCACGCCCCTCCGTGACGACCAACTCGACACCATCGCCGACCTCGTCCCGCACGCGCTCGGCGATCTGCAGGATCGTGACCTCCTCGTCCCCCACGAGGTTGTAGACGCGGTTGGCGGCGACCGGCGCGAGCCCGGCGACGACGCCGTCGGCGAGGTCCTCCACGTAGACGAAGCGCCGCGTCTGCAGCCCACCGCCCGCGAGCGTCAACGGCTCGCCGGCCAACGCCTTGCGCACGAAGATCGGGATCACCGCCGCCGGCCGCGCGCGCGGGCCGTACGGGATGCCGAAGCGCAGCACGGTCGACTCGACGCCGTAGAGCTCCTGGTAGGAGCGGCAGTAGAGCTCGCCCGCGAGCTTCGTCGCGGTGTAGAGGTGCGCGGGGGGCGCGAGCGCGGTCGCCTCGTCGACGGCGTCGGCCTCGACGTCGGAGTAGACCCAGATCGTCGACGCGTAGACGACGCGCTCGAGCTCCAGCTGCCGCGCCGCCTCCAGCACGTTGACGGTCCCGCGCGCATTGAGCTGCTCGGAGCCGACGGGATCCTGCTGGACCTCGCCGACGTCGGCGGCCGCCGCCAGGTGAGCGATCGTGTCACAGCCCTTCGCCGCGTGCAGCACGTCGCCGAGCACGCACATGTCCCCGATCGCATGGGGCACGTCCGGGTGGTGCGGCGACTCGCGCACGTCGAAGATCACCGGCTCATGGCCGGCGGCGATCAGCTTGTCCACCACGTGCGAGCCGATGAAGCCGGCTCCTCCAGTCACGAGGACGCGGCTCATGCGAGGTCGACCTCCTCGGCCTGAGGCCGGTAGTAGAGCGGGACGCACCAGTGGCCGGAGGCCGCCCAGTCCGTGTTCGGCAGCTCGTCGCCGGTGCCCATGATGCGATGGCACGGCTGGTCGTAGACCTTCCCGCTCGACTGCTCGATCGGGTCGAAGACGATGTACTTGTAGAGGCCGGAGGTCATGCCGTCCGGCAGCTGGAGCCGGCCGGGGTGCAGCGGGTCGAGCCGCGCGCGCGCGGCGTCGTTCTTCCAGGCGACGATCTCGGGCATCCGCTCCGCCTGGATCAGGCCCAGCGCGGCCGTGAACTCGCTCATGCGGAAGTTCACGCCGGGCACGTCGTAGTCCGGCTTGCCGTAGTCGCGGTAGGCGCGCGCATGCGCGATCAACTGCTCGTCGTGGGAGACGAGGATTCCGCCCTCGCCGGTCGACACCGTCTTCGTCGCATAGAACGAGTAGACGCCGGCGTCGCCGTAGGTGCCGGGCTTCTTGCCGTTCCAGTCCGCGCCATGGGCGTGCGCGCAGTCCTCCAGCAGGAACACGTCGTGCGCGCGGCAGGCCGCGGCGATCGCCTCGCTCTCGAACGCGATGTGGCCGCCGATGTGCACGAGCACGCAGGCGCGCGGTCTATGGCGGTCGATCGCGCGCTCGATCTCGGCGAGCGAGGCGCACAGGTCGTCTCTGCTGCAGTCGACGAACACGGGCGTGCCGCCGGCGGCGACGATCGCGAGCGGCGTCGCCATGAACGTGTTCGACGGGCAGAGGACCTTCCGCCCCCGTACGCCGGCGTAGGAGAGCGCGGCGATCGCGCCGCCGGCCCACGAGCCCATCGCGACGGACGGGGCGCCGTTCCAGGCGGACCAGGCCGCCTCGAAGCGGCGGTTCATCGCGCCGTGCGACCACTGCCCTGACTCGATCACCTCGTCGATCAGCTGGTGGAAACGCGGGCGGTCGCGTTCGTCGAAGCCGATCGCGAAGCGGTGGAGGTCAGGCACGGTGGCGCTCATGGCGGGCGGAACGGTAGTGGTCGCGGCGGTCCGGTGGGTGGCCGACGCGTAAAGGTTCGGCTAAGGCTTCGCCGCGCGGCGCGCCCGATACACCGCAAAGAAGTCGAGGAGCTGGCGCCCGCGGTGCACGAAGCCGCGCAGCGTCTTCCCGGTCGCGCGGTGCGCGAGCGGAAGCTCGACCTCGCGCACGCGGAAGCCGGCGCGGACGGCGTCGATCGTCATGCCGATCTCCATCCCGAAGCGCGGCGCGAACGGCACGACGGCGGGCAGCACGCCGGCGCGCAGCGCGCGCTGGCCGGAGATCGGGGCCGTCGCCTCGTAGCCGCAGCGCCTGCGGATCGCCCAGCGCGCGAAGCCGAGCGCCCAGCCGAAGCCGCCGCCGACGCGCTTCGCGAAGGCCGCGACGGCGAGGTCGGCGCGGCCGGCGCGCACCTCCTCGACGAGGAGCCTGAGCGCGTCGGCGCTGGCCGCGAGGTCGCCGTCGCACAGCAGCACGACCTGTCCGTCGGTCGGCGGCAGCAGCCGCTGCGCCGCGAGCGTCGCGACGCCGCCCTTCCCGATGTTGCGCTCCGATCGCACGACCTCGGCGCCGCCCGCCGCCGCGACCTCGGCGGAGCCGTCGGTCGAGCCGTCGTCGGCGACGAGGATGCGCGCGCCCGGGAACGCGGCGCCGAGCGCCTGGAGCGTCGCCGGGAGGCGGTCCGCCTCGTTGAAGGCGGTGACGATGACGGCGGTGTCGGGGGCCATCGGCAGCGGCGGCTATTGTGGCGATCCGCGGGCCCGGCTGCGGCGCCCTCTGGATTTCGAGCGAACCTTGGAGGTCGGAGCGTGCCTGACGTCGAGGCCCACATCACGGGGACGGTCTGGAGAGTCGAGGTCGCGATCGGCGACAGCGTCGACGAGGGCGACACGGTCGTGATCCTCGAGTCGATGAAGATGGAGATGCCCGTCGAGGCGGAGGATCCCGGGGTCGTCAAGGAGATCCGCTGCGAGGAGGGCCAGGCCGTCTCCGAGGGCGACACGCTCGTCGTGCTCGAGTAGCTCGCGGTGCCCGGCACCATCCATGTCGAGGAGCCGGCGTCCGGCGTCGCGCTCCTGACGATCTCCAACCCCGACAAGCGCAACGCGCTCGACCGCACGCTGTGCGAGTCGCTGCGCTTCACGCTGGAGCGCCTCGACGCGCGCTGCGTCGTGCTGACCGGCGAGGGCCGCGCCTTCTGCGCCGGCTACGACATCGCGGAGCTGCTCGGCGAGGGCTACGACGACGGGGAGGAGTCGCACCATCCGTTCCCGGCCGCGCTGGCGGCGATCGAGGCGTATCCGTATCCGGTGGTCGCGGCGCTGAACGGCGCGACGATCGGCGGGGGCCTGGAGCTGGCGATCGCCTGCGACCTGCGGATCGCCGCCGACACGGTGCAGCTCGGGATGCCGCCGGCGAAGCTCGGCGTCGTCTACTCGGTCGCGGGTCTCAATCGCTTCCTGACGACGATCGGCGGCGCCCGCACGCGCGAGCTGTTCCTCACGGGCCGGCGGATCGACGCCGCCACGGCGGGGCGCTGGGGACTCGTGAACGAGGTCGTCGAGGCGGAGGCGCTGCCCGGCGCGGCGCTGGCGCTGGCGCGCGAGATCGCCGGCAACGCACCGCTGTCGCTGCGCGGGAACAAGGCGGGGATCCGCGAGCTGGTGGCCGCCGCGGGCGCGCTCGACCCGATCGCCGCCGATGTGCTCGAAGCCGAACGCCGCAGAGCGTTCGAGTCCGAGGACCTGCGCGAAGGTCTCCGGGCATTCGGCGAAAAGCGCCCGCCCGAGTGGCGGGGTTGCTGAGTCCGACCGCGCATCGCGGATAGGAGGTATGTCACGCTTCTTGCCGCAGATTGCGGCCTGGAGCCGTCCGGCCGCGGTCCTATCGTGACCCGATCATCCCTCGGAGGTTCCTGCCGCCATGCCGCCGTTGATCACCCGTGAGGAAGCGCTGCGCCTCGGCGAGCTGGAGGACCGTGCCGCGATCGAGGCGCTGATCGAGCGCGCGTGGAGAGCTCGTGTCGAGCGCTTCGCCGACGCGACCGACATGTGCTCGCTCGTGAACGCGAAGTCGGGCGGCTGCGCCGAGGACTGCGGCTTCTGCGCCCAGTCGCGCTACGCCGAGGCCGACACGCCGCTGCACGCGATGATGGAGCCCGAGCAGATCCTCGAGCACGCGCGCGCGGCCGAGGCGGCGGGCGCGCACCGCTTCTGCATGGTCACGCAGGGCCAGGGGCTCTCCAAGCGCGACTTCGAGAAGGTGCTGGAGGGCGTGAGACTCGTCGCCGAGCACACGAACCTCAAGCGCTGCGCCTCGATCGGCCACATGTCTCCCGCGCGCGCGCGGGCGCTCAAGGAGGCCGGCGTCCAGCGCGTGCACCACAACGTCGAGACGGCCGAGTCCTATTACCCGGAGGTCTCCACGACCGTCCGCTACGAGGGCCGGCTGCGCACGATCGACGCCGTCAAGGAGGCCGGGCTGGAGACGTGCGTCGGCGGCATCCTGAACCTCGGCGAGTCGCGCGAGCAGCGCGTCGAGATGGCCTTCCAGCTGGCCGAGATCGACCCGACTTCGGTGCCGATCAACCTGCTCAACCCGCGCCCCGGCACGAAGTTCGGCGACCGCGACTACATGGATCCGTGGGAGGCGGTCAAGTGGATCGCGATCTTCCGCCTGATCCTCCCCGAGGCGCTGTTCCGCCTCTGCGGCGGGCGCGTCGAGAACATCGGCGAGCTGCAGCAGCTGGCGGTCAAGGCAGGCATCAACGGCGTGATGATGGGCAACTTCCTCACCACCCTCGGCAACACGCCCGAGCAGGACCGCGCGATGTTCGAGGAGCTGGGGCTGAACGTCGCCCCGCAGCCCGACAACGGCGCCAACCCGCGCCCGGACAACCGCTCGGGCTGGTTGGAGGGCGAGACGCCCGACGTGGTCGAGATGCACCTCGACACGGCGGCCCCGGCCGAGTCGATCGAGATCAAGCTGTGGGATCCCGCCACGCAGCTGCGCTTCGAGAGCAAGCGCGTGATCCCGCCGCGTCCCGACGGGGCGCCGAACACCGGACAGGGACGGCCGACACGGGAGGCAGCAGCGCGGCGATGATCGAGATCGAGGCACGACTGGACGAGCTGGAGCAGCTGGGACTCGCGCGCCGCACCCGTCTCGTCAGCGGTCCGCAAGGGCCGCGCGTCGTGCTCGACGGCAAGCCCGTGCTGCTGCTGTGCTCGAACAACTACCTCGGCCTCGCCGACCATCCCGCCGTGCGCGAGGCAGCGGCCGAGGCGGCGATGCGCTGGGGGGTCGGAGCCGGCGCCTCGCGGCTCGTGTCCGGCACGATGACGATCCATCGCCGGCTGGAGGAGCGGCTCGCCCGCTTCGAGCGCCGGCAGGCGGCGCTGCTGTTCGGCTCCGGCTACCTCGCGAACGGCGGCGTGATCTCGGCGCTGGCGCGCCGCGGCGAGGTCGTCTTCTCCGACGCGCTCAACCACGCCTCGATCGTCGACGGCTGCCGGCTCTCGCGCGCCGACGTGTTCGTCTACGACCACGGCGACATGGAGCACCTCGAGTGGGGCCTGCGCGAGGCCGGCTCGCGCGGGGCGCTGATCGTGACCGACGGCGTCTTCTCGATGGACGGCGACGTCGCGCCGCTGGTCGACCTCGCCGAGCTGGCCGGCCGCTACGACGTGCGGCTCGTCGTCGACGAAGCCCACGGCACCGGCACGATGGGGCCGGGCGGGCGCGGCGCGGTCGCCGCCGCCGGCGTCGAGGACGGCGTCGACGTGGTCGTCGGCACGCTCGGCAAGACGCTCGGCTCCTACGGCGCGTACGCCGCCTGCGACCAGGCGATGGCGAGATACCTCACCAACGCCGCGCGCTCGTTCGTCTTCTCGACCGCGCCCCCGCCGCCGGCGATCGCCGGCGCGCTGGCGGCGCTGACGCTGCTCGAAGAGGAGCCGCGCCGCGTCGAGAAGCTCGCCTGCAACGTGCGCGAGCTGCGGGCGGCGCTGGCGCAGGAGGGCTTCGCGCTCGGCGAGGAGGACCGCACGCCGATCGTCCCGCTCGTGCTCGGCGACGCCAAGGCGACGATGCGCGCCTGCGAGCTGGCGCTGGAGCGCGGCGTGTTCGCGCAGGGGATCCGGCCCCCGACGGTGCCGGTCGGCAGCTCGCGGCTGCGGCTCGCGGTGATGGCGACGCACGGCAAGTCCGAGCTGCGCGACGCCGCACGCGTGCTGGCGGACGCGGTGCGCCGCGTCGGCATGCAGCCCGAGGATCTGCGACCGCCGGTGACGGCGCCGCCGGCGCCGGAGCCGCTCGTGGTCGAGCCCGAACCGAGCGCACGCTGGGACGAGGATGCCCTCGCGCCTCCGCCCCCGCGCGCCCGCCTGTTCGACGGCGAGGCCGGCGACGGCGATCTCGAGCGCGCGGCCTAGGGCCGCGTGCGCGGGCTGTTCGTCACCGCGACCGGCACGGGCGTCGGCAAGACGGTCGTCGCCGCCTCGATCCTCGCCGCGCTGCGCGCACGCGGCGAACGTGCGGTGCCCTTCAAGCCGGTCGTCACGGGCACCCACGAGCCGGCCGACCCCGACTGGCCGCCGGACGATGCGCTGCTCGCCGCGGCGGCCGGGGTGCCTGTCGAGGAGGTGACCGCAGCACGCTTCGGCCCGCCCGTCTCCCCCCACCTCGCCGCCGAGCTCGCCGGCGCGCCGCTCGACCCGGCGCTGCTGCGCGGCGCCTTCGACGCGCGCGCGGCCGAGGCGGAGACGGTGATCGTCGAGGGCGTCGGCGGCCTGCTCGTCCCGCTCGCGCGCGACTACCTCGTGCGCGACCTCGCCGTCGACCTCGGCCTTCCGCTCGTCATCGCGGCCTCCCCCGGCCTCGGCACGATCAACCACACGCTGCTGAGCATCGAGTCGGCGCGCGCCGCCGGCCTGCGCGTCGCGGGTGTGGTGCTGACGCCATGGCCGGAGCAGCCGAGCGCGATGGAGGACGACAACCGCGCGACGATCGCGCGGCTCGGGGACGTCGAGGTCTCAACGCTGGCGACGCTTCCCCGCGCGGACCCCGCGCTGCTCGCAAAGACCGGCGCGTCGCTTCCGCTCGACCGCTGGCTTTAGCTGAGCGCCCGCTCGATGAACGGCCCGAGCAGGGCGGCGGCGTCGGCGGCCGTCCGGTGCGGCGTGCCTCTCGGCACGGTGACATAGGAGATCGCCAGCCGCACGAGCGTCTCGGCGAGCAGCTGGGCGTCGTGCTCGCTGGCGGCCGGCCAGCCGTCGCGCATCACCGCCGCGATCCGCGCGCTCGCCCATGTGACGACCGGCAGCGACTGCGTCGTCACGAGCGGGAGCATCCCGCCGGTGCCGTCGTCGCTCAGCAGCAGCCGCATGAGCGGGTCCTCGCCGGCCGTGACGAGGAAGACCTCGAGCGCCGCCTCGACCGCCGCGGCCGGGTCGTCGAGGTGCTCGCGCACGGCGGCCTCGACGTCGTCGAGGAAGCGCTCGCCCTCGCGGATCACGAACGCCGCCGAGAACTCGTCGCGCGTGCCGAACTCCTTGTACAGCGTCTGGCGCGAGACGCCGGCGGCTCTCGCGATGTCGGCCATCGTGACCTCCGCCCACGGCCGCTGCTGCACCTGGTCGCGCGCGGCGTCGAACAGCGTGTCGCGCAGCAGCTGGCGCGCGGCGACGGCGTAGGGAGTCCGCTCGCGAGTCGGGGCCATCGCCCCCATGGTGGCAGCCGCGGCCGGCGGCATGCTCAGTCGGGCGCGGCGTCGAGCGGCTCGAAGTCGACCTTGTCGCGCACGCCGCAGTCGGGGCAGGCCCAGTCGTCGGGGACCTCGGACCACGGCGTGCCGGGCGGAAAGCCCTCGCGCGCGTGGCCTCTCTCCTCGTCGTAGACGTACCCGCAACCGGGGCAGACGAAGGCCGCCATCAGGCCGCGACTCCGGCGCCCGTCCCGCCGCCGTAGCGCTTCAGCACGCGCTTGCGAGCCCGCGGCTGGATGTTCGCGCGCGTGACGTCGCCGCCGTAGTGCTCGAGCAGGCGGTGGTCCATCACGCGCCGCCAGACCGGCGGTATCACGGCCAGCACGATCATCCCCGCGTAGCCCGTCGGCAGCTGCGGCGCGTCGTCCATGTGGCGCAGCGCCTGGTAGCGGCGCGTCGGGTTGGCGTGGTGGTCGCTGTGGCGCTGCAGGTGGTAGAGCAGCACGTTCGAGGCGACGTTGTTGGAGTTCCACGAGTGCTCCGGGCGCGTCAGCTCGTAGCGGCCGTCCTCGCGTCTCTGCCGCATCAGGCCGTAGTGCTCGAGGTAGTTGACGACCTCCAGCAGCGACGCGCCGGCGACCGACTGGATCAGCAGGTACGGCAGCACGACCCAGCCGAACACGGCGATCAGCACGACGTACAGCGCGAGCGTCATCGCCCATGCGTTGAGGATGTCGTTCTTGACCGTCCACGGCCCGCTGCCGGTGCGCGACAGGCGCTCCTTCTCCAGGTGCCACGAGGAGCTCAGGCTGCCCCACGCGGTCCGCGGCAGGAACGCCCAGAAGCTCTCGCCCAGGCGCGCGCTCGCAGGATCCTCCGGCGTCGCCACGCGCACGTGGTGCCCGCGGTTGTGCTCGATGAAGAAGTGGCCGTAGCCGCTCTGCGCGAGCGCGACCTTCGACAGCCAGCGCTCGAGCGAAGCGCGCTTGTGGCCGAGCTCGTGCGCGGTGTTGATCGCGATGCCGGAGACCATCGCCATCGTGAACGCGAGGCCGATCTTGTCGACGGTCGAGAGGTCGCCGTGCGCCCACAGCCAGCAGGCGAACACGAGGCCCGCGTACTGGACCGGGATGAAGAGATAGGTGCACCAGCGGTAGTAGCGGTCCTGCTCGAGCCACTTGATGATGCTGTCGGGCGGGTTCTCGGCGTCCATGCCGACGATCGCGTCGAGCAGCGAGAAGATGCCGAACACGAGGATCGGCCCGAACCACCAGAAGACGCCGAGGCCGGTCAGCTCGACATAGCCCCACGCGATGAACGGCAGCAGCGGGACGATCAGCCCGAGGAGCCAGGCGTAGCGCTTGCCGTCGCGCCACGTGGCGGGGTTCAGCTCCTCCTCGACAGCAACTGTGCTCATGTCCCCTCCGGCGTCGTAGACCGCTCGTGCGTTCGTGAGATTGACACGAGACCCGGTTCGTGTCAACTACGCGCTATGAGAGCATCGCCCCGCAATGGGATGGGGGACCCAGAGGCGCGGCTCGGTCGCTGCAGCGCTGCTGCTCGCGCTGCCGGTGCTCGTCTACCTGTGGCCCGTGCTGGTGGGCGGCAAGGTCTTCTCGCCGGACGCCGTCCTCTACAAGCTGGCGCCCTGGCAGAGCCTTCGGCCGGCGAGCACCGCCAGCTACGAAAACTACCTGCTGGCCGACGTGCCGATCGTGCTGCGGCCGTGGCGCGAGCTCGTGCGCTCGCTGCTCCACGACGGCGTCCTGCCGCTGTGGAATCCGCACGCGCTGACCGGCGTGCCGCTGATCGGCAACCCCCAGACCGGCCTCTTCTCCCCCTTCGCGCTGCCGCTGTGGATCCTGCCGTTCGGCTGGGCGCTCGGCTTCGCCGCCGCGCTGAAGCTGTGGGCCGGCGCGCTCGGGGCCTACCTGCTCGCGCGCGAGATGCGGCTCGGCTTCCTGCCCGGACTGCTCGCCGGCGTCGCGTTCGCGTTCAGCTCGCAGAACATCATGTGGCTCGCGCCGGAAATCGTGCCGGCGGTCGCCGTCCTGCTGCCGTGGATGCTGTGGCTGATCGAGCGGCTGCTGCGCGGCGGCGGGCGCGGCAACGCCGTCGCGCTCGCGTGCGCGACGGCCGCGGCGCTCGGCGGCGGCCATCCCGGCACGCAGGTGCACGTGCTCGTCGCCGCCGGCCTGTACGCGCTGCTGCGCACGGCGCTCGGTCGCGAACGCGCGCCGCCGGCAGACCGGCGGGCACGCCTGCGGCCGCTCGCCTTTGCACTGGGAGGCATCGCGGCCGGCGTGGCGCTGATGGGCGTGCTGATGGTCCCCGAGATCCTCTCCAGCCACGACACCGTCGGGACGCTCGCGCGCAGGGGCGGCAGAGGCACGCTGCCGGGGCTCGACCACATGCCGTTCGGGGCGATCCGCACGCCGCTGTTCCCCGATTGGTGGGGGCGCCCGAGCGGCTTCGAGACGCCCGGATCGCCGCTCCAGCACGGCAACGTCAACTACGAGGAGCGCACGTTCTACGCGGGCGTCGTCGCGCTGCTGCTGGCCGCGATCGGCTTCACCAACCGCACTGCGCTGCGCCGCCAGGCGCCGCTGGCGATCCTCGGCGCGCTCGGCCTCGCGATCGCGCTGCACGCACCGGGCCTGTGGTGGCTCGCCGGCCGCCTGCCGCCGCTCAGCCTCGTCGAGAACCAGCGCCTGCACTTCGTCTTCGAGCTGGCGGTCGCCACGCTCGCGGCGTTCGGGCTGCAGGCGGTGCTCGAACGCCCGCAGGAGCGCGGCCGGCAGCTCGCGGTGGCGCTTGCCGCGATCGCGGTGGCGCTGCTCGCGGGGGTCGCCGCGAGCGCGAGCTGGGGAGACGTGGAACGCGTCGCGCGCCACTTCCTCACCGGCCGGGACTTCGCGCGCACCGGCGTGATCGAGCTGACCGCCGCCGCCTGGTGCCTGCTGTTCGCGCTCGGCGTGCTGGTCGCGCTGCTCGTGCTGCGCGCGCGCCCGCAGTGGCGCCCTGCCGTCGTCGGCGGGCTCGTGCTGCTGGCGGCGCTCGACGGCTTCCACTTCGCCCATGGCTACAACCCGATGGCCCCGAGCGGCGCCGTGCCGCCGAAGGCCACGCCGGCGATCGCGTACCTCCAGCGGCATCGCGCCGAGGGGCGTGTCGCCGGGGTCGAACTCGCGCTGCCGCCCGAGGTGGCGATCCGCTTCGACCTCGCCGACGTGCGCGGCTACGACCCGCCGTACCCGACCAAGCGCTTCCTGGCGCTGTGGCGGATGGCCTCGCCCGACCAGGAGCCGTGGCTTCCGACGACGTTCGACCGGATCTCGCCGGCGGCCGTGCAGGTGACCGGCGCGCTCGGAGCGCGCTTCGTGATCGCAAGCGCCGGGACGCCCCTCCCGCCAGCTCAAGGCGGCCCTGCGCTGGGCGCGCTCAGGCGCGTCTATGCAGGCCGCGACGCGACGATCTTCCGCAACTCGCGCGCCGCGCCGCGCGCCTTCGTGCCATCGCGCGTGGAGGTCGTCCCGGATGCGGCCGCCGTGAACGCCGCGATCGCCGACAGCGCGTTCGACGCCCGTCGCGCAGTCGTCCTCGAACGCGACCAGCCGGGCGCGGAGGCGCTCGCGGCGGACGCCGGCGCACGCGGCGGCGCTCGTATCGTCTCCGAGCGCAACGCCGAGGTGACGCTGCGCGCGACGCTCGACCGCCCGGGGATCGTCGTGCTCGGCGATCAGCTGCTCGACGGCTGGAGCGTGACGGTCGACGGCCGCGACGCGACCCCGCTGCGCGTCGACGCCGTGCTGCGCGGCGTCGCGGTCGACGCCGGCAGCCACACGGTGCGGTGGAGCTATCGCGTGCCCGGCCTGCGCGCCGGGCTCGGCTTGAGCGCGACGGCAGCCGTGCTGCTGCTGGCGCTCGCACTGGCACCGCGCGCCGTGCGCCGCCGGCGGGCGTCGCAGGCGCGACGCTGATCCGGATTACTACTTTCCGGCGGAACTGCTCTCCTCGACAGGTTCGGTCTGCGAGCATGGCCTCATGGGACGGGGGACCCTGGGCGCGAGCCGCCGCGCGCTGACGCACGCCGCAACTCACCGGACGACGAGCGCCGCAGCGCTGTTCGCGCTGGTCGTGCTCGCGTACCTGTGGCCCGTGCTGCTCGGCGGCGAGGTGCTCGCGCCCGACTCGATGCTCTACGAACTGGTGCCCTGGCAGCACGCCGCGCCGCCCGACCTCGCGAGCTTCCACAACTATCTGCTGTCCGACCCCCCGTTCGTGATGACGCCATGGCGCGAGGCCGTCCGCGAGCTGATCCGCAGCGGGACGCCGCCGCTGTGGAACGCCCACGAGCTGACGGGCGTGCCGCTGCTCGCCAACCCGCAGGCCGGCCTCTTCACGCCGTTCAGCCTCCCGCTCTGGATCCTGCCGTTCCACTGGGCGCTTGGGCTCGCGGCCGCGCTCAAGCTGTTCGCCGCCGCGCTCGGCACCTACCTGCTGGCGCGCGAGCTGCGCCTCGGCTTCTTCGCGGGCCTCGCGGCCGGCATCGCCTTCGCGCTCTGCTCCTACAACGTGATGTGGCTGACGTGGGAAACGCTGCCCGCCGTCGCCGCGATGCTGCCGTGGATGCTGTGGTTCGTCGAGCGCCTGTTCAACGGCGGCGGGCTCGGCAACCTCAGCGGGCTGGCGCTCGTCACCGCGGCGGCGGTCGGCGGCGGCCATCCCGGCTCGCAGGTCCACGTGCTCGTCGCGGCCGGCTGCTATGTCCTGCTGCGCGCGGCGTTCGGCGGTCGCGCGCGCTCGCTGCGGCCGCTGGGCCTGGCGCTCGGCGGCGTGGGTCTCGGCGCGGCGCTGATCGGCGTGCTGCTGATTCCGGAGATGCTCTCCAGCGTCGGGACCGTCGGCACGCACGCCCGCGAGGGCGGTCACGGAACGCTGCCGGGACTCGAGCGCATGCCGCTGCGCACGATCGTGACGCCGCTGCTGCCGGACTGGTGGGGCCGCCCGAGCGCGTTCGAGACGCCGAACCAGCCGCTGCTCGGACTCGCCGTGAGCTATCAGGAGCGCACCTACTACGCCGGCACGCTCGCGTTGCTGCTCGCCGCCGTCGGGCTCACGAACCGCAGCGCGCTGCGACGCCAGGCGCCGTTCCTGGTCCTCGGCGTGCTCGGCCTGGCGAGCGCGCTGCACGCACCAGGGGTGTGGTGGCTGCTCAGCCATGCGCCGCCGATGTCGCTCGTCGAGAACCAGCGCCTGCACTTCGTCTTCGAGCTGGCGGTCGCAGTGCTCGCGGCGTTCGGGCTGCAGGCGATCCTGGAACGCCCGCACGAGCGGCGCCGCCAGCTCGCGGTCGCCGCGTCCGGCGCGGTCGTCGCGGTCGTCGCCGGTCTCGTCTCAGGCGCGAGCGCGACCGACCTCGGCCGCCTGGCGCGGCACTTCCTCGCCGGCGAGGACTTCCACCGCACGGCGTTCATCCACCTCACAGCCGCCGCCTGGCTGCTGCTGTTCGCGCTCGGGCTCGTCGCGGGGCTGCTCGCGCTCCGGCGCTGGCCCGAGCGCCGCGGGTGGATCGCGGCGGCGATCGTGCTGCTCGTCGCGTTCGACATGCTGCACTTCGCCCACGGCTACAACCCGATGGCGCCGGCGGAGAAGGGCATCCCGCCGCGCACGCCGGCGATCGCGTACCTGCAGCGGCACCGCGCCGAGGGCCGTTTCGTGGGCGTCGGGATAGCGCTGCCGCCGGATGTCGCGATCGACTACGGCCTCGCCGACGTGCGCGGCTACGACCCGCCGTATCCGACGAGCCGCTACTACGCGCTGTGGCAGGCGGGGATACCGGAGCAGCTCGAGTGGACGCCGCTGGAGGTCGACAACTTCACGCCCGCCGCCGTCCAGGTCGTCAGCGTGCTCGGCGCACGCTTCGTGATCGGCAGCCCGGGCGACAGGGCGCCGGGCGGGCGCGACCCGGCGGTGTCGGCGCTGCGGCGCGTCTACAGGGGTCGCGACGCGACGATCTTCGTCAACCCGCGAGCGGTGCCGCGCGCCTTCGTCGCGCCGGCGGTCGAGCTGGCGCCGAACGCGGCGAGCACGCGCGCGCTGCTGGCCGACAGCAGGCTCGATCCCGGGAGGGCCGTCGTCGTCGAAGGCGACCAGCCGGGAGCGGCGCGGCTGGCGAGCGTGCACGACGTGCACGGCCGCGCCGAGATCGTCGAGGAGGGCGACGCGCGCGTCACGCTGCATGCGACGCTCGACCGCCCGGGGATCGTCGTGCTCGGCGATCAGCTGCTCGACGGCTGGAGCGTGACGGTCGACGGCCGCGACGCGACCCCGCTGCGCGTCGACGCCGTGCTGCGCGGCGTCGCGGTCGACGCCGGCAGCCACACGGTGCGGTGGAGCTATCGCGTGCCCGGCCTGCGCGCCGGGGCCGGCCTGAGCGCCGCGGCAGCCGTGCTGCTGCTGGCGCTCGCACTGGCACCGCGCGCCGTGCGCCGCCGGCGGGCGGCGCGCGCGCGACGCTGAGGCGGGTCAGTCCTCGTGCGGGACGAAGTCGCGCTTGCGCGCGCCGCAGACCGGACAGAACCAGGTCTCGGGGATGTCCTCGAACGCCGTTCCGGGCGGGATGCCGCCGTCGGGATCGCCGTCGACGGGGTCGTAGATGAATCCGCAGGACTCGCAGATCCACTTCTGCGTCGTTTGCGTGGCGCTCATGGCGTGAACGGTACCGCGCCGGGCTGCGCAACGGCTGAGCTAGGGTGGGTCGCGGATGGAGCCCGCGCAGCCCGGACCCGGCGAGGAGCTCAACACCGGCGCGGCGACCACGCCGCGGCTGGCGGCGAGCGTGATCGTGCTGCGCGGCGGCGCCGACGCGCTGGAGGTGCTGCTCGTGCAGCGCAACCCGGCGTCGCGCTTCATGGGCGGCGCGTGGGTCTTCCCCGGCGGGGCGGTCGACGCCTCCGACGGCGAGGGCGAGGCGGCACTGCGCGCCGCCGGCGTGCGCGAGGTCGCCGAGGAGGCCGGCATCGCGATCGAGGGGCCGCACGCGCTCGTGCCGTACTCGCGCTGGATCACGCCGAAGGTCGTGAAGATCCGCTTCGACACGTGGTTCTTCCTCTCTCCCGTGGCGGACGCGACGCAGCCGCGGATCGACGGCGGCGAGTGCGTCGACTGGCGCTGGAGCACGCCGCGGGCGGCGCTCGACGCGTATGCCGCAGGAGACCTGCAGCTCGTCTTCCCGACGATCAAGCACCTCGAGCAGCTCGCCGGCTTCGCGCACGCCGATGCGCTGCTGGCGCACGCGCGGGCGCAGCGCGTCGAGCCGGTCGAGCCGCGCGTCGTGCTGGAGGGCGAGGTCGCGCGCGTGCTGCTGCCCGGCGATCCGGGGTACGAAGCGGTCGAGGCGTGAGCGTGGCGGCGACGAGACCCAGAGCGAGAGCGAGACGCAGAGCCGCCGGCGCGGCCGGCATCACCGTCGCCGTCACCGGACCGACCGGCGACATCGGCCGCGCCTTCATGCGCGCGCTCGAGCGCAGCAGAGAGGTCGGAGCGATCCGTGCGATGGCGCGGCGCGAGCTCGACCCGGCGGCGGAGGGCTGGCGCAAGACGACCTACCTGCAGGGCGACGTGCTCGACCGCGAAGCCGTCGAGGAGCTCGTCGCGGGCGCCGACGCCGTCGTCCATCTCGCGTTCGCGATCATGGGCGCCGGCGGCGACGAGGGGCACCGCGTCAACCTCGAGGGCTCGCGCAACGTCTTCGCCGCGACGGTGCGGGCCGGGGTGCCGCGGCTCGTCTACACGTCCTCGGTCGCCGCCTACGGCTTCCACCCCGACAACCCCACGCCGCTGACCGAGGAGGTCTCGCCGCGCGGGACGAACGCACACGCGTACTCGGCCGAGAAGGCGGCGGTCGAGCAGCTGCTCGGCGACGTGACGCGCGGCAGCGCGACCGCGGTCTACGTCTTCCGCCCGTGCATCGTCGCCGGACCGGACGCGCTGATGATGATCGAGTCGATCCCCTACGTGCAGCTGTCCGAGCGGATGCCGGAGACGGTGCGCTGGCTGCTCGACACGGCGGCGCCGGTGCTCAAGCCGGTGATTCCCGACAACGGCGTGCGCTTTCAGCTGGTGCATCACGACGACGTCGCGAGCGCGCTGCGCGCCGCCACGCTCGGCAGAGGGAGACCCGGCGTCTACAACCTCGCCGGCCCCGGCGAGCTGACGATGCGCGACCTGGCGGAGGATCTCGGCTGGTACGCGGTGCCGGTGCCGGACCTCGCGGTCGAGGCCGCGGCGGAGCTCGCGCGCCTGCCGTTCGCGCCGGAGAAGGCGCAATGGATCAACGCGCTGCGCGTGCCGGTCGTGATGGAGACGGCGAAGGCGCAGCGCGAGCTGAGATGGCGGCCGCGATACGGCGCGCGCGAGACGCTGCGCGCGACGATCGCCGAGGCGCGCGCCGCCGAGATGCTGCGCTAGCCTGCGGCCCGTGGCGCATCCCACGCAGACCGCGATCGGCACCTGGAGCGGCGGCCGCTTCATGCACTTCGGCGAGCCGCTCGACGACGAGCGGCTGCTGGCGCTGCTGCGCCCGGACGACGCGATCAGAACCGTCATCACGGCCGACGCCTACGGCGCGGGCGACGCCGACCGCATGCTCGGGCGCGCGCTCGAGGGCCTGCCCCGCGACGCGTACGTCCTCGTGGGGGCGGTCGGGCACGACTTCTACGAGGGCGAGCGCCAGGGCGCGAAGGGCTTCCCGCGCTTCACCGACCCGGCGCTGCGCGGTCCCGAGGAATACGGGTCCTACCTGCGCCGCGCGACCGAGGCGTCGCTGGAGCGCTGCGGCGCCGACCGCTTCGACCTGCTGCTGCTGCACAACCCCGACCGCATCGGCTACACGTCCGAGGCGGTGTGGGACGGGATGGCCGCGCTGCGCGAGGACGGCCTCGCCGACCTGATCGGCGTCGCCCCCGGGCCGGCGAACGGCTTCACGCTCGACGTGATCGACTGCTTCGAGCGCTTCGGCGAGCGCATCGACTGGGCGATGCTGATCCTCAACCCGCTGGAGCCGTGGCCGGGCGAGCTGGCGCTGCCGGCGGCCGCCCGCCATGACGTGCAGGTGATCACGCGCGTGGTCGACTACGGCGGGCTGTTCGGCGGGGACCTGCGCGACCCGGCGGCGCTCGGCCCGCGCGACCACCGCGCGTTCCGGCCGCAGGGGTGGATCGAGGCGGGGCTCGAGCGGATCGAGCGGATGCGTCCGATCGCCGAGCGTCGCGGCCTCACGCTGCTCCAGCTCGCCTGCCAGTGGAACCTCGCGCACGAGGCGGTCGCGTGCGTCGCGCCGACGCTGCTGCAGGAGGCCGGCGACGATGCTCGGCCGGTGGAGGACAAGCGCGCCGAGTTGGCGGCGCTGCCGCAGCAGGTCCGCCTCACCGCCGACGACGTCGCCGAGCTGCGCGCGATCGGCGACAACACGAACTGCATGGCGCTCAAGGGCGGCGTCCCCGACCACGAGGGGCCCGCCCTGCCGGACCGCTGGCAGCTCGACGAGCAGCTCGCCGAGCTGGCCGCGCGCTGGGCGATCGACCCAGCGCGCGACCTCGTCAAGCTCGGCGTCTAGCCAAGGGCCAGAGCGCTCGTTACGGCGCTATGAACCCGAGCATGATGCCCATCGCGTCGTTGATCGCGGGATGGCCCACGGGCACTTCGTACTGCACGTGCAGGCGCAGCGTGTCGCCGCTCCCTATCGTCGCAACCGGGTTGCCGATGCACGTGCTCATCGAGGAGATGCTTAGGCGGCCTTCCGGCGAGACATAGGCTTCGGTCTCGCCGCTTCTGGCGACCGAGCTGCAGATCAGCGCTTCGCTCCTGCTCTGGTTCGTGAGCTCGTCCTTGAGGCCGTGGTCGTGGATGTGACCCGCCATGGCGATCAGCCTGCCGCCTGAGGGCGCTCTTATTTCCCGGTGGGTGTCGCTGAAGCCGACCGGCACTTCTATCAGCGAGTCGGTGGTGCAGCCGTCGACGTCGAGCCACCACGGCGTGATGTTCGTGCGGCTCGTGGCGTCGGTGCCGGTCGCGTACTTGAACGTGACCTTGATCTTCACCGTTCTCGTTTCCGTCGACCAGTTCATCAGGTCGACGTCCATGTTCCAGGTGTCTCTGGAGCCGACTTCGTAGCCGTACGCCAGTCTTTCGATGTCTATCGCGGTGCGCTCGTTGCCGGAGGCGAAGAAGCGCTGGCCGAGCGCGCCGGAACCTGTGCCGGGGCAGGTCAGATCGGTCTTGCCGCTCGCCGCGAACAGGAAGTGATGCAGCATCGGGCCGGTCCTGATGTTGACTTCTCTGCCGGTCGAGGCGTCGACCATTTCCGGGTCGATCGCGATCAGCTTGCAGCCGGTGCAGGGCCTGGCGACGTTGAACCTTATTTCGTTGCTGATCATCCCCGCGTTTGCGTGATCGTGCGGGTCGCCGTTGCCGGCGGGGATGGTCCACGGGCCGTATTCGACGGTTCTCGTCGTGATCGTCGCGCCTGCTGTGGCGGCGAGCGCGAACACGGCGAGCAGCGCGCACGCGAGTGCGGCGATGTACCTCGTGCGAGGCATGTGCTCCCCCTCTTGTATGTGGGCGCAGCGACCATCGCGTCCCCCGACGCCGGCGCCCGTTAGCGAAGCTGCGACCCTAGCCCGGAATCCGGCAAGATGTCAATCGCGCCCATCCACTTCGTGCACGCGCCCTAGATCTCGTCCTCGCCCTCGATCACGTGCATGACCGCATTGATCAGCGCGAGGTGCGTGAACGCCTGCGGGTAGTTCCCGAGCTGGCGGCCGGAGTGGCAGTCGAGCTCCTCGGCGTAGAGCAGCAGCGGCGAGGCGTGCGCGAGCAGCTTCTCCAGCAGCATCTTGGCGCGGCGGTGCTCGCCGATCTCCTCGAGCGCGGAGACGAGCCAGAACGAGCAGATCAGGAACGTCCCCTCCTCGCCGTGCAGGCCGTCGTCGGTCTCCTCCACGCGGTAGCGCAGCACGAAGCCGTGGGTGGTGAGGTCGCTCGCGATCGCCTTCACGGTCGCGACGACGCGTCTGTCGGTCGGCGGCAGGAAGCGCACGAGCGGGACCAGCAGCGTCGAGGCGTCGAGCGCGTCGGTGTCGTAGTGCTGGCGGAAGATGCCGTCGCGCACGCCGTGGGTGAGGATGTCCTCTTTGATCTCGTCGGCGATCCGCTGCCACTCGACGCCGAGCTCCGGCTCGCCGTGGATCTCCGCCAGCCGCGCGCCGCGGTCGAGCGCGACCCAGCACATCAGCTTCGAGGAGACGTAGTGCTTGGGCTCGCCGCGCGCCTCCCAGATCCCCTGGTCGGGCTTCTCCCAGACGGCGATCGCCCCTCTGACCTGGTCCTCCAGCACCGGCCACAGCCGCTGCGGCAGCCGGCCGCCGGCCTTCGTGTGCAGGTAGACGGAGTCGAGCACGGCGCCGTAGACGTCGTTCTGGCGCTGGCAGAACGCGCCGTTGCCGATCCGCACCGGGCGGGCGCCCTCGTAGCCGGTGAGGTGGTCGAGCGTCTGCTCGGTCAGGTCCGTGCGGCCGTCGATGCCGTACATGATCTGCAGCGAGCCGTCGCCGTTGCGGTTGACGTCGGCGACGAACTGCATGAAGTCGTCGGCCTCCCAGTCGAGCCCGAGCGCGTGCAGGCCCCACAGCGTGAAGGTCGCGTCGCGCATCCACGTGTAGCGGTAGTCCCAGTTGCGCTCGCCGCCGGGCGACTCCGGCAGCGACGTCGTGAGCGCGGCGACCATCGCGCCCGTGGGCGCGTAGGAGAGGCCCTTGAGCGCGAGCGCCGAGCGCTGCAGGTAGACGCGCCAGGGATGGTCGGGGAAGCGGCCGTCGTCGAGCCAGTCGCGCCAGAAGTGCGACGTGCGGTCGAGCATCGTGCTCGCCTCCTGCGCCGTGCGCGGGCCGTGCAGGTCGCTCCCCCACGACAGCGCGCAGAAGCGCGTCTCGCCCTCCTGCAGCGTGTGGCGGGCGCGGGCGCGGTTGCCCTCGATCCCGAGCATCAGGTCGGTCGAGAGGCGGACGGTCGTCTCGCCGTCGGTCGCGTCCGCGACGCCGTACTGCTCGACGATCGTCCACTGCGCGTCCGCGCGTGCGTAGTCGAACGCCGGCTCGCAGATCAGCTCGATCTGCACGCTCCCCTGGATGCACTGGATCGTGCGCACCAGCACGCGGTCGGCGTCGGTGTCGGTCGGCGGGCGCGTGTGCGCCATCGGATCGCTGGAGTCCTTCCACGGGCCGATCGTGAGCGCGTCGCGCACGACGAGCCAGCCGGACGGCGTCATCCACGTCGTCTCGACGATGTTCGTGCCCGGCTCGTAGCGGCGCGCGCCGGGGACGGTCATGCCGTAGGGGCCGAGGCGGAAGCCGCCGGCGCCGCGGTCCAGCAGCGCGCCGAAGATCGACGGCGCGTCGAAGCTGGGGACGCACAGCCACTCGATCGTCCCGTTCGGCGCGAGCAGCGCACCGGTGTGGCAGTCCGACAGGAACGCGTAGTCGGCGATCGGCGGGAACGGCGAGCGCGCCGGCTGGCGCACGTGGCCGCGCGGGTTCGCGCGGGGGCGCGTCCGTCTGGTGGCGGTCATGCCTGCGAATGGTGGCAGGCAGCGTGGCGCACGTCGAAGACCCGCTGCCTTGGCCCCGGCTAGTCTTGCCCTGTCCCCTGAACGTCCACGATCGCACGGGACCGCTCAGATGCCGAAGCTGCCGCCGGGCTCACCCAGGCCGTGGCATGACGGCGCGACCGCCGTCTACCACATCACCCACGTCGACAACATCGCCTCGATGGCACGGCTGGGTGCGATTCTGTGCGACAGGCGGTGCGAGAAGGACGGGACGCAGCCGGTCAGCATCGCCTACGAGGATCTCAAGGCAAGACGCGCATGGTGGCGGGTGACCGTCGCGCAGCGGGGCACGCTTGCCGACTACGTGCCGTTCTACTACGCCCCGCGCTCGCCGATGCTCTATGTGATCAACCGCGGGTCGGTGCCGGGATACGGCGAGGGCCAAGCCGAAGTGGCGCACCTCGTACTCGCCGCGGAGGAGATCGCCGCGCCAGGCCGCTTCGCGATCACCGACGGGCACGCAGCGACGCCGCTCACCAGACAGTACGCCGACCTGCGCGACCTCGACAAGGTCTGCTGGAAGACGATGCGCTCGCAGTTCTGGGCCGACACCGACGAAGACGGCGACCGCAAGCGCCGCCGACAAGCCGAGCTCCTGGTGTGGCGCGAAGTGCCGTTCGAGGCCGTCCGGATGATCGGGGTGATGACGGCTACCATCGCGGAACGGGTGCGGTCGGCGCTCGCCGGCACCGACTACGCACCGAGGATCGTCGTCCGGCGAGATTGGTACTACTGACGCGTGCCGGCCAAGGTCGAGATCACGAGAGGGAACCTTCTCACGGCTGACGTCGAGGCCTTGGTGAACACCGTCAACACGGTCGGTGTGATGGGCAAGGGGATCGCGCTGCAGTTTCGCAAGGCGTTCCCGCAGGTGTATGCGGCGTACAAGGCAGCATGCGACGCCGGCTCCGTGCGGCCGGGCCGGATGCTCGTCACCCACACGGGTCAGCTCGACGGCCCGCGCCTGGTGATCAACTTCCCGACGAAGCGGCATTGGCGCGGCAGGTCCCGGCTTGAGGACATCGACGCCGGCCTGCGCGACCTCGTCAGGGTCCTGCGGGACTGGGAGGTCCGCTCCGTCGCCGTCCCGCCGCTCGGCTGCGGGAACGGAGGGCTCGACTGGGACGTCGTGCGCCCCCGGATCGAGCAGGCCCTGGGGGAGCTCGACGAGACGCGGATCCTGCTGTTCGAACCGACGGGCCCGCCGCCGCCCGCGGAGCAGCCGATCGCGACGAGTCGGCCGCGGATGACGCCGGGGCGGGCGGCGCTGGTCGCCACCCTCGCCGCCTACCAGAGCGACCCCAGCGTGGAGATCACCCAGCTCGTCGCGCAGAAGCTCGCCTACCTGCTGCAAGCCGGCGGCGAGCCGATGAGACTCGCGTTCGCGAAGGGTCCGTTCGGGCCCTACGCCGAGGCGTTCAACGACGTGCTGCAGAAGCTGGACGGTCACTTCGTCCACGGCTGCGGCGACCGCACAACCGTGGCGAGCATCCACGTCGATCGCGACGCGCTCGACAAGGCCGCCAGCCTGCTTGAGGACGAGCCGGAGACGCGCGAGCGCGTCGGCGACGTCCGTGCGCTGATCGAGGGCTTCGAGAGCCCGTTCGGCCTGGAGCTGCTGACGACCGTCCATTGGGCCGCACACCACGGAGGCGCGCGCGATGCCGCCGAGGCCGCGACCTACGTGGCCTCATGGAACGAGCGCAAGAGCCGGGTCTTCCCCAGTCACCACGTCGAGGCGGCATGGGACCGGCTCGGCGCGTTCGGCTGGCTGCAGGCCGATTCGTACGCGGCCTGCTAGACGCTGTTCCAGACGTCCAGGCCGAGGTTGTTGAGCAGGTTCTGCGCCTCGGCGTTGAGGCGGAAGAACTCGCCCGTCCAGATCAGCACGCCCATCGCGACCAGGACGACGCCGCCGACGCCGATCACGACGCCGTAGTGGCGCTTGACGACGCTGAAGGCGTTCGTCATCGAGCCGAACGCGAGCGAGGTCGCCAGGAACGGGATCGCGAGCCCGGCCGAGTAGAAGGCGAGCAGGACCGCGCCGTGGCCGGCGCTGTTGGAGAGCGCGGCGGCGCTGAGGATCGCGCCGAGCGTCGGGCCGATGCACGGCGTCCAGGCGATCGCGAACGCCGCGCCCGCTACGACCGGACCGCCGCGTCCGGCGCGCTGCATCAGGCCGCCGACGTGGAACTCGCGGTTGAGCCGCGTGACGAACGGCGCCGCGACGAAGAACAGCCCCATCGCCACGATCAGCACGGCGGAGATCTTCTGCAGCAGGTCGCGGTGGTCGTTGAGGGTCGACCCGACGGCGGTCGCCCCGAGCCCGAGCAGGATGAAGATCGTCGAGAAGCTCAGCACGAACAGCAGGCTCGGCACGAGCACGCGCCGCGCGCCGCCGGCCGCGCGCGCCTGGTCCGGCGTGACGCCGGAGACGGCCGAGATGTAGCCGGGCACGAGCGGCAGCACGCACGGGGAGAGGAACGACACGAGCCCCGCGGCGACCGCGAGCGGGATGCCGACGCCGTTGGCGGGGTCCATGCGCAGAAGCGTACCGGCGGACGCTCAGCTCTCGACGACGGTGATCGTGACGCCGAGCCCGGGCGCGCGGGCGAGCGCGCGATCGCACGTGATCAGCGGGCAGCGCAGGCTGCGCGCGAGCGCGATGTAGAACGCGTCGTAGGAGCTGACGTTGTGACGGAGCCCCCATGCGTCCAACACGAGCGGCGCGATCGGGAAGCGTTCGATGTCGGCGTCGACGAGCAGCTCCAACGCTCGGCGGGCGCGCTCCTCCGACAGCTCTCCGCGCCGGACGTACCGCGCGATGACGTTCAGCACCTCGGCATCGAGCAACTCCGGTGCCACGCCGTCGACGTCCTGCAGGACCGACCGCACGTTCGCGGCGCGCGGATGCGCGACGAGCAGATCGACGAGGACAGACGCGTCAACGACGGCGTGCGCCACCGCCGCCCTCGGTCCGCTCTGCGAGCTCGCGATCGCGCTCCTCGCGTCCCTCGCGCACCATCTCTGCGGCCGACCGCGAAACGGCGACAGGCTCGAGCTCGGCGACGCGTTCGAGCCAGTCCCGCCGCGACGGCAGCCGTTGGTCGCGCTCGATCAGCTTGAGCACGTAGTCGCGAATCGTCATGCCTTCCTGGACGGCACGACGGCGCACCTCGCTGTGCACGGCGGGTGGGACGTTCTTGAGCTGGATGATGCTCACAGCATGATTATGGGATGTGCTGCGCATCCTTACTCCATCGATAGTATGAATTTTTCACACTATCGTGTGATCTTCTCATGCTATCGTGTGAATATGTCTCGACAGGTTCCGGAGGTGCGGCTCAGTCTCGGGCGCGCGCTGCGACGGATACGTCGCGAACGCGAGCTCTCCCAAGAGGCGTTGGCCGATCGAGCGGGCTTGTCCACGAACTACGTCAGCGAGATCGAGCGGGCCATGAAAGATGCCAGCTTCATGACCGTCGTCCACCTCGCCGACGCGCTCGGCATGACGTTGCCTGAGCTCATGCGCGCGTTCGACCAAGAGCGGGCTCGCCATGTTGAGAGTGGCTCGTGAGGAGTGATGCGACGTTGGCCTCTCGCCCGCGCATCCGGCCCCGACAGGACCGCGGGACTGAGCCGCCTCCGTCGATCCTCAAAGCAGTAAAATGCCCGTGAGATGGGGGTTGCCACACGGGGGGTGAAGCGCCGCGCGCGTACGCGCGCGCTGACGACCGGTGACGTCGCGTGGATCGCGGCGATGCCGGCCGTCGTGCTCGGGCTGCTCGCGGTCTCGCTGCTCGGGCCGCCGCTCGGCCGCGGGCTGTTGAGCCCTGGTCCGATCCGCTTCTTCGAACTGTTCAAAGCAGACGTCGAACCCGAGCCTGTCGAGCAGGCGCGCTACCTGGTCGCGGTCGCGCTGCCGCTGCTGTTCGCGGCCGGCGCGCTCGCGATCGGCCGGCGTCCCAGGTGGTCGGCCTCGATCGCGAGCGACGCGCTCGTCACGGCGGCGCAGGCGCTCGTCGCCGCATTCGCCGTCGTCTGCCTGCTCCAGCAGCACGCGCTGCTGGGGCCGCTCTATCCCACCTACGGGCCGCAGCCGCGCCTGATCGACTACTTCACCACCAGGACGATCGTCGCCGCCGCGCTCGGCACGGTCGCCGTCGTACTCGCGCTGCGCCGCCAGGCCAGCTGGCAGCGCCTCGCCGCGTGGACGCGCGACACGCCTGCGCGCACGCTCGCGGCGGGCGCGATCGCGCTGCTGCTGCTGGTGGTCTGGCTCTCGCCCGGCATCAACACCGAAGACACGATCCGCGCCGCGCACTTCCAGATCCTCTACCACCTGCAGTTCACGATGGACGAAACGTTCGCGGTGCTCGACCACCGCTCTCCGCTCGTCGACTACGCCGCCCAGTACAGCTCGCTGTGGCCGTATCCGCTCGCCGCGGCGATGTCGCTGCTCGGAGCGACGGTCGGCGTCTGGGTGTCGCTCGCGCTGATCCTGACCGGGCTCGGCATGCTCGGGATCTACGACGTGCTGCGCCGCGCCGCGCACAGCGCGGTCGTCGGGCTGCTGCTGTTCGCGCCGCTGCTCGCCGTCAGCTTCACGGAGATACACGGCACGGAGGCGAAGCGCTACTCGTTCGAGAACTACTTCGGCACGTTCCCGCTGCGCTACGCGGGGCCGTGCCTGCTCGCGTGGCTCGCGGCACGCCACCTCGGCGGCGCCCGGCCGCGCGCGCGCTGGCCGCTGTTCCTCGTCGCCGGACTCGTCGTGCTGAACAACAGCGACGTCGGGCTCGGCGCGGCGGTGGCGACCTTCGTCGCGCTGCTGTGGGCCGACGGACGACCCACGTGGAGGGGCCTCGGCCGCCTGGTGGGGGCGGCGGCGGCAGGCGTCGCGAGCGCGTTCGCGCTCGTCTCGCTGCTCACGCTCGCACGCGCGGGCCAGCTGCCCGACCTCGGGCTGCTGATGCGCTTCTCCCGGCTGTTCGGGCTCTACGGCTTCGCGATGTTCCCGATGCCCAGAATCGGCGTCCACCTGGCGATCTATGCGACGTTCGCGGGGGCGCTCGGCGTCGCGACGGTCCGGGCCGTGCAGGGGGAGCCCGACCGCCTGCTGACGGGGATGCTCGCGTGGAGTGCCGTGTTCGGCCTCGGCGCCGGCGCGTACTTCGCCGGGGGCTCGACGCCCGACAACCTGCCGGCGGTGTTCTTCCCGTGGGCGTTCGCGCTCGCGCTGCTGCTGATCCCGGCGGTGCGCGCGATCCACGACGCGTCGTTGCGCCGTCCGCCGCTGGCGGCGGCTGCCTGCCTGTTCTTCTTCGGCGTGATGGTCTGCTCGCTCGCGCAGACGCCGACGCCGTGGGGACAGATCGACCGCCTCGGCAGGACGACGCCCCCGATACTCGCGCGCCCGCACGGCCAGGCGTTCGTCGCCGCCCACACGCGCCCGGGCGAGCGCGTCGCGATCCTCGGGCTGCTCGGACACCGCATCGGCTTCGACGTCGGCGTCGTGAACGTCTCGCCGTACAGCAACAGCCTCGTCATCGCGACGCCGCGGCAGCTCGACGAGACGCTCGCCATGCTGCGCGCCGAAGGCGGCCGCAAGGTCTTCGTCGACATGAAGCTGACGGACGCCGAGATCCAAGGCGAAGTCGAAAGAGCCGGCTACCGATTCGTGGGTGGCGATCCCACGGGGCGCACCGGCCTGTGGGTCGACCGGCGCTGAGCTGAGGGTGCCGGAGGCGGTCATGCGGCCGCCGGAGGCGGGCCCCCAGGCGGTGCTACTCGCCCGTCAGGTCGCGCCGCTCGAACAGCGCGAACGCGGCGAGCAGCGCGGCGGCCGCGAGCGCGACCATGATCGCGGCGGCGAGCGCCTTGAAGTCCTGCGCCGGCACCAGCCCGACGTGGTGGAACGGCGAGACGCCGAGCAGCCACGCCGGCGCCCCGAGCGCGGCGCCGAACAGCTGCCACACGAACGCGACGCTCACGAGCCCATACGCGATTCCGCTCGTCGCGCGCGGCCAGGCGCCGAGCGCGAGCGTGCTGAGGCCGAGGAACAGCAGCGTCGCGGGCAGGCAGTTCGCGCCGGCGCCGAGCATGTCGGCCAGCGACACGTCGGCGCCCTGCGAGCGCGCGCCGATCCATGACAGCAGCGCCGCCGCGAGCGCCAGCGCGACCGCGCCGCCGGTCGCGAGCGCGAGCCGCCCGGCGAGCCAGCGCCGCCGCCCGACCGGCAGCGACAGCAGCGTCTCCAGCTGCTGGCCCGCCTCCTCGCGCCGTGCCGCGACGACCTGCGCGCACGCGAACAGGCTGATCGCGAGCACGAAGAAGAGGAAGTAGAGGCCGAGGATGCCGGTCGGCGTGAGCGCCTGCACGCCGTAGCGCGCGAGCTCCTCTCTGATGCTTCTCGACAGTCTCGCGCCTTCGAACGTCGTCGAGAGCACGCCGACGATCGCCGCGAACGTGCCGACGCCGACGAACCAGCCGAGCAGGCTGCCGCGCTCGAGCCGCAGCGCCTGCGCCGTCGGCGAGTCGAGCAGCCGCAGGCGCGGGGCGCGGCGGTCGTGCGAGGCGATCAACCCGCTGCCGACGTCGCGCCGCAGGGCGATCGCGCCGGCGAGCGTGAGCAGCGCGGCACCGACCGCGACCGGCAGCACCAGCACGAGCGGCCGCGGATCCGCGAACGCACGCAGCTGCTCCGACCAGCCGAGCGGCGTGAGCCAGCGCAGCCACTCGGCGCCGGAGGACGTGTCGGCGATCGTGCGCAGCAGGAACGCGAGCGCGAGCACGACCATGCCGAGCTCGAGCGCAAGCCGCCGCGTCGGCGCGATCTGGCTCACCAGCGCACCGACGCCCGCGAACACGAGCGCCGGCGTCAGCGCCGCGAGCGCGAGGTACGCCGAGCCGCCGGCGGCCAGGCCGCCGGCCGTGCAGCCGAGCCACAGCCCCAGCCACAGCACGAGCCAGCCGCCGCCGATCGCGGCGAGCACCGCGAGGTAGGCGGAGCGGCGGCGCACGGCGCCGGCGAGCAGCAGCTCCCAGCGGCCCGCGTCCTCCTCCGTGCGCAGCGCCCGCACCGCGGCCAGCAGACCCCATGCGGCGGCGAAGATCGCGCCGAAGCCGCCGACGCGCCAGGCGACGTAGCCGCCGGCGTGCAGCAGGTCGTACGGCTGGCCGTAGAACAGCTTCACCGACGCGTCGTTGCCGAACGAGCGCACGAACTCCACCTTGTCGCGCAGCGTCGGGAAGCTGTGCTCGTAGCCGTCGACGTTGACGAACGCCATGAACGCGAACAGCGCCGCGAACGAGAGCGTGCGGATGCGGCCGTCGGCGAACGCGCGGCGGGCGATCGCCGCCGTCGCGCTACCGCCCGACGCGCCCATCGGTGGCGTCGTAGTGGTGCAGGAAGATCTCCTCCAGCGAGGGCTCTCTGCTCGCGAGCGCGACGACCGGCAGCTCGGCGAGGGCGGCCAGCAGCGGTCTCAACTCGCCGCTCACCTCCAGGCGCAGCGCGTTCTCCCCCGCGCCCGCAACCGCCACGCCCGGCAGCTCCGGCAGCCGCGGCACCGGCCCCGCGAACGTCACCTCGACCGTGTGCGCGCTGAGGTGGCGCAGCTGCTCCAGCGTCCCCTGGTCGACGAGTCTGCCGCCGCGCAGGATCCCGACGCGGTCGCAGACCGCCTCGACCTCGCTGAGGATGTGCGAGGAGAGGAAGATCGTCTGCCCGCGCTCCTTCGCCTCGCGCACCGTCTCGCGGAAGGCGACCTCCATCAGCGGGTCGAGCCCGGCGGTCGGCTCGTCGAGGATCAGCAGCTCGGCGCGGCTCGCGAACGCGGCGACGAGCTGCACCTTCTGGCGGTTGCCCTTCGACAGCGCGCGCACCTTCTTGTCGGGATCCACGCGGAAGCGGTCGATCAACGTCTCGCGGTAGGCGGCGTCGTCGCGTCCGCGCACGCGCGCGAGGAACGCGAACGTCTCGGCGCTCGTCAGCGACGGCCACAGGAACGGCTCGCCGGCGACGTAGGCGACGCGGCGGTGCGCGGTGACCGGATCGCGCCAGGCGTCGATGCCGAACAGCGAGGCCCCGCCGGCGGTCGGCCGGTGCAGACCGAGCAGCAGGCGGATCGTCGTCGTCTTGCCGGCGCCGTTGGGACCGAGGTAGCCGTAGACCTCGCCCGGCTGTACCGCCAGGTCGAGGTCGTCGAGCGCGACAGTCGCGCCATAGCGCTTGCTCAGGCCCTCGGCGCGGATCGCCTCCATGGCGCGAACGCTACCGCTGAATGCGCCAGACCGGCCGCTGGCGCGGTGCTACGTTCCGGACAACTCGCGAGAAGAGGAGCGATCCGCCATGGCCACCGCCACCCGCACGCTGCGCAACTTCGTCGACGGCGAGCACGTCGACCCGGTCGAGGGCCGCAGCGAGCCGATCCTCAACCCCGCGACCGGCGAGCAGATCGCGACCGCGCCGCTGTCCGACGCCGCCGACGTCGACCGCGCGGTGCAGGCGGCGCGGCGGGCGTTCGAGGGCTGGTCGAACGCGACCCCGGCCGAGCGCTCGACCGCGCTGCTGAAGCTCGCCGACGCGGTCGAGCGGCACAGCGACGAGCTGGCGGAGCTGGAGGCGCTCGACGCCGGCAAGCCGATCGAGGCGGTGAAGGCCGACGAGATCCCGGTCGTCGCCGACAACCTGCGCTTCTTCGCCGGCGCCGCGCGCCACCTGGAGGGGCTCTCCGCCGGCGAGTACATGGCCGACCACACGTCGATCATCCGCCGCGAGGCGATCGGCGTCGTCGGGCAGATCGCGCCGTGGAACTACCCGCTGATGATGGCCGGCTGGAAGATCGGCCCGGCGCTCGCGGCCGGCAACACGGTCGTGCTCAAGCCGGCCGAGACGACGCCGCTGACGACGCTGCGGCTCGCCGAGCTGGCGGCGGAGTTCTTCCCCAAGGGCGTCTTCAACGTGATCGCCGGCCACGGCGACCCGGCCGGGCAGGCGCTGGTGACCCATCCTGAGGTCGACATGGTCTCGCTGACCGGCTCGGTCGAGACGGGCAAGTGGATCGCGCGCGCGGCGGCCGACACGCTCAAGCGGGTGCACCTGGAGCTCGGCGGCAAGGCGCCCGTGATCGTCTTCGACGACGCCGACCTGGAGGTCGCGCTGGAGACGATCGCCGGCACCGGCTACTACAACGCCGGCCAGGACTGCACCGCCGCCACGCGCGTGCTGGCCGGCCCGGGTGTGCACGACGACGTCGTCTCCGGGCTCGCGTCGCAGGCGCAGGGGTTCGTGCTCGGCGACACGCTCTCGCCGGACACGACGCTCGGGCCGCTCAACAGCGCCCGCCAGCGCGAGCGGGTCGCGGGCTTCGTCGAGCGCAAGCCGTCCGGCGCGGAGGTCGTCACCGGCGGACACGAGGCGGATCGCGCGGGCTACTACTACGAGCCGACCGTCGTCGCGGGCCTGGGCCAGCAGGACGAGATGATCCAGAAGGAGATCTTCGGCCCGGTCATCACCGTGCAGCGCTTCTCCGACGAGGCGGAGGCGATCGCATGGGCGAACGGCACGCCGTACGGGCTCGCCTCCTCGGTGTGGACGCAGAACGTCGGCCGCGCACTGCGGGTGTCGAAGGCCCTGCGCTTCGGCTGCGTGTGGATCAACGACCACATCCCGCTCGTGAGCGAGATGCCGCACGGCGGCTTCAAGCAGTCCGGCTACGGCAAGGACCTCTCGAAATACGGTTTTGAGGACTACACGCAGATCAAGCATGTGATGGCGAACCTCGGTAGTGGGTCAGTTTGAGCCGTAGGGCGAGTCGACGATGACGATGCCGACTTCGGGTGTCGTGCACGACACCGTTCACAAGGAGGTCCTAGGAGCCGTGGTCCGAATCCCTTTTGCATGGAATCTTGCAAGACGTCGTCCGACGCGTTCCCTACGCTCCCGAAGCGTTCAAGAGTGACGTGATGCCGCGCCGCCCCTCTGACAAAGCGGACGCGCCCCGCCGGCCAAGCGGGGCGCGTGAGATCCGCCTACGCGACTCGGGCCAACTCGTTGGCTTCGCTTTCTTCGACCCACCAGAACGGGCCGATGTCAGCGAGGACCGCGATATCCGCGAATCGTTCGCCCTTGTCGAACCACGCGGAGAGGTAAGTGGCCTCCCCGTAGTGCCCGACGAGCGTGTAGGTACCACTTGCCGGGGCGCTGCTCCCAGGCTCGTGGCGGTAAACGGGCGCCATGGCGCCTCCATATGTCGCGCTGCTGCATTTCCTGAATCGCCCGAGGTCGAGGGTGCCTCGATCCAGGTCCCTCGTCTGAGGGCCGTCGACGGTTCTACTCCGCCCTCCGGACAGCAACCGGCTGGCTGACTAACCGACTCCTCGGTAGCTAGTCCAGCAGGCGGGCGCTGTCCGTCAACGTCCAGCGTTTGTCGATGACGCCGGCGGCTTGCGCGGGCGTGCATCTGAGCGTCGGTGGACGCGCGCAAAGTTGTAGTGCATGTAGTGCAGGCTGACGGCGTACGCGAGGTTCTCGACCTTCTTCGAGAAGCCGTTCGTCAGGCGCGTGAAGCGCCGCATCCCCATCCGCATCGTGAGGTTCTGCCGCTCGACGTAGCTCGTGGTGATCTCGCCGGGATCAGGGTCGCCGCTCACGACCGTGACCTGCGTGCTCGTGCAGACGGGCGGGCTATAGCGGCGCTCTGAGCCTCTGAGTCTCGGATCGAGGCCATAGACCTTGTGCAGCTGCGCGAAGTCGACGTGGTCGCCGAAGCTCTCGCCCACGGCCTCCCGGTACGCGCGCAGGTCGTCGGTCGTGATCTGCACCTTCGGCTCCGCGAGCCGGCCTCGGACGTCGTGCATGAACGCGATGGCGTCCTCAGTCGTACGCTCCCCGACCAGCCACGTCGGCACGAGCTTCGTGCCGCGCAGAGCGCCGTCCAGGTCCACACGTCGCCATAGCCGGGCGTGCCCTTGAACTGCTCCGGGACATTCTTCTGCTTGGCGTAACAGAACGCCCAAATCTCGTCGCACTCGACCGTTGTGCACGGCAGCCCGCGCAGCGTGCGGTCCTGATGCTCCGCGCAGGCCGCGCCGAGATCCACGAGCAGTCTCGTGACGGTGTTCTTCGCCGCCCCGGTGATCCGCACCGTCGCACGGATGCTGTTGCCCTCGACCAGACAGCCGATGATCGCCGCGCGCCGTTCTGTGGTCAGCGGTTCATACTGACCATTATGCGTAGAGCGTCGGACGGAACGACTTCTACCCGGCCGGGCCAGCAAGCGGCTGGGGCGCCACTATGCGTGGTTCAGCGCTTCGATGGCCTCTTGCTGCCGCAGGATGAAGCGGTGAAAGAGCGGTACGGCGAAGGAGTAGCGGCCCCAGCGGTTCTTGTAGATCAGGCCCATGCCGCTCAGGGTCACGAGCATCTGGCTCACATGGCTGTTGCCGAAGGCCTTCGGGAGCAGTCTCTTGGAAGCCTCCACGATTTCCTGCACTGTGAACTCGCTGTCGGCGTTGTCGAGATTGGCTATCGACCAAAGCAGCTCGCGTTGGCGGTCGGTAGCACGCGCCCAGCGGCCAGCGAAAAAGTCGCTGTCGAGCTTGCGGGTGATGGCATCGAGTGGGACCGGGGTGGTAGTCCCATGCGTCTTGACCGACTGGATGAACGCGTCGTAGACCTCGCGGCAGATGAACTGGATGAAGTACGGGTAGCCGCCGGACTCGCGGCAGATCGTCTCGACCGACTCATCGTTGAAGGCAACGGGACACTTCGAGTCGGCGATCGGCTTCCGAATCGCGTCACGGCTTGCCTCATCGCTGAGCTTGTCGAGCATGATCACCCGGAACATCCGCTCCGCGAACGTGCGTGCCTCGACGAGCTTGGGGAACAACGTCGGCAACCCGGTCAGAGCGAGCATGAACGGGATGTCTCTCTTCTGGATCGACTGGAAGACGTCGAGCAGAAGCGAGAGCGGGAACTCTCCCTCCGCCGGAGAGTCGGCCAAGTTCTGCGCCTCGTCGTAGGCGAACACGATGCCGCGGATGCCTTCGCGTCTACACGCGGCGGCGACCGTCTCCAGCACGGCCTTGAGTCTGTCGGCGACCAGGCCAGGCGTGCTGGCGTAGATCTGCACGAGCGTGCCGTAGTCGAGCATCGTGTCCTGCGGCGAATCGGCGAAGCCCGTCGATGGCTTCCGCTCCAGGACCAAGGACGAACTCACCACCGACAAGTCCGTCAGCAAGCGAATCGCGAGCGCCTGCTCCGTGACGCTCGCCGACTCGGAAAGGTCGGTGCCAACCCAATGCCATCCCTTGCTGATGGCAAGCGGCTTGAACGTGTCGAGCAGCACGGTCTTTCCCACGCCTCGCAGTCCCGTAAGAAGGGGATTCTCGAGGATGGTGGTCTGATCCAGGAGTCGCGCGAACTCCTTGCGCTCCTCCTCGCGACCAGCGAGATGAGGCGGCATATGTCCGGCGCCAGGCCGGAACGGGTTCTCGAAAGCGGGAGCATCGGAGGCCACCGGATCCTCCTTCTGGTGTGAGGCCATGACCTAACAGTAGCCAAAGGACTTGTATAAGTCCAGAGGCTAATATTAGAATGGTCTCCTACCAGAACTAACGATGGATCTACTTCCCCCACCGGCCCCGAGCGGCACGTCTCGCGGCTTCGGATCGCTCATCCGGTGTCATCCGCTCAGCGCGAGCTCTGCCGCCCTTCTGGCCGCGTTCGACGGCGGCAGGGTCCGGTCGAGCGTCGCGCGCGTCAGGGTTCGTGGAATCTCTGACAATGCGGGCTGCCAAGCGGTTCAGGTCCACGACCGCATCCTACTCCGCGCTCTACGCGCCTCCGAGGCGTGCCGGAACGCTGCCCATCTGGCATTGGGGGCGGTCACGTGCGCGAGCGCCGCAGGAGTCGGGCAGGCCGGTATGTCATCGCCGGCCTGCGCGTCGATCACCGCGAGGTGGCGCTCGTAGAGGTCGATCAGCTCCCCGGGCGAGAACCGCAACGTGCGCGCCACCCGCATCAGCAGCACGAGGGTCGGGTTGAGCCGGGCACGCTCGATCCCACCCTCGTAGTAGTCGCCGACGCCCGCGTCGAAGCTGACCGCTCTCTGCGTCACGCCTCGCAGCTCGCGCAGCTCTCGGACCGTGAGGCCGAGCGCGACCAGCTCGCTCGACCCCGCCCACGGACTCCGCGCGTCAGCCATCCGCCAACTGGGGCTCGTAGATCACGATGAGTTCCGACAGCTCCACGCGCAGCCCGACCGTCAGCCGCAGCAGTGTTCGGAACGTCGGGTTCATCTCCCCGCGCTCGACCGACCCCACGTAGTTGCGGTGCAGCCGAGCGCGAAAGCCCAGCTCCTCTTGGGAGAGACACCGGCGAGCGCGGATGTCTTTGACCGCACGGCCCAGCGCTCTGCGCTCGCGCGGTACGTCGCACGTCGCACACCTATCCTTGCCATGCACGGACTTACCTCCGTGTAGGCCCCGGGTTGGCGTCGCAAGCGCCGCCCGGGGCCGCCTTGGTTGTCAGAACGGCGGGGAACCTAGACCAAGGCGAGGGCCAGACTCAAACTGACCCACTACCCGAACCTCGCCTGATCCGATCTCAGCCTGACGCCGCGCTGGAAAGTGCGCAACTCCGCGCGATAGGCTCCGTTGAGCGGTCAAGGAGGCAGCGTGGAGGCGTCAACCATTCCAGTCACCGCAGTGCCCGTGCCGGCGACGACCGCCGGGAGGAGAATCGCCGCGGGTCCGCTGTTGCGCCTGCGCTCGGACGAGCAGCTCGTGCGGCTGTTCCGTGCCGGCAACGACGAGGCGTTCGGCGTCATCCACGACCGCTACCGCACGCGCCTGTTCGCGTACGCGCGGCAGATGCTCGGCGGCTCGCGCGCCGACGCCGAGGACGCGCTGCAGGACGTGTTCGTGCGCGCCTACGGGGCGCTGCGCGCGAACGATCGCGAGGTGTCGCTGCGCGCGTGGCTCTACCGCATCGCGCACAACCGCTGCATCGACGAGCTGCGCCGCGCCGGCGGAGTCGGCGGGTGGGCGGGATCCGGCTCTCCAGCCGAGGTGCTCGAGCTCGTGCAGGCGCCCGCGTCCGATCCGATGGACGTCGTGCAGCGGCGCGAGTCGCTGCGGCGGTTGGTGGAGGACGTGCAGCGGCTGCCCGAGCAGCAGCGCTCCGCCCTGCTGATGCGCGAGATCTCCGGGATGGCCTACACCGACCTCGCCGCAGCGCTCGACGTGACCGTGCCGGCCGTCAAGTCGCTGCTCGTGCGCGCGCGCATCGGACTTGCGCAGGCGTCCGAGGCGCGCGACACCGCGTGCGCCGCGATCCGCGCCGACCTCGCCGACGCGCATGAGCGCGGCGTGCGCGCGAGCGGCCTCGTCAAGCGCCACCTGCACGATTGCAAGGCGTGCAGCGCCTACAAGCGCGAGCTGCGCGCCGTCGACGCGCGGCTGGCCGCGCTGGTGCCAGCGCTCGGCCCGATCGCGCTCGTCGCGAAGCTGCTCGGCATCGGCGGCGGAAGCGCCGGCGTGGCCGGAGGCGGCATGACCGCCGCGGGCGGCGGGGCGGCCGCGGCCGCGGCAGGCGGCGGCGCGGCGGCCACGGGCGCCGGGCTTGCGGGCGTCTCGCTCGGTCACGTTGCGGCGGTGGTGGCCGTGGCGGTCGTGAGCGCCGGCGGCGCCGTCGAGGTCCAGCACCAGCTGGTCCCGCACCATCATCGCCATCACGGGGCGATCCATCGCAGCATCCCCGCCTTCTCGCCGGCGCCGCCGGCAGCGGCGTCCGCGCCCGCGGCGCCCGCGCTCGACGCCGCGCGCAGGAAGGAGGCCGCGGAGCGCCTGCGGCTGCGCGTGATCCCGGCCCTGACCGGCGACGAGGTCGTCGAGCCGGCCGCGCCGGCGATCGATCCGCTCGCCGCCGGCAACGGCGGCGCGACCGCGCCCGCCGAGCCGCCCGCCGACGCGCTCGACCCGGCGACTCCGCCGCCGACCGACGAAGCGGCCGTCGGCGAGGCTGACGACGGGGCTGCCAGCGGCTCGACGACGGCCCCACCGGCCGCCGGCAGCAGCACGACCACGCCCGAACCGCCGCCGGCGAGCGAGCCGGAGCCCGCGCCTCCCGCCGCGAGCGAGCAGCCGACGAGCACGACGGCGCCGACCGCACCGCCGACCTCGGCGACGGTCGGCGGCGCGACGTACTCGCCGCGCTGAGACAGGCCTCGACCGGTTTGGCGCGCAGGCGCTGATAGCGTCGCGCGCATCGACGACCTGCTGCCCCCACTCGACCACGAGGAGCTGCTCGTCCGGCGCGGCCGGCGCTCGGGCCTGCCCGTCATGGCCGCCGTCCACTCGACCGCGCGCGGTCCGGCGCTCGGCGGCGTGCGGCTGTGGACGTACGCGCGCACGCAGGACGCGGTGCTCGACGTGATCCGCCTCTCGCGCGCGATGTCGTACAAGAACGCCGCCGCGGGCCTGCCGCTGGGCGGCGGCAAGGGCGTCATCGCGCTGCCGCCGGGCGCTCCGCCGCTGAGCGGGCGCGCGCGGACGGCGGCGCTGCTCGACTTCGCCGACGTGGTCGACGCGCTCGACGGCCGCTACCTGACCGCGGAGGACGTCGGCATGAGCGCGCGCGACATGGCGACGATCGCACAGGGCACGCGCCACGTGACCGGCCTCTCGCGCTCGCGCGGCGGCTCCGGCGACCCGAGCCCGATGACCGCGATCGGCGTCGAGGCGTCGATCGAGACCCTGTGCGAGCGGCTGTTCGGCGCGCGTTCGCTGCGCGGCCGCTCGATCGCGATCGTCGGCCTGGGGCATGTCGGCGCGCGGCTGGCGGAGCGCTGCGCGAGAGCTGGAGCGCAGCTGGTGCTCGCCGACGTCGACGCCGGCAAGCGCGCGCTGGCCGAGCGGCTCGGCGCGCGCTGGACGACGCCCGGCCGCGCGCTGAGCGCGAAGGTCGACGTGCTCGCGCCGTGCGCGCTCGGCGGCGTGCTGAGCGCGGCGTCGGTCCCGAGGCTGCGCTGCCGCGCGATCGCCGGCGCCGCCAACAACCAGCTCACGGAGGAGCGCGTCGCCGAGCTGCTGGCGCGGCGCGGGATCCTGTGGGCGCCGGACTTCGTCGTCAACGCCGGCGGCGTCATCAACCTCGCCGTCGAGCTGCGCCCGGAGGGCTACGACCCGGCCGTCGCGCGCCGCCAGGCGCGCGCGATCGGCGACACGCTGGCCGATGTGCTCGACGCGGCCGACGCCTCCAGCGTCACGCCGCTCGCCGCCGCGAACGCGCTGGCGGAGCGGCTGATGACGACCGGCGTCGTTTGAGACGCGCGCTCGCGGGCACGCCTCTTCGACGGATACCGATCGAGGAGGCAGCCATGACCGAGGAGACCGGCAGCGTCACCGGCACGCCGGACAAGGACTACAACGTCATCTGGTTCGTCGAGCAGTGCCTCAGCAACGTGCTGCGGCTCGAGACCTACGTGCAGGACGCCGAGCGCGCGGGCGACGACGAGCTGGCCGACTTCTTCCGCCGCGCGCAGAGCGCGAGCCAGAAGGGCGCCGAGCAGGGCAAGCAGCTGCTGCGCCAGCGGCTCGGCGCGACGTCGGGCGCGGCCGGGTAGCGCCTACCGCAGCCACTCCGGCCGCGGCGGACGCTCCACGCCCTCCGGCAGCCGCCCCTCGTCGGCGAGCTTGTCGAGGTGCGCGGCGAGCGTGATCGTCGCGGCCGGCCGCAGGATCGCGGGCGCGTCGGCCCAGGCCCGGTCGAGCAGCTCGTCGATCGTGCGCGCGCCGGCGGCGAGCGCGTCGAGCAGCGCCTGCTCGCGCGCGAGGCGGTGCGTGAGGTACTCGTCGAGCTTCGCGTCGGGATCCGCGACGAGCGGGCCATGCCCTGGGCAGATCAGCGCGAGGCCGCGTTCGCGCAGGCGTTCCAGCCCCGCGAGATAGCCCGCGAGCGCGCCGGGATCGGGCGCGATGAAGACGCTGCCCTCGCCGAGCACCGCGTCGCCGGTGAATGCGATCTCCCCGCACACATACGTCAGGTGGTCGGGGGCGTGGCCGGGGGTCGCGAGCGCTTCGAACGGGCCGACCCATTCGCCGTCGTCCACGTGCACCTCGACCTGCCCGCGCATCCCCGCGACCGGCGCCGCGCCGCCGAGCCGCGCGCGCAGCTCCCCCACGCCCTCGGCGTGATCGGGATGGTCGTGCGTGAGCGCGATCCCCCCGAGCCCGCCGCGCCGCTCGACCTCGGCCGCGACCGCCTCGACGTGCGCCGGCAGCGCCGGCCCCGGATCGACCACCCAGGCGCCGTCGCGGCCGACGACCCACGTGTTGGTGCCGGTGAGCGTGAACGGGCTCGGATTGTCAGCCCGGACGAGGGCGACGTCGTGGGGCTCGAGCGCGCGCACGCCGCCATTGTGGCGCGCCGCGCGGGCGGTCAGCGCGGGTCGAGCCGGTAGACCGGCCCGTTCAGCGAGACGACGTAGACGCGCCCGCGCCCGTCCTGGCCGAACGACGACAGCGCATCGACGTGGAAGCCGAGCCGGCGCGGCCTGATCGCGCCGCCTTCGCGCAGCTTCGCGGTGAAGAGGTTGCCGGCGCAGAAGTCGCCGTAGACGTAGCGGCCGTTCAAGCGCGGCAGGCGCGGGTCGCGGATCACGTAGCCGCCGGTGACCGAGCAGTTGCCGCCGTCGTGCGTGTACTCGAGCACCGGCTTCACGTCGCCGCTGATGCGCAGGCCGGGGTCCTCGCGCCGCGTCCCCTCCCACGCGCGCCAGCCGAAGTTGACGCCCCGCGCGCCGCCGCGCGTGCGGAAGTCGACCTCCTCGACGTGGTCCTGGCCGACGTCGCCGATCGCGATGTCGCCGGTCATGCGGTCGAACGAGAAGCGCCACGGGTTGCGCAGCCCGTACGCGTAGATCGCCGGTTTCGCGCCCGCCCGGCCCACGAACGGGTTGTCGGACGGCACGCGATACGGCTGCCCGCCGGACGGCCGCGGATCGATCCGCAGGATCTTCCCCAGCAGCGTGCCGAGGTTCTGCGCGTTGCCGATCGGCCCATGCTGGTCGTCGCCCCCGCCCCCGTCGCCGAGCCCGATGTACAGCAGCCCATCCGGCCCGAACGCCAGCTGCCCGCCGTTGTGGTTCGACTCCGGCTGGTCCTGGAACATCAGCTGCCGCGCACTGTCAGGATCCGCCCGATCGGGCGACGAGCCGCGCCGGTACTCGACGATCCGCGTGTCGCCATTCACATCCGTGTAGTCGACGTAGAAGCGCCCCGAGCGCCGATAGTCGGGCGCAAACGCCAGCCCCAGCAACCCCTGCTCGCCGCCACTCACGACCTGCGAGGAGATGTCGAGGAACGGCGTCCGCAGGCGGTGACCGTTGCGGACGACGACGATCTTCCCGCCCTGCTCGACCACGAACAGCCGCGACCGATCGCCAGGCGCCTGCGTCACGTACACCGGCGACGAGAACGTCCCCACACGCGTCAGCTTCACGCCCGAAGCGACATCACGAGCGACGGTCGTGTCCCCAGCGGGAGCACTGCCGCACGCAGCCAATAGCGCAACGACAGCGAGAAGCAGTGCCGGGGGCCGCACGCGCTGAGGATACGACGCCGATCGGGCGGGTGGCGGCGAGGACGCACGTGCGCCGGCCGAAGGCCGGTGTGCGCGCGCCCGGAACCGACAGGACCCGCCCGCAGCAGCGTCAGTCCTGAACCGCTTGAGGCCACGGAGCGTTGCAGACCAACCCCTCCTGCCCCGCCGCCGCCCAAACCTCCTCAGCGATGTGCGGCGCCAAAGGAGCCAGCATCACCACCGCATCGAGCAGGCAGCGCTGCATCGCCGCCCGATCGGACGCGGTCAACGAGTCCTGCGCTCTCAACACGCGCTTCTCGAAGTCTCTGACGCGCTCCACCAGCGTCATCACGTTGCGCGCCGCGCGATGCGTCTCCAGCCCCGCCATGTTCTCCGTGATGCGCCGCACCGCCACGCCGTGCCAGTTGTCGAGCCGTCTGCGCAGCTTCACCGCGCCCTCCTCCGGATCCGGCTCGGGCACCTGGCCGACGCCCTCCAGCCGCGGCAGCGCGTAGTCCCAGAAGTTGTGCAGCCACTTCTGGCAGTACTGGAGCGCCTGGTCGGTCCAGGTGAGGATGTTCGTCGGCGCCGCCGCATAGAGCACCGCGAGCCGCACCGTGTCCGCGCCGACGCGCTCCAGCAGCGCGTCCGGATCGACCACGTTGCCGAGGTGCTTGCTCATCTTGCGCCCGTCGAGGTGGACCATCTCGTGCATCAGGACCCTCGAGTGCGGCTCGCCGTCGGCGAGGTGCGGCAGCACGTCGGCGTCGCGCAGCACCTTCGCGGTCATGCGCTGGTCGAACATCGAGCCGCCGCCGTCGGCGCCCCAGATGACGATGTGAACCGGCAGCCAGCGTCTCAGTTCCTCGCTCGTGAACATCGAGGACTCGCGCTCCGCCGCCGGCACGCTGAACGGCAGCCACTGCCAGAGGCCGTCGACGTGGCAGTCGAGCGTGTCGGTCTCGCGCCGCGCCGCGCCGCCGCACTCAGGGCAGGTCGTCGCGATCCAGTCCTCGCGCTCGGCCAAAGCGTTGCCCTCGCCGGTCGGCCGCAGGTCGTCCGGCAGCCGCACCGGCAGCTGATCCTCCGGCACCGGCACGGTCCCGCATCTGTCGCAGTGCACGAGCGGGATCGGCGCGCCCCACGCGCGCTGGCGCGAGACGGGGAAGTCGCGCGCGCGGTAGCGGGCGGCGTCGCGGATCTTCGGCTTGCCGGACGGCAGCTTCCAGCCGAGCCCGGTCGAGGCCGCTCTGATGCGCGGCGCCAGGCGCGCGTCGACTCTGTCGGCGCTCGGGATGCCGAGCACGGCGGTGTGGCCGAAGCGGTCGTCGACCGCGGGCGTGATCACGATCGGCAGCGGTCTGTCGAACCCCGGGATCGCGAGCGCGCGGCCGGTGTGGATGATCGGCGCGGCCTCCGCGGAGCGGTCGTCGCGCTGCACGCCGGCGCGCCGCACGCGCTCCAGCTGCGTCTTCGTCTCCTCGTCGGCCGCCCACGCCTCGATGCCGGGCAGGCTCGGCGAGAGCATCACGAACTCGGCTCTGTCGACCGCGTCCTTGCAGGGCGTGAAGACCGTCAGCGGGACCGCGTCGAGCGTCGAAGCGTCGAGCTCGACGCCGTCGACGCGCCCCAGCATCGTGCGCTGCGCGGCGACGCCGGCGTCGTTCCAGCCGGTCAGCAGCTCGATCCCTCTCTCGTTCTCCGGCAGGTACTCGCTGACGCCGAGGTACCACTGCGAGCGCCGCACGAGTCTCACCGGTTCGTGGCAGCGCCAGCAGGTGCCGTCCTCGACCTGCAGCGAGGCGAGCACGGTCCTGCAGTTGTCGCACCAGTCGACCTGGCCTTCGGCGTGGTAGACGAGCCCGCGTCTCCTCAGCAGCAGGAACAGCCACTGCGTCCACTTGTAGAGCTCGGGATACGACGTGACCCACTCGCGCTCCCAGTCGAACGAGTAGCCGAGGCGGTCGAACTGCGCGTGCATGCGCGCGCGGCACTGCTCGACCCACTCGTACGGCGTCAGGTCGTTCTTGATCGCGCCGATCTCGCTCGGCAGGCCGAAGGCGTCGAAGCCGATCGAGAACAGCACGTCGTGGCCGGTGCTGCGCAGCCAGCGCGCGTACGCGTCGCTTATCGAGTAGCTGCGGATGTGGCCCATGTGGGCGCTGCCGGACGTGAACGGGCAGGCGGAGAAGATGTAGGCCGCGCGTTCGCGCGGGCCGTCGGTCGGCGTCCTGAACGCCTCCGCCTCCTGCCACGCGCGCTGCCAGCGCTCCTCGATGCTCGCCGGCACGTAGTCCGGTGTCACGCTCTGCGAGGCCATGCTCCCCCCGATCGGCCTGGTGTGTGGTGCTCGTGCGTTGTCACTCCGTGGATGTCGCCGGGCACGCGGAGTCCCGGCGACGGTGACCTGGCTTGAAGTTCGGTGCTGCAGTGCGCCCGACGGGACTCGAACCCGCAACCTTCGGCCCCTAAAACCGATGCTCTTGGGCTGACATTAGACGCGAGGCTCGGGACGAGGACCGGCGAACCGGCATGAGCCACCAGAAGACAAGTCCCCCAGCTAAGAAGGCTCTCGCTCGCCTTTGCGGACGCGCTGTTTATTCGGCCGTTGACCAGTTGAGCTACGGACGCTCGCCAACTGCGTTGTTCGAGCCGCCACCCCCTGGCCGACTCGTCGGGCGATCATAGCGGCGCCGCGACCGGCGGTGCAAGGCCCGACGGGGGCGGGTCGGCGGTTGCATTCGGCCATCCGCCCCCTGTACGCTGAGCCGCGGGTCGCAGTCGTGCTCTGGGGGATCCAGCGGCCCGCACATGGGGGATGCATGCCGCAGCAGCGGCCTCGCATGAGGTGCGATTAACTGTGTCATCGATTAATGCTCCGAGGCCGCAGGCGCTCTCCTCGCGCACGACCGTGCGCGTCGTCGAGCTGCACGGCCCGGGATCCGTGCGCGCCGCCGAGCGCGCGGTGCCGAGCGACGGCGCCCTGCTGCAGGTGGAGACGACCGGCGTCTGCGGCACCGACCACCACATCTACGCCGGGCGCCTGCCGGTGCCGACGCCGCTGCTGCTCGGCCACGAGGTGATAGGGCGGCTGATGCGGCTGCCGCACGACCACGGCCTCGTGACCGCCGACGGCGCCGAGCCCGCGCTCGGCGACCGCGTGCTGATCGCGCCGGGCGTGCCGTGCGGCGACTGCGAGGGCTGCGCCCGCGCCGACCGCTGCCTCGACCGCCCCTGCTACGGCCTCACGATGGTCGGCGCCGGGCTGACGGGCGGCTTCGCGCCGCTGATGGAACTGCGCGCGGGCACGCGCGTGTACGAGGTGCCGGAGTCGACCCCGCGCGAGCGGGCCGTCTTCGCCGAGCCGCTCGCGTGCGTGCTGAGCGCGCTGCGCAAGGCGTTCGGGCCGCAGTACGTGCCGGCCGGGATGGACGGGATCGTGCTCGGCTTCGGCGCGATCGGGATCGTCGCGGCGACCGCGATCGCCGCCTCCGGCGGCCGCGCGACGGTGATCGAGCGCGACGCCGGCCGCCGCGCGCTGGCGCAGGAGCTCGGCTTCGTCGCGCTGGCCGACGTGAGCGCCGTGCCGCACCGCTCGCCGCTCGTCGTCGACGCGGCCGGCACGCCGACCGCGTTCGCCGCCGCATTGGAGCTGCTGGCCTGGAGCGGCACGCTGATCGAGATCGGCAACTTCGCCGACCTCGGCCCGATCCCGATCAAGCCGAGCGAGATCTGCCTGCGCGACCTGCGCATCGTCGGCAGCGGCGAGACCTTCTACGAGGACTTCGCGCCGGCGATCAGGATGGTGAGCGAGACGCCTGTCGAGCTGCCGCGCGCGATCACCGACACGTTCGAGTTCGCGGCGCTGCACGACCCGGCCGACCTGTTCGCCGCCCCGGCCGCGGGCAAGGCGCTGGTGGCGTTCGCATGAGCGGGACGAACGGACACCGCCACCTGGCCGGCGCGCAGGTGCTGCTGCTGACGCCGTTCGACGAGGACGGCGAGATCGACGAGCGCTCGCTCGCCGCGCTGCTCGAGTACGTGATCGGCGGCGGCATAGACGGCGTCGTCGGCGGCGGCACGACGGGCGAGTGCTTCACGCTCTCGGTCGACGAGCAGGCGCGCCTGATGACGCTGATCGCCGAGCAGGTGCGCGGGCGCGTGCCGCTCACGTTCGGGATCGGCAACAGCGCGACGAGCGTCTCGATCGAACTGGCGCGCCACGCGCAGGAGCTCGGCGCCGACTGCGTGATGCTGCAGCCGCCGTACTACTTCCAGCACGCGCCGGAGGCGATCGACGCGCACTTCCTCGCGGTCGCGAACGCGATCGACCTGCCGCTGATGGTCTACGACGGCGGCGCCGGGATCGAGCTGAGCGTCGAGCGCGTCCGCTCGCTGCACGAGCGCGCGGCCAACATCCGCTACGTGAAGATGTCGATCCCCGACCCGTCGAAGGTCGGCGCGATGCGCGTCGGCGCGCCCGCCGTCGAGCCGCTGGCCGGCGACGAGCTGATGATGCTGATGGGCCTGCGCCACGGCGCGATCGGCTCGACCGTCGGCTGGGGCAACGTCGACCCGGAGGCGATCTCCGGGATCCACCGCGCGTTCGAGGCCGGCGACCTGAGAGGCGCCCGCAGGATCCAGCTCGGCACGGTCGTGCCGGCGGTCGGCGTCTGCATCACCGCCAAGAACGCCTACATACGCTGCTACAAGGAGATCCTCGCGGCGAAGGGCGTGATCGCCTCCTCGACGACGCGGCTGCCGCTGACGCCGCTCGACGAGATCCGCAGAGACGAGGTCCTCTCCGTCATGCGGGAACTGTCGGTGCTCTGATGTTGGCGAGGGGGCGATCCCGGTAGCCGCGCCGGAGCTCGTTCTACTGGACCTCGACGGCGTCCTGGTCGACTCGCGGGACGCAATGGAGACGGCGTGGGAAGCGGTCCAGCACGACTGCGGCGTGAGCACCCCGTTCGCCGCCTACTTCCGCGAGATCGGCCGCCCCTTCCGCGACATCGTCGAGCGGCTCGGACTGAGCGACCAGGTCGACGAGATCGAGCGCGTCTACCGTGCGACCGCGCTGCGCGAGGCGCCGCGCGTACCGCCCTTCCCAGGCATTCACCGCGCATTGAGGCGGCTCGACGAGCGCGGCGTGAAGCTCGGCGTCGTGACGTCGAAGGCGCGCTCGCAGACGGACTGGACGCTCGCGCAGTTCGACGTCGAGTTCGCGACGGTGCAGACGCCCGAAAGCCGCTGCCCCGGCAAGCCGGCGCCGTACCCGCTGCTGGTCGCCGCCAGCGAGGCGGGCGTCGGCGTGCGCGAGAGCGTGTTCGTCGGCGACATGGACGTCGACGGGCTCGCCGCGAGGGCGGCGGGGATGCGCTTCCTGCACGCCGGCTGGGGCTATGGCGCGCGCCCCGACGGCGCCGAGCAGCTGCGCCTGCCGCACGAGTTGGGCGAGGTCGGGCTGCAGGCGCTCGCCGCCTGAGCCCGACCCCTCCCTGGCGAACCGGGTGGGTGGGATTCCTTACAGCGGCAGCTTGCCGCGCGCCTGCCGACCGGCGGAGGCGCTGCGGTTCGTCGCCTTGCGAGACGTCTTGAACGGCTTCTGCAACCACTCGCCGAGCTTGCCCGGCGCCTTGCCGGCGCCTCGCTGCCCGCTGCTGAGCGTCTTGTCGACGCCGCGCTGCGGGCCGCTGGAGAGGCGCGGAAGCAGGAACGCGAGGATGGCGAGGACGATGCAGATGGCGATGATGCCTGCGATCAGCATGTCGGGATGGGTACCCGGTCCGGTCGCAAGTCATTAGTGAGACTCAGTCCCATCTTCTGTATGCTGGCGGACGATGCCCCGTGCCGCCGCCCTTCTCGCGCTCGCGGTGCTCGCGGTGCTCGGGGTGCTCGCGCCGCTCGTCGGCTGCGGCAGCGCGGGCCCGGACCGGCGCAGCGCCCCGGAAGCCGTCGACGTCGTCGCGACCACCACGGTGCTCGGCGACCTCGCGCGCGCGGTCGGGGGGCGCGAGGCGGACGTCCACCAGCTGCTGCAGCCCAACAGCGACCCGCACGACTACGAGCCGCGGCCCGACGACGTGGTCGCCGTCTCGCGCGCGCGGCTCGTGCTGACGAGCGGCGACGGGCTCGACGCATGGAGCGGCGCCGTCGTGCGGCAGGCCGGCGGCGATCCGCGCGTGCTGGACGTCGGCGCCCAGGTCCCGATCGTGCGAGCGAGCGGCGGCGACCGCGACCCGCACTGGTGGCATGACCCGCGCAATGCCGAGGCGGCGGTCGCCGCGATCCGCGACGCGCTCGTGCGGGCGCGCCCGGCGGCGCGCGCGATCTACGAGCGCCGCGCGGCGGCCGAGCTGCGCCGGCTGCGCGCGCTCGACAGCGCGATCGCGCGCTGCGTGGCGGCGATCCCGCCGGCTCGACGAGTGCTCGTGACCGACCACGACGCGTTCGGCTACTTCGCCGACCGCTACCGGATCCGCATCGCCGGCACCGTGATCCAGTCGGCGACCACACAGGGGCAGCCCTCGGCGGGGGACCTCGCCGACCTCGTTCGCACGATCGAGCGCTCGCGCGCGCGGACCGTCTTCTCCGAGCGCTCGGTCAGCGCCAAGCTGGCGCAAGCGGTCGCGGAATCGGCTCCCACCCACCCGCGGGTGGACGACTCGCTCTACGGCGACGCGCTGGGAGCGGCCGGCTCGGACGGCGCGACGTACCTCACGATGGAGGCGCACAACGCCGACGCGATCGCGCGCGGGCTCGGTGGCGGGCACGGGTGCCCCGCGGCGTTGGCGGCCGGCTCGCGCTAGCCGAGCGGCTCGACCGGATCCCCCACGCGCACGCGGCCCGGCTCGAGCACGCGCGCGTGGACGCCGAACGGCAGCGGCTCGGTCGACTCGATGCCGTCGCCGCGGTAGGCGGCGAGGTGGTGGAGCGTCCGGAAGTCGACCTCGCCGCTGTCGGCGTCGCGCGTCGTGACGGCGCAGCGGCCGACGTTGCCGCGGACGCGCACGAGCGCCTCGCCGATCCGCACGTCCCGCCAGCCGTCCTCGGCGTGGGGTCCGTCCACGCCGTCGACGCCGAACGTCATGCGGAAGCGTCGCGGGTCGACCGGCTCGGACGCGCCGGCAACGGTCCGCAGCCGCTCCAGCGAGGCGGTCGAGAGCAGCGTCGCAGCGCCCTCGCGGCCGCGATCGACGCCGCTGCGCTGTGGCGGCGCGGCGACGAGCCGCAGCGGCGTGCCCGCCTGCTCCGACAGCGCGGCCGAGAAGTCGCCGCGCAGCGGCTGCGCCTGCAGCGACATGCGATAGAAGCGCACCGGGATCGGCGCCGCGAGCTCGACCGCGCCCGCGAGCTCGCGGCCGTCGGCGAAGCGCAGCGCGAGCCGGCCGGCCGCCGGGTCGTGGTCCGCGACCACCGTCATCAGGGGTCCGAGCCGCTTTCCGTTGACCATCGTCCCCGTCTCGTCGACGAGGAAGAACGCGCGGTCGCCGGGGATCCCGTCCTCCGTGACGACCGTCTCCTCCAGCTGCCGCAGCCGCAATCCCTTCACGGGCGTGAAGGAGATCCAGGCGACCGTGGGCGGCATGGCGACGATGCTAGCCGCGGCCGGCCGTCTCAGCGTCGCCGGCCGCCGCGGTCGCGGGTTGCGTCGATCCGGCGGCGGTCGCGCTTGGTCGGGCGCGCCCCGCCGGGCTCGGGCAGCGGGGAGCCGAAGGGGTCGGCCGCGCGCGCGATGCGCCGCTGCTCCGCGATCCGCTCGCGCCGCTCGACGCTCTCCGGCGTCTCCTCGTAGAGCGTCGCGGCGACGCTCGCGGGGCCGCGCCGCTCGGCGAGCCCGCGCACCACCACGGTGCGCGGGATCGCGCCGATCGTCAGCTCGAGGCGGTCGCCGACGCGCACGCCCTTGGCGGGCGGGACGCGGCGGCCGTTGAGCTCGACGTGGCCGCCCTTCGCCGCGTCGGCGGCGAGCGGCCGCGTCTTCGCGAGACGGGCCGCCCACAGCCACTTGTCGATGCGGACGGAATCGCCCGACGGCTCAGCCATCGGGCGATGATCTCAGAGCGTCTAGCTCCCGCTCCACACGATCGGCTTGTCGAAGTACGGCGTGACGTCGTTCTTCTTCGACGGGCCGCTTCTCCACTGCACCTCGTCGATCGAGCCGCCGCCCGGCATCAGGTACGTGATGCAGCTCTCGTAGGTCGTACCGCTCGTGAACGGTCTCGGGACCTGCTTGTCGTCGCAGCGGTCGAACGTGCCGAAGAACGTCACGCTGCCCTGCTCCTGACCGCGGTCGTCGATCGCGTCGAAGCTGATGTCGGGATCGTCGGTGCCGGTCTTGACGTCCTCGAGCGCCTTGACGGTCACCGACACGTAGTAGGGCGTCGATCTCTTCTGGTCGGCGTCGAGGTCGATGTTCTTGAAGTCGTCGATCGTCCCCTTCTCAATCTTGTCGACGGACACCTGGAGCTTGTAGCCCGTCTGCGCTCCAGACGCCGAGAACTTCGACGGCGGCACCCACCCGACCGTCGCCTGGTCGCCCATGCCGAGCTTCGTCCCGGGCGCCGTGAGGCCGCCGCCGGGCGTCGCTGCGGCGGTCGTCTCGGTGGTCGTCGTCGTGTCCGTCATCGTCGACGTGCCGGCCGTGGTGTCCGCCGTCGTCGACGCCGCGGTCGATCCGCCGCCGTTGTCGCTCGAGCTTCCGCAGGCCGCCATGCCCAGCGCGAGCGCCCCTGCCGCGACCAGCGGGGCGATTCGGCTTCCCGTCATGTGCACCTCCTCGTGCAGTCAAGTGCACGGAACGATGACGCACGAACCGGCGTAAAAAAGCGCCGAAGCCCGGTGCGCTGGGCAGAATGGCTCGCCAGGCATCGTTGGGAGCGGTACATTCGCGGGGTCGATGGACGACGCGTCCGAGGGACTTCCCGGGACGGACCTGGTGCCGCTGACCGGCACGCGCGTCCTGCCGCGCGCCGTCGATGTCGCGCTCGGGGCGGGCGTGCGCACGGGCGAGGCCGCGCTGCGCCTCGCCGGCATCGGTCTCGATGCGGCTCGCGTCGGGACCCGCGTCGTCGGTGCGCTGCCGGGCGCGGGCCTCGCCGGCCGGGCGCTCGCGCGCGTGACGCGCCCGCTCGTGCACGATGGCGTGCAGGTCCGCCGCGAAGCGGTCGCGCAGACGCAGCGCGCGCTCGAGCGGGCCGTGCCGGCGATCGTCGAGCTGATCGACGTCGATGCGATCGTGCGGCGCATCGATGTGGATGCGGTCGTCGCGGCCGTCGACGTGGATGCGCTGCTGCGACGCGCCGACGTCGACTCGGTCGTCAGACGCGTCGACCTGCAGGCGGTGCTCGCCGGCATCGACCTCGACGAGCTGATCGCGCGCATCGACGTCGACGCGATCGCCGCGCGGATCGACGTCAACGCGGTCGTGCGGCGCGTCGACGTCGACGCCGTCGTCGAGCAGACGGAGCTCGGCACGATCGTCGCGCGCTCGACGAGCGGCTTCGCCAGCGAGGCGCTCGACGTGGCGCGCGCGCAGACGGTCGGGGTCGACACGCTCGTGACGCGGCTCGTCGACCGCCTGCTGCGCCGCCGCGGCGAGGGGCCGCTCGGGCCGCCGCTGCTCGTGGACGAGGACGGCGAAGCGCTTGCGCGGCCGCCGGTCCCGCCCGCGCCGCCCATGCCGCCGCCCGCGGAGCCCGCGCCGTGACGCGCGCCCGCGACGCGCTGCGCTTCCAGGGCCATTACGCGGGACCGGTCAGCCGGCTGCTCGCGTACGCCGCCGACACGTTCCTGATCAGCGTCCTCTACACGGGCGGCGTCGCACTGCTGCGCTTCGCGGTCGATGCGGCGACGCCGTGGCAGCTGAACGTGGAGGGCGTCGTGTTCGCGGTCGGCTGGTTCGTGTGGGCGGCGCTCTACTTCGGCGCCTCGTGGATCAGCTTCGCGCGCAGCCCGGGCATGTCGCTGCTCGGCCTGCGGATCGTGCGCGCGAACGGGTCCGACCTCGACCAGCGTCACGCGCTGATCCGCCTGATCGCCTTCCCGCTCGGCTTTCTCACGCTCGGCGCCGGCTTCCTCGGAATCGTCCTGCGCCAGACGCGCCAGGCGCTCTACGACCGCATCGCCGACACCGCCGTCGTCTACGACTGGGACGCCGAGGCGGCGAAGCTCCGGGAGCTGGCGATGCGCGGCGGGCGCGGGCGGCAGCTCGGGGGCGGGGGCGCGTAGTCAGCCAGGTCGAACGCGATGCACACGCGCCGCCCGCGCTCGATCACGACCGCTCCGTCTGGGATGCAGGTCCTGCCATCCGCACCCTTGAACTGCACCTCGGTGAAGGTTCGGATGCGTCCCTTCGGCGCACCGACCACGACGGCGCGTCTCACAGCTGTTCGATGGTGTCCGGCAGCAACTCGTCGAGCTCTTGGAGCAAAGCGGCATCCGCGCACGCGTCGCGGAGCAACGCTTCAAAGAGCTCGGAGTCGATCCACGCCCCGTCCTCGACGACCTGGTCGATCGCTTCTCGCTCTGTGATGGCAATCGTGCGAGCCATGTGGCGAGAGTAAGGCTGCGCGAGCGCATGGTCTACAGCGGAGATCTGTGACCGTTTCAAGCCATCAAGCCCGGGTAAGCGCCAGACCGTGGCCGCGCCGCCGCGCATCCCCGGCTTCCTGCGCCAGCTGAGAGGCGATCCGCTGGGGCTGGGCAGAGCCGCGCAGTCGTGCCGCAGCGCCGCGCTGACCCCGCGCACGAAGACCGCCGACCGCGTCGTGCAGTCGATCTGCCCGTACTGCGCCGTCGGCTGCGGGCAGAAGGTCTACGTCAAGGACGAGAAGGTCGTCCAGATCGAGGGCGACCCCGACTCGCCCATCTCGCGCGGGCGGCTGTGCCCGAAGGGCTCCGCCTCGGAGGCGTACGTCAACTCCCCCGTCCGCGAGTACCGCGTCAAGTACCGCAGGCCGTTCGGCACCAGATGGGAGTCGCTCGACCTCGACACGGCGATGGAGATGATCGCCGAGCGCCTGATCAGAACGCGCGCGGAGACGTGGGAGGACACGGACGAGCAGGGCCGGCCGCTGCGGCGCACGCTCGGCCTCGCCGTGCTCGGCGGCGCCACGCTCGACAGCGAGGAGAACTACCTGATGAAGAAGTTCTTCTCCGCCGCGGGCGCGGTGTCGATCGAGAACCAGGCGCGCATATGACACAGCTCCACGGTCCCCGGTCTGGGGACCTCGTTCGGGCGCGGCGGCGCCACCACGTTCCAGCAGGACCTCGCGAACTCTGACGCGATCCTGATCATGGGCTCGAACATGGCCGAGCAGCATCCGGTCGGGTTCCAGTGGGTCGTGGAGGCGAAGGAGCGGGGCGCGACGGTGATGCACGTCGACCCGCGCTACACGCGCACGAGCGCGGCCGCCGACCTGCACGTCCCCCTGCGCGGCGGCACCGATATCGCCTTCCTCGGCGGCGTCATCAACTACATCCTCAGCAACGACCGCCAGTTCACCGAGTACGTGCGCCATTACACGAACGCGCGCGTGATCGTCAAGGACGAGTTCAGAGACGCCGAGGAGGGCGACGGCTTCTTCTCCGGGTGGGAACCGCAGGACGGCGTCTACAGAGTCTCCACCTGGGGCTACGCCGGCACCGACGGCGAGCTGCCGGCCGGCAAGAAGGAGCAGACCGGCGACGTCTCCGGCGACCAGGCGCACGGCGCGCACGGCATGAGACTCGAGCACGGCGAGCCGCCGCAGGAGGACTGGACGCTCCAGCACCCCAACTGCGTCTTCCAGATCCTCAAGCGCCACTACGCGCGCTACACGCCGGAGATGGTCGAGCAGGTGTGCGGCGTGCCGCGCGAGCGCTTCCTCCAGGTGGCGGAGACGCTGTGCCGCAACAGCGGCCCCGAGCGCACGAGCGCGATCTGCTACGCGGTCGGCTGGACGCAGCACACGCACGGCGTGCAGAACATCCGCGCCGCCTCGATCGTCCAGCTGCTGCTCGGCAACATCGGGCGCCCGGGCGGCGGGATCATGGCGCTGCGCGGGCACGCGAACATCCAGGGCTCGACGGACATCCCGACGCTCTACGACATCCTGCCCGGCTACATCCCGATGCCGCATCCGGACTCGGAGGACGACCTCGACAAGTTCGTCGAGCTGAACGGGCCGGACACCGGCGCCTGGGGCGACCTGAAGTCGTACGCGGTGAGCCTGCTGAAGGCGTGGTGGGGCGACGCCGCCACGCCCGAGAACAACTTCGCCTACGCCTACCTGCCGCGCATCGACGGCGACCACTCGCACTACCCGATGATGATGCGGATGATCGACGGGAGCACGAGAGGCTTCATCGTGATCGGGCAGAACCCGGCGGTCGGCTCGGCGAACGCGGGGCTGCAGCGGAGAGCGCTCGCGAACCTGGAGTGGCTCGTGGTGCGCGACACGAACGAGATCGAGACGGCGGCGTTCTGGTACGACTCGCCGGAGATCGAGCAGGGCGAGACCTCGCCCGAGCAGATCGGCACCGAGGTCTTCTTCCTGCCCGCCGCCGCGCACACCGAGAAGGACGGGACCTTCACGAACACGCAGCGGCTCCTGCAGTGGCACTTCAAGGCGGTCGAGCCGCCGCAGGACTGCCGCTCGGACCTGTGGTTCACCTGGAAGCTCGGCTGCCTCGTGCGCGAGAAGCTGGCCGGTTCGACGCTCGAGCGCGACCGCCCGCTGCTCGACCTCACCTGGGACTATCCGACGCAGGGGCCGCAGGACGAGCCGGACGCCGAGGCGATCATGCAGGAGATCAGCGGCCGCCACGCGGACGGCAGATTCGTCGCCAGATACCAGGAGCTCAGAGACGACGGCTCGACCACGTGCGGGTCGTGGATCCACGCCGGCATCTACAGAGACGGCCTCAACCAGGCCGCGCGCAAGAAGCCGGGCGGCGAGCAGAACTGGATCGCGCACGAGTGGGGCTGGGCATGGCCCGGCGACCGCCGCATCCTCTACAACCGCGCCTCCGCCGACCCCGACGGCAGACCGTGGTCGGAGCGCAAGCGATACGTGTGGTGGGACGCGGCTGCCGGGAGATGGGCGTCGCTCGGCGACGAACCGGACTTCGTGCCCGACCGCCCGCCCGACTACAAGCCGCCCGACGACGCGAGAGCGATGGACGCGATCTCCGGCGACTCGCCGTTCATCGTCCACCCCGACGGGCTCGGCTGGCTGTATGCGCCGACCGGCCTCGTCGACGGCCCGCTGCCGACGCACTACGAGCCGCACGAGTCGCCGGTCCCGAACCTGCTCTACGCGCAGCGCGCGGACCCGACGCGCCAGACGTTCGCGCGGCCCGACAATCCCTACAACCCCTCCGACGTGCAGCCGGGCGCCGAGGTCTTCCCGTTCGTGCTCTCCACCTATCGGTTGACGGAGCACCACACGGCCGGCGGGATGAGCCGCACGGTGCCGTATCTGGCGGAGCTGCAGCCGGAGCCGTTCGTGGAGGTCAGCCCGGCGTTGGCGGCGGAGCGCGGCCTGGAGCACGGCGGCTGGGCGACGATCGTGACGTCGCGCGCCGCGATCGAGGCGCGCGTGCTGGTGACCGACCGCGTGCAGCCGGTGCGCGTGGCGGGCCGCCTCGTGCACCAGGTGGGCCTGCCGTACCACTGGGGCCGCAAGGGGCTCGTGAAGGGCGACTCGGCGAACGACCTGCTGCCGCTGGTGCTCGACCTGAACGTGCACATCTCCGAGTTCAAGACCGCGACGTGCGACGTGGTGGCGGGGCGGCGGCCGCGGGGGCCGGCGTTGCGCGCGTTCGTCGAGGAGTACCGGCGGCGGGCCGGGGTCGTGCCCGGCGAGCGCTCGCCGGAGGACCAGGCCGGACGCGACGAGGGAGGTGCGGCGTGAGCGCCTTGGAGGTCAGGACGTACGGCGCGGAGGCCAAGCCGCGCGTCGGCTTCTTCACCGACACCTCGCTGTGCATCGGCTGCAAGGCGTGCGAGGTCGCGTGCAAGGAGTGGAACCGCGTGCCCGAGTCGCCGATCGGCTTCACCGGCAACTCCTACGACAACTCGATCGACCTCGGCGCGAACCGCTGGCGCCACGTCGCGTTCGTCGAGCAGCGCAAGGAGCTGGACGCCGACGGCGTCGCCGCGAACGGCCTGGTCGAGGCGGCGTCGCTGGAGTCGCTGGCGTCCGACACCGGCCTGCAGACCTACCAGGACGGCGACGGCCTGCGCTGGCTGATGGCGAGCGACGTCTGCAAGCACTGCACGCACGCGGCCTGCCTGGAGGTGTGCCCGACCGGCGCGCTGTTCCGCACCGAGTTCGACACCGTCGTCGTGCAGCAGGACGTCTGCAACGGCTGCGGCTACTGCATCCCGGCGTGCCCGTTCGGGGTGCTCGACCAGCGCGAGGGCGACGGCCGTGCCTGGAAGTGCACGCTCTGCTACGACCGCCTGAAGGACGACAAGGAGCCGGCCTGCGCGCAGGCGTGTCCGACCGACTCGATCCAGTTCGGCGAGCTGGAGGAGCTGCGGGCGAGAGCCGACCGCCGGCTGGAGCAGCTCGCGTCGGCCGGTGCGGAGGGCGCGCAGCTGTACCTCGCGGACGGGTCCGACGGCGTCGGCGGGGCGGGCGCGTTCTTCCTCTTGCTCGACGACCCGGAGGTGTACGGGCTGCCGCCCGACCCGGTCGACACGACGCGCGACGTCGGCGAGTCGTGGGCGGCGGTGGGCGCGGCGGCCGCCGGGCTGGCGGCGGCGCTGCTCGGGTCGGTGCTGGTCGGGAGGCGGCGATGAACGAGCCGCGCTCCTACCACGGGCAGCCGGTCGTCAAGGAGCCGATCTGGAAGCCGGAGATCCCGTGGTACCTGTTCTTGGGCGGCTTGGGTGGTGCGTCGGCGGGGCTGGCGTGGCTTTCGCAGTTGCGCGGAAATGACGTGCTGGCGAAGCGTGCGTGGACAGGCGCACTGATCGGGACCGGTCTCTCCCCCGCGCTGCTGATCTCCGACCTCGGCAGACCGGGGCGGTTCCTCTACATGCTGCGGATGTTCAAGGTGACGTCGCCGATGAGCGTGGGGTCGTGGGTGCTGTTCGCGTTTGGCGGGGCTTCGAGCGCTGCCGGGCTCGATGCGCTGTTGCCTTCGGTCGAACGCCGTGGCGGGCGGGTCCTGTCGCCTCCGGGCGCGCGCACACCGGCCTGGCGGCCGGCGCACGTGCGTCCTCACCGCCACCCGCCCGATCGGCGGGGGCGGCGGACTCGCTCGCTCCTTCCCGCGCGCTCCCTCTCCCGCTCGCGCCCCCTTCCTCGTGGCCGCCGTTTGCTGCGCTTGGCCGCTCGCCCCGCTCGGCCGGCTGCTGCTTTGGCTGGGTTGCCGCTTGCCACGTACACCGGCGCGCTGCTTGCGCAGACCGCTGTGCCGGTGTGGCATGAGGCGCGGCGGGAGCTGCCGGCGTTGTTCGCGGCCGGGGCGGCGGCGAGCGCGGGGGCGTTTGCGACGGTGCTGACGCCGGTGGAGCACGCGGCTGCGGCGCGGCGGCTGGCGCTGCTCGGCTCCGTCGCCGAGCTCGCCCTGGTGCCGGTGATGGAGCATCGCCTGGGCGAGCTCGGCGAGCCGTACCACACGGCTGAGGCGGGGGCGTATGGGCGGCTGGCGCGCGGGCTGACGATCTCGGGTGCGCTGCTGCTGGCGGCGCGAGCCGGGCGCTCGCGAGCGGCCGCCGTCGCCGGCGGGGCGATGGTGCTGGCGGGCGCTGCCTGCGAGCGCTGGAGCGTCTTCAAGGCCGGCTTCCAGTCGGCGCGCGATCCGAAGTACACGGTCGGCCCGCAGCGCAGACGGGTCGCTGGCGGTTTGACGCGCGGCGGGAGCCGGCGGGTCGTGGCGGTCGAGGCGGACTGATGCTCACCGTCGAGGACGTCCGCGCCTGGAGCGGCCGCGTCGCGCAGGATCCCTACGGCGAGCCGCTCGGCACGATCGTCGGCGCGCTCCACGACGAGCAGACCGGCTCGCCCGAGTGGCTCGCGATCGCGCCGAACGGCTCCGAGACGGAGGGCGTGCTCGTGCCGATCGGCGGTGCGCTTCCGACCGGCAGGCGGATCCGCGTGGTGCCGATCGCCGGCGTCGTGCGCACTGCCCCGCGTGTGCGCGGCGGCGTGGACATCGACGTCGCGACGAAGCGCCGCGCCGCCGCGCACTACGGGCTGGCCCTCGACGGCGACGCCTCGGGCAGCGGGCAGCTGCGCGACCCCGACGCGCTGCGGCGCTCGACGGTCGCCGAGCCGCCGGATGCGGCGCCGTCCGCCGGGGATCCGCGGCGGCGCGGCGCGATCGTGCGCGCGTTGCAGGAGGCGCACGCGATGGAGCAGGCGTCGCTCAGACTGCTCGCCGCGATGCGCTGGCGGATCCGCGACGAGGAGCTGGTCCACGACGCCGCCTTCCACCACCGTGAGACGCGGGGCCACGCGGAGCGGCTGCGCGTACGGCTGGCCGAGCTCGACGCCGGCCGCGGCCGCCCGCTCGAGCTGGCGGCGAGATCGATCGCCTCCGTGCAGGCACAGCTGGGGCGGCTGCGGCGGCATCCCGATCCGGCGGACGTGCGCCAGGCCCACGCGTTCGAGCGGGGCGAGGCGGCGGCGTACGAGCGGATCGAACGGCTCGCGCGCGAGGCGGGCGACGAGCGCACGGCCGCCTTGGCACGCGCGATCCACGCGGACGAGCTGGCGATGGTCATGACGATCGAGGGCAGCCCCCTCTGGCGCGGCGGCGCTCGCGAGCCGTCGCGGGAGGCCCCGCGCACGTGAGCCGCCCGACCGACGTCGAGATCAGCCGCGCGCTGAACGCGCTCTCCACCACGCTGCGCGACCAGCGACCGCCGCGGCTGGAGCCGGACCGCGTCCAGCAGATCGTCGACGGCGCGCTCGGCGGCGAGTCGAAGCTCGTCTACGAGCCCGGCGGCCCCGCGAGCGGCGAGCTGCGCACGCGCGAGGGGGCGCAGCTGGTCGCGGCGATCGAGCAGCGCGACGGCCGGTGGACCGTCGAGCGCCGCATGCGCGCCGGCGGGTCTACCTGGGCGCTGCCGTAGCGGCCAGCGCCGCCCTGATCGCGGCGGCGGCGTGGCCGAGCTCCTCGTCGCCGAGCGTGCGGGGGTCGACGAGCAGGCGGCCGTCGGCGATGCGGGCGATCAGGGGTGGGCTGCCGGTGCGCAGCGCGGCGGCGAGGCGGGCCGGGTCGGGCGTGGCCGGCGGGCCGAACGCGACCGCGGGTCCGCGCAGCTCGAGCAGCGGCAGCGCTCCCCCGCCGACGCGCGCGACCGCCTCGACGAGCTCGCCGCCGGTCGCGTCGGCGAGCTTGACCGCGCGCGCGTCGAGCACCTCGCGCGGCGTGTCGAGCATCGCGAGCACCGGGATCGCCTTGCGCGCGCGCTCGGGGTCGCGGTGCAGCGCGAGCGTCGCGACGAGGCCGGCGAGCGGCAGACGCCCGATCCGCAGCGCGCGCGCAAGCGGGTGACGGCGGCACGCCTCGACCGCCTCCGCTCTGCCGACGAGGATCCCCGCCTGCGGGCCGCCGAGCAGCTTGTCCCCGCTGAAGCACGTGAGCGCCGCGCCGGCCGCCACCGATCGGCGCACCGGCGGCTCGTCCGTAAGCGCCGGCAGCTCGGTCAGCACGCCGGAGCCGACGTCGTCGATCACCGGCGCGCCGAGTCCGCACAGCGCCTCGATCGCGACCTCCTCGACGAACCCGACGGTGCGGAAGTTCGACTGGTGCACGCGCAGCAGCAGCGGGTCGGGCTCGGCCGCGAGCGCGCGCTCGTAGTCGGCGAGGCGCGTGCGGTTCGTCGTGCCGACCTCGACGAGCCGCGCGCCGGCCTGCGCGATCACGTCGGGGACGCGGAAGCCGCCGCCGATCTCGACCAGCTGCCCGCGCGAGACGATCGCCGGCCGGTCGCGGCCGGCGAGCGCCGCGACCGCCAGCAGCGCCGCGCCCGCCGCGTTGTTGACGGCCATGCCGTCCTCGGCCCCGGTCAGCTCGCGCAGCAGCTCGCGGGCGTGGGCGTCGCGGTGGCCGCGGCGGCCCTCCGCCAGGTCCAGCTCCAGGTCGGCGTAGCCGTGCGTCGCATCCGCCACCGCGCGCGCGGCGGCGAGCGGGAGCGGCGCGCGGCCGAGGTTCGTGTGGATCGCGACGCCGGTGCCGTTCAGCACGCGCCGCATGCCCGGCTGCAGCCGCTCGCGCGCGCGGGCGATCAGGTCGGGATCGTCATCCGCGCCCGCATGCAGCTGCGCGCGCCGCTCCGCCAGCACCGCCCGTGCGACCGAGATCGCCTCGGCGGAGGTCGGCAGCACGCCGTTGGCCAGCTGCGCGGCGAGCCGGTCGACCGCGGGCAGCGCGCGCAGGCGGGCGTGGAGCCGGGGGTCGTCGGTCATGCGTGGGCCTCGCGTCGCGTGAGCTCGCGCCGGTCGTCCGGCAGCCGCCGCGTGACCCGCTCGGCGTCGAGGTGCTCGAGGAACGCCTGCGCCGTCTTGCGCGAGAGGCCGAGCGCGTCGCGGACCTGCGCGAGCGTCGCGAAGCCCTCGCGCTCCAGCAGCGCGACGACCCGTTCCCGCACGTCGGCCGCGACGTCGGCGTGCGCATACAGCCGCCCGCTCACGCGCACGGCCCGCCCGTCGGCCCGCAGCGCGCGCAGCGCGTCCTCCTCTTCCGCCATCTGCGCCTCCGACAGCAGCGCCGGTCCGGCGTCGCGCAGCCGCTCCTCGAGCGCGGCGAGCGCGGCCGGCGGCGGACCACTGCGACTTTCGCCTCGCATAGCGAGGTCAGAGACGCAGTGCTCGGCGGCGGCGGGCGGCGTAGGCCGCGGCGCTTCCTCCCCCCGCGCGAGCGCGCGCAGGCGGTCGAGGATCTCGGGGCGGGCGCCGTGACGCCCGGCCTGAGCATCGAGCACGACGCCGCCGCCGAGCGTGTCGGGCGGGGCGAGGCGGCGGATCACGACGCGGTCGCCGTCGCAGGCGAGCAGCGGCGCCTCCAGGCGCAGCTGCCAGAGGCCGGCGCCGCCGTCGAGCGGCGCGAGCCGGCCCGGCACGTCGCGTGCGCCGTGGTGGACCTGCACGCGCTCACCATGCCGCCCCTCGCGCAGCTCCAGCGCACAGTCGAGGATCGTCGTCAGCAACACCGCGCCGGGCGCCGCCAGCACGTCGCCGCGGGCGAGGTCCTCGACGTGGACGCCGACGAGGTTCACCGCCACGCGCTGACCCGCCTCGGCGCGCTCGCGGGGCTCGTCATGGACCTGCACCCCGCGCACGCGCACCGCGAGCGTTCCGCGCCCGGGCCGCAGCAGCTCCAACTCGTCCCCCTCCGCGATCGCACCCGACCACAGCGTCCCGGTCGCCACCGTCCCGCGCCCCACGATCGTGAAGACTCGATCGACGTGCAGCCGCGCCGGACCGCCGCAAGCCGCCCGACTCGCCAGCCGCGCCGCGAGCGCATCCAACGCCGCGCGCAGCTCGTCGACGCCAAAGCCCGTGCGCGCCGAGCAGGCAACCACCTCGCAGCCGGGCAGCAGCTCTCTCGCCCCCTCGATGCCCTTCGCCGGGTCCGCCACATCCGCCTTCGTCACCGCCACGACGCCCTCAGAGACCCCCAGCGCCGAAAGCACCGCCGCATGCTCCACCGTCTGCGGCATCACCCCGTCATCCGCCGCGACCACCATCAAGAACGCGTCGATCCCGCTCGCGCCCGCGACCATCGTGCGCACGAAGCGCTCGTGGCCCGGCACGTCGACGACCGACAGCCGCCGCCCCGACGGCAAGCGCAGCGGCGCGTAGCCGAGCACGATCGTCAAGCCGCGGGCTCTCTCCTCCGGCAGGCGGTCGGTGTCGACGCCGGTCAACGCGGCGACGAGCGCCGTCTTGCCGTGGTCGACGTGGCCGGCGGTGCCGAGCGTGAGCGGGCCACCGCTCACGGGGCGCCTCCGGGAACGGAACGGCGAAGGAGTCGAACCTTCCCGGCGCGGGAAGCGCGCCGCCAACGGCTTTGAAGGCCGTTCGGGGCACCGGCCCCGGGCCGCTCCACGAGCGTGCTCATCGCACGCGGATCGTCCCCGCCGGTCCGTCGACCAAGCGGCCGATCACAGCCCCGGGAACGCCCTCTGCCGCGTCCGGCGCCACCGCCGCGAGCAGGCCGCCCGACGTGGTGGCGTCGACCAGCAGCCGCCGGCGCCACCCCACCACGCCGTAGTCGAACGCCGCGAAGCCCTCCGCCCACGCCGCGTTGCGGGCGCTGCCGCCCGAGCGGCCGGCCGGCTCCTCGCCATTCAGCAGCGCTTCGACGCCCTCCAACGCCGGAACCGCCTCAGCGTCGACCTCGGCCGCCAGCCCGCTCTCGCGGCACAGGTGGTGCAGGTGGCCGAGCAGGCCGAAGCCGGTCACGTCGGTCGCCGCGTGCGCGCCCGCGTCCACGGCGGCCCGCGAGGCGACGTCGTTGAGCTCCGTCATCGCGTCGATCGCATGGACGAGCAGCGCGTCGTCGGCCGCTCCGCGCTTGCGCGCGCTCACGACCGCGCCGACGCCCAGCGGCTTCGTCAAGACCAACGCGTCTCCCGCCCGCCCGCCGGCATTCGTCAGCATCCGCGCCGGATCCACGACGCCCGTCACCGCCAGCCCGTACTTCGGCTCCGCGTCGTCGATCGAGTGCCCGCCCGCCATCAGCGCGCCGGCCGCGTTCACGACGTCGAGCCCGCCGCGCAGGATCTGCGCCAGCACCTCGCCGCCGAGCCGCGCGAGCGGGAACGCGACGACGTTCAACGCGCTCAGCGGCGTGCCGCCCATCGCGTACACGTCCGAGAGCGCGTTCGCGGCCGCGATCCGCCCGAAGTCGTACGGGTCGTCCACCAACGGCGTGAAGAAGTCGATCGTCTGCACCAGCGCGAGGTCCTCGCGCACGCGCACGACCGCCGCGTCGTCGCCCGTCGCCGCGCCGACCAGCAGCCGCTCGTCGCGCACGAGCGGCAGCTCGCGCACGAGCGGCAGCAGCTCCGCCGCCGGCAGCTTGCAGCCGCAGCCGGCGCCGGCCGCGAGCGACGTGAGCGGAATGCGCTCGGGCTCGACCGCCGTCATCGCGCCGCTTCACCCCCGCGGCGCCGGGGTACTTCGCGGGCGTGACGGACACGCGGCACGACTACGACGCGCTCGCGCGCCTGTACCTGCCGATCGCGGCCGCCGTCGTGCTGCTGGTGCTGCTGCTCGTCGTCGCGTTCGCGTGGCGCTACCGCGCGCGCCCCGCCCAGGAAGGCCGCCCGAGCCGCGTGAGCAGCGCGCCGCGCACGGAGGCGCTGTACGTGCTCGTCCTCGTCGCCGTCGCCGCGCTGCTGCTGTGGCGCACCTTCACGGTCGAGGCGCGCACCGACCGCGGCGTCACGGGCGCCGGCGTGCAGGTCGACGTGACCGCTGCGAAGTGGCATTGGCGATTCGAGTACCCGCGAGCTGGGATCGTCCAACGCGGAACCGACGAGCATCCACCGACGCTCGTCGTCCCGGCCGGCCGCCCGGTCGACTTCAGCCTGCGCGCACTCGACGTGATCCACGCGTTCTGGATCCCCGAGCGCCGCTTCAAGCGCGACGCGACGCCCGGCTACACGTCGCGCTTCTCGCTGGTGTTTCCGCGCGCCGGCTTCTGGCGCGACGGCGGCGAGTGCTCGGAGTTCTGCGGCCTGCGGCACGCGTGGATGAGGTTCCACGTGCGCGTGCTGCCGCCGGACGCGTTCGCGAGATGGGTAAGGGCGCGACGGAGCGGAGCGGCGGCATGACGGCGGTCGACGCGCCGCGTACGCGCGTGGCGCCGCCCCGCCGCGGGCTCGTCGGCACGCTCGCGAGCACCGACCACAAGGCGCTCGGCGCCGGCCTGTTCGCGACCGCGTTCGCGTTCTTCCTCGCGGCCGGCGTGCTCGCGCTGCTGATGCGCTTCGAGCTCGCGCGCCCCCACCTGCAGCTGCTCACGCTGCACGGCTACGACGAGCTGTTCACGCTGCACGGCTCGACGATGTTCTACCTGTTCGCGACGCCGATCGCGCTCGCCGCCGGGGTCTATCTCGTGCCGCTGCAGATCGGCGCCGCGCGGCTGCGATGGGCGCGGCTCGCGCTGGCCGCGTGGTGGATGACGATCGGCGGCGGGCTGACGATGTGGCTCGGCTTCCTGACCGAGCAGGGCGCGGCCGACGTCGGCTGGTACGCGTACTGGCCGCTGTCGGACATGCCGAGCTCGCCGAGCGTCGGGACCGACTACTGGATCGTCGGCGTGCTCCTCGCCGCGGCCGCCGCGATCGCGCTCGCCGCGTGCGTGCTGGCGACGATCGTGACCGAGCGCGCGCCCGGCATGACGATGCTGCGGCTGCCGGTCTTCTGCTGGACGATGGTCGTCAGCTGCCTGATGGTGCTGACCGCCTTTCCGGCGCTGATCGTGGCGATGGGCCTGCTGCTCGCGCAGCGCCAATGGGGCGGCGTCTACAGCGGCTCGGCCGGCGCGTTCGACTACCAGCACCTGTTCTGGTTCTTCGGCCACCCGGTGGTGTACGTGGTGTTCTTCCCGTTCCTCGGCGCGGTGGCGGAGGCGATCGCGACCTTCAGCGGGCGGCGCTGGTTCGGCTACAAGCCGTTCGTCGTCTCGCTGCTGCTGTTCGCGGCGCTGTCGATGAGCGTGTGGGGCCATCACATGTTCACGACGAGCGCCGTCGAGAACAGGTACTTCTCGCTCACCTCGACCGCGCTGCTCGTGCCGGCGGGGGTCGAGTACTTCGACGCGCTCGCGACGATGTGGCGCGGGCGGATCCGGCTCGCGACGCCGATGCTGTTCGCGCTCGGCTTCCTCGTGCTGTTCGCGATCGGCGGCACGACCGGCATCTGGGTCGCCTCGCCGCCGCTCGACTACCACGTCACCGACTCGTACTTCGTCGTCGCGCACTTCCACTACACGCTGTTCGGCGGCAGCGTGATGGGGCTGTTCACCGCGATCTACCTGTGGTGGCCGAAGGTGACGGGGACGCTGCTGAGCGAGCGCCTCGGACGCTGGCACTTCTGGCTGACGATGATCGGGATGAACCTGACGTTCTTCCCGCTGTTCTTCCTCGGCTGGGACGGGATGCCGCGGCGCGTGGCCGACTACGCGCCCGGCACGAGCTGGTCGACGTTGAACGCGCTGTCGTCGGCGGGATCGGCGCTGCTGGCGGCGTCGGTGCTCGTGTTCCTGTGGAACGTGCGGCGCTCGTGGCGGCGGCGCGCGCCGGCGGGGCCGGACCCGTGGGGCGGCCAGACGCTCGAGTGGGCGACCGACTCGCCGCCGCCCCGGGAGAACTTCACCGGCGCGCTGCCGGCGGTGCGCTCGTTCGCGCCGCTGCAGGACCTGCGCGAGGCAGCGGAGGCGTCCGCGTGAGCGGCCGGCCCGGCGTCGCGTTCCTCGTGTGGGCCGCGCTGCTCGGCCTGCTCGCGGCGGTGCTGTGGGCGGTGTTCGCGGAGCTCGACCGCCTCAGCGTGCTGATGCCGGCGTTCGCGGTCGCGCTGACGGCGGCGCTCGCGCTCGGCGGCTGGCGCGCCGCGCGGCGGGCGGCGGCGCGCGCGTTCGCGCCGCAGGCCGACCCCGACACGAGCTGGCCGGCCGTGCTGGCGGGGATCTCGCTCGTGCTCGTGCTGCTGGGGCTCGAGGTCGGGACGTTCCTGATCTTCATCGGCGGCGGCCTGTTCGTCGCGGCGGCCGGCGGGCTGGCGCGCGAGTGGCGCGCGGAGCGGCGGGCGCGATGACGCGATCGCCGTGGCCCCCGCTCCGCGCCGCCGCGTTCGCGCTCGGCCTCGCCGCGCTGCTCGCCGCGCTCTCTCCGCCGCTCGACGCGCGCGCCGATGCGCGGCTGTCGGCGCACATGGTCCAGCACCTGCTGCTGACGCTCGCGGCGGCGCCACTGCTGGTGGCGGGGGCGCCGTTCGCGCTGCTGCTGCGCGCGCTGCCGCGCCGCGGCGCGCGCGGGCTGGTGCGGGCGCTGCGCTCGCGGCCGGCGCGCGTGCTGCTGCACCCGCTCGTCGCGTGGTCGCTGCTGCCGGCGCTGATGCTCGTCACGCACCTCACGGGCATCTACGAGTACACGCTTCGTCACCCGGCAGCGCACGCCGGCGAGCACGCCGCATACCTCGTCGCCGCGCTGCTGTTCTGGCTGCCGGTGCTGGGCGACGCGCCGACGGCGCACCGCCTCGGCGCGGTCGGCCGGCTGCTCTACCTGCTGCTGGCGATGCCGGCGATGGCGGCGCCGGGCGTCGTGCTGTCGATCGGCCAGAGCGTCCGCTATCCCTTCTACGGCACGAGCACGGCGGCGCTTGCCGACCAGCACGCCGCCGGGACGGTCATGTGGGTCGCCGGCTCGGCGCTCGCCGGCGCGATCACCGTGCTCGCCGCATGGATGGCGCTGGAGCAGGAGGAGCGGCGCACGCTCGCGCGCGAGGCGCGGCAGCCGCTCGCGCTGCTGCTCGTGCTCACGCTGCTCGTGCCCGGTGTCGCGCGCGCCGCGCAGGCCGACGGTCGGACGCTGTTCCAGGGCGCGTGCGCGGGTTGTCACGGCCTCGCGGGCAGAGGCATCCCCGGCCACGGGCCGTCGCTTGAGCACGCCGGCGCACAGGCGGCCGACTTCTACCTGCGCACCGGGCGCATGCCGCTCGACAACCCAAGCGATCCGCCCGTGCGCTCGCACGCGCAGTTCAGCGACGCGCAGATCAGAGCGCTGACTGCGTATGTCGCCTCGCTCGGCACTGGGCCGGCCATCCCGCAGGTCAACGCCATGGACGGAAACCTCGCCGCCGGCCGCGCCGCCTTCACCGAGCACTGCGCCGGCTGCCATCAGGTGGTGGCGCGCGGCGGGATCGTCACCGGCGCGATCGCGCCGCCGCTGCAGCAGGCGACGCCGACGGAGATCGCCGAGGCGGTGCGGATCGGCCCGTACCTGATGCCGCGCTTCACGCGACGGCAGATCGACGACGGGACGCTGAACGACATCGTCCGCTACGTGCAGTGGACCAAGCACCCCGACGACCGCGGCGGCTGGTCGATCGGCAACATCGGGCCGATCCCGGAGGGGATGGTCGCGTGGTTCGTCGGCCTGCTGGCGCTGCTGGTCGTGATCCGCCTGATCGGGGAACGGTCCCCGCGATGAGTCCCTGGCGCGTGATCGTTGCGGCCGTTCTGCTCGCGCTGCGCGGCGGGCGGCGCGGGCCGGCGCCGCCGGAGCCGGTCGACCCGCGCGAGCGGCGGGTTCCCCACGACTCCCGCGCGCAGCTGCTCGTCGCCGTGCTGCTCGCCCTCGCCGGGCTCGCCGGCTTCGGCTTCTCGACGATCTACCTGCTGCACCCCGGCCACGAGACGCAGTGGCTCGGGCTCGCGCTCGGCGGCGCGTTCGCGCTGCTGGCGGGCGCGCTGATCGTCGCGGGCAAGGCGGTCGTGCCGCAGGAGGTCGCGGTCGAGACCCGCTCGCAGCTCGTGCACGAGCAGGCCGAGCAGGAGGTCCCGCGGCTCCTCGCCGAGGGCGGCGAGGGCCTCACGCGCCGGCGCCTGCTCGCGGGCGGCGCCACGGTCGCCGGCCTCGGCGTCGGCGCGGCGCTCGTGACGCCGGCCGCGTCGCTGGGGCCGAACGTCGGCAACCGGATCGACGCGATCCCGTGGAGAAGAGGCGTGCGCGTGGTCGACGAGCGCGGCAGAGCGATCCTCGCCGACGACATCTCGCCCGGCACGTTCGTGACCGGCTTCCCCGAGGGCGCCTCGCTGCGCGACCTCGCCTCGCCGGTCGTGATCGTGAGACTCGCGCCGTCGACGATCCATCTGCCGGACGGGCGCGCTCAGGAGGAGTGGGCGCCGGAGGGCCTGCTCGCCTACTCGAAGATCTGCACGCACGCCGGCTGCGCGATCGCGCTCTATCGCTATCCGTCGTTCCGCGCGACGCAGCCGCGTCCGGCGCTCGTCTGCCCCTGCCATTACTCGACGTTCGACCCGGCGCGCGGCGCCGACGTGATCTTCGGCCCGGCCGGGCGGCCGCTCCCGCAGCTGCCGCTGCAGATCGACGCGGCCACGCGCGAGCTGCGCGCCAACGGCGGCTACTCGGCGTCGATCGGGCCGTCGTGGCTGAACGCGAATCGAGGCGGAGCGTGACGCCGGCCGCCGGCGAGGACACCGTCCGCTGGATCGACGAGCGCGCCGGCGCGTCGCCCGCGCTCAAGCAGGCGCTGCGCTACGTCTTTCCCGAGCACTGGTCGTTCATGCTCGGCGAGATCGCGCTGTACGCGTTCGTGATCCTCGTCGGGACCGGCACGTTCCTCGCCTTCTTCTTCGAGAGCTCGACCGCCGAGACGACCTACCACGGCTCCTACGCGCCGCTCGCCGGCGAGCGGATGAGCCTCGCCTACGCCTCGACGCTGCGCCTCTCGCAGGACGTGCCCGGCGGGCTGCTGCTGCGCCAGACGCACCACTGGGCCGCGCTCGTGTTCATCGCGGCGATCGTCGCGCACCTGCTGCGCGTGTTCTTCACGGCCGCGTTCCGCAAGCCGCGCGACATCACGTGGGCGGTCGGCGTGACGCTGCTGATGGCCGCAGTGCTCGAGGGCTTCGCCGGCTACTCGATGCCCGACGACCTGCTGTCCGGCATGGGGTTGGCGATCGCCTACGGCGTCGCGATGTCGCTGCCGGTCGTGGGCGGCAGCGCGGCGTTCCTGATCTGGGGCGGCGAGTATCCCGGCGCGCACGACTTCACGACGCGCCTGCTGACGCTGCACGTGTTCGTCCTGCCGGCGCTGATCGGGCTGCTGATCGCGGTCCACCTCGCGGGCGTGATCCGCACGCATCACACGCAGTTCCGCGGCCCTGGCCGCACGGAGCGCAACGTCGTCGGGTCGCCGGCCTGGCCCGCCTACGCGCTGCGCTCGCTCGGCCTGCTGTGCGCGACCGCGGCGGTGCTGTTCCTGCTCGGCGGGCTCGTGCAGATCAACCCGATCTGGCAGTGGGGGCCGTACGAGCCCTATCTCGCGACGAACGGCGCGCAGCCGGACTGGTTCCTCGGCTGGCTGATCGGCGGGCTGCGCCTGATGCCGCCGCTGGAGATCCACTTCTGGGGGCTGACGTGGGTGCCGAACCCGTTCTGGGGCGGCGCCGGCTTCCCGCTGTTCGTGTTCGGCGTGCTGTACGCGATCCCGTGGCTCGACCGCCGGCTGACGCGCGACCACGCGCGGCATGAGCTGCTCGACCGCCCGCGCGACAACCCGCGGCGCACGGCGCTGGGGATGGCGTTCTTCAGCTGGGTCGCGCTCGTCTTCTTCGCCGGCTCGGCCGACCGCATCCTGATCCGCTTCGGGATCCCCTACGAGTCGCAGATCTGGTTCGCGCGCGCGGCGGTGTTCGTCGTGCCGCCGATCGCCTACCTGATCACGCTGCGCGTCTGCCGCGACCTGCGGCGCAGCGAGGCGCACCCGCTGCGCGGCTGGAGCGGGCGCCGGATCGTGCGCACGCCGGCGGGCGGGTTCGCGCCCGTGCGCGAACATACGGATCGGTGACGCCGACCCGCACGCGCCGCATCCGCGCCGCCGCCGCGCTGCTCGCGACGATCGCGGCGGCCGCGCTCGGCGTCGCCGGCGTGCTGGCGACCTTCCACCAGGATCGCCGGCTCGACGTCGCGACCGTGCGCCTGTCGGTCCATCCCGGCGGCGACCGCGGGCTCGCGCTGTACGTGCCGCTCGTCGATTGGGGCGTGCGCTTCCCGGTCGTGCGGCTGCCGGCGCAGCTGCGCCTGGACGTGCGCGGGATCGACCGCGCCGCGATCGAGCGGATCGCGCGCGACGAGGGCGTCGACGTGCACGAGCTGCGGTCGCAGGTGCGCGACGCGGTCGCCGGCTACCTGCGCACGCTCGTGGCGCTCGCGCTGCTCGGCGGACTCGTGCTCGCGGCCCTCGTGGCGCTGGCGGTGCGCAGCCGCGACGGCCTGCGCGTGCGCTGGCTGCTGGCGGGCGGGGCGGTGAGCGCATGCGCGTGCGCGGGCGCGGTGGCGCTGCTGCTGCCGCCGCGCGGCGCGCTCGACGACCCCGAGTACTTCGCGCACGGGGCCGACATCCCGCAGGCGCTGCGGCTCGTCGAGTCCGCCACGCGCTCCTCCCAGGACCTCGGCGACGAGCTCGACGCCCAGCTCGTCGGGCTCGCGCGCCTCGTGATCGCGCCCGGCGACCGCCCGCCGGCGAGCGGCGCGCCGCGCCTCACGCTCGCCTCCGACGTCCACAACAACCTGCTCGTGCTGCCGGCGCTGCGGCGCGCGGCGGCCGGCGGCCCGCTCGTGCTCGCCGGCGACCTGACCGACCGCGGCTCGCCGCTGGAGGCGGCGGTCACGCGCACCGTCGTGCGCGCCGGGAGACCGCTCGTGTTCGTCTCCGGCAACCACGACTCGCGGGCGCTGGAGCGCGCGCTCGCGCAGGCGGGCGCGATCGTGCTCACGCGCGGCGGGCGGCTGCGCGCGAACGGCTCGCTCGGCCCGCGGATCGTGCGCGTCGGCGGGCTGCGGATCGCCGGCTACGACGACCCCTTCCTGCGCCGTCCCGGCCAGCGGTCGGCGCCCGACCCGCATCCGACGGAGGCGCAGCAGGCGGCGTTCGACATGTGGCTGCGCGGGATCCAGCGCGACGTCGACGTGGTGGTCGTGCACGAGCCGACGCTGGCGGCGCAGGCGCTCGCGCGACTCGCGACCGACCCGCCCTCGCACCCGCTCGCGTTCCTCGTCGGGCACACGCACGTGCAGGACCTGCGCGCCGGCGGCGACGTCGTCGTGCTGAACGCGGGGACCGCGGGCGGCGGCGGGACCGGCAACCTGACCGAGCACCAGCCGATCGGCGTCGCGGTGCTGCTGTACGCGGCGCAGCCGCGCTTCGACCCGCTCGCCGCCGACCTCGTCGAGATCGACCCCGGCAGCGGCGACGTGACCGCGAGACGGAACCGGCTGGACGACTCGTCCGAGCGCCTGCCGAACCTAAGCTCAACACCTTGATGCCCAGTGTCCGCCGCGATCTCCGGCACCGGCTCTTTGCGCTCGCCGCTGGCCAAGGTGGGTACTTCACGGCCGCCCAGGCGAAGACCGTCGGCTATTCGCACCAGGCTCAGGCGCACCATGTCCACGCCGGCAACTGGCGACGGGTCGATCGAGGACTCTTCCGGCTTGTGGACTGGGTTCCCGGCATGCACGACGAGCTGGCACGCTGGACGCTGTGGTCAGACGGGAAGGGCGTCGTCTCCCACGAGACCGCGCTCGCGGTGGACGACGTCGGCGAGCTGGAGTCGGCACGTGTCGATCTCACCGTCCCGCCCGGCTTCCGCAAGCGCGACCATGCCGTCCGGCTGCATGTCAGCGACCTGCTCCCCGGCGACGTCGTGGAGCACGCCGGCTTCCGCATGACGACGCCTGTCCGATCCCTCATCGACGTGGCGGCCGGCGGCGTCGACGAGGAGCAGCTCGCGCGCGCGATCGACGACGCACGCACGAAAGGACTGGTGACCCCACGCCTGCTGCGAGAGCGAGCGGAGGCACTGGATCCGAAGGCGGCCCTCTACATCGAGCGTGCCCTCGCCCGAGCGGCGCAGGGCATGTGAGGTGGCGGACCAAAGTAGTCGCTCAGCTCGCCGGACGTCCGTTTGGCAGCTTGCAACTCGACATCTCACCACGTGTCCACCAGCTGACGAAGACGGAGCTGGTTGCGCTCCCGAACTCGCTCGCCTTTGCAGGGGCCGCCTCGCGCAAGGTCGAGATCATCGACGTGCATCGCCACGGAGCCGAGCGCAACGCAGCGCCGCCTCCCCCCGAGCTTCCGCGACTTCCCGCGAGCTGGTCAGATCGATACGAGCGCCTCGCCGAGGAGCAGGAGCTTCAGACAGCGTCGTTCGCCGCCGCGGTCGTGCTCGTGGCCGGCGTGTGGACGGACATGTCATTCAGCTGAACCGCTCTCCTCGGCGGCCGAGCGCTACGCATCCGCGCCGTCCAGCCGCGCGGCGAGCTGCTCGAGCGGCGCGTCGCCGAGCTCGCGGCAGTCGACGCGCAGGACGGCGTCGATGCGGGCCTCCCCCGCCAGCGGCGGCTCGAACGCCGCGGCGATCCGCTCCGCGACCGCCGCGTCGGCGTCGGAGACGCGCTCGGGGTCGGACAGGCGCGCGTCCGCGCGGGCGCGCCGCAGCGCGGCGGGCGCCTCGCACACGAGGACCCGCACGGGGCCGCGGTCGTCGAGCTGCTCCAGCAGCAGCCGGCGCAGCGCCTGCGAGCGGCCGGTCGCGTCGACGATCGCGCCGCCTTGCTCCGCGACCGCCCGCGCCGCTCGCGCGCCGAGCTCGCGATAGACCGCGTCGGTCGCCTCCGCGCGGTACGCGTCCGCGTCCAGCCGCGCAGTCGCTGCGGCGCCGGCCAGCTCCTTGCGCACGACGTCGCTGGAGAGCACCGGCAGGCCGCTGCGCCGCGCGAGCAGATCCGCGAGCGTCGACTTGCCCGACGCGGGCGGCCCGCTCACGAGCGTGACGCCGGCTAGCCGCTCGCGCCACGCGAGCCGCTCGGCGAGTGCCAGCAGCCGCTCCGCCTCCTCCCCGTCGTCGCGCAGCAGCGCGACCTTCGCGCGCACGATCGCGCGCTGCCAGGCGAACAGCGTGCGCAGGCCGGCGCTGCCAGGGTCCCCGCCGGCACGCACGTAGGCCGCGACGAGCCGCCGCGCCGCCCCCGCGCAGCCGCGCAGCTCGAGGTCCATCGTCAGGAACGCGAGATCGCTGCCGACGTCGATCCGCCGCAGCGCCGCGTCGAACTCGATCCGGTCGACGATCAACGGCGGCTGCTCCAGCACGACGTGCTCGGCGCGCAGGTCGCCGTGGCCGTCGCGGCAGCAGCCGCGGCCGGCGCGCGCGTCGAGCTCGGCCGCATGGCGCGCCAGCGCCGCCTCGGCGAAGCGCGCGAGCGCGGGCCGCGTCCCGGTCATCTGCTGCAGCTCGCCCACGTCGGCGCGCACCCGCGCGGCGAACGCCTCGGTGCCGCCGTCGCAGCGCTCGGCGCCGGCGTGGAAGCGCGCGAGCAGCCGCGCGATCGCGTCGACCTGCCGCTCGCGCAGGCGACCGGCGTCGCACCGCGCCGCCATCGTCAGCCGCTCGTCGAAGCGGCGCATCTCGACCGCGTAGTCGACCGCGCCGGCCGTCTCGACGGGCGGACCGAGCTCGATCCGCCCGTCGTGCTCCACCAGCGCCCGCACGCCGCGGCACAGCCCCGGCGCGAGCGCCGCGTTCACGCGCACCTCCTCGCGCGCGGCGGCGAGCCGGAGCGCCGGCGTCGAGTAGTCGAGGAACGCGAACCGCACCGGCTTGCGCAGCTTGAGCGCGACGTCGCCGCTCAACAGCACCCACGCGGCGTGCGTCTCGCGCAGCTCGACCGGCTGCGGAAGGATCCGGCGCAGGCGTTCGAGAAGCGAGGCGGACACGCCCACAGCATCGCCGAGCGGCGCCGTCGCGGATCCCGTGAGCGCCACGGTCGCGTCTTCAGTAGTTCGCCGCTACGGCGCGCGGACGCGGCCCGATGGCGCGCAGATCCCAGCCGCGTAGGTTCGTCGTCGACGATGTCCGCGACGACCCCGACACCCGCGACCCGCCCGGCGCGGCTCAGACCGTCGCCGCCCGGCTCGGGGCCGCTCACGCGCGGCACGCTGCGGCTGGCGCGCATCTCCGGCATCGACGTCGAAGCGCACTGGAGCTGGATCCTGATCGTGGGCCTGCTCGTGTGGTCGCTGACGGCCGCCGTCTTCCCCGACGCGAACCCGGGCCTGAGCGACGGCGCCTATGCCGCGATGGGCGTGAGCGCCGCGTTGGTGCTGTTCGTCTCGCTCGCCGCGCACGAGTTCGGCCATGCCGTGCAGGCGCGCCGCGAGGGCATGCGGATCGAGGGCATCACGCTGTGGGTGCTGGGCGGCGTGGCGCGCTTCTCGGGCGCGTTCCCGTCGGCGGGGGCGGAGCTGCGGATCGCGCTCGCGGGCCCGCTCGTCTCGCTCGTGCTCGGCGTCGTCTTCCTGGCGCTCGCGCTCGCGCTGTCGCTGCCGCCGGCGCTGGACGGCGTGCTGCATTGGCTCGGCACGATGAACCTGATCCTGCTCGCCTTCAACATGATCCCGGCGCTGCCGCTGGACGGCGGCCGTGTCCTGCGCGCCGCGCTGTGGGCGCGCAGCGGCGATCACGCCGCCGCGACGCGCGACGCCGTCGCGATCGCGACCGCCTTCGGCCGCTTCCTGGTCGCGGCCGGCATCGTGCTCGTGCTGCTGACCGGCGCCCTCGGAGGCCTGTGGTTCGCGCTGATCGGCTGGTTCCTGCTCAACGCCGCGGCCGGCGAGGGCATGCTCGCGGCCGATCCCGCGCAGGCCGGTCCGCAGGTCGCCGACGTGATGGTGGCCGACCCGATCGAGGTGCCGGCCGCGATGACGGTGGAGCGGTTCCTCGACGAGGTCGTGACGTCGCATCGCCACCTCGTCTACCCGGTCGTGATCGCCGGCCAGCCGGTCGGGCTCGTGTCGTTCCGCGACGCGCTCCGCGTCCGTCGGGAGGAGCGCGCCGCGACGCCCGTCGAACACGCGATGGTTCCGCTCGCGCGCGTGCTCGTGCTCGACGGCGAGCGTCCGCTCGTCGACGCGGTCGGCGACCTGATGGCGGCGCCGCTGCGCCGCGCGCTCGTGGTGCTCGACGGCCGGCCGCCCGGCCTGCTGTCGACGACCGACGCGCTGCGCGCGCTGGAGCTGCTGCGCAAGCGCTGAGCGCCGAGACCATGCCCGCCGGGAGGCCGCGAGCGGCATCCGCACCCGGCGCACTACTCGCACGCCGTAGATATCGTCTCGCCCAGACGATTTACCACAGGCAAGTGTGGCGGCATCATGGGACGGATCTTTACCCTCAGCGGGCCTTCAGGCGTCGGAAAGACGACCTTCCTGAACGAGTTGCTCCGCACGAGACCGACCGATCTGCGGTTGATCCCCCGCTATACCGACCGCCCTCGCCGGAGCCACGAAGTGGAAGGTTTCGAGTATCACTTCACCTCTCACCAGGGCCTGCTGCAGAAACTGTTCGCCAATGACTTTATCCACTTCGAGAAGTGGGGCGAGTTCTATTCCGCGATCGAGTCGACGGAGATTGAGCGAGTAGCCTCCTCGACCACGGATGCGGTGCTGCTCACCTCGGTCTTCGGCGCTGCCCGTCTTCAAGCCTCGTACGGGACGAACGTCGTTCCGCTCTATCTGTGGACCGGCGATGCCACCTCGCTGAGGAACCCCCAATGCCTCGACGACGGCTCCGCCGAGATCGAGGAGCTGAAATGGCGCATTGACAAGAAGCGCCACGAAGACGGCTTCTCCGAGTTCGAGACCGCCGACCTTCAGACCGACGACTTCGTGAAGCGTCGCATGGTGGACAACCGGATCGACCTTGCGGCCGTCAACGGTCGCTTGCGATCAGGAGAGCACATCCGTGTCATCAACAACCCGCATGACATGCTCCGCGCTGCCCTGGAGCGCTTCGAGCGAATCCGCAGCTCGCTCGGTCCACCCAGGATGACGGTCCCCGAAGCGCGGCCGAACGGCTGCTTCGTGCTGATGCCGTTTCGTCCTGAGCTCCTGCCTATCTACGAGGGTCACATCGTCCCGGCATGTGAGAGCGTCGGACTCGCTGTGTCTCGCGCCGACCGAATTTTCTCTACCCGCCCGGTTATGGATGACATCCTCACTGCGGTTTCCACGGCGCGTTTTGTCATTGCCGATCTCACAGACGGCAATCCGAATGTCTTCTACGAGATCGGCTTGTGCCATGCGCTCGACAAGGACGTCATATTGATCACGCAATCTCCGCATGCCCCGTTCGATGTCAACCATATTCGTCGTATCGAATACGACGAGACGGCCGCGGGCCTGAGCCACCTGCGCAGCAGCTTGGAGAGCACGCTCAAGATCCTCATCACGGAATAGGCGCGGGAGCTCTCACACGAACCGCTCGACCGCCGTCGCGCTGCCGTTGCGCCGCAGCCGGTAGCCGTGCGGGAAGCGCGCGCGATCGTGGAACTCGCCCTGGTGGGAGACGACGATCACGCGCTTGAGCAGCTGCGCGAGCCGCTGCAGCTCGTCGATCATCTCGTCGCGGCTCGTCTCGTCGAGGCTGCCGAAGCCCTCGTCGATGATCAGCGACTCGATCGCCGTGCGGCCGCTCGCGTACGAGCCGGTCGCGGCCGCGAGCGCGACGCAGACGCGAAACTTCTCCGAGCCCGACAGGAAGCTCGCGTCGGTGCGCTCGCCGCCGGCGTTGTGGTCGCGCGCGGAGATCACGATCTCGTCGCGCCCGCGCCGCTCCTCGGCCGCGATCTCGAGCTCGAGCATGCCGCCGCTGAGCGCGCGCAGCGTGTCGTTGGCGAGGTGCTCGAGGCCGTGCGCCGCGCGCACGATCAGGTGTCCCTGGATCCCTTGCCGGCCGAGCAGCGCGGCGAGGCGCGTCGCGAGGCCCTCCTCGCGCGCGGCGTCGCCGAGCCGCCGCGTGAGCGCGTCGCGCTGCTGCCCGCGCCGGTCGAGCTCCCGCAGCTCGGTCTGCGCGCGCTCGGCGCGCGCGGCCGCGTCGTCGCGCGCCTGCGTGCGGCGCGCGAGCTCGGCCTCCGCCTCGGACGGGTGGACCGCGTGCTGGCGCGGCACCGCCGCGAGCTGCGCGGCGAGCTCCGCATGCGCGGCGCGCAGCGTCGCCAGCGACTCCTCCGCCGCCCGCAGCGCGACCGCCTGCTCGCCGGCCGGCGCCAGCTCCGCCGCGCGCGCGTCGAACGCGTCGAGCAGCGCGTGCTCGCCGGCGCGCGCCCGCCGCGCCCACGCGTCCGGCACCTGCGCCAGCTCGATCTCGGCGCGGCGCGCCTCGCTCGCCGCCTCGGCCGCCGCGTGCGCCGTCTCCTCCGCCTGCGCCGCCGCCTCCGCGCGCTCGCGCTCCTCGCGATCGGCCTCCGCCGCCTCGCCGCGCACGTCGGCGCGCAGCCGCTCGACCTGCTCGCGGGCACCGCGCTCCAGCACGGCCGCGCGCCGGTTCTTCCATGCGCCGAGCGCCTCGCGCGCAGCCGCCGCGGCGTCGCGCGCACGGT